>Ga0180216_1000406_pt1 | contig 46784 bp, 36 predicted proteins | sample eDN3rd37CBELigMG_FD_128879 | JGI IMG/M metagenome (GOLD analysis project Ga0180216, IMG submission 128879) | Enriched Miracle-Growth compost microbial communities from Emeryville, California, USA - eDNA 3rd pass 37_C BE-Lig MG (version 2)... ...
CGCTCATGGTGATCCGGCCGTGCTCGCGCGCGAACTCGACGATACGGAGTTGGAGTTCGGGCAGAGGAGCCAGGACGAGCTTTTCGCGCTCGATTTTCTTCTCGAGGCGCCGCACCTGCTCGGCCAGAGCACGAAGGAAGAAGAGGACCCAGGGCTGCCAGTCGGGTGAAGCCGTACGGATCGTGCCTTGGGTTTGGCGTAGGGCCAGGTAGTAGGCCTCCTTGTTGTGCTCGATGACGCTCTCCAGGGAGCTGTAGGGCACGTAGGCGTATCCGGCCTGGAGGAGAAGGAGGGTCGTCAAGACGCGGCTCAGGCGCCCGTTCCCATCCTGGAAAGGATGGATCTCGAGGAAGACCACCACGAAGACGGCGATGATCAGGAGAGGGTGGAGGCGGTCCGACTCCCGCTCCTGATTCACCCATGCCACCAGCTCGGTCATCAGGCGCGGGGTGTCGAAGGGCGATGCAGTCTGGAAGATGATGCCGACCTGCTTTCCGCCCGCATCGAAGGCAGCAACGTGGTTGGGGTGGGTCTTGTAGTGGCCTCGGTGCCAGGCGTCCTTCACGATGTACTTCAAGAGGACCTGGTGAAGCTGCTTGATGTAATTCTCGGTGAACGGGATATCCGCCCAGGCCGAGAACACCAGCTCCATGAGTTCGGCGTAGCCGGCGACCTCCTGCTCGTCGCGGGTGGCGAACGATTCGAGCTCCAAGTTGGAGAGGAGGCGCTCGACCTCACGGTCGGAAAGCTTGCTGCCCTCGATGCGGGTCGACGACCCGATGCTCTCGATGGTGGCCACTTTCCGAAGCGCCGAGAGTCGTTCGGGGGCGAGGGTACCCATGGTCCGCCATGCGCCCTTGAACTCGTCGATCCTGGCGATCAGGCGCAGGATTTCGGGGGTGATCGCAAGGGTCTGGGTCTGCAACATGACCCAATCGTACACCCAATTACACCCAATCCAGAAGTCGAATGCCCATTCTTACGCCCAATTACGCCCATTTGGGCAGCAGCCCGCGGGTAGTGGGGCCGAATCCATGACGACAGCTTCGCCCGACGTACCTCCGCCCGGGGAGGAGCCGCTTCCGAAGCTGGGCTGGGGTCGCCAGGCGGCGCCGACGCCGGGGGCAACATTGGGGGTCGGAGGGGGCTTCGTGCTATGGGGCGACCGAAGGAGCCTGGAATGCCGGTATTGGTGGTTGGCGCGGGCCTGGTCGCAGGGTTTCTCGTGGCGGCCCTGTTCGGGGACGGGTTGCGGGGGCGATCTTCGGCGCCATCGTCGGCTGGCTCTTCCTTCGGCAATTCCGCCTCGCGTCGCGGATCCGGACGCTGGAGGCGCGCCTCGCGGAAGCCAAGGACGGGGCGCCGAGGCACGAGGTGGTGCGGGGGACGCTGGTGGCGCCGCCCGAGGCTCCGGCGGCCACGGCGCAGGGGGAAGGTCCTCCCCCCCAGCGATCATGCTTCCGAGGACGAGCCCACCCCCGCCGCGCCTCCCCCGACACCGCCAGCGCTGCCGGGGTGGCGTTGGCTGGAGGTGGCGAAGCGGTGGCTCCTGCAGGGCAATCTCCCCGCGAAGGTGGGGATGGTGGTCCTCTTCGCCGGGGTCAGCGCCTTCCTCAAGTACGCGGCCGACGAAGGGTGGCTCCACGCACCGATCGAGGTGCGCCTCGGGGCCGTGGCCCTCGCGGCGATGGGCGCGCTGGTTTTCGGATTCCGGGAGCGGGAGCGGAGGCGGGCTTTTTCGCTGGCGCTCCAGGGCGGCGCCATCGGCATCCTCCACCTCACGGTCTTCGTCGCCTTCCGCTTCTACGATCTCGTGCCGCAGGAGCTGGCCTTCGCGCTCCTGGTCTGCCTCGTCGCCGGAACGGGCGTCCTCGCGGTCGTGCAGAACGCCCCGTCGCTCGCCGTGCTGGCCACGCTCGCCGGCTTTCTCGCGCCGATCCTGGTCTCCCGCGGCGGGGGGAGCCACGTGGTGCTCTTCTCCTGGTACGCGATCCTCGACCTCCTCGTCGTCGCCGTCGCCTGGTGGAAGCGGTGGCGCCTGCTCGGCTCGCTCGCCTTCGTCCTGACGACCGGCTTCATGGGGGCCTGGACCGCCGCGCGCTACGAGCCCCAGCACTTCTGGAGCGTCCAGGCCTTCTCGACGCTCTTCTACGCCTTCTTCATCTGCCTCTCCCTGCTCGAGGCCAGGCGGACGCGCGTCGAGGCGGCGGTGAGCAGCCTGCTCGTCTTCGGCAATCCGATCTTCTACCTCGGCATGCAGGCGCGGATGCTCCACGACACGCCCCTCGTCCTCGCCTTCGTGGCACTCGGGGTGGCCGCGGCCTACATCGCCCTCACCGCGTTCCTCCGCGGCCGGGAGCAGGCCAGGACGCTCCGGGATTCGTTCGCGGTCCTCGCGATCGCCGCTGCCACGCTGGCGGTCCCGCTCGCGCTGAGCGCGGAGCTCACGACCGGCATCTTCGCCCTCGAGGGCGCGGCCCTGATCTGGCTCGCATTTCGGCAGGGGCGCCGTCTCCCCCTCGTGAGCGGCCTCGCGCTGCAGGTGGTGGCGGCGCTGATCTTTCTGGAGGGTCTGGGCCGCGACCATGCGCCGTTCTCGAACGCCGCCTTCCTCAGCGGCCTTTGGGTGATCGCCGCCGGATCGCTGAGCGCTTGGCTGACATGGAGGGAGGATAGAAGGGGACTCGCCGCAGGAGCCGCCTGCTGGACCCTCTTCCTTTGGGGGCTCTCGTGGTCGACGGAGATCCTGCTTCTCCCAATCGATGACCGCGCGGAAGCCTTCCTCGTGTGGGCCGTCGCGACCGCATGTCTCCTCGCGGAGGCGAACCGGAGGGTGGAGGAGCGGCTCGTGGCCTGGGCCGCCTCCCTCTGGATGGTTTGGGCTCTCGTCGCTGCGATCGTCCAGGCGCAGGACGAACCTTTCGCCGGCTGGGGCGCGCTCGCCTGGGTCGCCTTCTTCGCCTTGGGTGTCCGGGCGCTGGATGGGATGCGGCGGGCGCGGCGGCCCGAGCTGGCCATCCTGCACCTCGCCTTCCAGGGGTCCCTTGCGGCCGGGCTGATGGGGCTCGGGGTGCAGCTTTCCCGCGCGCTCGAACTCGGCGGAGGCTGGCGGGCCGCGGCCGGCGCGCTTGCTCTGCTGATCCTCCACGGAGGCACCCTCCTTCGTGCGCGATGGATCGCCGCGCCCGTGGAGGAGCGATTCTCCGCATATCGGAAGGTGGCGCTCGGCCTGCAGGCGGCCGGGCTCGGGCTCTGGTTCCTGCTCCACCTGGGCCGCCCGGGATCCGCCGCGCCGCTTCCCTACGTCCCGCTGCTCAACCCGCTGGACCTCGCCGTCGTCGCGTGGCTCCTGCTCGTGGGGAAGTGGCTGCAAGACGAGGACGCGCCGTCGCGCTTGGCCAGGCTTCGGCTCCCCATCGTCGCCGCGCTCGGCTTCGTCGCCATCACCGCCGCCACGTTCCGCGCCGTCCACTGGATCGGTGGCCTGTCCTGGGGCGACGATCTCGTGTCTCGGATGGAGCTGCAGGCGAGCCTCTCCGTGGTGTGGAGCGTGGTGGGAGTCGTTTCGTGGGTGGTGGGCTCCCGGCGTGGCAGCCGTCCGCTTTGGCTCGTCGGTGCCGTCCTCCTGTCTCTCGTTCTGCTCAAGCTGGCCGTGGTCGATCGCACGCACCTCGGCAACCTGGCGGGGATCGTCTCCTTCCTCGCCTTCGGCATCCTCTGCACGCTGGTGGGCTATCTGGCGCCGGCGCCCCCTCGAGACGAGACGAGGCTCTCCACATGAAAGCTCGATGGTTCTTCTTGGCCTTGCTCTTCGGAGGACACGCGCTCGCCGAGGGGCCTGCGGACTATGCCTACGGTTGGCCCTTGGTCACGGAGGGGGAGGGCCCGGCATGGCAGGTCGAGCTCGGCCCCGAAGTCTACGCCGCCAGCGTCGATCCCCTTCTTCGCGACGTGGAGGTCTTCGACTCCCGGGGCAGGGCGGTGCCCGCGGGGCCTCTCGTGCAGGATGCGAGCCTCCTTCCTCCCACGGTGGAGGCGGTGCCGGTATTCGAGCTGCGGCGGGGCCTCGACGACGACGCCGCATCGCTGCGCCTCCGGATCGACGGCGCGAGCCCCGGCGCGCTGCGGGTGGACGCGGCGTGGAGCGAGGCGAAGGACGCGCCGGTGGTGCTCGACCACCTCCTCGATCTACGGCGCATTCGTTCGGCCGTCGACGGACTCGTGATCGTGGGCGAGGGCGCGTTTCGTTTTCGCTTCGCGGTGGAGGCGAGCGAGGACCTCGAGAGATGGCGAAGCGTCGTTCCCTCCGCCTCGGTCCTGCGCATCGCGCGCGGCGAGGAGATCCTGGAGCGGCTCGAGGTCGAACTACCGGCCACCCACTCCTCCTTCCTGCGGCTGCGCACGCTGGAGGGGGAACCGCCGCAGGAATTCGTCGCCAAGGTCCGCATCGGACCCGAGGCATCGCGCCTGCTGGCCCCGCTCCGCTGGGTGGAGGCGCAGCTCGTGACGGATACCGTCGAAGGGGAGCGCGTGGGCGTGCATGTCTACGAAATTCCCGGCCCGCTTCCCGTGGAGCGGCTTCGCCTCGTTCCCTCGGGGGGAGCCTCGTTGGCCAAGGTGCGGGTGAAGGCACAGAGCCAGCCCGACGCCCCGGCGATCGAGGTGACGAGGTTTCCCTTGATGGGCGTCGACGTGGGCGGTGTGGCCCTCCCGCCGGAGGATGTGCGATTCACCGCCGTCTCCGCCACGACGTGGAGACTCGAGTCCTCGCCTCCGCTCCCCGCGCCGCCAAAACTCTCGCTCGGATACCGGCCGCTGCGCCTGGTCTTCCTCGCCCAGGGGAGCGCTCCCTACCTCCTCGTGGCCGGGAGCCTCCGGCAGCGCAGGACGGACGCGCCCATCTCCGCGCTGCTCTTCGAGGTGGGAAAGCGCCAGGGCAAGCCCTGGGAGCCTCCCGCCGCCCGGCTCGGCGAGCGGATCGTCCTCGAAGGGGAGGCCGCCCGACGGGAGCCCGTGCCGTGGCGGCGCTACGTCCTCTGGGGGGTGCTCGTCGCGGGCGCAGGGCTCGTGGCCGTCCTCGGTCTCGGGGTGCTCCGCGGAAGCGGTCGCGAGCACTGAGGCGACGCCTCAGGCCAGCGCGCTGGCCGCCATCAAGCGTTCGAGGTAGCCGAACTCCTCGAGGAGCTCCTTCACCACGGGGGGCAGGAGATCCGAGACGTCTGCGCCGCTCGCGAGTCGTTCTCGAATCATCGTGGCGGAGATCCGAGGCAGGTCGCTCACGTCCAGGCGCTCACACCTCTCGCCGAGCTTCTGCCAGGAGGCCGCCTTGACGTCTTCGAAGGAATCGCGAAGGGGCGTGAGGAACACGCGATCGGGCGGCAGGTTCTTCTCGTAGTAGGCCCAATCCAGGTCGAGGCGTCGCCCGGAGGAGACGCTGATCGGCGCATCGGGGCCGAACTCGGAGGCGACGGCCCGCTGCACGATCAGGCAGCGCAGCCACAGGGGTAGCACGTTCTTGGATGGGGCGTGGTGGGGGTCGACGGCCCTCGTGAACTCCGGGACGGGGAGTCGGCTCGGATCCTCGACCACCTCGGTGGAGACCTCGTTCGCCACCACGTAGATCCACACTCGTTCCCCGTAATCGAGCAGTCGGCGGACGTATTCGCAGTGCCCGCGATGAAATGGCTGGAACCTTCCCTCCCAGACGACGTTGCGAAACTTCTTCATGTCTCCTCCCCCATGGAACGGTATCCGACAACCGGCGCCTACGATGGATGGTGCGATGATACGCCCATTCGCATCCATTCGCTCGGTGCCGCTCAGCTTCGCATTCTCTCCTGCAGGAATTCCACGAAGGCCTTCACGCGGGCGGAGAGGTGGCGGGTGCTCGGGTAGAGCACGTGGATGGGGGTCGCCTCGCTGGTCCACGAGGGAAGGAGACGGACGAGCCTGCCTTCGCGGATGGCCTCGATGCAGTCGAGGTCGGGGAGGAGGGCGATGCCGGCGCCGGAGATCGTGGCCTCCCGGAGCACCTCGTAGTCGTTGACGGCCAGGCGTCCCTCCACCTTCACGGCCACCTCTTTCTCCCCGGAAACGAGCTTCCAGGTCGCGCGGTTGGAGCCGAAGGTGAGGCAGGTGTGGTGGACGAGGTCCTCGGGGCGACGGGGGCGCTTCCTCCCTTCGAGGTAACGCGGGCTGGCGACGACGTAGCGGGGCAACCGTCCCAGCTTGCGGGCGACGAGGGTGCTGTCCGGGAGGCGGCCGGTGCGGATGGCGACGTCGAAGCCTTCCTCCACGAGGTCGACGACGCGGTCGGTGCAGAGGAGCTCGATCCGCACCTCGGGGTTGCGGCCGAGAAACTCGCCCACGAGCGGGCCCAGAAAGCCGAAGGAGAGGGGAGCGGTCACGCGCAGGAGGCCGCGGGGCGTTCCGTGCATGCCCGAGAGCGCCTGTTCGGCTTCCTCGAGCTCGGCGAGGGCGCGGACGCAGTGATCGTGGAAGATGCGACCCTCGTCGGTGAGGTGGAGGGCGCGGGTGGTGCGCTGGAGGAGCCTGGCGCCCAGGTGCTCCTCGAGTTCGGCGACCTTCCGGCTGACGGCCGATCGCTGCATGCCGAGGGCGCGGGCGGCACCGGCGAAGCTGCCCGCGCGGACGACCGTCACGAAGATCACCAAGGAGCGCAATTCCACGCCGACCTCCCTCGGGATTGTTGCCGGATTCGGCAACAATCTCCGCAGCGCCGACTTCTTCGACGTGGAGAGCCATCCGACCATCCGCTTCCGCAGCGAGAAGGTCGAGAAGGTCGGGGACGACCGCTACCGGGTGAGCGGGATCCTCGAGATCCGCGGGGTGGAGAAGGAGCTCGTCCTCGACACGGAGTACCTGGGGCGAGCGAAGGATCCCTTCGGCGTGGAGCGGATCGCGTTCAGCGCCGGCACGACCATCGACCGGCGGGAATTCGGCCTCACCTGGAACCAGGCGATGGAGACCGGCGGCATCCTCGTCGGGGAGAAGGTCCGGATCGGACTCGAGATCCAGGCCGTGCCCCAGGCGGTCGCCGAAGCGGCTTGAACCCTCGGAGATCTTGCCGCGAGGTCGAGGCCCCCGTCTCGGCCACGCGAAACCGGCGGAGAGACCGGCCGCTCCTCAGGAGCGCCGGTCCTCCACGATGCGATTGCATTCCTCGGCCAGCGAGCGCGGAATGCATTTGCATTCGGTCTCCGAGGCGCCGTCGACCCAGGGGTAGAAGGTGACGGCGAGCACGGTCTCCGTCCCGCAGGAGCCCATGCAAGGGTTGTAATCCTCCGCGGGCTCGACCACGCAGAGCGCCTTGCCGCTTCCCGCCTCGGGCATGCAGTAGAGCGTGCCGTCGGCGGCGTATACCTCGTTCATCTCGTCCCCGCACTTGGAGGGGGATTCGTCGTCACCGCCGCAGCCCCAGGCCAGGGCGATTCCTAGAAACAGAGCAAGGCGTCGCATGCGTCCTCCGTGATCCGAATTCGGGGTATCAGTGTATCGGTCTTCCTCGGAAGGTCAAGGGGCTGGGGCGAGGCGCGCAAGCTCTTCGGCGGAGACGATGCTACGATGGGACCCGCGGAGGTCGGAAGGTTGTACCGACCCGTGGAGTGACCACGATGAAGCAGCTTTCGTTCGCTGTCTCGGGGCTCGGGGCGACGACTGGGGCGGATGCGATTTCGCCAACGTCGAGATGAAGCTCTGACCTCGGCTCGGCCGCCGGCCTAGCGATAGTCGGTGAGGTGGCGCCGCGTGCCACCTCTCGGCCCGTCCTCCGCGGACTGGCAATCCACGCATCGCTCCACGTAGGGCATGGCGGCGAGCCGGCGTTCGGAGATCTCCTCCTCGCATTCCTGACAGAGCCCGAAGTCGTCGGGATTCTCGTCGATCCGGCGCAGGGCCGCCTCGATCCGGGCGAGTTCGGTCGCCCGGTTGCGGTTTCGGTTGGAGGCGATGACCTGCAGCATCTCCGTGAGGGGCTGTTCGTCCTCGTCCGCGCCGACCCGGGTGGGGTCGCGGCGGGCGGGCTCGAGGGGGATGGCCGCCTCCCGGAGAATCTCGTCGCGGAGGGCGAGGAGGGTCTTGCGATGGGCTTCCAGTTGGCTGCGCTTCATGGTTCGGTCGAAAGAGTCGCGCAGCCTATAGCTGAGACCGATCCGGAAGCCAATCCCGCCGCCCGATGCACCCGCCATCCCCGGAAGCGGGGTGCGAAATCCCCCAACTTCCTCGATGGCTGCCACACGCCCCGGAGAGGGGATGGACCTCTCGGACACGGGTCGCCCACCATGGGGTACCCGATTGTCGCACCCCGTCGCAGCAGAGATCTCCGCTTGCGGAACTACGGCCGTAGCGAACCCGTCCGGATGCAGCGTGGTTTCACCCATCTCTGGATCCCAATCCATGCGAAAAACTTTGTTCCGCCCGTCGATTCATGGCTGGCCCTTCGGAAATAGTTACGATCTTTCGATTCTCGTCGACGAATTCCACCTCGAGAACGTCGGGTTCTGTGGAGGGATGTGTTGGCTCGCACTCGAACGATTCTACGCGGGCACCAGAGTCCCTCGAGACCTTGGCCTTCCGAAGAAAGGCCAGGCACTTTACGAGGAGCTGAAGAACGAGCAGTTCGATTCCCTCGATGTAGGAAAAGTACTGAGGATGCTGAAATGGCAATCGAGTCCACGCATGACGAACGGGACCTCGATCCTCGATAGCCTCGGGAAGAGAACGCAATCCGAGTGGCCCGACGTGAAGAAGCGGATCGACGGCGGGCGTCCGGTCACCATCAACCTGATCACCAATGCGAATGAGCCCAATCCTCTGAAGTTGATCGAAAATCACAGGGTCGTCGTGTATGGATACGACATTCGCGACGTTCCGGATGGCGAGGGCATTCGGGGAGATTGGAACTCCAATATTAAGCACGTCACATTGAACGTGTACGACCCGAATTATCCGAACAACGATGAGGTGAACATCACCTTCTATACGGGTTGCGATGACGACTGGATCAAGATCCGGCACAATCGAGGAGACTCCGTGGCTGGATTCTTCCTCGACGACGTCGACAGGAAGTTTTCCTACGGAGACGAGTCGGATCTCCAGATCACCAAGTGCGCGCCGCTGGGCATTTCTTCCTTTTCGGAAGCTCGATGCAGAATTTCATTCTCGTGGACCTGTAAGGTCATCCCCTTTTTTCGAGTGCTCATCGATGGTTCCGCTTGGAAGATGAACAGCCAGCTGAAGGGCGGCTTGGCGCCCTTCGGCAAGGAATTCAAGCAGTGCGACTCGCGATCCGGGAGCATGACGATCGACGTCACGGTGCCGCGCGCGGAATGCGTGTTGTCCGTTCAGCTTCTGGATGGGGATTTCGCCAGGACTCGATCGGTCCATCTCGACATGAGGCCCCAGGCCCTCTGCCGGCCCTACATCCGGTCTCGCGCTTCCAGTGAAACGATGTCGATCGCTGAGAAGAATCATCGAGACTCCGATCTCTTCGTGAAGGATCCGAGCCCCGATTCTGCGGCGATCGCCTCCATGGACGATGGGCCGATGCGCTGGATCTTCCTCCGCGAGGAAAAGACTGCACCGAATCATGCGGGAAGCGCAATCAGCAAGCCCCTGGTGTTCCATGAGAGGAAGTACCAATTGGGCAACGTCGTCTCTCCCGTCCATGCCGATTTCGAATTGAAGAATCTCGCGGCACCGGTCACCATCTCGACGACCACGACGAGGTATCTCGGCGGAAACGCCCAAGGTTCGTCGGTGGTGAGGACGGGACTCGGCGAGAGAGGCGAGAAGATCTTCGATGGCTTCCAATCGAACCCTGCGGACTACGACAACGACGTCACCGTGAAGATCGCCTACTCGGCCAAGGACAGATTCGGGGTCACGGTGCCGAGATTGCCAAGTTGGGGCGGACGGTGCGACAACGCGACGAGGGACTTCCTTCCCCGTCGAAGACCCGCCTGTCCGACGACAAAGTGAAGCGAGCCATCGATCGAAGGGTACAGGCGACGCTCACGGCCAAGACCTTCCTGGATGCGGTCGCGGATGTGCACCAGGAATTGTCGGCCGAGGAGGTGCCGATCGAATCCTGGCCCCCTGCACTCGAGAACTCGGGGCAAGGGGGACGGCTCGCGGTGGTGGAGGAAGCGCTGGAGGCGGAGCAGAGGAACTTCGAAGCCGTGCTCGCCCACGCCATCGCAGCCCAGGTCCTCGACGGGCTCCAGAAGGAGCCGGAGTTCGAGAAGCTTCTCGGAACCCTCTGAAGCGTGTCCGAGTCGCCGAGGGAAGCGGCGCGCTGGCGCCGCTTCCGTGCGATCAGAGACCGAGGAAGCTTTCGAATCCGCCCCAGATCATGCGCTTCGGATCGACGGGCGGGTCGTCCTCGTCGTCCATCTTCAGCCGAGGATCCTCCATGGACTCCCCGCAGGGATGGAATTCATCGGTCGCCGTGGAAGGCGCGCTCGAGGGAGGCCAGGTCGAGCTTCTTCATCGGGAACATGGCCTGCGTGAGGCGCGCGATCTGCTCGGGGCTGCCGCGTCTCATCATCTCGTCGAGGGCCTCGGGGACGATCTGCCAGGAGATGCCGAAGCGGTCCTTGCACCAGCCGCACCGTTCCGCCTCGGGTACGGAGGAGAGGCGCTCCCAGTAGCGATCGATCTCCGCCTGGTCGCGGCAGTGGACCATCAAGGAGATGGCCTCGTTGAAGGCGAAGCCGTGCGGGTATCCGCTGTCCATGGCCACGAACCAGGTCTCGCCGAGGCGGAAATCGGAGAACATCACGGTCCCCTCCCGGTCGTGCTCCATGCCGGCCGGGTAGCGGACGAGCTGGCCCGCCTGCGAAGCGGGGAAGACCGAGCGGTAGAACTCGCCGGCCTCCTCCGCCTTTCCGTAGGCGGCGTCGGTGAAGAGGAGCGGCGAACCAGAGATGGGGGATGATGGGGCGCTGCGTGGACATCGAAGCCTCCTCTCGCTCCTGACGGCGGAAGGGCGAAAATAGCATCGCTGCCCAGGTCGATCGATGTGCCCCCTCGCGGGGGGCGGGAGCCGTGTCCGGGGACGCTGCCGAGCCGCACGCCCGGGAGGGGGGATGGGAGCTCCCGCCCGCGGTGCTACGTTCGCCGCGATCGAGGAGGCTCCCGTGCGCTCTCGTATTCTGGCAGTAGGCGTCGTGCTCGCTCTATCCCTCGTGGCCTGTGGATCGGAGGAGAACGACGCTCCGGACGAGGAGAGCCGTTTCCCGGCCACGCTCCTCGGGGATCCCACCCAACCGAGATTCACGACCATCGCGGACGCTTCGCATGGGCTGAAGGGCCCCCGCGATCTCGCCTTCCACCCGGAGCGGGACGGGGAGGCGTGGGTCGTGAACCGCACGGACGAGAGCGTGCTGATCATCCGGGGCGCCACGGGTCCCTCGCCCTCCTACGAGAGGCGCAAGGACGGCTACGCGGTGCACTTCATGTCGCACGTGAGCAGCATCGCCTTCGGCGCGAAGAATTTCCGCGACGACTACTCCTTCGGTACCTGCCAGGAGTCCACGAACACCTACGGCGGGGTGGCCGAACCCGACTACTTCATGGGCCCGGCGCTCTGGAGCGCCAACCTGGACGTCTTCGCGATCGAGAATCCCATCGGCCTCGGCTCGCACATCGACATGCTGCACCACAGCCCGCTCTGCATGGGGATCGCCCACGAGGTGGACAAGGTCTACTGGGTTTTCGACGGATACAACGGGCAGATCGTCCGCTACGACTTTCAGCACGACCACGACGCCGGATACGACGACCACTCCGACGGGATCATCCATTTCCTGGACGAGCCGAAGGTGCGGCGGATCGAGAACATCCCCAGCCACCTCGTGATCGAAAAGGAGACGCGGAAGCTCTACGTGGCGGTCACCGGGCGCTCGCGCGTCCTGCAGATCGACATCGACCAGCGAGAGTTTCTTCGCAACCTGCCCATCAAGGAATCGGGCACCATCGTCCAGGAGTACACCGGAATCGACTGGGTGGAAGTGGTGCCGCAGCGGACGGTGCTGACGGCTCCGAGCGGAATCGCCGTGCACGATGGAATCCTCTACGTGAGCGACAACGCCACCGGGAAGATCCACGCCTTCGATGTCCGCTCCGACTTCGGTGAGGAGCTCGCCGTGGTCGATACGGGGCTCGAGGCGGGCAGTCTGATGGGGATCGAGGTCGGGCCCGACCAGCGCCTCTACCTCGTGGACTTCGGCGGCCGCGTCCTGCGCCTCGAAAGGTGAGAGGAGCGCTCCCGCGTTCGGGAGTCGACAGACCGCAGCCGTTCACTGTCGGTTGTTGAACCGTTTAACGCCTAGAGCTTGACCCGCGTCAGCGGTTAACCCGAACATCGACCATGGCCCCCGGATGGGGCCCTGGAGAAGATGGACATGAGCAAGCTACAAGGACTGATGTTCGCACTGACGATCGCACTCGGAACGGTGGTCTTCACGCCCGTCGAGAGCGTCGCGGATGGGGACTCGTGCTCGGTGAAGACCTGCTGCACGCCGAACCCCAACTGCATCTGCACCGCGCAGGTGGATCCGGTCTGCGGCATGGATGGCAAGACCTACCAGAACGATTGCTGGGCCAAATGCGCTTGCGTGCAGGTCGCCTACCCCGGCGAGTGCAAGGACGAGTGTACCGAGCTCTGTAAGGGCGAGGACTACGCTCCGGTCTGCGGCGAGGACGGCGAGACCTATGGCAACGAGTGCTACGCCAAGTGCATGGAAGTGGAGGTGCTCCACGAGGGGCCCTGCTCGCCCTACGTGATCCTCCCTTGAGGCGGCGCGAAAGGCAGGGATGAAACACCGCCCCTGGCACGGCCAGCGGGCGGTGTGCTCGTTGGGGGACCGACGTCCGAATCCGTCAGCGCTTCTCGGCGGTGCGGGTGATCTCCCCGAAGCGTCCGGACTGGAAGTCCATCATCGCCTGGAGGATCTCCTCGCGGGTGTTCATCACGAAGGGGCCGTAACGCGCGATGGGCTCGCGGATCGGCTCGCCGGCCAGGAGGAGGAGCCGCCCGGGACCGTCGCCCTCCTCGCTGTGCAGGCGGACCACGTCGCCGGGGCCCAGGATCGCCACCTGCCCCTCGCGGACGAGACGGCCGTCGCTGCCGACGCGGGCGCTGCCTTGGAAGACGTAGACGAAGGCCGCGAGCTTCTCGCCGAGGGGGAGCGTGACGTCGGCCCCGGGATCGAGGGACCAATCCTGGTAGACGATGGGGATGTGGGTGTCGATCACGGCGCTCGCTCCGAGGGCCTCCCCCGTGATCACCCGCACGCGAGCGCGACCGTCCTCGGTCTGCGCCGTGGGGATCCTCGACGAAGGCACCTCCTGGTAGCGCGGCCGGGTCATCTTCAGGCGCGCGGGGAGGTTCACCCAGATCTGGAACCCGTGGATCCGCCCGCCCTTCTCGCGGATCTCCTGCGCGGGCATCTCGGAGTGGACGATGCCGGCGCCGGCGGTCATCCACTGCACGTCGCCCGCCTCGATCCGGCCCTTGTGGCCGGCGGAGTCCTCGTGCTCGAAGACTCCCTCGAGCATGTAGGTCACCGTCTCGAAGCCGCGGTGGGGATGGTCGGGAGCGCCGACGGCCTCGCCCGGGCCGTAGTCGGCGGGGCCCATCTCGTCGAGGAGGAGGAAGGGGTCGATCAGGTCCAGCTCCATGCCCGGGAAGGGGCGCCGGACGATGAACCCACCGCCCTCCCGCTGCCGGTGCGAATTGGCGATTCGCACGACGTCTCGGATGCGCGTGGTCATTTCGAGGATCTCCTTTCGGCCCCGGCCGGGGCGTCCATCCTGAGATGCGGCACCTTGGCCCGCGTTGCTCCCCGCTTCGGCCCTGCTAAGGTAGCGCCATGGAATCGCGCCTGCTCACCATCGACAGCGGCTACGTGAAGCCCGGATTCGCCGCCTGCTACCTCCGCGTGCAGGGGGACGAGGCGGCCTTCGTGGAGACGAACACCTCCCACGCGGTGCCCAAGCTCCTCGACGCCCTGCGGGAGGCCGGGCTCGCGCCCGAGCAGGTGCGGTGGATCGTGGTCACCCACGTGCACCTCGACCACGCCGGCGGGGCGGCGAGCCTCCTCGCGCACTGCCCGAACGCGACCATCGTGGCACATCCGCGGGCCGCGCGGCACCTCGTCGATCCCTCCCGCCTCGTCTCGAGCGCGCGCGCGGTCTACGGCGACGAGGTCTTCGAGAAGCTCTACGGCGCGATCCCGCCGGCGCCGGCGGAGCGGGTGCGCGCGGTGGAGGACGAGGAGGTGCTCGAACTCGGGGGCGCACCCCTTCGCTTCCTGCACGTCCGCGGCCACGCCAACCACCACTTCGCGGTCCACGACCCGGAGCGCGAGACGGTCTACACCGGAGACGCCTTCGGCCTGGCCTACCCCTACCTCCAGCGCGCCGGTCGCTTCGTCTTCGCCTCCACGAGCCCCACGGACTTCGACGGTCCGGAGGCCAAGAAGAGCGTCGACCGCATCCTGGGGCTCGGGACGAAGACGGCCTGCCTCACGCACTTCGGCGAGCTGGACGAGCTCGAGACGATGGGAGCCCAGCTCCACGACTGGCTCGACTTCTCCCAGGCGCTCTTCGAGCGGATCGGCGAGCTTCCCCCCGAGGAAAGGGAGGAGGTCGCCTACGCGGCGCTGACCGAGAAGATGGAGAACGCGGCGAAGGCGAGGGGGCTCACGCTCAGCGCGGAGGACTGGGACCTCCTCTCCCTGGACATGCGGCTGAACGCGCAGGGTCTCGCCTTCGCGGCCGGCCGCCGTCGCTGAGCCACTACTCGTCCTCGAGGAATTCCACGCGTCCGGTGCGGAGGCAGTGCTCGGCGCCGACGATGCGGAGCCCGCCGCGGAGGAGCTGCTCCTCGAGGAGGCGCGAGCCGTAGCGGAGCTGGCGGACCGAAGCCTTGATGTTCGCCCGCCCCGCCGCGCGCTCGAGGGCCTCGCGGTCGGATGCGATCTCGGTGCGGAGGAGGGGGAGGACCGCCGGCCGGATCCGATCCACGATCGACGCGAGGTTCGAGCCGCCCTTGCCGGCCTCGAGCGCGTCGAGGGTGGCCGAGATGGCGCCGCAGTGCGTATGCCCCATCACCACCACGAGCTTGGTGCCGAAGTGCTCCACGGCGAACTCCACGCTCGCGATCTGCGAGGGGGCGACGATGTTCCCCGCCACGCGGATCACGAAGAGGCAGCCGAGCCCCTGGTCGAAGATGGTCTCGGCGGGGGAGCGCGCATCCGAGCAGCCGAGGATGATCGCGAAGGGCTTCTGACCCCGCGTGAGTTCCGAGCGATCGTGGACCAGCGCCTCCACGCTACGGACGTTCTCCATGAAGCGCCGGTTGCCCTCCTTCAGCTTGCGGAGGGCTTCGTCCGCGTCGACGAGATTTCTCATGGGCGCATCCTACTACGGCGCTTGGAGCGGCAAAAGCAAAGCCGACCGCGTTATCTTCCCTGGCGAATGGAGCGACGGGAACGAGAAACCCTGAAGACCCTGGGTTGGGACGAGGCGTGGGAAACGGCCTTCGAGGCCATGGCGGAGGAGGGGGCCTATCCGGCCAGGGTCGTGCTCGACTACCAGCACATCTACCGCGTGCGCACGGCCGAGGGGGAGAAGCTCGCCCGCATCGAAGGGAGGATGCGCCACGAGGCGGCCTCCCGCGAGTCCTTCCCCGCGGTGGGCGATTGGGTGGTCGCCCGGGACGCGCCGGTCGGCGAGGAGGCGGTGATCGAGGCGATCCTCCCCCGGCGGAGCCGCTTCCTGCGCAAGGCGGCGGGGCGGGCGCACGAGCCGCAGGTGGTCGCCGCGAACGTGGACACCCTCTTCCTCGTGGTCGGCCTGGACCACGATTTCAACCCGCGGCGCATCGAGCGCTACCTCGTCACCGCACTCGAGAGCGGCGCGCGCCCCGTGCTCGTCCTCAACAAGGCGGACCTCTGGGAGGAGGGCCTGGAGGAGTGGGTGGAGATGGCGAAGGAGGTGGCGCCGGGGATCCCCATCCACACGGTGAGCGCGCGGACGGGGCAGGGTCTGGATGCGCTCCAGGCCTACCTGACGCCGGGGCATACGGTCGCCTTCGTGGGCTCGTCGGGAGTGGGGAAGTCCAGCCTCGTCAACCGTCTGGCGGGCCAGGACATCCAGAAGGTCTCCGAGGTGCGGGCGTGGGACAGCCGCGGGAGGCATACGACGCGGCATCGGCAGCTCATCGTCCTGTCGGGTGGCGCGCTCCTGGTGGACACGCCCGGAATGCGGACCCTCCAGCTCTGGGAGGCGGCGGCGGGGCTGGAGGAGGCCTTCTCCGACATCGTCGAGCTCGCCTCCCGCTGCCGCTTCTCGGACTGCACCCACGGGGTGGAGCCGGGCTGCGCGGTGCAGGCGGCGCTCGAGGCGGGGGAACTCGATCCCGAGCGCTTCGAGAACTACCAGAGGCTGCGGCTCGAGGCCGAGGCGAAGGAGAAGGGCCTCCGGGCGCGGGATCTGGAGACGCGCCGCCCGAGGCGCGGAAAGCCACCCCGGCGGAGCCGCTGAGCCAGTGTAGGGATCGATGTCGGAGGAGTGTCGTATGCTCCGCCGTGTCGATGATCCACCTGACCTATTCCCAACGGACCGAGGATCTGCTGGAGGCGCTCGCCCGGGATCTCGAAGTGCGCCGCCGGGGGAGCCATCCCCTCGATCCCACGCGGCTGGTCCTGCCCGATCGCAACCTCGAGGCCTGGCTGAAGCAGGGGCTGGCCCGCCGTCTGGGCATCGCCGCGAACCTGCAGGTGCTCTACCTGCGCCGCTTCGTCGCCGGCCTCCTGGAGTCCGCGGGCCTTTCTCCTCTCCTCGACGGGAGTGCGATCTACGACGGCCTCCTCGCCCTCTTCCTGGATGCCGATCTCCTGGAGCGGGAGGAGTTCGCCCCGGTCCGGAGCTACCTCTTCGCGGCGGGCAAGGAGGAGGCGGCGCTCGCGCGGCGCCGCCACCAGCTCGCGCGGCGGCTCGCCCACCTCTTCGAGGAGTACGGCTACGCACGGCCGGCCATGCTTTCCCGGTGGGAGCGGGAAACCGACGGGGGAGGGGAGGTCGAGCGCTGGCAGCGGGCGCTCTGGCGGGCGCTCCTCGAACGGCGGCCGGAGCGGATCTCCCTCCCTTCGGTCCTGGAGCGCCTGGCCGAGATCCCCTTGCCGGCGGAGCCGGTCCACCTCTTCGGGATCTCCCACGTCGCCCATGCCTTCCACCGCATCCTCGCGCGGCTGGCGGAGGAGGGCGAACTCTTCGTCTACACCCTCAATCCCTGCAAGGAATTCTGGGAGGACCTCCCCTCCGTGCGGGAGGCGCGGCGCGGCCTTCGCGTCCTGGAGGAGGAGGATCCCTTCGGGCTGAGGGGCGGCGGAGAGACGCCCCCGCTCGCCCTCTGGGGGCGGCCGGGCCGCGAGAACATCCGCCTGCTCAACGAGCTCTCGGGCTGCGACTTCCGGGAGGCCTTCACGGAGGCGGGGGAGGCGAAGAAGAGCCTCCTCGCCCAAGTGCAGGACGACATCCTCCACCGTCGACCCGAGCGGACCGCGCCCGATCCGAGCTTCGACTTCGAGGGGGATCGGAGCCTCGAGGTGATCGAGGCCCCGGGGATCCGCCGGGAGGCCGAGGCGGTCGCCGAGCGCATCTGGCGGATGGTCTCCGAGGACGAGAGTCTGCGCTTCAACGAGATCGCGGTGGCCGTGACCGGCCCCGATCCCGACGCCTACTTCAGCCACCTCGTCGCCGCCTTCGAGGAGAGCTACGACATCCCCTATAGCCTGACGGACGTCTCGCTCGCGTCGAGGAGCGAGGTGGCCCAGGCGGTGGGGATGCTCCTCGACCTCCTCACGAGCCGATTCGAGCGGGCCGCGATGCTTCGCTTCCTCACCCATCCCTGCGTGCGCGCACGCTACCCGGAGGCGGATCCGCAGGCCTGGATCCGACTGGTGGATCGGCTGGGCATCTTCCTCGGGGCGGAGCGGGCCGAGCTGGAGGGGACCTACGTCCGAGAAGACGCGCTGAATTGGGATCAGGGCCTCCGCCGCCTGGCGCTGGGCGCTCTCCTCCCGGGGGGCAGGAGCGCCACCGCCGAGCCGGTCCGGATCGCGGGGGAGGACTATCTGCCGGAGGAGGGGGACGAGGAGGCGCAGAATCTCGGCGTCCTCGCGCGCTCGCTCCTCTCGGACCTCCGCTTCGGCATGCGGGCGCGCCTTCCCACCGAGGCGTGGGCACGATACCTCGACGCGCTCGTCCAGACCTACGTCGTGCCTCGGAGCGAGCGGGAACGGCAGCACCTGGACCGCTGCCTCGCCGCGCTCCGCAGCGTGGCCGACCATCCGCTGGACGGGAAGGCGATCTCCTCGGCCCTGGCCGTGGAGATGGCCCGCGAGGCGCTGGCCGAGATCCCCGGCGGGGTGGGGCGCTACCTGGCCGAGGGGGTGGTGCTCTCCACCCTTCAGCCGATGCGCGCGATCCCTTTCCGCGTCCTCTTCGTGGTGGGCCTGGGCGAAGGACGCTTTCCTTCTCCCGAGCGGCGCGACCCCCTCGACCTGCGGCTCGCTCGCTTCCAGCCGGGTGACGTCTCGCCGCGCGAGCGCGACCAGTACATGTTTCTGGAGGCCCTCCTCTGTGCGCGCGAGCGGCTCGTCCTCTCCTACGTGGCGCGCGACGAACAGACCGGCGATCCCATCCCCCCCTCTCCGGTGCTAACCGCGCTCCTCGAGATGGTGGAAAAGGGATACACCGGCGACCGCGACGCCATCGTGTCTCGAATTCCGCTGCGGCACTGGGAGGAGGCCGAGCACCCGCACCCCGCGCCGCGCGCCGCCGGGGAGCGCTGGGCCGCGAAGGTCCACGCCCGGATGAGGGAAAGCACGGGCGCGGCCCGCTTCGAGATCGAGGAGATCGCCGCGCGGACGCGCGCGGACCTCCGCGAGGAGCTGGCTCGCCGGCTCGGGGTGGTCCCCCTCCCCGAGGGCGAGACGGAGGAGCTGCGCACCGTCCACCTCCACCACCTAAGGCGCTTCCTCGAATGCCCGGTGCAGGGGAGCGCCGCGGCACTCCTGGGGCTGCGGGAGGACGAGGAGGATCTCGCCGACCGGCCACGGGAGCCCTTCGATCTGGACGCCCTGCATACCGCCACCTCGATGCGAGAGGCGATGGCGCTCTGGCTCCGCGAGCGAGGAGGACGGTCGATCGACGAGGTCTGGAAGGAGGTGCTCGTCGGCCTTCGCGCCCGGGGCCGCGCGCCGGTCGGGGACTTCGGCCGGTTCACGAGCGAGAAGGAGCTCGGGCACCTGGATGCCTGGGCGAAAGAGCTGGAGGCGGTGCGCCCGGAGGTCCGCGTGATCCGCTTCGGCCCGGGACGGGAGGGGGAGGTGGCGGACGAGGTCCTGCCCCTCCTGGACCTGGGGGAAGGCTGGCCGCGGCTGCAAGGGCGGACCCATCCGCTCCGGATCCAGGGCGAGGCCCGGACGACGCTCCTCTTCGCCGCGCAAGGCGAGAAGGCCCTCCTGCGGTCCTTCTTCGATCACCTCCTGCTCTCGGCCGCGGGGCGGGAGGGGACGCACGAGGTTCGGCTCTTCTCTAGGAAGGAGGGCGAGAAGACGGCGAGGTTTTCGCCCATGACGCGGGACACGGCCCTTTCGCACCTTCGGACTCTCGTCGAGGATCTCCTGCAGGGACCACACGAGACGTTCCTTCCCTGTGAAGCCGTCTTCGCCTGGAAGCGCGCGAAGCATTCGGAGGCGAGCCTCGTCGAGAAGATCGAGGCGCAGCGGGACGCGCGGCACCGCCCCAGTTCCGTCTACGGGCCGGTCCGCGACGTGCTCTCCCTGCCCGCGCCCTCCGAGGAGGAGGCGAGGGCGATCGTCGAGCGGCGCTTCGGCCTCTTCTTCGAGCTCCTCGAGGACGACGGCAAGAAAGGAGGGAGGCGATGAGCGCGCGCTATCGGCGGCCCCCCATCCTCGACCGGATCTCCCCCGAGCGGCACGCCGTCGTCGAGGCCTCCGCGGGGACGGGAAAGACCTTCACCCTCGAGCGCATCGTCCTCGACCGGATCCTCGGGGGCACGGAGATCGGGAACATCCTCGTCCTCACCTTCACGGAGAAGGCAGCGACGGAGATGCGGGAGCGGATCCGCAAGCTGCTGCGGGAGATCGATTCCCTCCCGGAGGACGCAAACGGCGACGTGCCTTTGGACGAGGCGTGGACGATCGACGAGACGGCGCGGCTGCGGGTACGGGAAGCGCTGCGGAGCTTCGATTCCGCCACCATCAGCACCATCCACGCCTTCTGCAACCGCATCCTCGGGGAGCAGGCTTTCGCCAACCGGCGCCTCTTCGAAGAGGAGACCGTCGATTCCCGCAGCCTCTTCTCTCGCGCCTTCGCGGACGTGTTGCGCACCTTCGTCGTCGACGAGGAGTGGGGATGGCTGGTGGAGGCCTGGTTGGTCGAGAGCTCCGCCGAAGAGCTCGAGAAGTTCCTCTTCGAGTGTCTGCGCAGTCCCGGCTCGATCGTGCCGACTCTGGATTACGTGAAGGTGGAGGCCGTCCTCGATCTCTTCCCACTCGGCGAGGAAACCGGGGCGAGGATCCAGGAGGCCTGGAAGGAGGTCAAGGAGAGGACGGGGAGCCGCAAGCGCATCGGCACCGCCATCGACCGCTGGCAGGAAATCCGAGACATCCTCGGTCCCGCCTCGACGGGCGCGGATGTTTGCGAGCGCTTGCGCGCCGGCTGGAAAGTCCTCGCCCTCAAGGGCTCCAAGGAGACGCATCTCCGGACGATCCTCGGCTACCTGGACGAGATGATCGACCCACCGCCGGAGGTGGAAAGGCTGCGTCGCTTCTGCCGCGAACTCCCCGAGGCGCTCCCCTCGCTGGAGGCGGTGATCGCCTCCGTGCTCCTGCCCCGGCTCCGGGCCGAGCTCGGCCGGCGCAAGCGGGCCGAGGGCCTCCTCGACTACGACGACATGCTCCGGGCCTTGCACCGGACGCTGGAATCGCCGGAGGGCGAGAGCCTGGCCGAGGCGCTTCGCGCGCGCTACCGCTACGCGATCCTCGACGAATTCCAGGACACCGACGAGGTGCAGTGGGCCATCTTCCGCAAGCTCTTCTTCGAGGGCGGCGGAAAGAACGTGCTCTACGCCATCGGCGACCCCAAGCAGGCGATCTACGGCTTCCGCGGCGCCGACGTCGGGACCTACCTCCAGGCCCGCGAGGAGATCGTCGAGCGGGGCGGGGATCGGGTCGTGCTCGAGGATTGCTTCCGCGCCACCGGGGAGCTCATCGGGGCCTACAACCGGATCTTCGAGCAGGAGGCGGAGCGCCCCTTCTTCTCGGGGGCGATCCGCTACGACCATCCGGTGGGATGCGGGCGGCCGGAGCTTCGGCTGACGGGGCCGGGTGGTGACCCCGCACCGGCGATCCACGTCTTCGAACTGGAGGAAGGGCTTCTCTCGGCAGAGGTCGGAAAGCTCCTCGCGAAGCGGGCGGCCGAGGAGATCCGGCGCCTGGTGAGGCCCGAGGATCCCGTCGTCCTCTGGGACGAGGGGAAGGGCCCCCGGCCGATCTCCTACGGAGACGTCTACGTCCTCTACCGGAAGGCGTTCGAAGGAAAGGAGATCGCCGAGGTCTTTCGCGAATGCGGGATCCCCTTCGCCTTCTACAAGGAGGAGGGGCTCTTCCAGCGTCCCGAGGCCTGGGCCTTCCTCGACCTCCTCAGGGCCCTCGACGCGCCGGACGATCCGGCGGCGCGGTTGCGGGCGTGGATGTCTCCCTTTTTCGGGATCCGACTGCGCGATCTTCCGCGGACGCGCGACCTTCCGCCCGACCATCCCCTCGTGGAGCGGCTCCTCTCGTGGGCGGAGGATGCGCGGGAGCGCCGATGGGAGCGGCTCTTTTCCCGCGTCCTCGACGAGAGCGGCATCCTGCGCCGGGCGATCGCCACTGGGGACGAACGGGCGCTCACCAACTACCTCCACGTGGCGGAGTCCCTGCAGGAGCGCGTCCATCGCCAGGCGCCGAGCTGCGGAGAGCTGGCCGACTGGCTCCTATCCCTGATTGAAGAGCGCGCCCGCCCGGATCGGGAGGACGGGAACCAGCAACGGCTGGAGACCGAACGCGACGCGGTGAAGCTCATGACCCTGCACGCCTCCAAGGGCCTGGAGGCGCCCATCGTCTTCGTGCTGGGGAGGCTCTCGTCGAAGAAGCCGCCGTCCAAGACGGTGCGCTTCCGCGACGAAAGCGGCGAACGCCGCCTGTGGGCGGGCAAGCCTCCTCCCTCCGTGGCGGAGCGGGCGGAGCGCGAGGAAAGGGAGGAGGCGGAACGCCTCCTCTACGTGGGCCTCACCCGCGCGCGGGCGCGGCTCTACCTTCCCCTTCGCCCCGGAGGCGGCGGGGACTTCGCGCCGCTCTTCGAACGGCTCGTCGATCTCCGCTCGCAGGAGCCCCGAGGCTTCGAGTGGGAGAGGCTCTCCACCGTGGGCCCTGCGCGCGCATCGGCGAAGACGGCGAAGGGAAACGCGATCGAATTCGAAGCGGAGGAGGTCCGAGACGAGGCCTTCCCCGCATTGCGGGAGGCGCACCTCGGATTCGTCGTCACTTCGTACTCGAGGATGCGGGGCTTCCGCGGCGTCGAGGGGGAGGAGGAGCGGATCGAGGGTGAGAGGATGGTGGTCGAGCCGGGACCGGACGAGCTTCCGGGAGGCGCCGCGACCGGCATCTTCCTCCACGACGTCCTCGCGCGGATCCCCTTCGAGGAGGTCCCGGAGAACTTCGATGCCTTCCGGGCCAGCCCGAAGATGCAGCGGATCTTCCAGGAGGCTGCGCGGGTCCACGGGATCTCCGCGGAGCACCTCCCCCACGCCTGGAGGCTCGTCTGGGCGGGGCTCTCCACGCCCCTCGCCCGAGGCGCGCTCCGCCTCGACGGTGGCGTGGCGCGGGCGGATCGGTGGCGGACGGAGATGGAATTCCTCTATCCGCTCCCCGCCCGGGAGCGCGAGCGAGGCTTCGTGAAGGGCTTCGTCGACCTGGTCTTCGAATCGGAGGGCCGGGTCTACTTCGCCGACTGGAAGAGCGACTGCCTCCCGAGCTTCGACGCCGCCTACGTGAGGCGCTACGTGCAGTCGAGCTACGAGCTTCAAATCCGGCTCTACGCGATCGCGATCCGCAAGCTCTACGGCCTGGAGACGGAATCCGAATTCGAGGAGCGCTTCGGCGGCGCCTTCTACTTCTTCCTCCGCGGGATGGAGCGGGAGGGCGAGGCGGGCGTCTACTTCGAACGACCGAGTTGGGAGGCGCTCACGCGCTGGGAACTCGAGCTGGAGAAGGCGGGATGAGGGAGCTTCACCCCCTGGGAACGGCGCGGCAGCGGCTCGCGAAGATCGGCCCGGTCCTCCCCGAGGACCGCGTGGCGATCCCGGTCGAACTTCTCTCCCCGGAGCGCTCGCCCGAGATCGACGAGGTCCTGCTCTGGCAGTGCTGGGAGCTCGTGCGCCTGGAGGACGACGAAAGCCGGCACCGCCCCCTCTTCTTCCTTTGCGCGGCCCTCTTGGTCGCGCAGCGCCAGGGAAGCACGCGACTCTCCCTGGGAGGCGACGCGCTCGAGCGGGCTCTCGAATCCTTGGGGGCGTCGGAGGGCGACGCGGCCGCCGTTCGAGCGCTGCTCGAGGAGGGCTGCAGCCTGCTGGGAGGCCCGGGCGACGACCGTCCCCTGGTGCTCGACGGCGACGCCCTCTACACCCGCAAGAACCGGATCCTCGAGGCGCGCGTGGCGGAAGGTCTCGCCCGGAGGCTCACGCAGCCGGCCAGGGTCGACGCCCGGGCCGTCGAGGCGGCCCTCACTTCGCTCCGGGACCATCCGCCGCAGGCCGGGGGCAAATCGCTCCAGCTCAACGCCGAGCAGGAGGAGGCGGTACGGCGCGCGGCGCTCCTCCCCCTCTCCGTGATCTCGGGCGGGCCGGGAACCGGCAAGACGCAGATCGTCGTCTCCATCCTCCGCGTCCTCGTCCGGCTGGGGATCCCGCTGGATTCCATCGCCCTCGCGGCGCCGACGGGGAAGGCGGCCAACCGGATGAAGGAATCCATCCGGCGCACGCTGGAGGCCCTGGCGACGCCCGCCGCGGAGGATCTGCCCCTCCTCTCGCACTCCCTCGACCCCAAGACCCTCCACCGACTCCTCGGCTACTCCCCGTCCACGGGAGGCTTCCGGAGCCACGAGGAAAATCCCCTCGAGGAGACCGTGGTGATCGTCGACGAGGCCTCGATGGTCGACCTCGGCCTCATGGACCGCCTGCTCCGCTCGCTCCGGCCCGAGGCGGGACTGGTGCTCCTCGGCGACGCCGACCAGCTTCCCTCCGTGGACGCGGGGGCGGTGCTCCGGGACCTCGTGCCCGCGGAGGACGGCCCGCCCCGGGATCCGCGCGCCCGGGCGAGCGTGCGACTGGTCCGGAGCTATCGCATGGATCCGAGCGATCCCTCGGGCCGAGCGATCCTCGGGGTTGCGCGCGCCATCCAGCGCGGCGACGTGGAGGGGGCGAGCGCCTTCCCCCGCCGCGATCGCCCGGAGGATCTGATCTTCGACCAGGTGGAAGGGCTTCCCGCCGAGGCGCTCGGGGCCTTCTGCGCGCGCTGGTACCGGGAGCGCTTCGCCTCCTGGGAGGAGTACGCGCCGCTCGTGCGCAGGGTCTGGGAGATTTCCGGGGGGAGGTTCGCGGACGAGGAGGCGCTCCGCCGCCTCTTCGCACGGTACGACGGGAGTCGGATCCTCTGCCTCACGCGGGTCCACGAGTTCGGCGCCGACGCCCTGAACGATCGGCTCCACCGTCTCCACCTGGAAGCGGTCGACGCCGATCCCGCCATGGTCTTTCCCCCGGGTGAGCCGCTGATGATGCAGCGGAACGACTACGCGCGCGGGCTCTTCAACGGGGACCAGGGGCTGGTCCTCCGCGTCCGTTCGGAAGGAGAGTCGAGGTGGGGGCTGCGGGTGGTCTTCCCGGTGGGCGAGGGCTTCCGCGCCTTTCCCCTGGATCTCGCCTCGAGCCTACGCCCCTGCTGGGCGATGACCGTGCACAAGAGCCAGGGCTCCGAGTTCGACGCGGTGGCCTTCGTCCTCCCCGAGGCGGACATGCCCCTGCTCACGCGCGAGGCGCTCTACACCGCCCTCACCCGGGCGCGGAAATCCGTGGTGGTGGTGGGAGAGGCGTCGCTCTACCGCGCGGGGATCGAGCGACGCCTCGTCCGCGAGAGCGGGATCGTGGAGCGTCTTCAGGGCATGGCCGCCATCGCGGGCGGCTGACGCACCACGAGCTCGCCGAGGCCGAGGGGCTCGACCTGGGAGCGGATGATCTCCGGATCGCCGACCAGGACCACCTGCATGAGGGTCGGGTCGAGGTAGACGCCGCCCACCCGGCGGACCTCCTCCTCCGAGGCCGTCTCCAGCCCCTTCAGCAGGCGCTCGTAGTGGTCCAGGGGGAGGTCCAGCCAGAAGAGGCGGGCTCCCGCGGAGGCGAGGGCGCCGACGGTCTCGAACCACCCTGGCAGCGAGCGGATCTTGCCCTCGCGCGCGCCCTCGAGCTCCTCGCTCGTGATCGGCCGCTCGTCCAACCCGTCGAGTTCCGCGAAGACCTCGACCAGCGCGGGACCGGTCACGTCGGCCCGCACCTGGCTGAAGGCGATGAGCGGACCGACGCCCCGGCGCGCCTCCACCGAGGAGCGGGCGCCGTAGGTGTAGCCCTTGTCCTCGCGGAGGTTCATGTTGAGCCGGCTTCCGAAGAGGCCGCCGAAGACGGCGTTCGCCAGGTCCAGGGCGTACTCGTCCGGATTTCCCGCCTGGATGGCGGGCCGTCCCACCAGGATCAGGGTCTGCTGCAGCCCCGGCTTGGGGACCATGACGATCTGCTTGCGGGGCGTGGGGGTGGGCGCCGGCGGCACGGGCAAGGGCTCGGACTCGCCCTTCCACTCGCCGAACCACCGCGTGGCGACCTGCACCGCCTCGTCCATGGTGATGTCGCCGGCGAAGATCACCGCCGCCTGGCCGGGAACCGCCGCCCGGGCCCAGAAGGCCTTGGCGTCCTCGAGGGTCAGGCCGGCCACGGTGGCGGGGGTGCCGGAGCCCAGCTTGCCGTAGGGATGGTCCTCGCCGAAGAGGGTGGCGGCCATGGCCTCCATCCCGAGGAAGGAGGGGTTGCCCACCTGGTAGGCGAGAGCGGAGAGCGCCTGCTCCTTGCGGTGCTCGAACGAGGCGGGGGCGAAGCGCGGCCGGAGGACGACGTCCGCCAAGAGATCCATCGCCGGCTCCAGCCTCTCCTTGAGCACCTCCACCCCGACGTAGCCGCCGTCCACGCTGGCGTCCACGCTGGGGGAGGTCCCCAGGTCGGCGAAGGCCCGATCGAGCTCGGCGGCGTCGCGCTCTCCGGCGCCCTCCAGGAGGAGTTGGTAGGTGAGCCGGGCGAGGCCGGCCTTGCCCTCGGGATCCGTGGAGGAGCCCGCGCGGAAGGCCACGTCCACCGAGACGATGGGCAGATCGTGACGCTCGCTCACGATCACCGTCAGGCCGTTCGGCAGGGTGGTGCGCGAAAATTCGGGGATTCGGAGCGGAACGGGTTCACCGGGCTCGGGCCTCTGCCGTCGCCAGTCTTCCGCAAGGCCTCGGTCTTCTTTCACCTCGATCTCCCTCGTCTTCTGGGGGGTGGCACAGGCGGCGAGCAGGGATGCCGCGATCACGATGCATTGCCGTCTCATGGTCAGGCGCCTCCCTCGCCGGCGGCCTTCGGGACCGCGTGGAGGACGACCCGGCGGTTCGGGGCCAGGATGGTGCGGGCGAACTCGCGGGTCTCTTCGGTGGTGACGAGTTCGTAGCGCTCGAGATCCCAGGCGAGCTTGCCGGGATCGCCGAGGAAGTGGTTGTAGCTCTGGAGCATGTCCGCCTTGCCGCCGAAGCCGCCGACGCGCTGCAGGCCGAGGACCCGGCGGGTCTCGAAGCGGTTGCGGGCGCGGCGCATCTCCTCGTCGGAGACACCGGTCTCCCGGAGCTCGGCCAGGACGGCGTCGATCTCGGCGACGATCTCGTCGGTGCTCTTGCCCGGGCGGGCGACCACCTGGATGCCGAAGGCGGACTGGGCGCCCAGGCTGTACTGGTAGGCGGAGACGCTCTGGGCGAGCTTCTTCTCGTAGATCAGCCGCTGCTGCAGGCGGCTCGCCTTCCCCGAGCCCAGGGCGGTCGCGACGATGTCCGCCGCGGCGTCACCCTCGGTGAAGATCCGCGGCGAGTGCCAGTACATCTGCACCATGGGAAGGGTGGCGACCGGCTCGTCCATCCGGATGACCACCTCCTCCTCGAGCGCGACGTCCTCCACCCGGGGCGCCTCGGGCCGCGGGCGGGAGGGGAGGCTTCCGAAGTAACGCTCCACCAGCGCCTTGGTCTCCTCGACGTCGATGTCGCCGACGATGGCCAGCGTGGCGTTCGAGGGGGCGTACCAGGTCTCGAAGAACTGGGTCACGTCCTCCATGGTCGCCGCGTCCAGGTCCTCCATGGAGCCGATCACCGAGCCGTAGTAGGGGTGGGGCAGCGGGAAGAGGGCCTGCCAGGCGGCCTCGCTCGCCAGCCCGTAAGGGGCGGCGTCCGTGCGCTGCCTGCGTTCGTTCTTCACCACCTCCCGCTGGTTCTCGAGCTTCTCCGGCGTGAGGGCGTCCAAAAGGAAGCCCATGCGGTCGCTCTCCAACCAGAGCGCGGTCTCCAGGTGATGGGCCGGGACCGTCTGGAAGTAGTTCGTGCGGTCGAAGTTGGTGGTGCCGTTGACGTCGGTCGCGCCGAGCTGCTGGAGCATCGAGATGTGGACGTCGTCGTCCACGTTCTTCGAACCCTGGAACATCATGTGCTCGAAGAGGTGGGCGAAACCGGTCCTGCCGGGCTGCTCGTGGAAGGCGCCCACGTGGTACCAGATGTTCACCGCGACGACGGGGATCTTTCGATCGACGGAGAGGATGACCTCCAAACCGTTGTCGAGCTCGTATTTCTCGAAGGGGATCGAAAGCACGGCTTCGTCGGACTCCTCGGTTGGCGGTTCGGCCGCGAGGGCCGCCGCGGGGACGGTCAAGATAGAGAGTGCTGCGAGTACGAGCCAGGGCATGTGCATTGCCTCCGTCGGACGAGAGCCTAACCCATCGCCCTTCCGCTCGCATGGCAAGGGCGAATCGCACCAACCGGCGCTTCTTTTCCTTCATTCCCCCGCCTGCTCGTTCGGCTTGCGGCGGAATCTGTCCAAGACCAGGAAGAGTACCGGCGTCACCAGAAGGGTGAAGAACTGGGAGAAGAGGAGGCCGCCGACCACGGCGAGGCCCAGCGCCCGCCGGGACTCCGCTCCCATGCCCACCGCCACGGCGATGGGGAAGGTGCCGGCCAGGGCCGCGACCGTGGTCATCATGATCGGTCGAAAACGAACCAAACACGCCTGGTGAATCGCCTCGCGGGAATCGGCCCCCCTCTTCTCGGCCTCCAGCGCGAAGTCGACCATCATGATCCCGTTCTTCTTCACCAGCCCCACGAGCATCACGATCCCCACGAAGGAGTAGACGTCGAGCTCCCGCCCGAAGAGCAGGAGGGTGACGAGCGCGCCGAAGCCGGCGAAGGGGAGGGCCGAGAGGATCGTGATCGGGTGGATGAAGCTCTCGTAGAGGATTCCGAGCACGACGTAGATCACCAGCACCGCGAGGATGGCGAGCCAGACCAGGTCCTGGAACGACTCCTGGAAGGTCTCCGCCGTGCCGGCGAAGCTCGAGGTGACCGTCTCCGGGAGGAGGGGATCGATCCGTTCACGGATGACGTCCACCGCGTCGCCGAGCGAGGCGCCCGGGGCGAGGTTGAAGGAGAGGGTGACCGCGGGGAGTTGGCCGAAATGGTTGACGGAGAGCGGGCCCACGCCGCGGTCGATCGTCGCCACCGCCGAGAGGGGGATCATCTCGGGGAATCCATCCTCCGACGGGGCGGTGCCGATCCAGAGATCCGTCAGCGCCTCCGGATCGCGGCGAAATTCGGGGCCGAGCTCGAGGATGACGCGATAGGTGTCCCGCGGCGTGTAGATGTTCGAGATCTGGCGGGTGCCGTAGGCGGAGAAGAGGGCATCCTCGATCTGGAGCATGGAGATGCCGTAGGAGCTCGCCCGATCGCGGTCCACGCGGACGAAGAGCTTGGGCGTGGAGAGCTGGAGATCGCTGGAGACGTCCCGGAGACTGGGCATCCGGCGAAGCTCCCCTTCCGCGCGCACGGCGGTCTCGTAGAGCTGCGCTCGATCGAGGCCGAGCAGCGTGTACTGATACTGGCCGGTGGTGAGCATCCCGGTGAGCTGGATCGTCGGCGGGATCTGGGGGAAGGCCTCGACGTCGGCGAGGTCGGCGAAGGCGGCGCGGAGGTCGGTGACCACCTGGAAGGCCGAGGCCTCGCGCTCGTCGCGCTCCTTCAGTTGGACGAAGGCGATGCCGCTGTTGGGCGGGACGCCCGGCACCGAGCCGATCACGGAGACGAAGCTGTAGACGGCCGGATGATCGAGGAGGACGCGGTTCACCTGGAGCTGGAGCTCCCGCATCCGCTCGAAGGAGACGTCCTCCGCCGCCTGCGTGAAGACCAGGACCTGGCCGGTGTCTTCGTCGGGGAGGAAGCCCTTGGGGATCACGAAGAAGAGAAAACCCGAAGCGACGAGGACGAGCGCCGAGTAGGCGAGGGTGAGGAAGCGGTGGTCGAGCGACCAGGTCAGCCATCGGTCGTAGAGCCTCAACGCCCGCTCGAAGATCCGCTCGGAGGCCCGGTAGAGGCGGCCGCGACTGCGCGGCGGCCGGAGGAAGAGGCTCGAGGCCATGGGGGTGAGCGAGAGCGCCACCACGCCGGAGAAGAGGATGGCGACGGCGATGGTCACCGCAAACTCTCGGAAGAGGCGTCCGACCACGCCGCCCAAAAAGAGGACCGGGATGAAGACGGCGGCGAGGGAGATGGTCATCGAGACGATGGTGAAGCCGATCTCCGCCGCGCCGTCGAAGGCCGCGCGCATCCTCCCCTTTCCCATCTCCTGATGTCGGACGATGTTTTCGAGCATCACGATCGCGTCGTCGATCACGAAGCCGATGGAGAGGGTGAGGGCGAGGAGGGAGAGGATGTTGAGGCTGTAGCCGAGCAGGTAGATGACGGCGAAGGTGCCGACGATCGACATCGGCAAGGCCAGGCTGGGGATGATGGTCGCGCGCAGGCTGCGCAGGAAGAGGAAGATGACGACCACCACGAGGACGAGCGCGAGGATCAGAGTGAACTCCACCTCTGCCACCGACTCCCGGATGATCTCGGCCTGGTCGAAGACCACCTGCACGTCGATCGAGGCGGGGATGAATTCCCGTAGCTCGGGAAGGAGGGCCTTGACGCCGTCGGAGACCTCGATGGTGTTCGTGCCCGGCTGGCGCTGCACCGCGAGCACGATCGCCTCGCGGTCGCGATACCACCCGGCGGTGCGGACGTTCTCCACGCTGTCCTGGGCGCGCCCCACGTCGCGAAGCCGCACCGGCCGGCCCTCGCGATGGGCGATCACGAGGTCCTCGTAGGCGGCGGCGTTCTCGAGCTGCCCCTGCGCGTCGACGTACCAGGCCTTTTCCGGTCCCTCGATCAGGCCCGAGGGGAGATTGACGTTCGCCGCCTGGATGGCGGCGACCACGTCGGAGATGCCGAGGGAGCGGTAGGCGAGGGCGTCGGGGTCGAGTTCGATCCGCACCGCGAACTTCTGGTTGCCGAAGACGAGGACCTGCGCGACCCCGCTGACCATGGAGATGCGCTGGGCCATCACGGTGTTGGCGTACTCGGTCACCTCGCGGAGCGGGAGGGTGTCCGAGGTCAGGGAGATGTAGAGGATGGGTTGGTCGGCCGGGTTCACCTTGCTGTAGGTGGGGGCGCTCGGCATCTCGGTGGGCAGGAGGGGCGATGCCGCGGCGATCGCCGCCTGCACGTCCTGCGCGGCGGCGTCGATGTCCCGGTCCAGATCGAAGAGCAGCGTGATCTGCGTGTTCCCCAGCGTGCTGCTGGAGGTCATCTGGTCGATGCCGGCGATGGTGGAGAACTGTCGCTCGAGCGGCGTCGCCACCGACGCGGCCATGTTCTCCGGATCGGCGCCCGGGAGCTGGGCGAAGACCATGATGGCCGGGAGGTCGACGTTGGGGAGATCGGCCACCGGTAGGCGCTGGAAGGCGGCCCAACCGAAGACGAGGAGCGACGCCATCAGCAGGGTGGTGGCGACGGGTCGGCGGATGAAGATCGAGGAGACGCTCAAGGTTCGGTCCCCGGCAGCCTCACCTCCATCCCCGGCTGCAGGCGGAGCTGCCCCGTGGTCACGACCTGCTCACCCGGCGCGACGCCCTCGAGGATGGCGGTACGGCCCTCGTCCGCGGGGCCGAGCCGGACCGGCCTCGCCTCGACCGTGCGCTCCTGCGGGTGCACGACGAAGACGAAGGGGCCCTGCGGTCCCATCTGGATCGCGCTCGAGGGCACGACGGTCACACCCTCCAAGGTGCGGACGCGCAGGTGGACCTCGGTGGGCTCCCCCGGCCAGAAGGCCTCGTCGGCGTTGTCGTAGAGCGCCTTGAGGAGGATGGTGCCCGTGGCCGGGTTCACCTGGTTGTCGATGAATTCGAGCGTTCCCTCGCGGGTGAGGTCGGGCTGGCCCCGCGGGCTCGCGCGGACGGCCAGCTCCCCCTCGGCGACGGAGCGGCGCACCTGGGGAAGGAGGTCCGCGGGGAGTTCGAAGCGGACGTAGATCGGATCCATCACCTGGATGGTCACGAGGGGATCGGCGGAGTTGGGCTGGATCTGGTCGCCGGTGCGGACGGAGAGCTCGCCGGTCCGCCCCTTCACCGGCGCTCGGATGGTCGCGAACTCGAGGTCGAGGCGCGCCTGTTCCACCTGGGCCTCGGCGGCCCGCACCGCGGCCGTGGCCGCCTGGGCGGCGGCCCGGCTCTGCTCCGCCTGCTGCGCCGCCACGGCACCTCTTCGTTCGAGCTGGGAGTAGCGCTTCGCGTCCGAGGCCGCCTGGCTCGCCTGGGTCCGGGCCTGGGCGAGCATCGCCTCGGCGGCCGCGAGCGCCTCCTCGAAGGGCCGCGGGTCGAGCCGGAAGAGCGGGTCTCCCTCGTGCACCACGCTCCCCGGCACGAAGGTGACGTCGAGGAGCTCGCCGGCCACGCGCGAGCGGACCTGCACGGTGTTGATCGATTCGACGGTGCCGATGGTCGTATGGACCTCGGGCACGTCCGCCACCTCCGCCACCGCGATCTCCACGAGCGGCGGCTCGGGCTCGGGTGCCTCCCGGTCGGCTCCACACGTGCAGCCCGCCGCTGCGGCCCAGAGGGCGGCGAGAATGGGGTGGGGGCGCGCCATGCCAGAAGGAGAGGTGTCCAGGGAGGGGCCTCCCGGCAAGTCCCCGCAGGCTCCCGGTGGCCCCGGGCTGTATCGAAACCCGTTTCGTGCCAAGATCGCCGTCGTGCGTCCGATCCGATTCGCCATCCTCTTCTTGGTCCTCGCCGCCTGCGGGAGCGAGGAGGCGCCCCGGCCGCAACCCGAGAGGGTCGTCCGCTTCGCGGAGGGCACCGAACTCGGCCGAAACGGCGACGCGATCCTCGACTTCGGCACGGTGGCGCCCGGCCGCCAGGCTCGCGCGAGCCTGGTCGTGGAGAACCTCACCGAGCGCAGCCTCGCGCTCTCGGTGGACGAACCGGCGCCGCCCTTCTCTCTCGTCGACGCGCCCAGCGAGATCGCCCCCGGCGCCCCGGCCTCCCTGGTCTTCCGCTACGCGCCCACCGGCGAGGAGGAGAGCGCGCAGACGATCCGGCTTCGCGCCGGAGGGCAGACCCTCCGCGTCCGTCTCTCGGGCAGGGGCGGAAACGGCGACACCGACTGTACGCTCCGCGCCCGCCCCGAATCGCTCCGCCTCGTCGCCGGCACCTCGGCGGTACCGTGGAGGGTTCCCCTCGAACTGGAGGTCGAGGCGGGGCGCTGTGTCGTGGAGGAGGTGAGAGCGGAGGGCGATCTCGAATTCGTCGTGGAGGAACTCGTGGGAAGGGTCCTCCCCGAAGGTGCGCGGTACCGCGTCCAGCTCGAGGTCGGCGCCGCCGAGGCGGGCCGAGTGGGGGAGCTGGTCCTGGACCACGGGGATGGCGAGGTGCGCGTTCCGGTCGAAATCGCGGCCGAGCCCGCCTGCATGGGTCTCGACCTGACGAACCTTCGTTTCGAGGTGGGACTTCGCTGCGGGGGATCGACCGAGATCCGCTTCGAGAATTCGTGCGAGGATCCGGTCCGGCTCGTCTCCGTCGCCTTCGTGCCGGAGGAGGCGGCGCGCCACTTCGAGATCGAGCCGAACGAGGTCGGGGTGGAGGTGCGGTACCGGGCCGAGGACGTGCTGGCGGTCAACCGTGCCAAGGCGATCCTGGACTTCGACAACGGCGACCGCCTCGCCGCGACGCTCGAGGGGCGGGCGATCGTGGCGGAACGATCGATCGTGATCCCGCAGACCCTCGTCGATCTCCTGGTGGTCAGGGACAAGAGCTCCCGGATGGCGGGCTACGACGAGCTATGGGACGAGCTGGCTGCGCGGCTCGCGGGCTGGATTTCCTCCACGGACAAGAGCGTCGTCGTCGGCGTGACGACCACGATGACCGAAGACGCCCCGGACTGCGAGGCCGAGGCGGGGCGGCTCCTTCCCCTGGACGGCTCGAGGCCCCAGGAGCTCGACCGGGACACCCCCGATCTGGAGAGCATGCTTCGCGCGAATCTGGAGGTGGAGCTCTGCGCTCCTCCCTTCGGCTCCCGCGGTTTCGACGCCATCCTTCGTGCGGTCCGGGGCGACGCGGTGGGTTGGGGCCGCAGCGAGGCGCAGAAGGCGATCCTCGTGATGGCCGCCGAGGACGATCCCTCGTCGGTCTTTGACCGCAACCTGTATCGGGAAGCGTTCAGACTCGAGGGCGTCGCGTGGTTCCACGCCATCGGCCCCGACCCCCGCTGCGGGGAGGGATGGCCCCATGCCTCCAACTACCGGTGGATGGTCGGGGAATTCTCGGGGCGATTCTCGGCGATTTGCGACGAACGCCCCCTCGACCACATCCTCGGCGAGCTCGAGCGGACCGGTCCTCTCTTCTACGAGTTCGAGCTCGACCCACGGCCGCCGCTGGGCGACGGGGGCCTCGGCGACGAAGCCCAGGGGATCTACCTCCTCCTCGACGGCATGCCCATCCCGAGTACCGGGACGGCGGCGACGCCGGGGTGGAGCGTCACGCACGAAGAGCATCGTTGGGTCCTGCGGGTGGGGAGGGGCTTCCCGGCGGGAGTCGAGCTCACGCTCCGCTATCCGCCGCATGGGAGCGCCTGCAGTCCATGAGGGCCCGCCGGCCGAGCAGCCGACGGGCCCCGGTCCTCAGAGGTCCGTGGTGCCCTTCTCGTCGTCGAAGTTCGGCATCGGATCGGGTTCCCCGAGGGTGCCCGGATCGCCGGGCGGCTCCGAGGGAGCGGGCTCCGGTTTTCCTTCGGGCACGATCTCCACGACGATCGCCAGCAGATCCTCGCCGTTCTCCGCCGGGATCAACGCGGCGCGTACGAACTGCCCCTCCTGGAGGTCCTCGCGCGTCACGTCCTCCTCCCCGTTCACGTAGCGCGTCTGCGGATGGAGGAGGAGCGGAAGATCGTGGGGAGCGCCGGGTGCCGTGAGCACCAGGTTCTCCTCGTCGATTTGCTTGACGTAACCCTGGACGACCAAGACCTGGATGGGCTCCTCGCCCTCCCCATGCTGGACCTCGTCCGCGACGGGGAGCGCCGTCCAGGCGGCGAGTGCGCCGAGTGCCAGCGCGAAGACGGACAGGAGGCCGAAGGAACGGACGCCTGTGCGGTTGGGATGTTGTCGAGCCATGTGGGCCTCCCGCTGGGTGTGGATTCACCCTCTCGGAGCAAGGTGGGGCGGACCCCGTGAGGGTGCAGGGAGCGGGCGGCCGCAGGTCGGGGTGGCGCGAGCGAAGCGGACGTCGCCATCTTGCCGTCGAAGCAAGGAGGCGCACGTGTCGGTCTGGACCCAGGTGATTCGGAAGGCGGGAAGGCTCGAGGCGATGGAGGTGGCGATGCTCCCGGCGAGGGCGGCGCTCGGAGCCTCCATGATCTATCACGGTCTCGGGAAGCTCCGGGCACCCGAGCCCACGGGGCAGTACTTCGAGAGCCTCGGCATCCGTCCCGGAAAACCCTGGGCGCTGGCCACCGGCCTGGCGGAGCTCACCTCGGGCGTCCTGACGGTGGCGGGCGTGGGCACCCGCCTCGCTTCCCTGATGGTCCTGGTGACCCAGGCGCGTGCGATCGACAAGGTCCACAAGTCCAAGGGCTACGACATCTCCAAGGGCGGCTTCGAATACAACCTGGCCCTCATCGCGATCGCCCTGGGGATGCTGGTCGCCGGGCCGGGGAAACCTTCCGTGAAATCGATGCTCGCGCACCGTTTCGCGCGTCGGCGCCGCCTCCCCCTGGTTCGATCCCGCGAACCCCTCGCCGTGCGGGTGCTCCAGTAGTATCGAACGTGATATGGGGGTTGGTTCCGTAGTCGAGGAGAGACGATGGGCCTGCCCTTCTGGAACGAGCTCGAGGAGCGGATGGGCGAGCTGCGGGATCTCGCGGAGATCTCGGGCCTGCTCACCTGGGACCAGGAAACCTACATGCCTCCGGGCGGAGGCCCCCACCGCGCCGCCCAGCTCGCGACGCTCCAGACGCTCCTACACGAGCGGCTCGTCAGCCCCCGCTTGGGGGAACTCCTCGCCCGCGCCGCGGACGACACCTCCCTCTCCGATACGCGGCGGAGGATGGTGGCCAACCTCTCGCGCGAGCGGGACCGGGCCGTGCGCGTCCCGCGCTCCCTGGTGCAGGAACTCGCCCGTCGGCAGTCGCTCGCGGTGGAGGCCTGGAGGGTCGCTCGGGAGCGGAGCGATTTCTCGCTCTTCGCACCGCACCTGGAGGCGCTGGTCCAGCTCAAGCGCGAACAGGCGGACGCCATCGGCTACGAGGGCGAGCGCTACGATGCGCTCGTCGACGGCTACGAGCCCGGGATGCGGGTCTCGCGCCTGCTCCCCATCTTCGCCGAGCTGAGGGACGCCCTCGTCCCGATGGTGCAGGCGGTGACCGAGGCGCCGCCCCCGCCGCGGTGGAGGTACGAGGAGCATCGCTTCCCCGTGGATCGCCAGCTCCGCTTTTCGGAGCTCCTCGTCGAGCGGATGGGCTTCGATCTCACCAAGGGGCGGCTCGATCGCAGCGCCCATCCCTTCACCTGCGGGATCGGGGCCGGCGACGTCCGCCTGACCACGCGATTCGACGAGCGGAACCCCTGGGTGGCGATCTTCGGGACCATCCACGAGACGGGGCACGGCCTCTACGAGCAGAACCTGCCCGAGGGGCACCTGCGCGATCCCATCGGCATGCCGGCGTCCATGGGGCTGCACGAATCGCAGTCGCGGCTCTGGGAGAACGTGGTCGGCCGTTCGCTCCCCTTCTGGCAGGGGATGGAGAAGGATCTGCGCGAGGCCTTCCCCGAGGCGCTGGAGGGCGTTTCCGTCCGCGAAGTGCAGGCCGCCGCCTGTCGGGTGAGCCGTTCGCTCATCCGCGTGGATGCCGACGAGCTCACCTACAACCTCCACATCCTCCTCCGCTTCGAGCTGGAGCTCGCGATGATCCGCGGCGAGCTGGAGGTCGGCGACCTCCCCGAGGCCTGGAACGAGAAGATGGAGCGCTTCCTGGGGATCGTGCCCTCCAACCATGCGGAGGGCGTGCTCCAGGACATCCACTGGGCCTGGGCGGAGTTCGGCTACTTCCCCTCCTACACCGTCGGTAACCTCTACGCGGCCGTCCTCTACGAGCGGATGCGCGACGAGATCCCGTCCATGGACGAGGCGCTCCGCCGCGGGGAACTGCGCGCGATCCGGGACTGGCTGATCGAGAAGGTCCACCGGCAGGGCCACCTGTACGAAGCCGAGGAGATCGTGGAGCGCGCCACCGGCAAACCCCTCGAGACGGGGGCCCTGATCCGGTATCTCGGCGACCGCTACGGCAGCCTCTACGGCGTCTCCTTCGGCGCATTGCCCTGAGCGCGCAAATCGGTTACTCCCGCCTTCGACCCACCAAGGAGGCGAACATGATCCATGCCACCGTCCGCGTGCCCACGCCGGTCAACGAGCCGGTCCGTTCCTACGCTCCGGGCACCCCCGAGCGCGCCGAACTCGAGCGCACCCTCGACCGCATGGCCGGCGAGCGGATCGACATCCCCATGATCATCGGGGGCAAGGAGGTCCGCACCGGGAAGCTCGGCGAGGCGCGCATGCCGCACGCTCACGAGCACGTGCTCGCGACCTTCCACCAGGGCGATCGCAGCCACGCCCGGCAGGCGATCGAGGCGGCGCTCGCCGCCAAGCCGGCCTGGGCCGCCCTCTCCTTCGAGGAGCGCGCCGCGATCTTCCTCCGCGCCGCCGAGCTGCTCACCACCCGCTACCGGCCGATCCTCAATGCCTCGACCATGCTGGGACAGTCGAAGACGGCGCACCAGGCCGAGATCGACGCGGCCTGCGAGCTCATCGACTTCTTCCGCTTCAACGTGGCCTTCGCGGAGCGGCTCATCGCCGAGCAGCCGCTCTCCGACGGAACGATGTGGAACCAGCTCGACTACCGCCCGCTCGACGGCTTCGTCTACGCGGTCACGCCCTTCAACTTCACCTCGATCGCCGGCAACCTGGCCGCCGCTCCTGCTCTGATGGGCAACACCGTCGTCTTCAAGCCCTCGCTCTCGGCGGCCTACAGCAACTGGTACGTGATGGAACTCCTGCGGGAGGCGGGGCTGCCCGACGGGGTGATCAACATGGTCCAGGGGGATCCGGCGGAGATCTCCGCGGAGGTCCTCGCGCATCCGGACCTGGGCGGCGTCCACTTCACCGGCTCGACCGCCGTCTTCCGCTCGATGTGGAGGACGGTGGGCGAGAACATCGAGCGCTACCGGCAGTATCCGCGGCTCGTCGGGGAGACCGGCGGCAAGGACTTCGTCTTCGCCCACGTCTCTGCGGGCGACGACCTGGAGGCGCTCGCGGTGGCGCTCGTTCGCGGCGCCTTCGAATTCCAGGGCCAGAAGTGCTCGGCCGCCTCGCGCGCCTACATCCCCGCCTCGGTGTGGAGCCGGCTCGAGCCGCGTCTCGTCGCGCTCACCCAGGAGATCCGGATGGGCGACGTGCGCGATTTCCGCAACTTCATGAGCGCGGTGATCCACGAGGCGGCCTTCGACCGCATCACCGGCTACATCGAGTACGCCCGCAACTCGGCGGACGCGAAGATCCTGGCGGGCGGTGAGGCCGACAAGAGCCGGGGCTACTTCATCCGTCCGACCGTGGTACAGGTCACCGATCCGAAGCACCGCCTGATGCAGGAGGAGATCTTCGGCCCGGTGCTGGCGGTCTACGTCTACCCGGACGAGGCCTACGAGGAGACCCTGCGTCTCTGTGACGAGACCTCTCCCTACGGTCTGACGGGTTCGATCTTCGCGCGCGACCGCGAGGCGATCGCCACCGCCAAGCGGATCCTCCGCCACGCCGCGGGGAACTTCTACGTCAACGACAAGCCGACCGGCGCGGTGGTCGGGCAGCAGCCCTTCGGCGGCAGCCGCGCCTCGGGGACCAACGACAAGGCGGGCTCCATGCTGAACCTGATCCGCTGGACCTCGCCCCGGAACATCAAGGAGACCTTCGTCCCCCCGACCGTCGTCGGCTATCCCTTCCAGGGAGAGTGATCCCGTTTTCGGGAAGCCGAAACGAAAAGAGGGTGCAAGGCATTCGCCTCGCACCCTCTCTTTCTTTCCGCCGCGTGCGGTCAGCTCACCGCGCGCTCGGAGCGCTCGGCTGCATACATCGCGTCGTAATACTCCTGCACCATGCGGTCCGAGGAGAAGCGCTCCCCCATCCGGATGGAGGACATCATCATCTCCACCCACCGTTCACGGTCCCCGTAATAGGTGGGGAGGATCTCGCCTTCCAGGACGGCGAAGAGGGAGGCGAGGTCGTGCTCGTCACGGTTCTCGCCCTCGTAGGCGTCCCCGAACTGCCAGCCGTTCACGCCGTGCTCGCATCCCTCCGGCCACCATCCGTCCAGGATGGAGAAGTTGAGCACGCCGTTCATCGCGGCCTTCATCCCGCTGGTGCCCGAGGCCTCGAAGGGGCGGATCGGGTTGTTGAGCCAGACGTCGCATCCGCGGGTCATCATCCGGCCGACCTTCATGTCGTAGTTTTCCACGAAGATCACCGAATCCGGATGCTCGCGCGAGAGCCGCGCCAGGTTGGCCACGATCGTCTTGCCCACCTCGTCCTGGGGATGGGCCTTGCCGCTGAAGACGAGCTGGACCTTCCCATCGCGAAGGAGGGGCCCGATGCGATCGGGATCGCGGAAGATCAGATCGCTGCGCTTGTAGGCGGCCGCGCGCCGCGCGAAGCCGATGAGGAGCGTGTCGGGCGAGAGCCGACGCCCGGTCCGCGCCTCGATCTCCGCCAGGAGCTCCGCCTTGGCCTGGGTGTGGGCGGTCCAGAGGGCCTGCCGATCTCCCGCCTCGAAGGCCTGTCGAATCCTTCGATCCTGCCAGGTCGGCGGATGGACGCCGTTGGTGATGGAGATGATCGGCGAGGCGTCCGTCACGTGCTCCCACATCTTGCGCGAGGTCTCGGCGTGGAGCTTGGAGACCGCGTTCGAGAGGCGCGAGAGGCGGAGCCCCGCGACCGTCATGTTGAACGGATCGCCGCCGATGGCCTTCATCTGCTCGTCGGTGAAGCCAGCGGAGGCGCTCATCTCGCGCAGGAGACCCAGGTCGTGGGCCTCGTTGCCCGCCGGGACCGGTGTATGGGTGGTGAACACGATCTTTTCACGGGCCCGCTCCCACGCTTCGTGGAAGGAGAGCCCCCGACTCATCTCCTCGCGGATGAGCTCCAGGCCCGCGAAGACGGCGTGACCCTCGTTGAAATGATAGACATCGACCGGGATCTCCAGCTCGCGAAGCAGGCGGACGCCGCCGGCTCCGAGCAGGATTTCCTGCGCCACCCGGTCGTGCGCCTTGCCGCCGTAGAGCCGGCGCGTGATCCAGCGGTGCTTTTCGTCCACCGGCTCGATCAGATAGAGCGGCGCATTGCCGTACCGGTCGCATCGGTAGGCGCGGCACTCCACGTCCTGGCCCTGGACTTCCACGTGGAAGCGAACGCCCACGTCGTGGAGGAAATCGTATTCTCGTTCCACGAATACGTCGTAGGGTCGTCCGTCTTCACCGATACGCTGAATCGTATAACCTTCCCGCCAGTACAGACCGATCGCCACCAATGGGGCGTGCAGGTCCCCGGCGCTCTTGATGTGGTCGCCGGCAAGGATGCCGAGCCCCCCCGCATAGAGGGCGAGCTCCTCGTCGAGCCCGTACTCCATGCAGAAGTAGGCGACCCGCTTCTGATCTCGCATCTTTCGTTCTTTCCCCCTGTCCTTGCCCGGAACTGCGTGTACGACTGGTCAACCGGCCACCGACCCGGAAACTTTCTGCTGACGTTGAAACTCGACGACGGCCGAGGCCAGGCTCGACCAGGGCATCCCCAAAGCCGTCTCAGGCTTCGATGCCCAGAAAGCGCAGAAGGTCCGCCGGTGCCACGGGCTTGCGAAACACTTCCTCTGCAACTCCCTTGCGGCGTTCACCCTTCCCCACGGCCAGGCCGCTGACGACCGCGAGTCGGATGGTGGGATCCGTGGCCTTGAGTTCGCGCGCCACCTCCCAGCCGTCGCGGTCGGGGAGGAGGAGATCGACGAGGGCGGCGTCGGGGTGGACCTCCCGCGCGAGTTCGATTCCGCGCTCGCCCGAGAGGGCCGTGTAGACCTTCTTGCCGGCGTCCTCGATCAAGGCCGCCAGCATCTCTGCGTTGTCGGGATCGTCGTCGACCACGAGGACGGACTCCGCCGGCCGTTCGGGAACGGGCACCCCTTCGGCCTCCTCCTCGGCCGGCACGACCCCCTCCCTCGGCATCTTCGGAAGGCGGATCTCGAAGACGTTTCCTCCCCCTTCCCGGGGCGCGACCCGCACCTCTCCTCCCCAGCGGAGGATGGCATTCTGTCCGGCGGCCAAGGAGAGTGTGCGGCCGGCCACCTCTCCGGAGAGGGGCTCGAAGAGGGCCTCGACGTCCGGCTCGCTCAGGGTGGCCCCGCCCTCGTAGAAGACCTGCACGAGCACGTCCTCACCTTCCGGTCGGGTGCAAACGCGGATCGTTTCGCCGGAGGTGAGGACGTCCGTCGCCCCCAGCAGGATCGTGGCGAAGAATTCCAGTAGGGTCTCGCGATCCCCGTTCGCGGGTGGGAGTTCCTTCTGCTCGAGGACCACGCGGATGCGCGCCGAATCGAGCTCCGAGCGCGTGAGCGAGATGGCGTCCGCGATCGCGGCGTTCACGTCCGTGGGAGAGGGGGCTCGCCGCTCGGGCGCCGAGGCGAGCTGCTGCAGGCGCGCCACGACCTGGGTGATCTCTCGAACCGCGCGCTCGATCCCCTCCACGCCCTCCTCGGCCCCCTCGACCCCTTTCAGCTTTTCCAACCGTAGGGTGATGACGTTGAGCTGGTTGTTGAGCGCGTGGGCGGCACTCTGGGCGAGGCCGCCCACCGCCTCGAGTCGGGTGCGGCCGAGGAGTCGCGCGTGCATCTTCCGAAGCTCACGATACGCCGCCTCGAGTTCACGCTGTCGTTGGAAGGCCACCGTACGGTCGCGGAACGTGACGACCACCCCGCGAAATCGCCGCTCCTCGTCGAAGACCGGGGCGCAGTCCACCTCCAGCACGGCGTCCGTGCCGTCCGGCTTGCGCCAGAGCATGGCGTCCACGTGCTGGGTCCTACGCTGCTCCAGGCCGATGCGCGCCGGGAACTCCTCGGGCGGGACGCGATTGCCGAAGCGGTCGCGAAGGTCCATGCGGGCGATCACCCCTTCCTGGGCGTAGAGCGACTCGCCCACCAACACCTGCGCGGGCTGCCCGGTGATCTGCTCGTAGACGGGAGAAACGTAGCTGATGGTGCCGTCGCGCTCGACGAGGAGGATGGCCTCGTTGATGTGGCTGACGAGGGTCTGCAGGAGGGCGGCCTCCCGGAAAGCCGCGCTCTCCGCCCGTTGGAAGATGAGGTAGACGTCGCTGATCTGCGCGGCGGAGAAGGCGTACATCTGCAGGGTGCGACGGGCGATCGGAGGGGGGATCGCCCCTCTCTCCTTCTCCCAGACGTCGATCACCGCCTGCGCGAGGATGGCGGACTCCTCGATCGCCTCGCCGAGCTGCATGCCTTGACTCAGGCGGACCGCCGCCTGCCTGCGCTGGTTTTCTCCGTAGAGGGGGGCGGCGTCCTCGCCGTAGAGATCCAGGAGCCTGGCGGCGGCTTCGATCCGCTCGGCATAGCTCGCCCGCATCTTCTTGCGGACGCCCCTTCCGCCGATCCCGAGGCGCACGAGGAGGATCTTGGCCGCCAGCTTGGCGATGTCGTCTTTGTGCTCCCGTAGGAAGCGCGCGAAGATCTCGTCGTCGGCCCTCGAAGGGCGCTCACCGGGGAGCACTTACTTCCCTCCTGAAAGGAGAGCATCTTCACAGCTGCAGCCACGTGCAAAGGGGAGGGCAGCCCGCATGGAGGAACGCGAGGGCCGGCTCGCCTCCCACCGGTCGCAGGGGCTCAGCGAGACGACCTTGGCGCACGTCTATCGCGCGGAGGTCTCGCGCTCCACCAATTGGAGGCTCCGTCTCGACGCCACCACCAACTGGTCGATCACCATCACGGCCGCCGTCGTCTCCTACACCTTCGGCAGTCGTGACACGCCCGCCGGGATCCTCCTCGTGGGCTTCTTCGCCGTGGCCACCTTCCTGGTGATCGAAGCGCGCCGCTATCGCTACTACGACATCTGGGCTCGTCGGGTTCGCATGATCGAATCGGGCTATCTCGTCCCGCTCGCGCGAAGGGAGCCGGTCACCGTGGACTTCTACGCGGCCCTCGCCGTGGAGCTGAGCTGGCCGAGGCTTCGCATCGGCCAGCTCCAATCGCTGGCCTTCCGGATGCAGCGAACCACCTATCCCCTCGCTTTGGGCATCATCCTCGGCGCCTGGGTGGTCAAGGTGCATTCCCATCCCCAGCCGGCGGTCGATTTCTCCGAATTCTTGTGGCGGGCTCGTCTGGGCCCGGTCCCGGGGCTGGTGGTCTTCGCTTTCTGGCTCCTCATCGTGTTGGCCTACGCGGCGCTCATCTACTACGCATCGGTCATCCCCCTCCCGCCGACGGAGCTGCGCGCTCCCACGAGGCAGCGCCCGGTCCCCCTCGGAACGCTCTTTCGGGCCGTGCAGCCGACCGTGCCCCGCGGCGGGACCACCGAACACTGAGCCGCCCGTCCGGTCCCTCGCCCCCGGTGGGGAGAGGCGTTGGCTTGCTTGCCTGCCGGTCCCATCTTTTCCAGGAGTTGTTCGAAAATGGTGGCTGTTGCGGTAAGGAAATGAGAGCTCTCTCCCCAAGACAGCTTCGGATCGCTCGCGCCCTGACGGCGACTCTATTCGACGACGGTTCAGGGATTCCGCCCGAGAGGCTGGATTATGCGATGGCCGAGCTCGCCGGTTACGCCGCGCGCGTGGGGAGGGTCACCCGGCTCGCCCTCGCCTTCGCGCTGTGGGTGATGCAGCTCGCCCCGCTCCTCTTTCTCGGGATCTTTCGCAAGTTCACCGATGCCTCGGAGGAGATCCGCCTCAGGTGTCTACGAAGGCTGGAGGTCTCGCGGTTGGGCCTGGTGATGGTCCTGCTCAAGACCGTGCTCAGCCTGATCTACTTCGAGCATCCGGATGCCCTCGCGTCCACCGGCTACGACGCGCAGGGCCTTCTCGGGCCCGCGTGGGCACAGGGAGACGTCTCTCCCGTCGCCAGGCTCCGGGTGATCGAAGACGCCACCGAAACGGACACCTCCGTGCCCCTCCCGCAGCTTGCGCGCGGGGCCGTGGGAGGTGCCTGAGCCATGGGTGAACCCATCCCCATCCTGCAAGGCCGTTCCCACGAAGGCGACCTCGAACTCGACGCCGACGTCCTCGTCGTCGGATCCGGCGCCGCCGGCTCCGTCGCGGCGAAGATCCTCGCCGAGGCGGGCCGCTCGGTGATCGTCGCCGAGGAGGGCGGCTACGTACCTCCCGAGGAGTACGCGCGCTTTCGCCCCACCGAGGCCATGCGGCGCATGTATCGCGACGGGGGCACGACCACCGCGGTGGGGATCGGCGATACGCCGCTCATGTCGATCCTCGCGGGGCGGACGGTGGGAGGCTCGTCGGTCCTGACCGGCGGCGTGGTCTTCCGCATCCCGGAGCACATCCTCCACCACTGGTCCGAGGACCTCGGCCTCGGGGAGTACCGGCCCGAGATGCTCGAGGATGCCTATCGCAGCGTCGAGGAGGAAAGCCACGTCGAGACCGTCCCGGTGGAGATGCAGTCGCAGTCCACCATCCTCTTCGAGCAGGGCGCTCGGAAGCGCGGCTTTCGTCTCAAGCCGATGCAGCGCAACACGCGCGGCTGCCGGGGATCGTCCAGGTGCAACTTCGGCTGTCCCCATCGCGCGAAGATGTCCGTGGACGTGACCTATCTGGAAAAGGCGCGCCGCATGGGCACCCAGGTGATCTCCGATTGCCGCGTCGAGCGCATCGAGATCCAGGGCGGGCGAGCGGTGGGCGCGCGGGGGCATTTGCTCCGCCCGGACGGGCGCAAGGGCGGGAAGGTGCGGCTGCGGGCGCGGCGGGTGATCCTCGCGGCGAGCGCGCTCTCGACCCCGCTCCTCCTGCAGCGCAGCGGCGTGGGGAGGTGGTCGAAGGCCGTGGGGCGCAACCTCACGCTCCACCCGGGAGCGCGCGTCACCGCCCTCTTCGATCGCGACGTCTCCGCCTGGAAGGGCGCGCTCCAGAGCGCCTACAGCGACGCCTTCGAAGGCGAAGGGATCACCCTCAACAGCGTCTTCGCTCCCATCAACGTCCTCGCCGCCACTCTGCCCGGGACCGGCGCGGAGCTCGCCCGCTACACGAGCCAGATGCGCAACCTCGCGGCCTTCGGCGCCATGGTGCACGACGAGGGGGGCGGGCGCGTGTGGAGACTTCCTGGCTCGGACGCGCTCATCACCTACCGGATGGCGCGCAAGGACAAGCACAAGCTCCTCAAGGGGATCCGCATCCTGGCCGAGACCTTCTTCCTCGCCGGGGCGCGCGAGGTCCTCCTCCCCATCTTCGGGTCCAAGCCGATCCGGAGCGTGGACGAGCTGCGCTTCCTGGACGACGACTTCCCCGCCCGACGCATCGAGTGCATGACCTTCCATCCGCTGGGGAGCGCGAGGATGGGAAGGGATCCCGCCACGAGCGTGGTGGACCCCACGGGGAAGGCGCACGACGTGGACGATCTCTACGTGCTGGACGGTTCGATCTTCCCGACCTCGATCGGAGTGAACTCCCAGCTCCCGATCATGACCCTGGCGACGAAGCTCGCCTGGGGGATCCGCGATCGCTGGTCGAACCGAGCGGTCAAAGGCATTGCGGGAGCCGCGCAGGATTGCCAAGATGCCGCGCTCGATGAACCTCGTGCACTCGGAAAAGAAGCGTGAGCTGCTCGAGACCTTGCTCGAGAAGGGGATGGTGCTGGTCGCCGTGAACGGCCGCTTCCCGGGCGTCGACCTCCCCGAGCACCTGCGGGGCGATCCGCAGGTCAACCTCAACCTCTCCTACCGCTTCGGATGGCCGATGGAGGTGGGCGAATGGGGGGTGAGGGCCACATTGACCTTCGGTGGCAAGCCCTACGATTGCGCGCTCCCCTGGCAGGCGATCTTCCTGGCGGTGAGCCACGTCTCGCAGGAGCGGTACCTCTTCCCCGCGGACGTGCCGGACGAACTCCTTCCGGGCAGCCCCGTCGCAAAGGAGGCGAAGGAGGAGCCGCCGGCGGAGAGGCCCCGGCCCCGATTCGCCGTGGTCGAGGGCGGGGCGGAGGAGCCCGAGGACGAGGGGGAGGACGCGGAGGGTCCGCGCGCCATCCCCACCTACCTGCGGAGGATCAAGTAGGGGGGTCAGCCACTCAGGCCGCGAAGAAGGCGGAAGCTGAAGATCCCGGATTCGTGGCCGTCGCTCCAGCGGATCTGCACGGCGTAGTTGCCCACCGGCTCCATCGCCACGGGGCGCACGTCGTCGGGGACCCGCGTGGGGTCGAGGAGCTTGGCGCCCGTCCACTCGTCCACGCAGACGGCGCAGGGGCACGCCAGGCGGAGATCCCGGAAGCGAACGGTGGCCTTCTTCCCGTCTTCCCAGCTCAACGCGAAGGCTCCACCCTCGGCGAGATCCATGGAAAGGAGACGGGGCTCTTTTTCGACCGGCTTCAACTTGTCCCAGAACATGCTCGTGCCTCGCGCGACGGTTTGTAGTGGAGAGGAGGCGCCGTCTCAACCTCTTCCGAATTCGCCTCGGCAGTGCTAGAGCGAACACTTTCCTGGAGGATCGATGCAGGCCGAATCGACATCGTCGCCGCGCGAGGGCCGGGGGCTCCGCGCCAGGTTCCGGCGTCTCAAGGATCGGGTGGCGGCCCTTTCCCGGACCCGTCACGCCCACGCGGCCATGCTCGGAATCGCGGTGGTCGACGGCTCGATCTTCCCCATTCCCCCCTTCGCCATCCTCGTGCCCATGGTGCTGGCCGAG
>Ga0180216_1000407_pt1 | contig 46718 bp, 35 predicted proteins | sample eDN3rd37CBELigMG_FD_128879 | JGI IMG/M metagenome (GOLD analysis project Ga0180216, IMG submission 128879) | Enriched Miracle-Growth compost microbial communities from Emeryville, California, USA - eDNA 3rd pass 37_C BE-Lig MG (version 2)... ...
AGCTGCGGGAACATGCCATACCAGGCCTGCTTGCCGGGCGGGGCGTTCTCGGTGGCGAGCAGCACGGCGCCGCCCCATTCGCCGCCAAGGCCGAGCCCCTGACCCAACCGGCACAGGGCCAGCAGCAGCGGGGCCGCCACGCCGATGGTTTCGTAGCCAGGCAAAAGCCCGATCAGCACCGTGGAAATGCCCATGGTCATCAGCGCCGCCACCAGGGTGGCCTTGCGACCGATGCGGTCGCCGAAGTGGCCGAAGATCGCCGCGCCAATGGGGCGGGCGAAAAAGGCGATGGCGAAGGTGGCGAAGGATTGCAGCAGGGCGCTGGTGGGATCGCTGGCCGGGAAGAACAGCCTGGGGAAGATCAGCACCGCGGCGGTGGCGTAGACATAGAAATCGAAGAATTCGATTGTCGTGCCAATCAGGCTGGCGGCGAGAACCCGCGCCGGTGAATTGGCGGGCGGGGTGACTGTTGAACTGGACACGCTGCGGGCTCCGGCATGCTGTTGTCTGGCGGGCCCGGCGCGATCGCCGCGCGGTTCAGAACCGCGACAGGCGCGCCAGCCACCCGGGAGGAGCGGCTGGCGCGCACTGGCGTCTGTTCTGGCGGGAACCCATTGTGACGCTGCGTAAATCGCCGACGCCCCGCCGGCAATACTGCTTTCGCTGCATCAGGGTCCCGCTGGTCACATGGCGTCTCTCTTCAGGCGCCGGAGATGTCTTGCGTCGTATGAAGAGAAAAGCACTGCATATTCCGGGTTTGACGCCCCTTACGTCGCGGGCCGGCGCGCCCACCCGGCCCGTCCGTCCGCATCAGGTTTCCGCCGGCGCCAGGGCGTCGCAGACCGGACTTTGCCGCGCCGCGACAGCAAAGGCGGCGGCGGAGACCAGCGCGGTGATGGTCAGGCACCAGCCGACGGCCGGGAGGCCATGGCGGCTCGCCACAAAGGTGGCGACGTAAGGCGTCATCGCCCCGCCCAGAACGCCGCCAAGATTGAGGCTGAGTGAAACCCCTGTATAGCGCACCTCGGCCGGGTACATCGCCGCAAGCGCGCCGGCGAGGGGGCCGGCGATGCAGCCAACGAGCATCAGCCCGCCGGTCAGATAAACGCCGGTCAGCCACAGGTTGCTGGAACCAAGGCCGGACGCCGTGAAAAAGCCAAAGGCGGCGATGGCCAGATTGGCGCCGATCATTAGGGGCCAGTTGCCATGGCGATCGCTGAGCCACGCCGCGGCGGGAATAACCAGGGCATAAACTATCCGGCCCAGCAACAGAATGGACAGCAGCGTGTGATGTGGCGCGATATGGTGGGCCGTTCCCCAGCCCAGGCTGAACACGGATATCAGGCAGGCCAGCGCGAATGCGGCCGTCAGGCCAAGGGCTCCGGTCAACACGGCGCCGGGATGGTCGCGCAGGATCGCCAGAAGTGGAACGCGCCTGACATGGTTCTGGGCCTGGATCCGGGTGAAGGCCGGCGTTTCTTCCAGATTGAGCCGGATATAGAGGCCGAACATGACAAGGGCGGCGCTGGCGATGAAGGGAATGCGCCAGCCCCAGCGGAGAAACTGGCTGTCGTCCATCATGACGGTCAGCAGCAGCAATGCGCCGTTGGCGAGACAAAAGCCCAGGGGTTCTCCCAGCTGGGCGAAACAGCCATACCAGCATTGCCGGCCAGGCGGCGCGTTCTCGGTCGCCAGCAGCGCCGCTCCGCCCCATTCGCCGCCAACACCCAGCCCCTGGCCCAGCCGGCACAGCGTCAGCAGCAATGGCGCGGCGACGCCGATGCTGGCGTAGCCGGGAAGCAGGCCAATCAATGTCGTGGAAACGCCCATGATCACCAGCGCGCCCGCCAGCGTGGCCTTGCGGCCGATGCGATCGCCAAAGTGGCCAAACGCCATCGCGCCAACCGGCCGCGCCAGAAAAGCGACGCCGAAGGTCGCCATGGATTGCAGCATGGCGCCGTCAGGGGAGCTGGCCGGAAAGAACAGCTTCGGAAACACCAGCACCGCCGCGGTGGCGAACAGCCAGAAATCGCAGTATTCAATCGTTGTGCCGATCATGCTGGCGACGAGCACCCGCGTGGGCGGAAGGACAGCGTTGGACAATGTGTAGCCTCCGATTGTAAAGCAACGGCTTCGGCGGGCGGTCGCGCGCCAGCGCGCAATCAACGGCATGGCCAGGGCCGGACGTGGTGACCAGCGCCGCTGGTTGGCAGCCGCTGTCGCGCAGGGTCAGGCAGGCGCCTTTCGCCGGGGTAGCGGCGATCTGGGTGGAGTGGGGACTGCTGATCCTGGGTGTTGCGACTATCGCCAATCAATAAAAATAAGTATTTCCTGTAAATTATATGAAATATTGCTCTAATTGTGGCGGTGTATTTGACAGGACAGCTTGCTGATTTCCGGTGTGAGTGGTTTTGTGTTTCGCAGTAGCTGCTGGCGGCTGCGTGCGGCACGCAGATCGGGCGCGCCAGATCAGCCCGATCACTCAGGTGAGACAAGCTGAAACTTGAAAAGTATAATTGTCAGGAAAGAAGCAGGTAATCCTCAAAAGGGGATCGCCTGACAGATATTCTGTAACGTGGGGAAGCTTTACGGGGGGGGCGAAGTCCGTTTTTCTGGCAAGAGCCGCCATATGCCCGGCCATGTCTGGCGCGGGCGTCCCTCCGTTATTCTGGTTGCCGCGGCTTGCGCCGCCAGCTGGTCTGCTGGCGGCGCGCTGGCTGGTTCTCCTGGCTGGTTCTCCTGGCTGGCAGCTGCTTCAGCGCGGCGCCGGAATGCGGAAATCGCGGCCTTCCTCCATCCAGCGGATGCGCTCATCGCGCAGCATGGTGCGGCGCACCTTGCCGGCGTCATCGCGGACGGTGGCGTTGGTGAACTCGTAGCTCTCCGGGTGCTTGGGCCTGCTCAGGCGTTCGCTGAGGAACGCCGGCAGTCCCGCCAGCAGGGCGTCGGCGGAGGTTTCCGGCGCGATCTCGATAATGGCGTGGATGCGCGCCCCCAGATCCGGGTCCGGCAGGCCGACAACGGCGCAGCTGCGAATGGCCGGGTTGGCGATCAGCGCCGCTTCGACTTCGGCCGGATAGGTGTTGGCGCCGCCGCGCAGGATCATGTCCGAACGCCGGTCAGCCAGCCAGATGTAGCCTTCCTCGTCCATGTGGCCGATATCGCCGAGCGACTCCCAGCCATCGGCGTCGCGCTTCGCGTCCGCGCCAATGTAATGGTAGGTCGTGCCGGGGCCGTCGGCGGCCTTCAGGAAGATTTCGCCAACCTCGCCGCGCGGCAGTTCATTGCCGGCTTCATCGACGACCTTGGCCTGGCCGTTCTCGACGCGGCCGACGGAGCCCTTGCGCTTCACCCATTCCGTGCCGGGAATGACGGTCGACGCCTGACGCTCGGTGCCGCCATAAAGCTCATAGATCTTTTCCGCGCCCAGCCAGTCGATCCACGCTTCCTTCAGCCATTGCGGCATGGGCGCGGCCATGTGGAACACGGTCTGCAGGCTGGAGACGTCGTAGCGCTTGCGCACGTCTTCCGGCAGCGACCAGATGCGGCTCATCATGGTCGGGACGAAGTTCACCCAGTCGATGCGGTGTTCGGCGATCAGGCGCAGGGCCTCTTCGGCGTCGAACTTCTGCATGCCGACCAGCAGGCCGCCGCCGAGCAGGGCGCTGTGGGAAATGATGAAGGGCGCGTTGTGATAGAGCGGCCCCGGATTGAGCAGGCGCGCGCCCTGGTGGACCAGCGGCGGGATGGCCAGGGTGTCGTGGATCGCCGGCATGTGATCGACGATGACCTTCGGGCGGCCGGTGGAGCCGCCGGAGGTCATGGCCTTCCAGTAGCGGGCCACGGGCGCCTCCACCGGCGCGTCGTCATAACCTTCCGGGACAAAGTCGGCGGGCACGGATTTCGGCGCGTTCCAGTTGGCTTCGCCGCCGATCACCAGCGACGGGCGCAGCAGCTCCAGAATGGCCGCCGCCTCGCCGGGCGGCAGGCGGTATGACAGGGAGCAGGGTGTCGCGCCGCATTTCCAGATGGCGAAGGTGTTCTCGTAGAAGGTGTTGCTGTTGGGCAGGCCGACAGCGACGAAATCGCCGGGCTTCACGCCCAGGTCCATGAAGGCGCGGGCGCGACGGTTGGCGCCGCGCTCCAGCTGGCTCCACGTCAGGACTTCACCGGAATGAATGATGGCTGGCGTATCGTGGCCCTTGCGGTCCGCGTACCAGCGCGGCGTATCGCCCATGGGTAGCAGCATGTGTTTCCTCGCCGTCTGGCGCCGGGCGGGGCTGCGCCGGTCACGGTCAGACCGGCGGATGCGCTCCGCGCCAGATGATTGGTGCTTGTGGTTGCTCTGGTGACCGGACAGTAACAGCCTGGCCGGAACCTGTTCTAGAGCGCATTGCCGTCCGTCTGAATAGCCCGCGCATGAGAAATCCGCGCAATTCCGGCGCCGGAGACTGGCGCCCATGGGCCGCCGCGCTGGCTGGCGGATGGGGGACAGCCCACGGGACAATGTTCAGTTCCTGTCCGGGCTGGTCGCCCCCGCGATCATGCCCGCCGCCGTATCTCCGGGGAAAAGCGCATGAACGGGGTCGCGGCGCTCCCTGCCAGCGCCTTCCGCCGCGTCGCGAGCGAACAACTATTGATGTAATCAAGTATAGTATTTACAGCTTGGGTCCAAGCATTTGTTAATATCCATATTGCATGACGCCAGATTTTAGATAAAAATTAAATATTATTAATATTATCTTTATAATTATTGTGAGCGCCATGTATATTTCTCCAAGAAGTCCAACGCGCGCCGCCGTGGGGCGGCGTCTCTCCCTGGCGGCCGCCGTATTGTCCTGTGGAAGCGCCAGTGCGCTGGCCGGCGCCTTGCCCGAGCGGCCCGGTCTCACGGCCGCCAGCCTTTCCGCGCCGGCGGTCGTTGCCTGTCCCCGGCACGGGGCGGGATTCTTCACCCTGCCGGGCATGACCACCTGCGTAAGGCTCGGCGGCATGGCGCGGTTCGAGGTCAACGGGACCTCGCCCCTGCCGGTCGGCGTCAGAAGCCGGCTCGGTTACCTCGCGCAGGGGCGCTTCACCATTGACGCGCGCACCCCCAGCGACTGGGGGACTGTCCGGACCTTCGTCCGTTTCGACGTCCAGAGCCGCACGGGACGCGCGGTGTCGGGCAATCTGGCGGCGGCGGCCGCAGCTTTCGGCGCAACCGGGATCGACACCTATGGACAGGCGCAGAAAGGCGTGCTGCTCGACAGGGCGTTCATCCAGTTCAACGGTCTGACGGCTGGTCGCCTGACATCGTTCTATGATTTCTACGGTCACGATCTGGAAATCATTGGCGCGACGCCGGTTTCGGACCCGCCCACCATCAACCTGCTGGCGTGGACATTCAGGCTGGGCGGCGGCGCCAGCCTCACCCTGTCGGCGGAGGATCCGACCTTCCGCCGCACGCCTGTTGCTTTCGACCGGTTGCATGGCGGCGGCTCAATCATCACCGGCGGCATTCCGGTTGCGCCGGTCGTCGTCGGACACAACGCCAGCGGCGCGCCGGTCTTTGCTTTTATTGATACGCGTCAGCGGCTCAATGTTCCCGACGCAATCGCCGCCTTGCGCTTCGACGGGGCCTGGGGGGCCTTCCAGCTCTCGGGAGCCCTGCATCAGGTGAATGTCGGCCCATTCGTCGGCCCCCTGCCGCCTGGCATTGACGTTGGGGCGGCGCGGCCGGCGGCGCGGTACGGCATGGCCGCCCAGGCCGGCCTGATGCTCAATCTGCCGGCGCTGGCCGAGGGTGACCGGCTGTGGCTCCAGGCCGCCGCGGCGCGCGGCGCCATGAGCTATACGGGCGCCAACGGGCCTGTCGGGCTGGATCTCGCCGCCGGCTCCAGCTTCGGCCGCATCAACGCCGACGTGGCCGAAGGCTATGTGGGGCCCGGAGGCCGGCTGCACCTGTCGGACAGCTGGTCGGCGGTGGCGGCGTTCCAGCACTACTGGCGTCACGACCTGTCCCAGAGCGTTTTCGCCGGCGTATCCGGCGTCAGCTTCGGCCCGGGCCTCCCGGCCGGCTTTGGCGTCCCGGGCGGCTTTCCGCGGCATTTTTCCGGCAATGTGACGAAAAGCGTCGGCACGGGCCTGGCCTGGTCGCCGGTGGAGGATCTGACGATCGCGGCGGAAGTCGCCTGGGTTGGAACACACCAGCGTCGTCCTGGCCCTGATCTGCGGCCGCGGCCAGTGGCGGCTTTTGTCCACTCGGACAACGGCTGGATCGGTAAGGTGCGGGTGCAACGCAGCTTCTGACGCCTGACCCGGATGCTGGCGCCTGGCCCGGGTTCTGACGCCTGGCCAGCGCTGTTTCCATCTTGCATGGCGCGCCCGTCGGGGCTCTGATGGGCGCAAACCGGAACATGCGGGAGGATGGAGCATGAGCAGCGGAGCCGGCGACTTCTACGATGCGCGCGAAACCCGTGATCCGGCGGCGCGCGAAGCCGACCTGATGCAAAGGCTGCCGGACGCCATTGCGGCGGCCATGCGCCATCCCGGCTGGGCGGCGCATCTTTCCGGCGTCGATCCGCGGGCGGTGCGCGACCGCGCCGCCCTCGCCAGGCTGCCGGTGCTGCGCAAATCGGTTCTGCCCGGCCAGCATCGCGAATCGCCGCCGTTTGGCGGCTTCGGCCCGTCCGACCTGTCGCATTTCGGCCGGCTGTTCACGTCGCCTGGCCCGATCTTCGAGGGCGAGGGAACCGGCGTTGACCCGTGGGGAACGGCGCGGGCGCTGTTCGCCGCCGGGCTGCGGCGCGGCGACGTGGTGCTGAACACCTTCGCCTATCACCTGACCCCTGGCGGCTTCATGATGGATCACGGCGCCCGGGCGCTCGGTTGCCCGGTGATTCCCGCCGGCCCTGGCAACACCGAACAGCAGTTTGAGGTGATCCGCGCCTTCCGGCCCGTCGCCTACGCCGGCACGCCGGATTTTCTCAATATCCTGCTGGCGGCGGCGGATCGCGATGGTCACGACATCTCATGCATTCGCAAGGCGACGGTGAGCGGCGCGGCGTTTCCCAAATCCCTGCAGGAGGCGTTTTCCGCCCGCCGCATCGAGGGTTACCAGTCGTATGGCACGGCCGACGTGGGCACGGTGGCCTATGAGACGGTCGCCCGGGAGGGCATGGTGCTGAACGAGGACATCATCGTCGAGATCGTGCGGCCGGGGACGGGCGAGCCGGTGGCGGAAGGCGAGGTCGGCGAGGTGGTGGTGACGACGCTGGACGCGCTGCACCCGGTGATCCGCCTGGCGCTGGGCGATCTCACCGCGATCATGCCGGGCGTATCGCCGTGCGGGCGCACCGCGCCGCGCATTCGCGGCTGGCTCGGACGCGCCGACCAGACGGCCAAGGTGAAGGGCATGTTCGTGCGGCCGGAGCAGATCGCCGACGTGGGCAAACGTCACCCGGAGCTGGGCCGGCTGCGCCTGGTTATCACAAGGCAGAACGAAGCCGACGCCATGGAGCTGCGCGCCGAGACGCCGCAGCACACCGACGACCTGCGCGCCGCCGTGGCGCAGACCTTGCAGGGGCTGACCAAGCTGAAGGGCGCGGTGAGCCTCGTCGCCCCCGGCAGCCTGCCCAATGACGGCAAGGTGATCGCCGACGAACGGCCGGTGGGGTAGGGGCTTGCGGCCGACGCGCGCCGGTTCAGGAGAGCCGGGGCGGGAACGCGGCAGGCCGGAACGGGTTTGACGCAGTCCGCCAGTCCGTTCTTACGCGGTTCTGGCCCAGTCGATGACGCCGCGGCCATGGGCTTTCAGGAAGGCGTTCACCTGCGAGAATGGCCGCGAGCCGAAAAAGCCGCGCCGGGCCGACAGGGGCGAGGGGTGGGCGCTTTCGATGACCAGATGCCGGCCTCCGGTGTCCAGCCTGTCGATGAGCGGCGCGAACCTGCGGGCGTCGGCGCCCCACAGGATGAAGGCGACAGACCTGTCGCCGCCGGCCAGGCAGGCGATGACCTCGTCGGCCAGCGCCTCCCAGCCGAATTTGCGGTGGGCGCCGGCGGCGCCCGCCTCCACTGTCAGGGATGCATTGAGCAACAGCACGCCCTGACGGGCCCAGCCGCTGAGCCGGCCGGTAGCCGGGATCGGCGCGCCGAGGTCGTCGGCCAGTTCGCGAAAAATGTTGCGCAGGGAGCGGGGCGGGGCGGCGTCCCGGTCGACGGAAAAGGCGAGGCCGTGGGCGTCGCCCGGCGTCGGATAGGGATCCTGGCCCAGAATGACGACCTTCACCGCCTCCGGCGGCGTCAGGACCAGCGCCGTGAAAACATCGGCGGAGGGCGGCAGGATGTGCGCGCCGGCGTCGCGCCGGGCGTCAGCGCGGGCCGCCGCCTGGCTGGCCTTGCCGGCGCGGAAGAATTCAAGTGACGCCCAGCCGTTGCCGCTGGCGACGAAGCGGGCCACGGCGTCGGCGTAGCCGGCGGGAATGGCGGGCGGGTTGGCGAGGGAGGGCGCGGCGGTCATGGCTTCCTGATAAAGCGATTTGCCGGCCGGATGAAGGCCGGCGCCCGGCGACGATCCATGAGGCGCCGGCGCGGCGTCATCGAGCGGCGTGCTCTGACCTCGCCAGCGTGATGGCCCATCCAGGCTGCCCGCCCGCTGCATGGGGCGCAAGGAAGCCGCAAAACACGTCGGCGCCGCTTATCTGGCGCTTGTGTCCGCCGCCTGCTGGTCAATGCGGATGCGCCCGTCCGTTTGCGGCGTCACCCGGCCCTGCTCGCGCAGCCAGCCCATCACGTCATTGGCCAGCAGCCGGTTGCCGGCGTCGGCGCCATTGCCCGCAACGCCTGTCGCCGCCGCGAACACGCCGTAGCCATCGCCGCCGCGCAGCATGTAGTCATTGATGGCGACGGCGTACATCGCCGCCGGGTCGAGCGGCTTGCCGGCGACGCTTGCTTCGGTGACGCGTCGCCCCACCGGCCGCGCCAGGTCGACGGCGACCCGTATGCCCGAGACCTGCGGGAAGCGCCCGGCGCGGGCGTCCAGCCGTGAGAAGCCGTTTTCCAGCGCCGCCAGCAGGGTTTCGCCGCTCACCCTCACCACCACTGTCCTGTTGCCGAACGGCAGTTCGGTCAGGACGTCGCGCCGCGTCAGCGTGGCGCCGGCGGGATAGATGCGGTTGCCGCGAATCGAGCCGCCATTGATGATGGCGACGTCGGCGCCGGACATGGCGCGGATGGCGTCGGCGATCAGGTCGCCGCCACTGGCCTCCCGGTAACGCACGGCGGCGGCGCGGGTGTCCAGCCCGGCGCCCAGGGTCGCGAGCGCGACATCGAGAGCTTTGGACAGGTCGCCCTCGAAAGCGTCGATCCGCGCCTGCATCGCCGGGTCAGGGTTTACCAGCAGGGTGTCGTGCACGCGAAAGCCGGGGCTCCATTGCAGCGCGGGCTTGCCGTCACGGGATGCGCCGTCGCGACCCGGCGCACGGCGGGCGTAAATGTCGATGGCGGTGACGTAATTGCCGTCGTGGCTGGATTCCACCGCCGCCGTGCGCTCGTCCCAATAGACGAACAGGTCATGGATATGGCCGGTCAGCAGCAGATCGACCAGGCCGGAGCGGATGATTTTGAAATCCGTCTCCCGGTCGGTGTGGGTCAGGGCGACGATGAACTCGGCGCCCTCCTTGCGCAGCAGCGCCGTCTGTTCGGCCAGCGTCTCCATCACCGGCGCGAATTTCAGATCGCCGGCGTTGGACTGCATCGGGATTTCCGCCAGGGTCACGCCGACAAGGCCGACCCGGAAGCCGCCGAGATCGAAAATCTTGCGGTCCTGATGGCGTGGCAGGGGCCTGCCGTTGGCATCGCGCATGTTGGCGGCGAACACCGGGAAATTCGCTTCGGCGATGCGCTGGAAATAGACTTCCGGCCCGAAATCGAACTCGTGGTTGCCTGGCGTGAACGCATCGGGCGCCACCATGTTGGTCAGCGTCACCACATGGGCGCCCTGATCGAAGCCCGAGTAGAGCGACGGCGAAAAGGCGTCGCCGGCATGGCAGAACAGCATGGGAACGCCGCGCGCCCGCTCCGCCTTCACCACGGCGGCGAGGCGGCCGTAGCCGCCGCGCCCGTCCTCGGCGTTCATGCGGTAGATATCGTTGACCAGCAGGAACGAGAAGGCCGGCGCCGGCGTTTCATCTGGCGCCGGCGCCGCAGCCGCCGCCGTTGTCGCCGCAAGCGGCAGGGTCAGGGCGCCAATGGCCCCGCGACGCGTTAACTCACCCATGCTTTCTCCCCCCGGCCTTCCTGCTGCTGTATGTATCAGGACGCCAGACGGCCGCCCCATGCCGCAGCCTCATGCCGCAGCGGGGCGCCGCCAGGGCAAAACCTGTTCATGCTGAAGCGGGTTTCGCTCCATCTTTCTGAATTAACGCGTTTTCTGCACGCGAAGCGGCTCCGCTGCGCTGGAAAGCGCTCCATGTGATCCAACTCTCACTAACCCACTCCCGGGTTACGGAAGCAGAATGACATGACGCGCGTTGCATCTCCTGCCGGTGATTCCGGTTTTAAACCGGATAATCATCCTGGGAACGACGGCCGGCCGCTGCATGGCCGCATCGGCGTGCTGCTGATGAATCTGGGCACGCCAGAAGGCACGGACTACTGGTCCATGCGGCGCTATCTGAAAGAGTTCCTGTCAGACCGCCGGGTGATCGAGACTTCCCGCCTGCTGTGGTGGCCGCTGCTCAACCTGATCATCCTCACCAAACGTCCCGCCGCCAAGGGCAGGGATTACGCCTCGATCTGGAACACGGAGCGTAACGAAAGCCCGTTGAAGACCATCACCCGGGCCCAGGCTGAACAGCTTGCGGCCGCCATGGCCGAAATCGACGGCCGCATCGTGGTGGACTGGGCCATGCGTTATGGTCTGCCGTCGGTGGAGGACCGGGTGAAGGCGTTGCAGGACCAGGGCTGCGACCGCATCCTGATGGTTCCGCTCTATCCGCAATACGCCGCCGCCACCACCGCCACCGCCATGGACCAGGCGTTTCGCGCGCTGATGAAAATGCGCTGGCAGCCGACGATCCGCGTGGCGCCGCCCTATTACAACGACCCGGCCCACATTGACGCCGTCACCCGGTCGCTGAAGGGGCATCTGGCCAAGCTGGATTTCGAGCCGGAAGTCATTCTGGTGTCGTTCCACGGCATGCCGAGGGACTATCTGCTCAAGGGCGACCCGTACTACTGCCAGTGCCATGTCACCTGGCGACTGATGCGCGAGGCGATGGGCTGGCCGGAAGAGCGCTTCCGCATGAGCTTCCAGTCGCTGTTTGGCAAAGGCGAGTGGCTGCGACCCTATACGGACGAAACCATCAGGGCGATGGCCCGCGATGGGGTGAAGCGGCTGGCGGTGGTGACGCCGGGCTTCGCCGCCGACTGTCTGGAGACGCTGGAGGAAATCGGCGTCGAGAACGCGGAGTATTTCCACGAAAACGGCGGCGAGCAATACGCGGCGATCCCCTGCCTCAACGACAGCCCCGAAAACGGCGAGATGCTGCGGACCCTGGTGACGCGCGAGTTGCAGGGCTGGATCTGACGGCCGGCGGGCTTCACGTTTGCGCCGGCGCCCCGGATCGCGGATTGTCTGGCGCCCGGCTTTATGAAACAGCCGGGGGTCTGGAGACGGGGGCGGGATCCATTCACGCTGTAGCGGATTTTGGTTCTGTCTTTTTGAGCTGACGCGTTTTCTTCACGCGAAGCGGCGTCCGTTTCGCGGGACGAAAACGCACCAGGCTGCAATACGGGGGAGCGCGCATGCTGACGGGGTTCAACATTTTCATCATCGCTGTGGTCATCCTGGTGATCGTGACGGTGATCGCCGGTGTCCGCACCATTCCCCAAGGCTACGCCTATACGGTGGAGCGCTTTGGCCGTTACGCGCGCACCCTCGGTCCTGGCCTTGGCCTCATCGTTCCCTACATGGAGCGCGTTGGCCACCGCATGAACATGATGGAGCAGGTGCTCGATATTCCAGGCCAGGAGGCGATCACCCGCGACAACGCCGGCGTGAGCATTGACGCCGTGGCCTTCTTCCAGGTGCTGGACGCGCCGCGCGCCGCCTATGAGGTGTCGAACCTGCCGGTGGCGCTGCTGACGCTGACCATGACCAATATCCGCACCGTGGTTGGCTCCATGGATCTCGACCAGTTGCTGTCGCACCGCGACGAGATCAACGAGCGGCTGCTGCGCGTCATGGACCAGGCCGCCGCGCCCTGGGGCGTCAAGGTCACGCGCATCGAGATCAAGGACATCCTGCCGCCGCCCTCCATCGCCGAAGCGATGACCCGGCAGATGCGGGCCGAACGTGAAAAGCGCGCCAACGTGCTGGAGGCCGAGGGTCTGCGGCAGGCGGCCATCCTGCGCGCCGAAGGCGAGAAGCAGGCGCAGATCCTCGCCGCCGAAGGCCGGCGCGAGGCGGCTTTCCGCGACGCCGAGGCGCGGGAACGCCAGGCCGAAGCCGAGGCGAAGGCGACCAGCATGGTCTCCGCCGCCATTGCCGGAGGCGACGTGACGGCGGTGAACTTCCTGGTGGCGGAAAAGTATATCGAGGCGTTCCGCGTGCTCGCCGCCGCGCCCAACCAGAAGGTGGTCGTGGCGCCTTATGATTCCGCCGGGCTGATCGGCGCCGTCGCCGGCATCGCCGAGATTTCGAAGCAGGCGTTTGCCGGGGGCGACGCCGCGCCAGCACGGCGTGGGCCCATCACGACGCCGCATGTCTGATACATTACAGTCGTCCTTCTCCGGCATGCGGAAACGCCATGAACAGCATTGAAACCAGCTGGCTCCTTATGATCGGCGGCGTGGCGCTGATGGCGCTGGAGATCGTGGCGCCTGGCGTCTACCTGCTGTGGTTCGGGCTGGCGGCGCTGCTCGCCGGCGCCGTTGACGCGGTTTTCGGCCTTGGCTGGCAGGCGGCGCTGGCGGCGTTCTGCCTGTTCAGCATCGTCACCGTGGCGGTGGGGCGCTGGCTGACCCGCACGGCCTTCGACAGCAACGACGCCCGGCCGGTGGTGCTGAACCGCCGCGCCAGCGCCCTGATTGGCCGCATGGCGCCCCTGCACGAGGCGATTGTCGGCGGCCGCGGAACGGTGCGCATCGACGACACGATATGGCGGGTGCAGGGGGCGGACGCGCCGGCGGGCGCCATGGTGCGGCTGGTTGCGGTGGAGGGCGTTGGCTTTATTGTCGAGCTGGCGGAGACATAAAGCGCTTTTCAGTCAGCCGGTAGCCGCTGACCGATCAGACATCGTCCCGGAATAAAGCGCGCTGAAGCATTTCCGGTCTGGATTGACCGGAACCGCTCCAGCCAGGGGTGCGCCAGCCTTACGCCGCGCCCGCGCGCAACAGGTCGAGGTAATGCACCAGCCCGACGATGGCGCCGTCCTCCACCACCACCAGGGCGGTGACCTTGCTGCGCTCCTGCAATTCCAGCGCGCTTGCCAGCAGGGCGTCCGGCGTCACGGAGCGGGGATTGCGCGACATCACCGCGTCGACCGGCGTCGTGGCGATGTCCGGGCTGAAATGGCGGCGCAGGTCGCCGTCGGTAATGATGCCGGCGAGCTTGCCGCCGGCGTCCTCCACCAGCACGCAGCCAAACCCCTTGCTGCTGATTTCGGCGATGGCGTCGCGCATCAGCATGCCGGTTTTGACGATCGGCAGGCGCTCGCCGACGTGCATGATCTCGCGCACGTGGCGGAGCTGGGCGCCGAGCTTGCCGCCGGGATGGAACACGCCGAAGTCCTGGCGGGAGAAGCTGCGCCCTTCCAGCAGGGCGATGGCCAGGGCGTCGCCCATGACAATCTGCAAGGTGGTGGAGCTGGTCGGGGCCATGCCGTTGGGGCAAGCTTCATCGACCGCCGGCAGGGCCAGCACCACGTCCGCCTGGCGGGCCAGGGTGGAGGTCGCGCGGGAGGTCAGGGCGATCAGCGGAATGCGGAAACGGCGCGAATAGGCCACCAGATCGGACAGCTCGGTGGTTTCGCCGGACCAGGACATGGCCAGAATCACGTCGTCGGTCTGGATCATGCCCAGATCGCCATGGCTGGCCTCGGCCGGGTGGACAAAATAGGCCGGCGTGCCGGTGGAGGCCATGGTGGCGGCGATCTTGCGGCCGACGTGGCCCGATTTGCCCATGCCGGTGATAATCAGCCGGCCGCGACTGGCGTTGATGAGCGCCACGGCGGCGGTGAACGGCGCGCCAAGGCCATTGGCGAACGCCGCCGCCAGCGCGTCGAGGCCAGCTTTTTCCGTCGCGAGGGTGCGCAGCGCCGAGGCGATCGGGTTATCCGTGGCGTCGGGCGCGGGGCTGGAGGCGGGCAGGCTGCTCATCGACAGGCAATATCCGGGATCTGCGGGCCCGCCGGTTCATCGCGGGCTATCAATGGGTTTCCGGCCAGCCAGGGGCTGCCGGACGAACAGGCGCCATAAATAGTCATCCCGGGCGGCAGACGCAAACGCCGCCGGGTTCCGCAAGGAATCCGGCGGCGTCGCATGCCGTGCAGGGGCGGCGGTTCAGTGCGTCGCCAGCAGTTTCTTCAGCTCGTCACGGAACTGGCCGGCCAGATCCGGCCGCGACAGGGCGTAGGAGACGTTGGCCATGAGGAAGCCCAGCTTGGAGCCGCAATCGTGAATCTCGCCGTCGAAACGGGTGGCGTAGAAACGGTCGTTCTGCGCCAGCTGGATCATCGAGTCGGTGAGCTGGATCTCGCCGCCGGCGCCGCGCTCCTGTTTGGCCAGCAGGTCGAAAATTTCCGGCTGCAGGATGTAACGGCCAGAGATGGCCAGATTGGACGGCTGGGTTCCGGCCTTCGGCTTCTCGACCATCCGGGTGATCGGATAGACGCCGTCGCGCGGCGGCTCGACGCCAACGATGCCATACTGGTTGGCCTGGTCCTCCGGCACCTCATAGACCGAGATGATGTTGCCGCCGACCTTGTCATAGGCGGCGCGCATGTCGGCGAGGCAGGCGGTGGCGCCGAAATGCAGCATGTCCGGCAGCACCAGGGCGAAGGGTTCGTCGCCGACGATCTCGCGGGCGCACCACACGGCGTGGCCGAGGCCGAGCGGCGCCTGCTGGCGGGTGAAGCTGGTCTGGCCCGCGCCAGGCAACTCGGCCAGCAGCTGCTCCAGCTCCTTCGTCTTGCCGCGTTCAGCGAGCGTGCGCTCAAGCTCGAACTGGTTGTCGAAGTGGTCCTCGATCACGCCCTTGTTGCGGCCGGTGACGAAGATGAAGTGTTCGATGCCGGCGGCGCGGGCTTCGTCAACCGCGTGCTGGATCACCGGGCGATCCACGACGGTCAGCATCTCCTTGGGCATCGCCTTGGTGGCGGGCAGGAAGCGCGTGCCGAGGCCTGCGACCGGAAAAACGGCTTTGCGGATCGGTTTTGGCATGAAAAATCCTGAATGCTGGTTCAGTCGACAGGAACTGTCCGTGTTCGTGACACTGACAGCTTAATAATTGGCTGATGGATTGGAAAGTCGGGCGGCCGGTCTGCAAAACGGCGATGGCGGGATCATCTTGCGCCTTGCCGGCGCCCTTGACGTCCGGTCTGGATAAAACGCCGCGCGTCAGCAGCGTTCTTGCACAACATGCTTGCCCCCTGGAACGTGAAAACAGCCGGCAGGACCATGGCGATCATTGTCAGGGGGGATGTGACGAATCCGTGGCTTCGTTGTGACAGGCCTGGCTTCTCCCCCGTGTTTTCGATCACATCCCGCGGAGCAGCCTGGGAAGGAGCGCGTGGTTTGCCTGCCTCGCCGCCGGTTACGTCGCCAGGGCGCGCAGCATGACGGGCGCGCGATGACGGGGTATATTCCGGGGACGCCATGCGGCCGGGCGCAGCGAACGGGAGTGCGATGGGCAAGACTCTGAAACCGGTGGGAATGGTGACGGCGACGCTGGCCGCCTGGCTGCTGGTCGCGCCCGAGCGGCTGGCTGGCCACAACGGGTCGATATTGCCGGGCGCCAGCGTGGCTGTCGCGCTGGATATGGATTTGCGCCGGCCGATGTTCAGCCAGCCTGGCGGTCGTGGCCAGCAGCGCGCGCCAGCGCGCGCCGGCGCGCGCTATCGCCAGGCGCAGCCGCCACAGCCGCAACAGCGCGGCTTCTTCGAGACGCTGTTTGGCGCGCCGCAGCGCCCGCAATACCAACCGGGTTACCGGCCGCGCCCGCCCGCTGTGGCGCGACCGCCGCGTCAGGAGCCGCGACGGACGGTGCGCCGGCCGCCGGCCGCCCCGGCAGCGCCTCGCCCGGCGGTCGAGCAGACCGAATTCGTTTACCTGCTGGCGCCGGCGTCGTCTGGCGCGCGCCTCGGCGAAGGGCTGGAGGCAGCGCTTGCCGACCGGCCGGTTGCAGGGGTCAGAAGCCTGCGCGTTCCCAGGGAGGGGGAGGGCGCGCAAGCGTCAGAACCCAGCGCGGAAGGGCTGTTGGCGGCCACGCCGGCAACCCTGGCGGGGCCGGACAAAAGCGCGGTGCTCGTCGTCATGGCGACGCCAGAATGGGCAAAGCTGTCGGAGGCGCAACTGGGCGCGCTGGTTGCCGGCGTCTCGGCCAACATGGCGGCGCGGCGCGCGCCGGTGGTCTGGGTTGGCCTGCCGCCGGTGGCCGACAAGGACCAGTCCGGCCGCTACGCCGCCCTGAACGGCGCCTTGCGCGCCGCCGCCGACCGGACAGGCGGCGGCTTTGTCGACGCCTGGGCGGTGTTCGCCGACGATGGCGGCGGCTTTGCTGTCTATGGGCCGGCGGTGACCGGCGAGACGGCGCGCCTGCGTGAGGACGATGGCGTCGAGCTGACGAAAGCCGGAGCGCGCAAGCTGGCGCATTTCATCGTGGTGGAGGCGCGCCGGTTGCAGGTTCGCCAGGCGGCGGCGTCGGGGGCGGCCGCTGTCGATCCGTTCAGTCTGCCCGGGCCGCAGCCGCCTGCGCCAGCCGTGGCGGTGACGCCGCCGAAACCTGTCGCGAAACCAGAGGCTGGCCCCGTGTTGCCGCTGAATATCGTCCGCCAGGAAACGGACGGCAAACTGGCGCCGCTTGATGGCGGCCGGCAGGATCTGGCGGACGCCGCGGCGCGCAAGGCTTTGCGCGAAGGCGCGCCAACCGCGCCGCCGCCTGGCCGCGCCGACGATTTTCGCTGGCCGAGGCCCGGGGGGTGAGCGTTACCCTGGGGTGACCGCCCGGCAGGCAAAGCAATGTGGCAGGCACGATAAAAGGCGCGGGAGTTGTCCCGCGCCTTTGTCATGTCCGGCGCTGTTGCTGGATGATGCCGCCGCCCGGTTTGGTTGGCGTTCCATCCGGCGCGGCCCGCTGCCGGCAGGAGCAAAGCCGGGGCGTTCCTGGATGCTTCCTGCCTTCCGTCGTTCTTCTGCCGCCGTCAGCGCGGCAGTTCGCTGGAGCCCATCAGGAATTCGTCGACCGAGCGGGCGCACTGGCGGCCTTCGCGGATGGCCCACACCACCAGCGACTGGCCGCGGCGCATGTCGCCGGCGGTGAACACCTTTTCGCGCGACGACTTGTAGCTCATCACGTTGGCGGCGACGTTGCCGCGCTGGTCGAAGTCAACGCCGAGATCGGTCAGCATGCCGTCGTGCACCGGCTGGGTGAAGCCCATGGCCAGCAGCACCAGATCGGCCTTCAGTTCGAATTCCGTACCCGGAACTGGCTTGAAGTCCGGGCCAACGCGCACGCAGGTCACCGCCTTCACCGCGCCGTTCTTGCCTGTGAATTCCACCGACGACACGGCGAAGTCGCGCTCGGAGCCTTCCTCGTGGCTGGAGGAGGTGCGCAGCTTCAGCGGCCAGTCCGGCCAGGTCAGCAGCTTGTTTTCCTTCACCGGCGGCTGCGGCATGATTTCGAGCTGGGTGACGGACAGGGCGCCCTGGCGCACCGAGGTGCCGATGCAGTCGGAGCCGGTGTCGCCGCCGCCGATGACCACCACGTGCTTGCCGGTGGCCAGAATCGGCGCGACGCGGTCGGTGTTTTCGCCGGAAACCCGGCGGTTCTGCTGCGGCAGGAACTCCATGGCGAAGTGGACGCCACTGAGGTCGCGGCCGGGGATCGGCAGGTCGCGCGGGTGCTCGGCGCCGCCGGTCAGCACCATGGCGTCGTGATCGGCGAGGATCGAATCAACCGTGACGTCGACGCCCACGTGGACGCCGTAGTGGAAGGTGACGCCCTCGGCCTCCATCTGGGCGACGCGGCGGTCGATCAGATGCTTTTCCATCTTGAAGTCCGGGATGCCGTAGCGGAGCAGGCCGCCGGCGCGGGCGTTCTTCTCATACAGATGCACGTCGTGGCCGGCGCGGGCGAGCTGCTGGGCGCAGGCCATGCCGGCCGGGCCGGAGCCAATGATGGCGACGCGCCTGCCGGTTTTCGCCTGCGGCGGCTGCGGCGCGATCAGCCCGTGCTCCCAGCCGTGATCGACGATGGCGCACTCGATGGTCTTGATGTTCACCGGGCTGTCGGTGAGGTTCAGCGTGCACGACGCCTCGCATGGCGCGGGGCAGATGCGGCCGGTGAACTCCGGGAAATTGTTGGTGGAGTGCAGGTTGCGCAGCGCCACGTCCCAAGCGCCGTTGTAAACCAGATCGTTCCAGTCGGGGATCTGGTTATTGACCGGGCAGCCGTTGTGGCAAAACGGGATGCCGCAATCCATGCAGCGCGCCGCCTGGTCACGCACGCCCTGTTCGCCCAGCGGAATGACAAATTCCCTGTAGTGACGGATACGGTCCGAAGCTGGCCGGTACTTGCGATCCTGGCGGTCGATTTCGAGAAAGCCGGTAACCTTGCCCATCGTCTGCGTTTGCCTTTTCCAGGCGGCGTCGAGCCGCGGCGCATTGCGGGAGCGGCCTGGCGCTGGCGCGCGCAACCGCCCGAACCTCTGGTTGATCTGGGACCCGGCCATCCTGACGACAACCGGAACGCACTCAAAAGCATTTCCGGTGAAGCCCGGCTCGCAGAAATGCTGTATGTCTTTGGTTTTACGCATTTTCTTCACGAAAACGGAGCCGTTTTCCCGAAAATGCTCCGGGCGACCCGTGGGCCGCCCGGCGGGCCGTGCGCCTTATTCGGCGGCGACGGGGCGCTGGGACTGCTCAATCTCCTGCAGGGCGCGGCGGTATTCCACCGGCATCACCTTGACGAACTTCGGCAGGTAATCCGCCCAGTTGTCGAGGATCTGCTTCGCCCGGGCCGAACCGGTGTAGCGCAGATGGTCGGCGATAAGCTGGCGCAAGCGCTCCGCATCCTGGCTGGACATGTTGGCCAGCACGTCGATGCGGCCCTTGAAGTCCAGATCGCCGGACTGGTGGCGCTTCTCCATCAGCTCCTCTTCCTCGGTGACCGGTTCGAGGTCGACCATGGAGAGGTTGCAGCGGCTGGCGAAATCACCGGCCTCGTCCAGCACATAGGCGACGCCGCCCGACATGCCGGCCGCGAAGTTGCGGCCCGTCTGGCCAATCACCACCACGACGCCGCCGGTCATGTACTCGCAACCGTGGTCGCCCGTGCCTTCAACCACGGCGATGGCGCCGGAGTTGCGGACGGCGAAGCGTTCGCCGGCGACGCCGCGGAAGTAACATTCGCCCGCGATGGCGCCGTACATCACCGTGTTGCCGACGATGATCGACTTCTCGGGAACGATGCCCGAGTGCGCCGGAGGACGCACGACAATGCGGCCGCCCGAGAGGCCCTTGCCGACATAGTCGTTGGCCTCGCCGGTGAGGTCGAGGGTGACGCCGGCGGCGAGCCAGGCGCCGAAAGCCTGGCCGGCGGTGCCGGAGAGGCGGATGTTGATGGTCCCGTCCGGCAGGCCGGCGTGACCGTAACGCTGGGCCACCTCGCCCGACAGCATGGCGCCGGTGGAGCGGTCGACGCTGCAGGTGGTCATGTCGATGTCGACGCGCTCGCCGCGCTCCAGGGCGGGCGCCGCCGCGGCGATCAGCCGGCGGTCGAGCACCGCCTCCAGATGATGGTCCTGGAACTCGTTGTGGTAGATGGCCTTCGGGCCGTCAGCCTCCGGCTTGTGGAACAGCTTTTTGAAGTCCACGCCGCGTGACTTCCAGTGCGCGTCCACCTGGCGGCGGTCGAGCATGTGCATCTGGCCGACCATCTCGTCGAAGGTGCGGTAACCCAGGGCGGCCATCAGCTCACGCACTTCCTCGGCGACGAAGAAGAAGTAGTTGATGACGTGCTCGGGCTGGCCAGTGAACCGCTTGCGCAGCACCGGATCCTGGGTGGCGACGCCAACCGGGCAGGTGTTGAGGTGGCACTTGCGCATCATGATGCAGCCGGCGGCGATCAGCGGCGCGGTGGCGAAGCCGAACTCGTCGGCGCCAAGCAACGCGCCGATCACCACGTCGCGGCCGGTGCGCAGGCCGCCGTCGACCTGAACGACGATGCGGCTGCGCAGCTTGTTGGCCACCAGGGTCTGGTGGGTTTCGGCGAGGCCGATCTCCCACGGCGAACCCGCGTGCTTGATCGAGGTCAGCGGCGAGGCGCCGGTGCCGCCCTCGAAGCCCGAAATGGTGACGTGGTCGGCCCGCGCCTTGGCGACGCCGGCGGCGACCGTGCCGACGCCGATCTCCGACACCAGCTTCACCGAGACGTCAGCCTTCGGGTTGACGTTCTTCAGGTCGTAGATGAGCTGCGCCAGGTCCTCGATCGAGTAGATGTCGTGGTGCGGCGGCGGCGAAATCAGGCCGACGCCCGGCGTCGAGTGACGCACGCGGGCGATCACCGCGTCGACCTTGTGGCCGGGGAGCTGGCCGCCCTCGCCGGGCTTGGCGCCCTGGGCCATCTTGATCTGGATCATGTCGGCGTTGACCAGATATTCCGTGGTCACGCCGAAGCGGCCGGAGGCCACCTGCTTGATGGCCGAGCGCATGGAGTCGCCATTGGCCATGGGGCGGAAACGATCCGGCTCCTCGCCGCCCTCGCCGGTGTTCGACTTGCCGCCGATCCGGTTCATGGCGATGGCGAGGGTGGTGTGCGCCTCCCGCGAGATCGAACCATAGGACATGGCGCCGGTGGCGAAGCGGCGCACGATGCTGGCGGCGTCCTCCACCTCTTCCAGCGGAACTGGCTGGCGGCCATCATCCTCGGCGGTGCGGATGCCGAACAGTCCGCGAATGGTCAGCAGGCGCTCGCCCTGTTCGTTGATGCGCTGGGCGAAGGCCCGGTACTTGTCGCGGGAGTTGCCGCGCACCGCGTGCTGCAGGTCGCGCACGGTGTCCGATTCCCAGGCATGCGCCTCGCCGCGCATGCGCACGGCGTAATCGCCGCCCACATCCAGGGCGCCGAGGTAGATCGGCGCGTTGCCGAAGGCGTCGCGGTGGCGCCGGGCGGTTTCCTCCGCGACCTCCGCCAGGCCCACGCCCTCGATCGGGGTCGCGGTGCCGGTGAAGAAACGGGCGACGAAATCGCTGGACAGGCCAACGCCGTCAAAGATCTGGGCGCCGCAATAGGACTGGTAGGTCGAGATGCCCATCTTGGACATGACCTTGAGCAGGCCCTTGCCCACCGACTTGATGAAGCGCTTCACCGCTTCCTTGCGGTCGACCTCCGCCGGGAATTCGCCCCGGGCGTGCATGTCGAGGATGGTGTCGAACGCCAGATACGGGTTCACCGCTTCCGCGCCATAGCCGGCGAGGCAGGCGAAATGGTGCACCTCACGGGCTTCGCCGGTTTCCACCACCAGGCCCACGGAGGTGCGCAGACCCTTGCGGATCAGGTGATGGTGCACGGCGGCGGTGGCCAGCAGCGACGGGATCGGAATCCGGTCCGGGCCGACCTGGCGATCGGACAGCACGACGATGTTGTAACGGCCGCGCACGGCGTCCTCGGCGCGCTCGCACAGGCGCTTCAGCGCCTCTTCCATCCCCTCCGCGCCCTTGTCGGCCGGGTAGGTGATGTCGAGCGTCTTGGTGTCGAACTGGTCTTCGACCGCGCCAATGTTGCGGATCTTCTCCAGATCGCCATTGGTCAGCACCGGCTGGCGCACCTCAAGGCGCTTCAGGCGGGCGGTGCCCTCATGGTCGAGCAGGTTAGGGCGCGGGCCGATGAACGACACCAGGCTCATCACCAGCTCCTCGCGGATCGGGTCGATCGGCGGGTTGGTGACCTGGGCGAAGTTCTGCTTGAAATAGTTGAACAGCGGACGCGGACGGCCAGACAGCGGCGCGATCGGCGTGTCGGTGCCCATGGAGCCGACAGCCTCCTGGCCGGTAACGGCCATGGGGGAGAGCAGCAGCTTCAGGTCTTCCTGGGTGTAGCCGAACGCCTGCTGGCGATCGAGCAGGGCGACGTCGCCGCGCGCGGCGCGCGGCTCCACCGGCGGCAGGTCCTCAAGAACGATCTGGGTGCGCTCCAGCCACTCCCGGTAAGGGTGGATGGTCGCCAGCTCCTTCTTGATCTCATCGTCGGAGACGATGCGGCCCTTCTCCAGGTCGATGAGCAGCATGCGGCCCGGCTGCAGGCGCCACTTCTCGACGATGTCCTCTTCCGGGAAGGTGAGCACGCCCATTTCCGAGGCCATCACCACGAGGCCGTCGCGGGTGACGAAATAGCGGGCCGGACGCAGGCCGTTGCGGTCCAGCGTCGCGCCGATCTGGCGGCCGTCGGTGAAGGCGATGGCGGCGGGGCCGTCCCACGGCTCCATCAGGGCGGCGTGGTACTCGTAGAAGTCGCGACGCTCATCGTCCATGAGCGGATTGCCCGCCCACGCCTCGGGAATGAGCATCATCATGGCGTGGGCGAGCGAGTAGCCGCCGCGCACCAGGAACTCGAGCGCGTTGTCGAAGCAGGCGGTGTCCGACTGGCCTTCATAGGAGATCGGCCACAGCTTGGAGATGTCCTCGCCGAACAGGGGCGACGACACGGAAGCCTGACGCGCCGCCATCCAGTTGACGTTGCCGCGCACGGTGTTGATCTCGCCGTTGTGCGCCACCATGCGATAGGGGTGGGCCAGCGACCAGGTCGGGAAGGTGTTGGTGGCGAAGCGCTGGTGCACCAGGGCGATGGCCGAGGTCATGCGCGGATCGTTGAGGTCGCTGTAATACTCGCCAAGCTGGTTGGAGAGCAGCATGCCCTTGTAGATCAGGGTGCGCGACGACAGGCACACGGCGTAATAGCCGGCCATGCGCGGATCCTGCCGGTCATAGATGGCGTTGGAGATGACCTTGCGCACCAGATAGAGGCGGCGCTCGAACTCGTCCGCGCCGGCTTCGCCGGCCTGCATGTCGGCGCCGCGGCCGATGAACACCTGGCGGTGATCCGGCTCGGTCGGCAACACGGAATAGCCAAGACCGGAGTTGTCGACCGGCACGTCGCGCCAGCCGAGCAGCACGAGGCCTTCAGCGGCGACCTTGTCGGCGACGATCGCCTCGATCTCCTTCTTGCCGTCGGCGTCGCGGGGCATGAAGAAGTGACCGACGGCGTAGTCGCCAGGGGCGGGCAGCTGGACGCCAAGCGGCGGGCAGACGGCGGCGAAGAACTCATGCGGCATCTGCAGCAGCAGGCCGCAGCCGTCGCCGGCCTTGGGATCCGCGCCAACCGCGCCGCGATGCTCCAGATTCTTCAGGATCGACAGGCCATGCTGCACGATGTCGTGCGAGCGGTGGTTGTGCATGCTGGCGACAAAGCCGACGCCGCAACTGTCGTGCTCATTGGCGGGGTCGTACAGGCCGGCCGGGGCGGGGAAGCCCGGATCCGTCACGCGACGGGTCGTCACCGCGGCGGCGTCGACGCTGCGCGCATGGCCAGCCGCGGCGGGGAGGCTGGCGTTATCGTTCGTGCTGGCGAAACGGCCTGGATTGTCGCGCATGTTGTGCTGGCCCTCGACGTAAAACTCTTGCGCCGCCGGCGAGCGGCGGCTCAGCGCCAGATTGGTCCCACGCCGGACATTCGGTCATGTCCATTGCAGGCGGCAGTCATCGAGGGTCGGTCGCTCTGGCCTTGCGCCCGCTCCTCGCGGGCCCGTTGATACCGGTCAGGCCACGCGTGCGTCAGCGATCCGCTCGGTGCGGATGGTAGTTTCCAGGCTTTTTCGCTCAGCCGCGTTCATAGCTTCGCCGATCTGCCTCGCCAGGGGGAGCGCCTGTTGCGCCCGATAATGGACAGTAGCACTGTCCTAAACGCACTTTGGCAGATTTCCAGACTACGCACAAGATACGTGGGGCCAGGAATGTCAGCACAAGTTTTGTGCAGACAAGGCGAACATGCAGGCAAATGCAAAAAGGCGCCCCGAAGCCGGGACGCCCGATAACCTGAACTAGGCAGGATCAGGTCAGACTGTCAAAAGCGCGTCAGTGCGCCGCGCGCGGCGGTTCACCCGCATCAGCGTCGGCCTGCAGGGTGGGGCCGAGGTCCCGGGCCGGGCTGCCGCCAGCGGCGATCGGGATCATGCGCGGCTTCTTGGCTTCCGGAATCTCGCGGACCAGCTCCACATGGAGCAGGCCGTTGTCGAGCCGGGCGCCGGTCACCAGCACATGGTCGGCCACCTGGAACTTGCGCTCGAAGGCGCGGGCGGCGATTCCCTGATGCAGGAATTCCGTGCGGGCGTCTTCGGCCGGCGGGGCCTTTTCGCCGCGAACCGTCAGGGTGTTTTCCTTCAGTTCAAGCGACAGTTCGTCAGTCGTGAAGCCGGCGACGGCGACGGTGATGCGGTAGGCGTTCTCACCCGTCCGCTCGATATTGTACGGCGGATAGCCGGACGCGCCGTCAACGGCGGCGAGCTTGTCCAGCATGTTGAACACGCCGTCGAAACCAACGGTGGAACGGTAAAGGGGAGAAAGATCGAAGTGTCGCATGGCATATCCTCCTGTGAGCGACATGCAGTCCGCCTCTTTTGAGCGCGGACAGGCAGGTATTACGCAGCCAGTGTGGCCTGCGCTCCCTTCAGTTCGGGGCGCAACAGCGGTATTTCAAGAGGCGCGGCCAGTCTGGTTGCGCCCGGGCGATGTTTTCATGGGGCGATGTTTTCATGGCGACTGAAGGATGGCGTTTCGCTGAAACCGCAGGCTACCGCCTGCCTGCCGGCTACGAGGCGCTGGCGGTCGCCACCGCCGACGGCAAGACCTTGCGCGCGGTCCGCTGGCCGGCCCGCCTCGATCCGCGGCGCATGCCGGCCCCCCAGGGCACGATCTGCCTGATGCAGGGGCGGGCCGAATTTATCGAGAAATACGCCGAGACTGTCGAAGACCTGTTGCAGCGCGGCTTCGCCGTGGTGACGTTCGACTGGCGCGGGCAGGGGTTGTCGGACCGCGACCTGCCCAACCGGTCGAAGGGGCACATCGCCGATTTCCACCTGTACCGGAACGACCTGGAGGCGGTGATCGCCCAGACGGTTCCGGATTACTGGCCGCGCCCGCTGTTTGGTCTGGCCCATTCCATGGGCGGCGCCATCCTGTTGCAGGCGCTGGCGCATGGCTTCACCCGGTTCGCCCGGGTGGCGCTGACGGCGCCGATGGTCGATATCGCCCTGCCCATGGCGCCGGGCGCCGCCCGGGGGCTGGCCCGGGCCCTGAACATGGCCGGGCTGGCGCGCTCCTGGATTCCCGGCGGCGGCGCCCAGTCGATTTCCGTGAAACCGTTTGAAGGCAACCCGCTGACAGGGGACGCCGGCCGCTATGCCCGCAACGCCGCCCTGCTTGCGGCGGCGCGGGAGGCCGGGCTGGACATCGGCGTCGGCGATCCCACCGTGGGCTGGCTGAACGCCGCTTTCCGCTGCATTGCCGGCATGGCGGAGCCGGCGTTTACGCGCGCCATCGCCACGCCGGTGCTGATTGTCGCCGCCGGGGCCGATCGCATCGTGTCCACGCCGGCGATCGAGCGGCTGGCGCTGCGACTGAAAACCGGCCGGGCCATCGTATTGCCGGAGGCGCGGCACGAAATCCTGATGGAGCGCGATGATATCCGCGCCGCCTTCTTCGCCGCGTTCGACGCCTTTATTCCTGGCAGCGCCGCCGAATTCGCGCCGCAACCCCTGCGCGGCGGCAAGGTTTGAGCGGCGGCATTTTCCTGGTCGTCCGTGGACCAGCGCCGCCCGTGGACCAATACCGCCGCAGCCTGGGTCAGGCCGGATTGAGCACGGCCCTCAGTTTTTCACCGGCGGCGCGCAGCTCCTCGGGCGTCGCGCGCGGCGTGGGGCGGAATGTCAGCTTTTCCTCGGCGATGTAGCGCCGCGAGGTCAGGTCGGTGGTTTCGTGCATCGGCACGACATGGGCGTGGACGTGCGGCACGTCGACGCCGGTGAACAGGAAGCCGGCGCGCGCCACCCCATACAGCGCCTTCTGCGCCCTGGCGATTTTCTGCCCCATGGCCACGACTTCCGCCGCCAGCTCCGGCGGCATGTCGTCGAAGAAGGGGTAGTGCCGGCGCGGAACGATCAGCGTGTGGCCCTCGCGCACCGGCTGGATGTCGAGGAAGGCGACGAGGTTTTCGCTTTCGCAGACGATCTGCGCCGGGATGGTTCCGGCGGTGATGGCGCAGAAAAGGCAGCCGTTGCTCACGGGTCGTTCCCCCTGATTTCCTGATTGAAGGTTTTTTCCTGGCGGGCGGCGGCGGTCGAAATCAGGCGGCGCCGGCCAGCAGCCGCATGGCCGCCGCGTGGAGGGTGGGATCGCCGGCGGCGATGATGCGCCCGCCATGGGTGGCCGGCTGGCCGTCCCAGGTGGTGACGACGCCGCCTGCGCCCTGAATGATGGGAACCAGCGGCGCGATGTCGCACGGCTTCAGCCCAGCTTCAATGACCAGATCGATGTGGCCGGCCGCGAGCAGGCAATAGGCGTAGCAGTCGGCGCCGTAACGGGTGAGGCGCGCGGCGCGGCGCACCCGGTCGAAGGCCCCGGCCTCGGCTTCACTGAACAGGTGCGGCGAGGTCGAGGACAGGGTGGCCTCCGCCAGCGAGGCGCAGCGGCGGGTGCGGATGACGCGGGTCTCCGCGCCGCGCTGGTAACGGCTCTGGCCGCAGTCGCCGTAGAATTTCTCGCCGATGAACGGCTGGCACATCATGCCGTAAACCGGCGCGCCATTGCGCTTGAGGCCAATCAGCGTGCCCCACAGCGGCAGGCCGCTGATGAAGGCGGCGGTGCCGTCGATGGGGTCGAGCACCCAGACGTATTCGGAGGAGGCGCGTTCATCGCCGTATTCCTCGCCCTCGACGCCATGGGCCGGAAATGTCTGGCGGATGCGGGCGCGCATCGCGGCTTCGGCGGCGCGGTCGGCTTCCGTCACCGGGTCGAAGGCGCCGTGCCCGGCCTTGTTCTCCATGGTCATGGCCGAGCGGAAGAACGGCGCGATGGTGCGGGCCGACAGATCGGCGAGGTCGTTCACGAACGCGGCGAAATCAATGGCCGTCACGATGCTGTCTCTCTCCACCGGCGTTGGCGCGGGCGCGCGTCCCGGGCGTGACGCGGGGCCGGGTCGCATGGCGCGGGAATCCACGCCCGGCCCCATACCTTTGCGTCTGCCCCCGCGTCGCCCATTCATGCCACAGCGGTGAGGAAATTGCGATGTTGGAAGCCCTATTCGGCCGCAAGCCGCTGCGTTGGCAGGCTGGCGGTGAGCATGGGCAGGAAGCCGGCGAACACGCCCAGCAGGTTGCGGCTGAACGCGGCCCAGCCAGGCCCGGGCTCAATCCGCTGTTCATCCATGTAGAGCGACCGGTTGATCTCGATCTGCACCGCGTGGCGGCCGGCCAGCGGCGCGCCGTAGTGTTCGGTGATGAAGCCGCCGGCATAGGGCGCGTTGCGGGTGACGCGGTAGCCGGCGTCAACGAAACCCTGTTCCAGTGAATCCATGATCGCCGGAGCGCAGCTCGACCCATACCGGTCGCCCAGCACGATGTCCGGCGTGCCGCCGAGGCGGCGCGGCGTGCTGGTGGACGGCATCGAATGACAGTCCACCAGCACCGCGACGCCGAACTGCCGCTGGGTGCGGGAGAGCAGCCGCCGCAGGGCGCGGTGATACGGTTTGTAGAGGGTGTCGATGCGGTGCAGGGCGGCTTCCGGCGGCAGGCGCTCGCGCCAGATGGGGCGGCCCTCCGCGACCACCCGCGGGATCGTGCCGAGACCGCCGGCGACGCGGGGTGAGCGGGTGTTGGCCCACGCCGGCAACGGGGCGCTGAACATCTCCGGGTCCAGCTCCCAGGGCTCGCGGTTCAGGTCGAGAAAGGCGCGGGGGAAGCAGGCGTGCAGCAACGGCGCGCCCAGTGAAACCGCCGGCGCCGTGAGCAGATCGACGAAGGCGTCTTCCGAGCGTCGCAGCTCCAGCGCGTCAAGCTGGCTGGCGGCGACGAACTCCGGCGGATAGTCTCTGCCCGAATGCGGCGCGTTGAACACCACGGGAGCTACCTGCAGCATGGGTTCGGTGACCACGAACGGGGGATCGAATACGGGCTCCGTTGCAAGGGGCATGCATCAGGTCCTGCGGTGGTCGGGCCGGAAAACGGCGTGAACACGGACAATGGCTCAACCGGAGTTGGGGGCCAACGGCCGGTTCGGGACGCCTTCTTGCGCCATCGTCGGCGCGCCGTCGTTCCGTGGTGGCGGCCAAGGCTATAGTGGACTGCAGTCGCGGCGGCTTGTCCAGAGCGCAGCCGCCGGATCACGGTCGCCATCGCCTTGTGGGGCTGGCGTCCTTTTGGGCTTCGGGTCGGGGTTCGGAAGGCGTTTTTGCGCCGGGGGCGAAAATTCACCGCTTCTTTACGGCGACGTGGTTAAAAACTGTAGCGAGACAATGGGCGACATGTGATCCCGATGATGAACAAGATCCTGCTGGCTGAAGACGACAACGACATGCGTCGCTTCCTGGTCAAGGCGCTGGAAAACGCCGGCTATGAAGTTGCGTCGTTCGACAACGGTCTTTCAGCATACAACCGGCTGCGCGAGGAGCCGTTCGAACTGTTGCTGACGGATATCGTCATGCCCGAGATGGACGGCATCGAGCTGGCGCGTCGCGCCACGGAGCTCGATCCGGATCTCAAGGTCATGTTCATCACCGGTTTCGCCGCCGTGGCGCTGAACGCGGACTCGCAGGCGCCGCGCGACGCCCGGGTGCTCTCCAAACCATTTCACCTGCGCGATCTGGTGGCCGAGGTGGAGAAAATGCTGGCGGCGTGATTTTTCCCCAGCCGTGAAGTTTTCCCGGGTGATGTGAAGTTATCAACACAGGGGGGTGTTGCCAGCGGTCAGGGGAGGGGCTATTAGCCCACTCACTTGCTGAGCGCCCGGCTCTGCAAGGCTCCAGCAGGCGGGGCGCCGCAAGGTGAACCACACGCTGGTGATAAAAATTCCTTTCCGGATGACTTGTCATGGCCCCGGTTTTGGGGCAGACAGCGGCGGAAATGGGCGCGTAGCTCAGCGGGAGAGCACTACGTTGACATCGTAGGGGTCACAGGTTCAATCCCTGTCGCGCCCACCATTTCATTAAAGCACTGTGAGGCCGCAACCGGCCGGCGGGGCTTTGAACCCAGACAGACGTGTTTCATGGTTCGCGACGCAAGGCGCTTTCTGTGAGATGCGCCAACCGGCGAGGCGGTTGCGTCGCGCCATACAGGAACCGGAACATGAAGGTCCGCAATTCTCTGAAGGCTCTGCTCGGCCGCCATCGCGACAACCAGCTCGTGCGTCGCAAGGGCCGCGTCTTCATCATCAACAAGACCCAGAAGCGCTACAAGGCCCGCCAGGGCTGATTGGCCGCCGCCGGCAAGCCTCCCAGAGTTCAGGCCGGCGCGCCAGGTACGCTTTCAGGACGCCCGCGCTTCGCGCGGGCGTTTTTTTGTTGCCGCGCAGATCAGGTTTTCCGGGCGTCGCGGTCGGGTTGGCGCGGGGAGGCCCGCGTTGCTTGAACGGGTTCGGGGCGCTGGCGTACTATTGGCGCATGACCTTGCGATCCCCCGTCTCCGCGTTTTCCATCATGCTGGCCTGTGTGCTGCTGGCTGGCGTTGCTCCGGCGTCTGCGGCGCCAGCCTCGCAGACGGCTGGGGAAGGCGCGGGCGTGAAGGAGGAGAAGGCTGCGCCGCAGCCGGGCGGCGACCCGGTCGATCGCCTGTTCGAACGCCTCGGCAAGATTACCGACGAGGAGGAGGGCGAGGGCGTCGCGCGCCGGATCGAGGAGCAGTGGCTGCGCTCGGGCAGCCCGACGGCCGACCTGTTGATGCGGCGGGCCGTGGCGGCGACCCTGGGCGGCGACCAGGCGCTGGCGGTGGAGTTGCTGGACCGGGTGATCGTGCTGCGCCCCGGCTGGGCCGAGGCCTGGAACCGCCGCGCCACGCTGTTCACCCTGCTGGGCGACGACCAGCGCGCCGCTGTCGACCTGAAGCGGGCCCTGACGCTGGAGCCGCGCCACTATCAGGCCCTGGCCGCCCTCGGCGTGATTTTCAGCCGCAATGACGACAGCCGCAACGCCCTGAAGGCGTGGCGCCGGTCACTGGCGCTGAACCCGTTCCAGCCGGAGCTGAAGCAACGCGTCGACCGGCTGGCTCCCGACGTGGACGGGCGCGACCTGTAGCTGTTCGCGCCCGGAACGCGCATTTGAACGGATTGCAGGGGGCATGCCCGGGCGCGCAAGACCCGGCCATTTCATGCGCCTGCCCGACGTCAGATCGCGCACGCGGGGGCGCCCGCGCCCTGCAAGGCTCACATCAGCAAGAGCCTCTCCCCCACGGCGCATGGTTTGGGCCGCCAGGGAGCGCCAGCCCCTTTCACCAGACCTGGTAGAGCCGGGGCGCGTCAGGCCGCGCCCTTGCCGGTGGAGCCGATGAAGGCCATGCGCAGCATGTTGGTGGCGCCGGGGGAGCCGAAGGGCACGCCGGCGACGATCAGCACCCGGTCCGCCGGGGCGGCGAAGCCTTCCGAGCAGGCGAGGGCGCAGGCGCGGCCGGTCATGTCGTCCACGTCATGGGCGTCTTCCGTCACCACCGCGTGCACGCCCCACGCCACCGCGAGACGGCGGGCGGTGGTTTCGCGCGGGGTCAGGGCGATCATCGGCGTTTGCGGTCGCTCGCGGGCGATGCGCAGGCCGGTGGCGCCGGAGGCGGTCCACGCCACGATGGTGCGGATGTCCACCGTTTCGGAAATGGTGCGGGCGGCGGCGGCGATGGCGTCGGCGCCGGTGGATTCCGGCTGGGTGCGCTGCGCCGTGATGATGGTGCGGAAGTTGGGATCGCTCTCCACCTGCTCGCCGATGCGATTCATGGTGGCGACCGCTTCGACCGGGAACTGGCCGGCGGCGCTCTCCGCCGACAGCATCACCGCGTCGGCGCCCTCGAACACGGCGGTCGCCACGTCCGACACCTCGGCGCGGGTCGGCACCGGCGAACTGATCATCGATTCCAGCATCTGCGTGGCGACGACCACCGGCTTGCCGAGGCGGCGGCCCATGCGGGTGATCTGCTTCTGGATGCCGGGCACCTGCTCCAGCGGCATTTCCACGCCGAGGTCGCCGCGCGCCACCATGACCCCGTCCGCGAGTTCGAAAATCTCGTCGAGACGGGTCACCGCCTGCGGCTTTTCGATCTTGGCCATCACCAGGGCGCGGCCGCGCGCCGTCTTCTTGACGTCGGCCACGTCCTCGGGACGCTGGACGAACGACACGGCAATCCAGTCGACGCCGCACTCCAGCGCCGCGTCGAGGTCTGAGCGGTCCTTGTCGGTGAGGGCCGACACCGGAATGGTGGTGTCCGGCAGGCTGACGCCCTTGCGGTTGGAGACGGCGCCGGGAACAACAACGGTGGTGGCGACCGCGACCTTCTGCTTCGTGCGCTTCACGCCCGTCACCACCAGCTCGACCTTGCCGTCATCGACGAGGATGCGGTGGCCGACGTCAAGGGCGTCGAGAATCTCCGGGTGAGGCAGCATGACCCGGTCAACGTTGCCCGGGGCGTCGCTGTTGTCGAGGGTGAAGCTCGCGCCCCGGTCGAGGGTCACCCTGTCGCCGGCGAAGACGCCGAGGCGCAGCTTGGGCCCCTGCAAATCGGCGAGGATGCCGATCGGCCGCCCAACGCGGGCTTCCACGGCGCGGATGTCGCCGACGCGCTCGCGCAGGGCGTCGCGGGAGGTGTGGCTCATATTGATGCGGAACATGTCCGCGCCGGCGCGGAACAGCGCCTCGATCCTGTCGGCGGTGGAAGAAGCCGGGCCTAATGTGGCGACAACCTTGACCCGTCGCATACGTCTCATCTGGAATTCTCCGGCGTCCTTGGCGTGTCGGTCAGCTGGATGGTCCAGCTTTTCTGCTCTCCGGTGTCCACCTCGAAGAAGCCATTGCGGTCGTAACCCCGCGCCAGGCAATTCTCGACGCCGCGAATGGAGAACTCGCGGTCGCGGGTGCACATGAAGGCCTTGCCGGACCATTCGCCGCCGCGGTCGTAATCAACCGCATATATATAATAGAAGCGGGCGGCGAGCGCTCCGCGCAGCAGGGTTTCACAACCTTTCGCCCCGAGATTCCACCACCCTTCGGTGATCCACCCCTGGGCGTCGCGATAGCCCAGCGCCACGCCGATGCGACTGCCCGTCATGTTGCACATGCGCAGATCGGCCCGCGCGGCCCCGGCGGCCAGCGTCAGCGCGCTCCCAGCCACAGCCAGACACAGCGCCATGCGGGCGCCCGCGCGAATGGCTTTTGCCGGAAAACCTGGCGACGACATTGCAAACAGCTCCACGCTGAACCTGACAGGGAAAAGGGACGGCGACATGACAACCGGAGCGGGAACTCCGCGGGGAGAGAAAAATTCCGTCTGACCGGACAGAGTTTTTCCTCTATTCTCTGTGACTTCACGCGTTTTCCGGCGGCAGGGCGGCGGGCGCCCCTGCCGGGAAACGCTCCAGGGCAAAGCGCAAACTGCGCCCGGGCGGCGGCGAATATGTGGCGCCGGGCGCGCGCCCGGGGAAACGGGCGTCTGGCGCCGGCGGGACGAATCGCCCGCTGTCATCATGCCTTTCGGGGGGCTGCGCGGCCAGACTGAAGTTGCGCCGCTGCAACGCCACGGCGGCGCCAGCCTCGGTATTGACGGGAAGGCGATCCGCCGCCCCGGAGCCGGCCGTTTCGGGGGCGCCGCGATTAACGGATTTGATTTATTTGGCGCAGTATATAACCGCGTCATCCCCGGCCGGGCGCGCGCCCGGCCCGAGGGCGCTTCTGGCGTCAGGCCCATGAGCCCGCGCGCCGGACGCGCCGTCATCCACACAAGGAAACCGGACACCCATGAGCAATCCTGGCATGGCTGACGTCGCCGACTCCGGCGTCGCGGCGGACGAGCTGAAGCAGTTCATTGAGCGCCTTGAGCGCCTTGAGGAGGAGAAGGCGGGCATCGCCGGCGATATCAAGGAAGTGTTCGCCGAACTGAAGGGACGCGGCTTCGACGCCAAGGCGGTCCGCCAGATTCTCCGCATTCGCAAGAAGGATCAGGCTGAGCGTCAGGAAGAGGAGGCGATCCTCGAACTGTACCTCCAGGCGCTCGGCATGGCGTGAGCCTGGCCGGCGCGCCGTCATCCCGCATGATGGGCATGCCTACGGCGGCCCTGATGCGAATGACAAAAAACCCTGGCTGGCCAGGGTTTTTTTGTGGGCGGCTCCGGGTTTCCTGTCAGGGGCGACAAGCCCCGCCTGGTTGGCGTGATCCCGCCTGGTCGGCCTTGCCTGGAAATCTGCCCCGCCTGATCTTGCGGCGTGACGCGGCGTGCGCGCCGCCGCGCCCATTGGCTGGCGCGGCTTCTGGCGCGACTGGCGTCAGTCGACCTTGCGGCGCGCCAGCAGGGCGCGGGCGAATGCGGCGCCGGTGTCATCGTTCTCCGCCTCGCTGGAGAACGTGGCGTCGGAATAGGCGTTGGCGATGCGATCTGGCAGGCCGCCAGCGGCTTTTTCCTTCTTGTGCGCCGGGGCGCTGGCGGTTTCGGGCTGACGGCGGGGCTGCGTGGTCGGGGTGCTTCTGGCCGCCGGTTGTTTCCGCTCAGCTTTCGGAGCGACGGCGGCGCCGCGCAGCTCCATGGGCCGCATGGGCGGCAGGGGCGAGAGGGCCGAGGTCGTCTCAGGCGAGGCGGCGTAGGCGAGGGCGTCGCCGGCCAGGTCCGACTTGCGCCGGCCGGACGTAATGGCAGCCACGGCGCGTGCTTCGGGCGATGGGCCGCCAAGGTCCGCCGGGCGCGCTGGCGGCAGGGGCGCGGCTGCGACGGCGACAGGCGCGGCCTCATCCGTGGCGATATCCGTGGCGATGTCCGTCGCGGGCGCTCCCTGGCCGGAGGCGCCGCCGAGGCCATGGGGGCGGACAGGCGGCAGCGGCGCCATGGCCGCGTCAATGGTGTTGGCGGCCACGGCGTCGGAGCTGAGCGCGGCGGTGGCCATATTGAGCTGCGGATCATCCGGGCGGCGCGGCGGCAACGGCACGATGCCCATCTGCCCCGTTTCCGGGCTGGCGTCCGGCTGGCCGTCGTCGTCAGGCCGCATGGCCGCCAGCGAGGCCGGGTCCTGCGGCCGCGCGGCCGGAACAGGAGCCATTTCGGCGATGCGGGTGGATTGCGGCTCCAGCGGCGGCAGACGGTCGGCGGACGGCGGCGGCGCGGCTGCCACGGCAACCGGCTGGGCCTGCTGCTGTTTGCCGCCGCCAAAGAAGCCGAGCAGGCCGGCGTCGCCCGTCGTCTGGTTACCTTCGGCCCAGGCCACCTGCTGGGCGGTGGCGGCCGCTTCCTTCGCCGTGCGCGGCTTGTAAGGCGGCGCGGCCGCGATCGCCTTCTGTTCGGCGACGTCCTCGCCCTCATCGGCGCCGCCGCCAAACAGTCTGGCCCAGAAGCTCTTCTTCGGCGCGTTTTCCTGCGCGGCGTAGGCGGTGGCCCCGGCCACCGAGCCGCCCCGGGCGAGAATCTCGGCTTTCGCCTGCTCATAGCGCGCCATCGGCCGGCCGTTCGCCGGAATGTGCACCGTCTTGCCGTCAGGGAAGATGCTGGCCAGCTGTTCATAGGACAGGCGCGGCCAGGCCCTCACCGAACCCACGTCGAGGTGAACGAACGGGTTGTACGAGGACGGATAGTAGCCGACGCCGCCGCGTTGCAGGCGCACGGCCGCGGCGCGGATGCGGGCGGCCGGCACGTCCGGCAGGTAGAAGTCCATCGCCTTGCCGAGCATGTGCTGGCTATGCTCCGCGACGCGGCTGGAACGGCGCCGCAACATGGCGTTGGTGGCCGGCGCGCGGTAGGCGGAGAGCACGTGAATCGTCTCGCGCGAGCCCAATTCGCGATGCACTTCCCACACCAGGTCGAACAGGCGCGGGTCCATGTTCGTGGGCTCTTCGCGGCGCCAGTCGCGCAGGAACCAGTTCAGCTGCTTCAGCGCCGCCCGGTCATAGGAGCCGAAACGTTTGAAGGTGACGGAGATCGTCTCCTTGGTGTGGGCGTAATACAGGTTGAGGGTGCGGGTGTCGCCATTGGCGATGGCGTTCTGGGTTTCCGAGGCGCCGGTGAGCGTGGCGCCCGCCAGCGCGACGGCGCCGAGCCCCAACCTGAAGCCGCCCGAGCCCGTCAGGCCGCTGATCCGCCGCCAGAGGCCGCTGGCGCGGGACAGGCTGGCCGCGCGCGCGGCCACAGGACGGAAAGGAAAATGGAGCCGTGGCAACGACAAGCTGGTTCACCCCTGATGGATGACCGGCGGGCGCGCGCGCCGCATGCCGGCCATATAACCAGCCCTTGGGCCAGTTGACTGTTCCCGCGCCGGGCAAGGAAGCCGCCGGCACGATTGCGTATCCCTGCGCCAGACTTTTCGACCAGAAGCCTTAACGCGAGGTTAGCCTGCTTCGCCGTTTCCCGCCATAAAGCTGGGCGCCTGCGATGAATTTTTCGACAAATCGCTGGCAGGTAACGATTTTCCCGCGCGGCGCCTGTGTGTCATTTCCGAACGGGCGGCTGGCGCCCGTCCGCTGCATGGCTCGCGCCGCGCCGTATTGGCGGCTAACGGCGCGTCTGGCCGAGCGCCGCCTGCATGCGGCGGTCCAGCCCATAGATATCCTCGCGGGCGTGCAGCTTGCCGGCTGCATCCACTGAAGCGGTGAAATAGGCGAGGTGGATCGGCAGCGGCTCCTGCAGGCGCACCGTGCGCTCACCGCGACCGATCAGCTTCCTGATTCGCGTCTGCGGCCATTGCGGGCCGAGCACCAGTTCGGCGAAGCGCAGCGGATTGTCGACGCGCACGCAGCCATGGCTGAAGGCGCGCCTGTCGCGGCCGAACAGGGCGCGTGAGGGCGTGTCGTGCAGATAGACCGCGTGATCGTTGGGGAACATGAACTTGATGTGGCCGAGGGCGTTGCGCTCGCCCGGCGGCTGGCGCACGTGGATGCTGTTGCCGCGGCGAACCACTTCGTAGCCGCGCCGCGCCGCATAGTTCGGGTCGCGGGCCAGCCCCGGCAGGAATTCCTTCTTCAGGATCGACGGCGGCACATTCCAGTACGGATTGACCACAGCGTATTGCATCGTGTCCGAGAATACCGGCGTCGGCGTTTCCGCCTTGCCAACCACCACGCGCGCCTCGTGCGCCAGATGGCCGTCGCGCACGACGCGCATGCGATATTCCGGAATGTTCACGAAGATGTAGTTGGGGCCCAGCTCGCGCGGCAGCCAGCGCCAGCGCTCCATGTTGACGATGAGGGCCGCCTCGTCCTGCGCGGCAAGCTGGTCGAACCGCACGCGGTCACCCGCCATGGCCACTACGGTCTGCCGGGTCAGGACGCCGGTGGGTTTCAGCCCGCTGCGGCGCTGGAACCCGGCCACCGCCGCCGCCAGCTCGCTGTCGTAGAGCACATCGTCGGAGGGCGTCAGGCCGAGGCGGCTGCGCACCAGCGAGACGCGCGGATCGCTCATGCCGACCCGCAGCGCCGGGCCATCGGGGATCCGCGCCGTGGGCGGCTCCGGCGGACGGGCCGCGCGCAACTCGATCAGCTTGTCGCGCAGGGCCAGATAGCCAGGGTGCTTCGGATTGTAATCGCCAAGCAGGGCGGCGACGTCGCCATTGTGCGCTGATGCGTCGGCGAGGCGGCCCAGTACGCTGGCGGCGCCGGGCAGGTCGAGCTTCGGGGTGATCAGTCGCGACAGGCGCGGCAGGTCGATGCGACCGCCCGACGCGTCACGGGCGTATTTCACCGCATTGACCGACTGGCGGACTTCGGCGGCCGCAAGCACATCGGGCGATGCGGCGACAGCGGGCAGACCGGCGGCCGGGTAATCCGCCGGCTCCATGCCCTCTTCCCAGGCCCGCTCCAGCTTGTCCTGCACGGCGCGGGCGGCGGCCGTCCACTGGCCGCGCCCGATCCACAGCGGCGCGGTGCGCTCCGCATAAAACTTGCGCAATTCCGCCTGCTGGGCGGCGTCGAGGCGGCTGCCCGCGAACGTGGCGGGCGCGTCGAGCAGGGCGCGGGCCTGCAAAAGGATGGTGTCGGCCAGCAGCGCGTTGGCGTCGACTTCAGGCGGCGGCGGAAGTTCTGGAAAAGCTTGCGCCGCGTTGTCGTTGGGGGGCGACGCTGTTTGCCCACCCGGCGCGGGCGCGCCAGCATCGCCGGTTTCTGGCGGCGCGATGGTGGGGCGCATGGCGTCGGCGGCGCGGGGCATTTCGCCTGGAAGGGTCGCGGCGGCGTCCGGCGCGTCGCGTCCGGCGTCGGCCGATGGCGCGCGGCTGATCGAGGCGGTCACGTCAGGGCTGGCGCCCGCCGGCGGCGCGCCAGCCTGGGTCTGGCCTGGCGCTGGCGCGTGGGGGAGCGGCGTCCGGTTCGGTTCCGGCTCATGGTAGAGGGTGATGATCTGCTGCGACCGGTCCATGCGCCGGGTCTGCTGCATGTCTTCGTTGTCGGCGCCGTCGGGCGCGTCCGGGGGCTGTTGCTTCTGCTGATGCCCCTGGCCCTGGCCGTGCCCCTGTCCCTGGTCCCACTCATCGCCGGGTCGTGCGTCGGGGTGCTCAGGCGGCGTGGGCGCGCGCCAGTCGTCCTGTTCGCGCTCCTCTTCGCGGGGGGCGGGGTGGTCCCGGGGCGCCTCTTCCTGGGGCGACCGGTCCAGAAACTCCCGCTGATCCGGCGCCTCGCCCTGGAAGTCCTGCTCCGGCTCCCCGGGCTCCGGTCCGTCCCAATCCCTGGCGTCGTCATCATCGCCGGACTGCGCATCCTGCGAATCCAGTATCCACGCCTGGGCTGCATCCCGGGGCAACGGCCGGGCGTACGGTTGCGCCCCGGCGGCGCCGCTCACGGCCAGCGCCGTGGCGAGGGCAAAGACGCTCAGGGCCTGTCTGAAAAGCTCAGGCGGGTTGGCCCGGCGGCTTTCTTCCCGCCCCGCGGCGCCGGCAATCCTGCCCGCGTCAATGGCTGTTGGCGGCGGGCGCCTTCCGGCATGGCGCAAGAATTCCCCGTCGGATCCCCGCCGCCGAATTCCCAAACAGGCTCTCAGAATCGACCTGTCAGCACGCAGCATCATGCCAGCACGGCTCCCCAAACCTTGTATGTGCGCGCCGCTCTGGTCTGGCGCTGTCCCGGCGAAGCGTCCGCCTTGTGAAACGTCCGGCTGCAAATGTTCTGCCAGCGAGTTTCCGGCCCGGCGATTTCATGGTGATTCGCCTGGCGACAGGTAAATCAGCGCGGCGTCGGTTGCTCCGACGTCCGTGCAGGACCTCGTTCAGGAGGGCTGGGCCGCCGCGCCCTCGGGCCAGCTGCGGGCCGCGTCGCAATCCGCCAGCGCGTCCCGCTCCGGCATCATGTCCAGATCTTTCAGCTTCCGGTAGAGCGTGGAGCGACCAATCCCCAGGCGGCGGGACACCTCCGACATCTGGCCGCGATAGTGCCGCACGGCGAAGCGGATAACGCCGGCTTCAATCTCCGCCAGCGGTCGCAGATCGCCCTGACCGTCAAAAATATCCAGAATGTCGTGAATCTGACCGCATGGCGTCGGCGGGCCGGCGGTGTGGGCAGTCTGGCTGACCGCGGCGTCGTCCATCAGCCAGAAACCGTGGTCGCCGGCGGGTTCATCGTCGCCGGCAAGTTGATTGGCGAGGCGCGGCGGCGCAACGTGGTCCGCGGTGATGATGGGACCGGCGGCCGCATGAGCGGCGCGCATCACCCGCGCCCGCAACTGGCTGGCGTTGCCTGGCCAGTCTTCGGATTGCAGCCGCTGCAATGCGGCGTCGCTGAAGGCGTCGGGCATATCGCGCTGCAACGGCGCGGCGCGGCTGGCGCGCAGGCGCTCCAGCATGGCCTGGGCCATGCCGGAAATATCTTCCGGGCGCAGGGCCAGCGGCGTCAGGGTCAGGGGCGCCACCGAGAGCAGGTAATACAGGTCCTCGCGAAACCGGCCCTCCCGCACCAGATCAATCAGCGGCTGGCGTGAGCCGGCGAAAATGCGTAACGGCGCAACGGCGGCGACGCGGCCATGGCGGGCGCCGCGACGCCGCAGCAATTCCGCCAGCTCTGCCTGGGCGACCGTTGGCCAGCGGTCGACGTTGCGCAGATACAATGATCCGCCAGCCTCGTCGTTGATCAGGCCGCGCTCCACGTCGACGCCCATGGCGGCGGTCGCGGCGCCAAGACCGGCTTCCAGCATCGGCGCGTCGAGCTGCCGCAGCGGGCGCTGGCGACGCATGCCGGCGGCGTGCAGGGCGCGGACCAGGGTGAGTTTTCCGGCGCCGCTGGGCCCCTCCACCAGCACCGGCAATCCGGCGCCCAGGGCGCGCCGGCCCTGGGCGACCGCCCGGGCCATGGTTTCGCCAGTGGCGGCGAGATCGTCCAGCGACAGTTCAGCGCGGCGCTCGCCGCGCCGGCCGCCGGGGGCGTCGCCCGCGGCTTGCAGCCGTTCCTGCAAACTGCGCATTTGCCGCTCGGGGGTGACGCCAGCCAGGAACTCCACGCCGGCGTCCTGCAACGCCGCCGCCTCCGCCGGGGTCAGCGCCGCCGGGGCCGCCAGCAGCGGCGCGCTGGCGCCGTGCATCCGCAAGATTTCCAGCAGGTCGAGCGCCGGGGCCGCCGTGTCCGCGTCGGCGGCGACCACCGCCCTGGGCGCCCGCGTCTGTGTGGCCAGAATATTCCGCGCGGCGGCAAGGCTGGGGGCGATCTGGAGCACCACGCGCGCCTGTGCGGCCAGCCCGGCGAGGGCGGCGCGCAATGGCCGCTCTGGCTGGCCATTGCACACCACGAGCACCACGTCGTCTCCCGGCCCGTCCGCGGGAAGCCGCGCGCCGCTGACGGGGGACGCGGTGTTGCTGGGCTGTATCGCCATAACCGGGATCGCCATGCGCGGCTGTCGCTTTCATGCTCCGGGCGCAACGCCAGGCTGACCGGCGGCTCGCCCCCTGTCCATCCGTCCATGGGCAGCCGTCGGGCCAGGCGGCCGGCCGACGGAATTTGCCGATGGACTCGCGGGTGTGTCGTTACGGGGCATGCTGGCGCACAACGGTAAAGTCCGTGTTAACGCTGTCGGCAGATTTTCCAGATTGCCGATGGAATATGCGAAGCCGCGCTGCATGGAGCCGGGGTCGCGCGCGCGCCAGCAGGGCGCGGGAATTTTTCGAGGGCTTCGCGGATGCGCCGACGCATTGCCACATGGCTTCCGCATCGCCACCTTAGGGACGCGGCGGCCGGTCCCCGGTCGCATGACCCTGGAAAGAGATCTGGAGAGTTTTGATGTCGCGCGCCGTTTCTGTGACGAGCAGGTTGTCCGCCGCCCGCAGCCCGGAAAAGGCGGGCGCCGGCGTCGCGCCCGAACTGGGCGACCTGCCGCGCTGGGATCTGTCGGCGCTCTATCCAGGCATGGATTCGGAGGCTTACAAGGCCGACTTCAACGGTATTGAAGGGCATTGCGCTGATTTCGCCGACGCCTGGCGCGGACGCATCGCCGCGCTGGCCGGAGAGGCTGATGGCCCGGGGGAACTGGACAGGGCGATCCGCGCCTTCGAGGCGATTTCCGAAACCCTCGGCCGCATCATGTCCTATGCCGGGCTGATTTATTTCGGCGACACCTCCGCGCCGGCCCACGCCAAATTCTATGGCGACGCCCAGGAGCGCGCCACCGCGGCCAGCGCCCATCTGCTGTTCTTCCAGCTGGAGCTGAACCGTCTCGACGACGCAGCCTGGGGGCGTCTGCGCAACAGCCCGGAACTGGCGCACTGGCGTCCGTGGCTGGACGACATGCGCAAGGAGAAGCCCTACGAACTGTCCGACGACATCGAGCGGCTGTTTCACGAAAAATCGGTGACGGGCGTCAGCGCCTGGAACCGCCTGTTCGACGAGACGATCGCGGCGCTGCGTTTCGAGGTCGACGGCGCCAGCCTGTCGATCGAGCCGACCCTGAACCTGTTGCAGGACGCCGATCCCGAAAAGCGCAAGGCGGCCGCCGCGGCGCTGGGCAAGGTGTTCTCCGACAATATCCGCACCTTCACGCTGATCACCAACACCCTGGCCAAGGACAAGGATATCTCTGACCGCTGGCGTGGTTTCAGCGACGTCGCCGACGCCCGCCACCTGGCCAACCGGGTGGAGCGCGAGGTGGTTGACGCCATGGTCGCCGCCGTGCGCGACGCCTATCCGCGCCTGTCGCACCGCTACTACCGCCTGAAGGCGCGCTGGTTCGGCAAGGAGCAGCTCGACTATTGGGACCGCAACGCGCCGCTGCCAAAGGCCGCGCAGCGGACGATCGGCTGGGACGAGGCGCGCGATACGGTGCTGTCGGCCTATGGCGAATTTACCCCTGAGATGGAACGCATCGCCCGCCGCTTCTTCGACGAAAACTGGATTGACGCGCCGGTGCGGCCTGGCAAGGCGCCGGGCGCCTTCGCCCACCCGACGGTGCCCTCGGCCCACCCCTATGTGATGCTGAATTATCTGGGCAAGCCGCGCGACGTGATGACCCTGGCCCACGAACTCGGCCATGGCGTCCACCAGGTGCTGGCCGCCCGCCAGGGCGCGCTGATGGCTCCGACGCCGCTAACCCTGGCGGAAACCGCCTCGGTGTTCGGCGAGATGCTGACCTTCCGCCGCATGCTCGACGCCGCGCCGCCGCAGGAGCGCAAGGTTATGCTCGCCGCCAAGGTGGAGGACATGATCAATACGGTGGTGCGCCAGATCGCCTTCTACAGCTTCGAGCGCAGGGTGCATGAGGCGCGTCGCCAGGGCGAGCTGACCAGCGAGCAACTCGCGGCCTTCTGGCTGGAGGTGCAGACGGAGAGCCTTGGTCCGGCGATCCGGCTTGGCGACGATTATGGCGTCTGGTGGGCCTACATTCCCCACTTCATCCATTCGCCGTTCTATGTCTACGCCTATGCCTTCGGCGACTGCCTGGTGAATTCGCTCTATGGCGTCTATCAGAACGCCCGCGAAGGCTTCGCCGGGCGCTATCTGGAGATGCTGGCGGCCGGCGGCACCAGGCATCATTCGGAACTGCTGGCTCCTTTCGGCCTCAACGCCGCCGATCCGGCCTTCTGGCAGATCGGCCTTGGCATGATCGAGGGCTTCATCGCCGAGCTCGAAAGTCTGCCGGACTGAGCGTCGCCTCGGGCGGCGGCAATAAACGCGCAACGACAAACGGGAGGAAACATATGTCGGACATCGGTTTCACGGCGGTTTTGCCGGAAGGCTGGCCGCGTCCGCGCGGCTATGCCCAGGGCGTGGTGACCACGGGCGGGCGCGTGCTGCGCGTCGCCGGCCAGACCGGGGTTGCGCCCGGCGCGCAGCATGTGGCGCCGGACGCTGATTTCGGCGCGCAGTTCACCCAGGCGCTGGCCAATGTCGTGGCGGTGGTGCAGGCGGCGGGCGGCAAGGCGGAGCACATCGTCTCGCTGCGCGCGTATCTGACGCAAATTGGCGACTTCAACGCCCACGGCTCCGCGGTGGGCGCGGCCTGGGGCGCATCGCTTGGCCGGCATTTCCCCGCCATGACCATCGTTGGGGTGACGGCGCTGCTCGATCCGGCGGCGCGGGTGGAAATCGAGGCGGAAGCCGTGCTGCCGTAAGGCGGGCGGCGGAAGAGCCCAAGGTTACGGAAAGGACGAGGGTGAGCGGCGAGCAGGACAGGGAAGGCAACCGCTTCGGCGCGCGCATGGCGCGTTATGCCCGCGTCGGCGCCGGGCTTGGCGGCGCGGCGGCGCGCGTGGCCGGGGCGCGGCTGCGCGGCGGTGATCCGGCGGCCGAAGCGGTGGCGCTGGCCGGGGCGCTGGGGGGCCTGAAAGGGCCGCTGATGAAGGTGGCGCAACTGGTCGCCGCCATTCCCGATCTGGTTCCGCCGGAATATGCGGCGGAGTTCCAGAAATTGCAGTCGCAGGCGCCGCCCATGGGGCCGGCGTTCGTGCGGCGGCGGATGATGGCCGAGCTGGGCGCCGGCTGGCGCGAACGCTTCGCTGATTTCGACCTCACCCCGGCGGCGGCCGCTTCCCTCGGCCAGGTGCACCGGGCCCGCAGCCTCGACGGCGAGAGCCTCGCCTGCAAGCTGCAATATCCGGACATGCAGTCGGCTGTCGCCGCCGATCTGAAACAGCTCGACGTGGCGCTGGCGCTGCACCGGCGCATGGGCGCGGCGATTGATACCCGCGACATCGCCGTGGAGCTGGCCGAACGTTTGCGCGAAGAGCTGGATTATGTGCGCGAGGCGAAGCATGTGGCGCTCTACAACCACATGCTCGCCGATGTGGCCGAGGTGCGCACGCCGCGCGCCCGGCCCGCGTTGTCGACCGGGCGGCTGCTGACCCTCACCTGGCTAGACGGCGGACCGATGCTGGAGCGGCGCGATGAGCCGCAGGAAACGCGCAACCGGCTGGCCCGCGCCATGTTCGCGGCCTGGTGGCGGCCGTTCGGCCGGTTTGGCGTCATTCACGGCGACCCGCACCCTGGAAACTATACGGTGTTCACCGACGGGTCGGGGGACCCGGCGGGCGTCAATCTGCTCGACTACGGTTGCGTCCGGGTGTTTTCGCCGCGCTTCGTTGGCGGCGTCGTCGACCTGTACGAGGGACTGCTGCACGACCGCGCCGACCAGATCGCCCATGCCTATGAAACCTGGGGCTTCGCCAATCTGAACGCCGATGTGATCGCGGTGCTCAATGTCTGGGCGCGCTTCATCTATGGGCCGCTGCTCGATGACCGGGAGCGCACGATCGCGGATGGCGTCGCGCCCGGCGCCTACGGGCGACGCGAGGCGTTTCAGGTGCATCAGGCGTTGCGGCGGCTCGGGCCGCTGCGGATTCCACGCGAATTCGTCTTCATGGACCGGGCGGCGGTGGGGCTGGGCGCGGTGTTCCTGCACCTCGACGCCCAGCTGAATTTCCACCGGCTGTTCGCGCAGACCATCGCCGGATTCACCAGGGAGGGGCTGGCGGAGCGTCAGGGAGCCGCCCTGGCGCAGGCGGGCCTGTGCTGAGGGCGCGCCTCATGCAACAGCCATTTGCAAGCCGCCCGCGCTTCGGCTAGATCAGCATTGAGTTTTTGCGTCCGCCGCCGCGTGGACGGCCGCACGATAACGAAACGCTCTCAATCGGGGAAAACCAGCAACATGGCGAACCATTCGAACGCCGTCACGACGGGCGGACATCCGGACATGGACTATCCGGCGCATGAGAACACCTATGCGGGCTTCCTCAAGGGCTCGAAGTGGGGCGTCGGCGTCATCATCCTGATTCTGGTGCTGATGGCCTGGTTCCTGCTCTGAAGCGCGCAGGACCCGCGGCCTGGCCGCGCGAGACCTTATCCATATAAAAATGCCCGGCTCCGTGAGGAGCCGGGCATTTTTGTCTGCGGCGCCCAGGGCGCGCCGCAGACTGGAAAAGACGCGCCGCAGACCGGAAAAACCGGCGCTGGCCTCTGGAGGCTGCGCCCTGCGCCGGGTCGCGGCGGCGCGCGATCCGCGACCACGCAGGCCGCCGGCGGGTCAGACTCAGCTGCCGAGACGACGCAGCGCGGCGCGGGCGATCTCGTTGTTGGGATCGACGCCGAGGGCGCTGTTGAAGGAGCTGCGCGCCTCCTGGACGTTGCCCAGCTTTTCCTGGGCGAGGCCACGGCCGGCCCAGGCGTCGGCCAGCTTGTTGTTGACGTTGAGCGCGGCGTTGAAATCCTCCAGCGCCTTGTCATTGCGCCCCAGCGCCAGCTCGCTCTGGCCGCGCGCCGCATAGGGCGCCGCGACGAACGGATTGCGGTCGACGGCCGAGCTGAAGTCCTGCACCGCCTGGGCGTGGCTGCCCTGGCGCTGGTAAACGAGGCCGCGCGAATGCCGCGCTTCCGCCGATTCAGGGTTCAGGCGGATGGCGTTGTCGAGATCGGACAGGGCGCCGGTGAGGTCGTTCTGGGCGCGGCGCAGGTTGGCCCGGGCGATGTAGGCCGGCGCATAGTTCGGGTTGGCGGTGATGGCGCTGGAGAAATCCTGCGCCGCCGCCTGGCTGTTGCCGGTCTGGCGGTGGGCGAGGCCACGATTGTTATAGGCGGCCGCGTCGTTCGGATCGAGGCGGATGGCCTGGTTGAAGTCGTCGATCGCCTTGCGATAGTTGCCGGTGCGGGCGTAGGCGGCGCCGCGGGTGTTGTAGGCGCGGGCGTCGTTGGGATTGGCGCGAATGGCTTCGCTCAGGGAGCCGATGTTGGCGCCGGTCACCGCCGGGTCCTGGTTCACGACCTCGGCGATATTGGTCGAACGCTGCGGATTGACGGTTTCGCCGCAGGCCGCAAGGGCAAGGGCGAGCGCAGCGGCGGACAGGGCCGCGACGGCTGGTCTGGACATGGACAGTGGCACGGCGATCCCCCGAACAGATACGGCTGGCGACGCTTGCCGCCGGCGACCCAAACTGAAAGCTGGTTCATTGTCCATGCAGCCAATCTGGGCAAGCTTGTGGCGAACGTTGAACCAGGCGCCCGCCAGGCGCGCGCTGACAGCGTGGCGTGGCCGCGCCGCACCGGTCCAGGTCAGGCCGTTTCCAGCATATGATGGATGCTGGTTAACAAACCGGCGCCGACTTCGCGAGACAGCAGCCCAGAAACGACAAACGGCCCCGTGGGGCCGTCAGACGCGTCTGCGCATTGCCTGAATGTCAGACCGGCGTTCATGGGCGATGTCGCCCAAACCGCCAGGCCCTTCGGCGAACCGCCGCAGACACGCGAAACCACGGCGCCAGGGCCGTGGCTGGCGGGCCTTAGCGGCTGGCGCGCGCCTTCATCGGCAGCAGGCCTTCGCGCTGCAGCTTCTTGCGGGCCAGCTTGCGGGCGCGGCGGACGGCTTCAGCCTTTTCGCGGGCGCGCTTCTCGGAGGGCTTCTCGTAATGGTCGCGAAGCTTCATCTCGCGGAAAACGCCTTCCCGCTGCAGCTTCTTCTTCAGGGCCCGAAGGGCCTGGTCGACGTTGTTGTCACGGACAAGTACCTGCACGCGAAATCGTCCCAAGGTTTGAATTGAAAAAAGGCCACCGTTCGGAGCGAACGATATATGGCTCCGTTAGGCTTGCGGTACCAGATAACCGCCATCGTGTCCATAGAGCATGATGCGTTTGCGCGTTTCTGGAGCCGCTTGCGGGCAACGGATGAATCAGCGTCTCACGCCGCTGCCGGCCGACACGAAATCGCCGCGGCGCCTGTTTATGGCCGGAGCGACCTGACGGGAAGAGGAGCCGGCCGTGACGCAGCGCAGCGAGAAACAGAAAATGCTGGCCGGCGACCCCTACGACCCGGGCGACGCGGAATTGAAGGCCGAGGCTGGGGCGACCTTCGCCTGGCTG
>Ga0180216_1000408_pt1 | contig 46641 bp, 35 predicted proteins | sample eDN3rd37CBELigMG_FD_128879 | JGI IMG/M metagenome (GOLD analysis project Ga0180216, IMG submission 128879) | Enriched Miracle-Growth compost microbial communities from Emeryville, California, USA - eDNA 3rd pass 37_C BE-Lig MG (version 2)... ...
CGAGGAACTCCAGACCCATTTCTTCACCCGTAACGGCGTGCTCAAGGCCGTCGACGGCGTCAGCTTCTCTGTCGGCAAGGGCCGCATTCTCGGCCTCGTCGGTGAAAGCGGCTCCGGCAAATCGGTCACCGGCTATTCCATACTCCGGCTGGTCGACGCCCCTGGCAAGATCGTCGGCGGCCGCATCCTGCTCAAGGGCCAGGACCTTGCCGGGCTGGACAATGAATCCATGCGCAAGACCCGTGGCGCAGTCATCTCGATGATCTTCCAGGATCCGATGATGACACTGAACCCGGTGCTCAAGATCAGTACGCAGATGGTTGCCGCCCTCAAGGCCCACATTCGCATCTCGACCGCCGATGCCCGCAAGCGCGCCCGCGATGCTCTGGCGCTGGTTGGCATTCCCGCGCCCGACGAGCGACTCGACGCCTATCCGCATCACCTCTCTGGTGGCATGCGCCAGCGCGTGGCCATCGCCATTGCGCTGTTGCATAAGCCGGCTGTCATCATTGCCGACGAGCCGACCACCGCGCTCGACGTCTCCATCCAGAGCCAGATACTGGCCGAGGTGCGTCGCCTCGCGGACGAGACCGGTACCGCCTTCGTCTGGGTCACCCACGATCTGTCGGTGGTCTCGAGCCTCGCCGATGATATCGCCGTCATGTATGCCGGCCGCATCGTTGAATCCGGCGAGACCGCAGAAGTTCTGGCCCATCCCAAGCACCCTTATACCGCTGGCCTCATGGCTTCGGTTCCGAGCCAGGCAGAACGCGGCGAGAAGCTGGCCCAGATCAAGGGTTCTACGCCCTCGCTTGGCAATTTGCCCGAAGGCTGCACTTTCCAGCCGCGCTGCCCGCGCGCCAGCGACGCGTGCAAAACCATGCCGGTGCTCGCGCCCCTGGGCACCACCTCTGTCCGCTGCCACCATCCGATCCTGGAAGCCGTCCATGCTGAACATTGAGAACGCCTCGAAGCGCTTTGTGCGTCCGGCGGCAATGGGCGACAAGATCGCCCGGTTCTTCGGTGGCCCCGACCGCACCCTGGCCGTTCATGCCGTCACGGACGTCAATCTCAGCGTCGCCAAGGGCGAAGTGGTGGGCTTGGTGGGTGAATCGGGTTGCGGCAAATCCACCCTCGGTCGTATGATTTCCGGCATCTATGCCCCCAGCGACGGCACCGTTACCCTCGCTGGTCAGCCGGTGGCCGAAGGCAGCGGCACGCGGTTGCGCAAACTCACCACCCGCGTCCAGATGGTCCATCAGGACCCGTTCTCCAGCCTCGATCCGCGCATGCGTGTCGGCAAGACGGTGGCCGAGGGGCCAGTCTATCATAAGCTCGTCGCCGCCGACGGCGCCGATGCTTATGTCGCCGACATGCTGTCGCGCGTCGGTCTCGATCCGAGCACGCGCCGCCGTTTCCCGCACCAGTTCTCCGGCGGCCAGCGCCAGCGGGTCGCCATTGCCCGGGCTCTCGCTATGCAGCCGGACCTTCTGGTGCTGGACGAACCGGTGGCTTCGCTCGACGTCTCCATCCAGGCCCAGGTGCTCAATCTCTTCCTCGATCTCAGGAAGGATCTGAGCCTGACGGCAGTTTTCATCAGTCATGATCTTGGTGTCGTCCGCCACGTCTCCGATCGCGTGGCCATCATGTATCTCGGTCGCATCGTCGAGCTCGCCGATACAGTGCCGCTCTTCGACAAGCCGGCGCACCCCTATACACGGGCACTGCTCGATAGCGTGCCCAAGCTCGGAGCAGGGCGCGGCGCCTTCTATCCGGTGGCCGGCGAGATACCGTCGCCGCTCAATCCGCCGCCCGGCTGTCCGTTCCATCCGCGCTGCCCCATGGTGGGCCCGCGCTGCAAGGTCGAGCGACCCGAGTTGAAGTCCGGCCCGCAAACGCCGGGGGATGTTGCTTGCCACCTCTATGACGGTGGCACTGGAGCCTGATTTCAATGACTGCTTTTGATCATTTCAACGCCCGTTTCGGCGCCATTAACGACGTGCTCAACGCCGTCAACATCCTCAACTGGGAAGCCCGCAGCATGATGCCCGCTGCTGGCAGCGCCACCCGCGCCGAGCAGATCGGCACGCTGACCGGGCTCGCCCGCGACCTCATCGTGTCGAGCGAAACCCGCGAGGCTACTGCCGCCGCGGCCGAAGCCGCAGCCGCCCTGCCGGAAAATGATGCTCGCCGCGGCGCCGTGATCCAGGCGCAGGAGGCCATCGATTTCCACCTGCGCGTGCCCGGCGATCTCGTGAAGGCTCGCGCCGCCCAGCATTCCGTTGCCAACGACGCCTGGATCGCTGCGCGTCAGGCGGTGGACTATTCCATTTTTGCCCCGCATCTGGGCGAAATGCTGCGCCTGTCGCGGCTCTATGCCGATGCTATCGGCTGGACCGAACATCCCTACGATGCCCTTGTCGGTCTTTACGAACCCGGCGAGACTGCCGCCAGTCTCAGGACCCGCTTCAGTGCCCTGCGCGATGGCCTCAAGCCCATCTTCGACGCCGCCGCTGCCCGCCCGGCGCCGCGCAGCGATTTCCTGTTCCGCACCGTCGAGCCGGAACTGCAACGCGGTTTTGCCCGCCGCATGTCCGAGGCTTTCACCTTCGACTATACCCGCGGTCGTCTCGATATTTCTGTGCACCCTTTCGAGGTTTCGTTCACGCGCAACGACGTGCGTCTTACCACTCGTTATCGGCCCGACTACATGCCCATGTCGCTGTTCGGTACGCTGCACGAGACTGGCCACGGATTGTACGAGCAGAACATCGATCCCGCCTACACCCGCTCTGTGTTCACAACCGACCTGATCGGCCTCTATGCTGTCGGCGGCACCAGCTTTGGCATGCACGAGTCCCAGTCGCGCCTGTGGGAAAACCATGTCGGGCGCAGCCGCGGTTTCTGGCAACGCCACATAGCTGATCTGCGCGCTGATATTCCGGGCATCTATGACGACGTCACCGCCGAGGAGTTCTACCGCGGCGTCACCCGCGTTTCGCCCGGCCTCACCCGGGTCGAGAGCGACGAGATGAGCTACGATTTCCACATCATGCTGCGTGTAGAGCTGGAGCAGGCCATGCTCGACGGCTCCATCTCCGTCGCCGAGATTCCCGCCGCCTGGAATGCCGCGATCAAGCGCGATCTCGGCCTCGACGTGCCTAACGATCTCGCCGGGTGCCTGCAGGATATTCACTGGTCGGTCGGTTATCTCGGCTCGTTTCCCACCTATACCATCGGCAACATCACCGCCGCCCAGCTCATGGAGACGGTGCACAATACTCGTCCCGACATCATCGCCGCCACCGGAGCTGCCGATTACGCACCGCTCGCCGGCTGGCTGCGCGACAATGTCTGGCAGCATGGTCGTCGCTACTCGCGCGACGAACTGCTCACCCGTATTACCGGCCGCCCGCTCGAGGTCGCTCCATACCTTGCCTACCTCAAGGGCCGCTATCAGGAAGGAAATTAAGACCATGGCAAGCCTCGTCATCCACGGCGGCGCCGGCACCATTCCGCGCGACAGCTTCACTCCCGAGGGGTATCAGGCTGCCCGCGATGGCCTGCGCGATGCCTTGCGCGCCGGCTGGGCCGTGCTCGGCAAGGGTGGGCTTGCCCTCGATGCGGTCGAAGCGGCAGTCGTCGCGCTCGAAAACCATCCAAGCTTCAATGCCGGCCATGGTGCGGTGCTCAACGCCGCCGGAGACCATGAGCTGGATGCCGGCATCATGGATGGCCGCACGCTCGCAGCCGGCGCCATTTGTTCGGCCCGAACCATCCGCAACCCGATCCGCGCCGCTCGCCGCGTCATGGAAGCGAGCGACTGCGTCTTGATTTCCGCTGCCGGCGCCGATGCCTTCGCCAAGGAGCAGAATCTGGAACTGGTTGAACAATCCTATTTCACGACCGCACTCCGCCAGCAGCACTGGAAACGTGCTGAGGAGGAAAAGGCCGGGCTTCTGATGCGCCCGCGCAGTGAAGCCGAGAAGCATGGCACTGTTGGCGCTGTCGCCTATGACGACGAAGGCAATGTCGCCGCTGCCACCTCGACCGGCGGCTACACCTATAAGCGCGTCGGTCGGGTCGGCGATACGCCGGTCATCGGCGCCGGTACCTATGCCCGCAACGGCGTCGTCGCCGTTTCCTGCACCGGGCTGGGAGAGCATTTCATTCGCCGTGGCACCGCCCACGATATTGCCGCGCGCATTCATTATCGCGGCGACAGCCTCGCCGATGCCGTCAACGCAGCGATCGCCGATCTCACCGCAGATGGCTGCGGCGGCGGCATCATCGCCGTTGATGGCCATGGCAACATCGCCATGCCGCACAATACCGAGGGCATGTATCGCGGTTCGATCACTCCCAACGGCGAACTGAGCGTCGGCATCTACACCGATGACTTCGAGCTGACCGAACAACTGGCCTAATTCCTGCCCCCGACATGTAGGGCGCTCGCCAACGACTTCACACGTTCCTTGAGGGGGGCGTGTGCAATGTCCGGTGCGCATGTTTTCTGCACTCACCCGAGTTCAGTGCTGGAGGGATACGAGTGCGTAGTCTTGTCCCACACGATTGGCGCGCCGGTCATCTTGTGGCGCGCATAGATGTATGCCGCGCGGGCGGTGGCAAAGAAGTTCAGCAGGTTGGAAATGATCATGCGAGGACCCGCCATCAGGCCCTGGAGCGGTCCGTAGAGACGGCCGGTAAAGAATGATCGCTGCACAATCCGGTTTGCGAGCAACAGGAGGTTGGCAGCGAGGATGGCCTGATAGGCATCGGTATTGAGCAGAATGAAGGGCGGCCGTTCGGCGGGCGGAAGGTTCGGGAGCACGAAGGCCAGTCCGACCAGGTTCAGCATGACGAAATAGGCGACGATGGCCGTGGGGGCTGTGACCAGTCCCTTCCTGTCGCGCAACAGGAAGTATTTCTGCCCTATCGATCCCTCCCAGCCATGCTGCGACCAGCCCTGGAAGGCTATGCCGAGCAGCCATCGGGCGCGTTGCCGATAAGCGGCCCGGAAGTCGGACGGGAAATACTCCCGCGTAGCGACGGGCAGCCAGTTGCGCCGCCTGGTCTCGCCGACGACGCCCTTGTCGTTGACCATGATGCCAATGGGAAACTTCACGAAAATCTCGCGCATGTTCATTGCACTGAGGCGAAAGGCGATGTCGTAGTCTTCGGTCAGACTGGTCGTCGAGAATACTTCACCGGCCCGTTCGGCGCGCAATGCGTCGATGGCGCGGCGGCTGAAGCAGGCTGAAACCCCTGCGCACGGCACCACGCCGGTCATGGTCTCGCGAACGACGAGGTCCTTGGAGTGCCATTCGGCGAACTCGTCCATATAGGTGCCGGCCACCAGTTCCTCGAGACGGCGTGGGAACGAGTAAACCGGCAACTGGATGAGGTCCATGCGACCGAGGAGATAATTGAAGAGCTTGAGCTCATAGGGGTGGATCACGTCTTCGCTGTCATGCAGCGCCATGCCGGCGAAGCGCTGACCGTGAACCCGCTCGTAGGCGAAGATATCGCCAAGTACGACATTGAGGCAGTCCGCCTTGTTGGTCGGCCCGTCCCGGGGCACCACTGACATGGCAACATTGGGAAACTTGTCCATCGCCGCCCGGACTTCGGCTATGGTCTCTGCGTCGTTCTGATAGACGCCGACGAAAATGCGATAGTTCGAGTAGCGGATTAGCCGATTGCTCGCCGCCAGCATCGCGCCGATAACCTCGCTTTCCTTCCAGGCCGGCACCATGATGGCGATCGGCTCCTCGGGGCGGGCATCGAGCTGCTCGGCCGTGAGCCGCGGATAGATCGCGCGGGCCCAGAACCATCTGTAGAACGAATACGTCCAGTACCAGATGTCGACGAACAGGTCGTCAAGGCTGGAAAGCAGGACCACGATCGTGACGGCCACGGCCAGCAGTTCGATGACGTATTGATAGGTGACGAGATGATAGATGAAGTCCATCATCTCGGCTTGCGGCTCCGGTATATGGCCCGGATGGCGGCGCGCGCGCCAACGATCCCCACCAACAACGCGGCAAGGATACCCGCGATCCAGAAACCGTTCTCGCGCAGATAGTTCAGCAGGACCTGGGTCGAATCGCGCGCCTGTACGAGGAACGGCCGGTCGGCAAACGCCACCTGATCCTCCCACAGCACGCCCGCATTGCCCACGATCGCTCTCGAAGCGTTGCCGAGTACGAGGTTCGATGGATCGGGCGGCGCCTGACCGTTCAGAACCTCTATCTCGAGGGCAGCATTGTCCTGCCCGACTGCAATGCTGGCCATCGGCGCATCCGCGACAAAGCGATAGTCGCTCTCGCCGTCGGGCGCCAGGGACAATGCTTCGGCCGTGGTGGAAGCAAAGCGGATCACCGGTGTCGAACTCTGGTCAGCAGCGTCGAAGGCCAGCTCGGTGGGTACACCGACGGCCCCGAGACCAGCCAGGATTTTCGCCGTGAGGCTGAGATAGTCCGGTAGTGCATCGGCACCGAAAATGCCTTCAGGCACGACGACCGTTACGCCGTGCCGTAGTCGGCGCGCGAAAGCCGCAAACCCCTGGTCGCGCGTGCTTTCGTAACGCACACCACTACCGGCCAGAATCTGTACCGGATGGCCGGTGCGCCGTATTGTGCAGTCCACCGTTTCAGGGCCGCGTTGCAATACCATGCGCAGGTTGTTGTCGAAGCCGAGATAGCTTGGCGGCAGGGGGACCCTGACGGTATTGCGACCCGTGTCGAGCCGTACTGCGGTGATCAGTTGTCCGTTGAGGTGAAAGCTGGCGAGGGGCGGAGAGCCGGACCAGTCCGGAGCAACGCCGACTAGCAGTTCGGCTTGGCTAGGCAGATTGCCACCAGGGCCGATCATCGGGAAGCGCAGGGCGAGCTCGCCGGTTTCCTTGACGGGCAGGGCCGAAGGAAGGCTGGCGAACTGCCGCAATGCCGTCGCCTTTTCAGAGCTCTGCGGGTTTTCGTCACCGTACTCGGCACCGACATGGGAAGCCGACGCCAGTACGCCGGGCGCGCTCTGCCAGAGCTGCCAAAGCGCGCCGACGTTCGCATCCGCACTGACGACGACCCGTAGATGTCCGCCATCATTGACGAGCGCCAAACCTTCCCCGCTCTCGGGAGTGATGGCGAAGCTCACCAGGTCATCGGTCCGCTGGGAACGAAAGCGGATGTCATGACCACGCGCCAGCAGCATCGTCGCGACCTCGATCGCAGCGCCGGCGACCTGTGGGGAAAGCTCTTCGCCTGAAGGCAGTGCGATCGAAACCTCGCGCGGCAGCAGGGACAGGGCTCCCGAAAGGCTCGTGATGGTCGCGGGATCGACTTCGTAGGCGATACGAGTTGTTGGCAGAATGGTCAGGCTATCGACCGGACTGGTACTGCAGAGGGCTGCTGAGGTTATGAGATCGGCACGAAACCGGATATCGAGTCCGGATGAGGTCGCAGCCAATTCCTCGAGCCCGGTTTCCAGCGCGACCCGGGTTGCCTCACGGTCACCATCGAGGCGCACTGCATCCAGTGGCGTGCCGTTGACACTAACGACCAGGCTACCGCGATCGATGTAGGGGGCAACGGCGCGCCCCTCGACGGCAATCCGCAGATTGCGGACCGGCACCCCGGACGGCACCGGAACAAATACGCTGCCCGTCTCTCCATCTGAAAGGACAATCCCCTGGCCCAGTCCGAGTTGGGCAAGGCTTCTTTCGATGGTCACCGGTGCGCCAATTGCACTGAGCGGAGAAAGGCATGCAATCAGGCCCGCGAGCAGAAAGCGTTTCATCACGATCTCCTGTCTTCGGGCAGACGATCGAGCATGGCTGCCACGATCCTTTCGGCGGCGTGACCGTCCCCATAGGGGAAGATCGGGCGGGCCATTGCCTCATAGGCAGATGGCTGGTCGTGAAGTTCGCTGATGGCCGTCCTAATGGCGTCGGCATTGGTGCCAACGAGGCGCACCGCGCCCATGGCAACGGCCTCGGGACGTTCGGTGACGTCGCGCAGCACGAGCACGGGCTTGCCGAGCGCCGGCGCCTCCTCCTGCAAGCCACCACTGTCGGTGACGACAAGCCAGCACGCAGCAAGCGCCGCCACCATTTGTGCGTAGCCCAGCGGTTCGGTGCGTACGATACGCTCGTGCCCGCCAAGGATGCGGTTTGCCAGGGTTCGCGTGTTGGGATTGGGATGAACCGGGAAGTAGAGCGCGACATCGGGGTATGTATCCACCACCTCGCGCAACGCGCGGAACGCTGTTTCCATACGCTCTCCGAAGCTTTCGCGCCGATGCGCGGTGACGAGGATCGGGCGCCGGACATCGGGAAAATCCGGCGGCAAGGGTGGCGCGGATCGGTGCGTGGCGAGCAGGCCATCGATCACCGTATTCCCGGTCACGAGGCAATCCTCCGGGTCGACGCCTTCGGCGATGAGGTTGCGGGCGGCTTCCTCGGTCGGTGCGCAGTGCAGGGTGGCGCCCAGGGCCGCGATCCGCCTGTTGAATTCCTCTGGAAAAGGGGCCGACAAGTCGTTGCTGCGTAGTCCCGCTTCGACATGGACAAACGGGATGCGCCGGTAGAATGCCGCGACCGCCCCAGCCGCAACCGTAGCGGTGTCGCCCTGCGCTATGACATAGGCAGGTTGCAGACGAGCGAACGCTTCGTCCAGGAAGTCGATAGCCTGCGCGACCACCTCTAGGATCGAATTGCGCTTGCGCGAAATGGTAAGTCTCTCGTCCGGGACGATGCCGAAGCCCTCGAGAGCATTGCTGAGCAGTGTCTCATGCTGCCCGATCTCGATGACGTATGAGCGCAGGCGCGCGCACGCCTCGATACAGCGCACGACTGGCGCCATCTTGATGGCCTCGGGGCGGGTTCCCACGATCGACAGGCACAATGGGGTGTCCATCGCTACCGCCCCGCAAACCGCGCCACCAGCGCGACGCCGATGATGCCGCCGAGCACGAAGCCCAATGCGGCGCCCCAAAGCCCGGCAAGGTGCACGCCCACAAGGCCCAATGCGACCGAAATCGCAAACCCGAGAAGTATCAGGAGCAGGGCTACCAGCAATTCCATACCTGCACACGTCCTTGAAAAGCGCTGGAAGCATCCAAAACGCGTGAAGCCCCGGATTTTTCCGCGGCCCGAGAATTTAAGGTTAACGGGCCCATATCCAATTTACCGGCATTCGCCAAATCAAACTCACTGATTTTCAGTCCCGGTGAGCCAACCTGTGTCGCAACAGCACGCGGGAGAACCGGTTATGGCACCAATGAACATCGGACTGGCCATGGAACCGTACGGGGTGGCCGGTTGTTCCCGCCCATGCACGCTCACGCTGCGTACGGTGTTCGTCCTGGTTGTCGCCTGGGCGGCGCTCGTGCTGGTGGTGATCTCACCACTGTGGGCACTCGGTTTGATGGCTCTCGGTCCGGTCCTGCTCAGGAGCAGCGCTCCGCCGGCAGAAAGGCCGTTCGCGTGTCAAATCTGACAATACCCTGACCCAGCGCCGTGCAGCATGCTGGCATTTCTCTCTCGCTGAGCACGGAGGCTCGTCATGCCTTGGTGGAGTTGGTTCCTGATCGGTGGCACGCTCGCGTGCGCCTTGGTCTACTACGACTGCCTGCGCAACCCGGCACGCGTGCGGCGGGATGCGCCCGGCGGGCTCTTGAGAAGCGGACTGCTTCTGGGCTTCTTGCTCGGCATGGTAACGCTTGGCACCCCTCTATGGATGACCCTCGACGTAGTGCTGGGGGTTTGACCGCAAACGTGACGCGCCTGCACCATTGAAATTCACCCCTCCACCAGCTTGACTGTCGGCGAGACCGCGGGAAACGCTGTCCGCAAGACTGGTTATGTACGAAGCTCCTGGAGTGGGGATGAACCGATGCGCGAGATTACCGCGTTCGCCAAGGACCTGCTTGACGGTCTGACCATCGCGGTCATCCTGGAAACCGAAGGCGGAGACATCGTCTTTGCCAACGTAGCTGCCAGGGCACTTCAACGAGAACTCGAGCAGGCGGACGGAGGCCAGGAGGCCAGCAGCCGTGCCTGGACCGCTGCCAGACAACAGGCGCGCGACAGCGGACAGCCGCAAGTCTTCACCCTGAGCTATCGGACGGCCGCAGGTACATTCCGGACCTATCAGGGACAGGTCGCGCCACTGGACGATGGGCTGGTATCGCAATTTACAGACTCCACCGAGGCCATGGTCGCCCAGCAGGAACTACGCGCATTCCTGGAGTACAACCCGCAACTTCCCTGGACCTCGGATGCCGAAGGACGAGTACTCGATGTCGGTCGGCGATGGGAGGAATGGACGGGCCTGACGCTTGAGCAGGGCAGGGGCTCAGGGTGGCTCGGTGCCTTGCATCCCGACGACCGGGAATGGGTGCGCCAGACCTGGGCAGAGCATACGCGTACCATGAAGCCGTTGGACATTGAGTACCGTTTGCGCCTTGCCTCGGGTGAGTACGGCTGGTTCCGGGCAAGGGGAACACCCCACCTCGGTCCGGAAGGCCAATTGGACAAATGGTACGGCACGCTCGAAAACGTCAGTGAAATCAAGGCCGCCATCGCAGCTTTCAGAGAGTCCGAAGCGCGGTTCCGCGCTATCGCCGACGACGCCCCGGTGATGATCTGGGTTTCCGATGCGATCGGCGGCAACACCTATCACTCGCGCCTTTGGCGCGAGACCACCGGCCAGACGGACGAGGCCTCTCGCGGCGACGGCTGGCTGGACCCGGTCCACCCCGAAGATCGGCGTGCTCTGGAGGAGGCACACAACCGAGCCTACGCCGCTCGCAATCCCTTCCGGTTCGAGTATCGCCTGCGAAAGGTGGACGGCAGTTGGGCTTGGGTCATTGATGTAGGCAATCCGCGTTTCTCGGACGACGGCACCTTCATTGGTTATGTCGGTTCTGTCCTCGACATCACCGAGCGCCGTAAAGCCGAAAAGGAGCGTATAGCGGCGCAAAAACAGGTCATGCGCATGGCCCGACACGATGCGCTGACCGGCCTGCCAAATCGCTTGCGCTTTGCAGAGCGGATAGAAGAACTCCGCTCCGTGCTGCGAGACGGCAAGCCCGTTGCGGTACTGCTCATCGATCTCGATGGCTTCAAGACCATCAATGACACGCTCGGGCATCCAACAGGCGACAGGCTGCTTCAGCAGGTCGCCGAACGGTTGCGGACGAGCCTTCGCAGGAACGACGTGGTTGCCCGCGTTGGCGGCGACGAGTTTGCCGTCGTGGTTCACCCCGTTCTTGCAACGGCCGAGGTAGAGGGGTTGGCGCAGCGCATTATCGGATCGTTCACGGCGCCCTTTCGCCTCGACGGCCGGGAGCTGGTAGTCGGCGCGAGTGTCGGCGTGGCGCTGTCTCCCACCGGCGGACAGGACAGCGAGGGGCTCGTGAGCTCGGCCGACATAGCCCTTTACCAGGCAAAACGCGCCGGACGCGGCAACTTCCAGCTTTTCGATCCGCAGATGGGCCATCAACTGCGGGCCCGCGAAGATCTGAGGACTGCCTTGCAGGAGGCGGTCGAGTCGAAACAGTTCGTTCTGCACTATCAGCCGATAGTGGCGCTCGCCGATCGACGCACCATCGGCTACGAGGCCCTGCTGAGGTGGGAACGTCCGAACCACGGTCTGGTTCTGCCTGGCGAGTTCATCGATCTGGCGGACGAGTGCGGGCTGATTGTTCCCATAGGCCAGTGGGTCATCGAGCAGGCGTTGCAGGCGGCGAGGAATTTCCCTAATGGCGAAAGCATTGCCGTCAATCTCTCCCCGACCCAGTTCCGCAATCCCGATCTTGTCAACTCTATCAGGCGTTCCCTTGCTCAAAGCACCGTCGCGCCCGGGCGCCTGCAGCTGGAGATCACCGAATCCGTACTTTTGAATGCGGATGTGGCGAACCTGCGTGTTCTAGAGGATCTGCGTGACCTGGGCGTAAAACTCGCCTTGGACGACTTCGGTACCGGATACTCGTCGCTCGGTTATCTGCGCTCGTTCCAGTTCGACAAGCTCAAGCTTGACCGCACCTTCATCAAGGACTTGCCGGATGACCAGCAGGCTAGGGCGATTGTCAATGCAGTTGCGGGGCTCGGACGAGCGCTCGGCATCGAGACCACCGCCGAAGGCGTCGAGACCGAGGCTCAGCTCCAGTTCGTCTCCGATGCCGGCTTCGATGAAGCGCAGGGCTATCTGCTCGGTCGGCCTGGAGTTCTGCGCGACTGATAGCTCAAGAGGGCGGTGGCAAGCGGCCTTCGGCCGCAGGGGCCGTTATTAGACCAATGACCGGAAGTGGCGCGTAAATGCGCTGCCTTTGTCAGCGGAGGCGTTCGGCCAAAAAGTCACGCATGGACTGGGGCCGACGGCCGATCAGTTGGCCAAGTGTCGGGTTCACTTCGGCGAACTCGCCTGATCTGGCGGCGCGATAATAGCCCATCATGACGGCTATGCGTTCTGAGGGAACGCCCGATAGCCGGGCGTTCTCCAGCATCTTGTCGTCTTCCAGCACCTGGCGGGTCACGGGCTTGCCCAGAATGGCTCCAGCCAGCTCGGCTAGATCAGAGAGGTCCAATGCTTCCAGCCCTGTCAAAGGAGGCGTCGGCCCGAAGATAGTATCCGGGCTCATCAGAAGCGCGGCATCGGCGGCGGCGAGGTCGTCATGGGTCGTCCAGGATACCTTGCCGTCGAGAGGGGCAGCCAGGGTGCCGCCGGCAAAACCCCCCGCATTCATCGCCAACGCGCTATCTGCATAAAAACCATGGCGTAACGCGGTCCAGCGCAGCCCAGACTGCTCCAGCATGGCTTCCGTTGCCGCGTGCGCAAGTGCCGGTGGGAAGTGCGAACTGGAAGAACTGGCGATCTGGCTCGTGTAAAAGATGTGCTGCACCCCTAGATCGCGAGCGACCTCAATAGCGACGGCGTGTTGTGCCAGCGGATCGCCGCCATTTGCAGCGGCGTTCGAAGAGACCAGAAGCAATCTCTCCGCACCTTCCCAGGCATGGCGAAGGCTTGCGGCATCCTCGTAGTCGCCTTGACGCACCCGCACGCCTGCCGCCCTCAGATCGGCCACCTTGTCCGGGTCGCGCACGCTGACGGCGATGCGCTCGTCCGGCAGGTGCTGCAACAGATTCAGAGTGATTTTCCGGCCGAGTTGGCCAGATGCGCCAGTGACTACGAGCATGTTTTGTCTCCTTACTGGCTAAGATTGACTGTTCTTGGACGCGTTGAAAATCCGGCAAATCGAGAATAAGCTGTTCTCCATGAAGAACAGTGCCTCGCCAGACCATTTGCAGATTTTCCTCGCCGTTCTGGATGCGGGCGGGTTTCGGGCGGCGGCGAAAAAACTTGGCACGGCGCCCTCAAGAGTGAGCACCACCGTGGCGCGGCTTGAGGCTGAGCTGGGCGTTCCGCTATTGCTCCGCTCTACGCGCAGCATCAGGGCCACCGAGCAGGGCCGGCGCCTGGCCGATCAGATCCGCCCCCTGTTCCGGGACGTCGACGCGGCCGTCTCAGAGGCAGTCAATTCTAGGGGGACGGTTCGCGGCAGGCTTTCGCTGAACGTGCCCGGCGCAGTCGTGACGGACATTCTGCCGCCGCTGGTCGCGGAATATCGCCGCCAGCATCCGCAGGTCGAGATCGAAATTGTTGTGGAGAATGATCGCGTCGATATCATTTCGGCCGGATGCGACGCTGGCATCCGCTATGGAGAGCACCTGGCCAAGGACATGGTTTCCATCCCGATCGGGCCGCGCACGCAGCAGTTGGCCCTGGCGGCCTCGCCGGCATATCTGGATGCCTATGCCATGCCTCAAACGCCGGACGAGCTTACCGGCCACGCCGCTATCCGCTATCGGCTGACAGACGGAACGCTTCTGCCATGGCGGCTGCGAAAGGGCGCGGAGATAGTCACGGTCGAGCCAAGGTCCGCCCTGGTCATCAGCGTCAACGCATTTGACAGCGGCCTGAGCTACGCGCGCGAAGGGATGGGTATCATCGCTGCATTCCGCAACTGGTGCGAGCCAGACTTCCGGGCAGGCACGTTGATACCAATCCTTAAAGACTGCTGGATAGCTGGGGATGGTCCACGGCTCTATTACCCCAGCCGATTTGCCGGCGCTCCACTGAGGGCCTTTATTGAAACTTGCCAGCGCCTTGCTGGCCAAAGTGCGTGACCCAGGTATCAACCATTCGGGCCCATCGCAAGGCAAGGCAACCTGCACGGGCACCCTATCTGCCACGTGATCGCTGCTTTTGGGCGACTCTTGCAATCATCGAGAAAAATGAACTGGCTGGGGAACCTGGATTCGAACCAAGATCGACGGAGTCAGAGTCCGCTGTTGTGCATTGATTTTGAATTACTTTTCCCCCCACAGCTCATCAAAACGTGTGCTTGTGAATCAATGGGTTAGGTCGGCTCTCCCACAGTCAGCGATTTCATTTCATGCGAGGCGCCGCTGCATGTCGAGCATACTGTGCATCGATCCGCTTAATCTAGAATGAAAGTGTGTTTCAAGCGTTCGTGCTGCAGTGCAACGCATCATTTCTTTGGAGCCAGCCGACGGCTTTCCTGCGTCAGACGGCAAAAGCGGACATGATGAACTCAACCGCCTTAACAGCTGGAACTAGGTCGTTCGAAATCATTCCGGCCACCGCTAGCGAGTAGCCTTGGCTCCAAAATCGCTTCCCAAACCTGTGGTCGCGGTTAAGCTTATACTGGATGTGTAGTGGGGGATCAGTGTCAGGTGACTGACAGCCTTCGAGAATTTTACGAAAGCCTGAATCAGGAGGAGCGGGCTCTCGCGGCCGAAGTCGCAGCGGACCGTCTCGGGCTGCTGATGCGGATCGCGGTTAACGAGCTCGACCTCGATTTCGAAGGTGTGGACCTCGGAACTGAGCCGACCGAGGCCGATCACGAGCGATCGTACCTCATGCGCATCGGCGTGGTCCGCATCATCAAGCTGGCAATGCAGGCGCACGATCGGTTCGACGCGCCAACGGTCACGATCCAGCGCGATCTAACCTACTCGGGTGCGGTGGTCTCGCTCGTCGGTGTGGCCGGCGCAATCGAGCACGGCCGGCGCGTGGCGCAGAGCCTGACTGCAAAGGGAGGGCGGATAGAGAAGCTGCACGATCGGTTCCGTATCGTGCTGCCCGCGAAGCTGGCCGATCTCGAGCTGCACGAGCGCGAGCTCGATCGTCTTCAGAAAGGGCATTACAGAAGAATGTTCGCTGAGGGTTACGGAGCGATGGTTGGCGCCAAAATAGGCAACGAAGTCAGATCGCTGCTTACCGATCTCGTTTATCCATTCGCAAAGCACTTCATCGGCTACGAGGCCGATCCGACGCTGGACTTCTACTTCTTCGGTCCTGCCTACCACGATATGCTGCTCGCCAAGGGTTTCGACACTTTCCACTTCTCGACGGTCTTCGGTGGCGTGACATTCGCGAACTACCAGCTCGCAGCGATCTTCATCGTTTCAGTGGCAATGAAGCACCGTGCATACGTGCAAGCGCTCTTGGACAAGGAGCCTTCGATTAGGATCGAGGATGTCCTCACCGTGTCGGTTGCGACCGCAGGCTTTCTCGAAGGAATGCGAGCATTTATTAATGAATTCGGCGTGCGGTTCGACGGCCATGTGCCCGTCACGGATGACACCGTGCGTATCATCTTCGACGTGCTTTCCGTAAGCAGACGCAACTTGGTGCTGCTCGATCGGCCGGGCGCTCCGATACCTCCATTGATTCAGTGTTCCGACGATCATGTCATCAGACCCCTTGCGGGTGCGGTCAGTGATGAGGTCATGTTGTTCCTCCTGAATTCCTTGCAACACAGCTTTCCGAAGGAGTACGACCGGGCCCAGCAAGCCCGGGAAGGTGTGATGCAGCGATCGACCGAGAAGGTAATTCGGTCGGTGCTGCCAACGCTGGAATTCCGCGGCAACATCAAGCTGAGGCAGGCCGGCAAGGTTTTGACGGACATCGATCTCGTGATCGTCGAGGCGTCGTGCGACCGCGTGATCCTCACGCAGCTGAAGCATCAGGACCCGTACGGCGCCGATTTCGCCACGATGCTGGCGAGAACCGACCGGCTCAATCACCAAGTGAGCGACTGGCTTCGCAGGGTGCGTTCATGGCTCGCTGCAGTGAGTACGGCCGAACTTCGCGCCACCTTGCGGCTGCCGTCCGGTTCGGCGCGACCCAAGGTCAGCCTGCTTGTTCTCACGAGGCACTACGCGCATTCGCTCCGAATGGTTGTGGACGACCAAGATGCCACGTTCTCCAACTGGAATCAGCTCGTCACGGCGATAGCACGGCTTCAGGAGCGAGCAGGCGAAGCCACAATGGACAATCTGGTCGAGGAACTGAGAGCTCTGAGCACTCCGGTAGAGGAAGAGCATCTGCCCGAGCCGTCAAGTGTCTGGACTGTCGGAAACCTGCGTTTCACGATCGAACAGGAGCAGGCCTAGAGGTCCGAGCCCGGCTTTACCTCTCAAACTGGGCCAAAGGCGCCTTGCTCATCGAACCAGCGGCGACTTGGCGCCTGACAGGCGCTCGCATGACGGGCCGACGAGGTACCATGCGGCATCGATGACTTCTTCGAATGCGAGGCCCTTCAGATCAAGCGATGCGGCGTATGCCCGCCATTGTGCCTGCTTGGCGTGGGTCAGCATCGCATCGGACAGTCCCGGCGGCCTCTCAGCGGGTACCGCCGTGCCTCGCCGGCCGAAGGTTGCGCTGATCGCCGCGTCGAGCTCTTCCGGCGCAATCTCCAAAGCTCTCGGAATGGCCCAGAGATCGAAATAGTCCTTCATCCGCCCGTTGGCGGCGCCAAGAGCAACCATGGCCTGGAACTTCTCGGCGATAACCGAGGCAGGTGGGTAGATCCAGATTTCCGGCTCCTCCATGCCCAGCATTGACGGATAGGCCATCGTACGGGCTGAGTCGGCGAGCGCATCGCCGAAACCGATATCGATCATTATCGGAATACGACTTCGCTCCAGATGAACGTCAGCCCGCAGCCGGACGCCACCGTATTCCATGTCCTCACGAATGGTCGTGGTCTTCAGGTTTGCAGTGTCGAATATCAGGCCGTCCCCGGCGTCGATCGAGAGAACTTCCGCAAACACCTTCTGCAGGTGTTCGGGATCGCTGTTTCCATGACCCAGAAAGTCGGCGTCCCTCGTCTCGCGCGACGTGCTCTCGAGCCAGAGGGTGACTAGCATGCCGCCCTTCAGAATGAAGGAGCTGCGATGTGCGGAGATCGACAGACGATAGAGCAGCCGCTCGAGCGCGTAGCGGACGAGCACCACATCATAGACCCGCCCCTCGCTGCGAGCGAGGTTGAGGAGCCGCTGCTTCACCGAGGCGGCCATGTTGACCGGCGCCTTAGCCATTGGAAGTGAGCGCTTCGAGATAGGGCTTCATGATGTTCCAGGCATCACCGGCAACCGCCGCGTCCGCTATCGATGCGGGTGTGGCCTTGTGCTGGTCGAGCGTGGCGCGGAGAGCTTCCACCGCGACGGATCGATCCACCAGCCGGCGATTCCGGAAAACGTCCGCGAGTGTCTTCGGAATGGAAAATATGGGAACCTCTGTCCCGGAGATCGTGTGATATTCGATCCCTTGCTGCATGTATCGGTCCCGAAGTTCGAGAATGCGTACCGGGGGATAGGAGGGCGCCGGTGCGCTCCAGTCCTTTGTGCTGACCGCTATCCACACCTTTCGCGGCATCTGGTCCGTCAGTTCGTGAAAGGCCAGAGCGGAAACCATTGCGATGATGCCCCGAGGAACCTTCTTTGCGGCCTCCGCCAGCGCCTGATGTGCGTCGATATCGCTGTCGGCGCGCTGATACAGTCCGCGGGATATTCGAGTGAGTTCGCCGGCGCGGACAGCTCGCGAGATGGTCGGCGGGTCGATTCCTTTCTGCCGCAGCTCGTAGGCGCGTACGATCGGTTGCTGCGCGAGTATGTCCGCGAGCCTTTGCCGTTGTGATCGGGGAGGAGAGCCGGCCATTCTGTTACATATCCTGGGTCTGGACAATTTCAGACCCAGGATATGTAACACACCTCGCGTTACATATCCTGGGTCTTATTTTGCATAGACCCAGGATATGTAACAAACGAACGCGCTCCCTGCCACATTTGCAGCCGACTAGCCGCGAAAGCCGAGAGAGCGGGCTTCCTCAAGAATACGCTCGCCCTGCACCGCTTGCTTGCGCGTCGGCGGCTTGCCGATGCTGGCCTGCTTGCCGAGGGTAAAGGAGATCGAGCGCTGCCATGGCTGCAGGCTTTGGGTATCCTTGGCCCAGGCCGCAATGTCGAACCAGGTCTGGGACGCTACCGCAGCGACACGCGCCACCTGCTCGCTTTCCGCTGCGCTGACCTGCTCCTCGAAGACATGCGCACCTTCCGCTGCCCGGGCACCGTCGCGGGTGACGAGTTCACCGCGCACACCGGCCGGAATCTCGATGGAAAGGTCACGGAAGGCTTCCCAGCAGGCAAGCTTCTTTGCCCATTCCGTGACGTTCTGACCGCCGGGCGGGTTGGTGATATGTTCGTGAGCCTGAACGCTGAGCGTCTCAATGAAACCGGCAAGCGTGGGCGTGAGCTCCTGAGCGGACCAGATGCCGTCGAGATCGATGCGCCGTTGCGTATGATGCGACAGCCAGGCGAGGCTGTATGTCACGATGTTCGCGCGATAGCCGCCGAACTTCTGCCGTGAGACGATCTTCTCGGCTTGGCGAAACAGGATTGCACGGGCGACCACGCGCTCGAAATAACGCTCGTCAGGCTCGAACGTGCCCCGCTGCCCCAGCACGTCCATGAAATCGAGGTAGCACTTCTGGGCGCCGCGACTGACTATGTGCGGCAGCTGCGACCAGCTGTGCTCGTACTTGGCGAGATCGGTCTTGGTGATGAGTTGGCTGCGGGGATGGATGAGCTCCCACCTGCGGCGCTCCGCGTCAGTGCGGTTCTGCGCAAGCGCATCATGATACTGGCCGCGGGCGCGTTCGTAAAACCAGCGGGTCTGACGCTGCAACCCGCCAGCTGGCGGTGCCCAGATCGAGCGCGACAGCTCCTGCATGCGCCGGTGAAATGGATGGTTGGACGAAAAGTCCGCCATGTTCACCTTGTTCTGATTGTTGGCGGACTGGGAGATGCGAGGCGCAATCTCGTCGACATCACCGTCGACAAGAATCTCGGTGATCTTGACCGGAACCTGCAGCTTCGACGCATCGATGCTGTCCTTGCGCGATGCGCGAAAGATCGAGCCGGTGGTCTGACCGCCGTTGACGATCTGGAAGTCGCTGGCCGACACGAGATCGGCGGTTCCGTCACCATGATCGACCAGCTCGACTCCCGTTGCCGTCACCGAGAGCCCGTTGTTGAAGGCGAGGAACATCTGCGGCTCCTCGAGAATCGTCTTGCGGATGCCTTGGTTCACCTTGCCCTTGAGCTGCAGGAAGCTGCGCACGTTGCGCTCGAGCAGACGGGGTCCATGCTGACGGTACATCTCCACCAGCACGTCACCGGAAAGCATGGTCAAGAGGCAGCGATAGCCTGCTTCGGGCGGGCTGGCGACGATGCAGCGCACCGGGCTCCCCATGCCGGCAAAGTTCACGCGGATCGGTTCGCGGTGCACGCCAGACGACCGGGCACGTAGGAGCCGGCGCAGGTCCCAGAGGTGGCTGGACACCTCGATCCGGCCGATCATGTCATTGTCGATCCGATCGACCGTCGCGAGGCCGTCGGTCAGCACGAACAGGCGGACATGGCTGAGATGGTCGCGCGCGTCGTGGATTGCACGGCACATGTCGTAGCGATCGAGCGCTGCCTCCATGCCCTTGTGCTGTCCCTCGAGTGACCGAACCAGGAACGTCGACAGCCTCTTGAACGCCGTATCGATGTCGAACTTGGGCATCGTTCCTGCCTCGCCGTCGAGACGCGGCACGGACAGGAAAAGGTCAAGACGATCGCCATCCTCGGACAGATACCATCCGCTGCAGCGCATGCCGCGACCCTCGAAGTCGCATGTGGTACCGTCGTCGACCTCCGACGCGTCGACGAGATGCTCGATCATCAGCTCGGTGAATGCGCTCGCGCGGAGGGCGCCGTCTTCCGCCGCGTCGGCCCGCGCGAACACGTCCTGCTGCAGGTCACGGGCAAACCGTGCGAGTTCCTCGGTCTCGGTCATGCGGCGTCTCCGATGAGCGCGATCATCACGTCGTCCGCCAGCTCCCAGGCGCCAAGATCGTCGGCGATGATGGAATAGGTGATGTCACCGACGCCAGCCGGAAGATTTGCGTCGGTCAGGCGCGGGAAGTCGCCCTCGACACGGAACCATCGTGTCGACACGACTTCGTAGCGATGCGCCTCGTAGATCGGCGCATGCACGTCGAGATAGTCGGCAAGCAGCAGACGATCATCAAACAGGCGAGAGGCCGGCTCGTCGCCCGCGAGTCTTGCCCGCAGGCGCGCGACTAGATCGGGCAGCGAGATGCCGTGAGGCTCGCTCTCGTCAAGACGGACACTCGCGAGAATCAGCGGATCGTGCGGCCGCTCGTCGAGCTGCTTCTCGTTCGAAATGGCGATCCGTGCGTGACGCTTGGCGAGCGAGGTCTTCACCTCGACAGCGAGCCTGCCAAGGCGGAAGTCCTGATGCGCACTGTCCGAGCCGACCCACGCGGACACGCCTTCCAGAAGAGCGCCGTCCGCGAGCATCCGCTCGAGGACGACCAACTCGCCGAACAGGCCGCGCTGCCGCTGTTCGGACAGTCCCTCCGGCGCGATGCGGTCGAACAGGCCCTGCCACATGCACAGGCGATCGACGCAACGGCGGAGCGCCGTTGCCGGGTCGGACTCGGCCACGATGGCGTTGACGAGATCGGCGGAAAGGACGGCGAAGATCTCGCGCAGCCGCTCCTCCTCAAGAATGATGACCAAGCTGGCACGTTCGCGGTCCCCCTCGATTTCCCCAGTGTCGAGAAGGACGCGAACGCCCCGGCAGCGCGGCACACGATCCGATAGGCCGTCGACGCAGGCGACGCCTTCGATCAGCAGTCCGCTGCGCCCGCGCGGCCAGAAGATGCAGGCGAACACGTCGACCGCGGCTTCGGCGTCGAGCCGCCGGCGCTCCATGCCGGACATGCTTCGCCGCGCGGCCGCGAGATCGGTCCAGCGCTCGGTCAGCTCGGAGGGGGTCAATCGAACAGATCCTCGAGCTGCTTCACGCTGTTCTCGGCATATTCGATCTCGCGGGCATTGTCGTCCCAAGGGAAGCTCACCGCGAAGCCCATCAGAGGTGGCGCGCCATCACCGGCATCGATCGGATAGATCAGGAGGAGACCCCGGCCGGGGTCACGCTGACGGCGGATGAACGGGCCGCTCGGGGTCGATGGCTGATCCTTCTTGGGCGGCTTCTTCAGGTCCCAAGCACGGATCGTCGCCTGAAGCGCGGCCTCCTGCTGCTCGCGACTCAGGTCAAGCACTTCGTCGGAAGGGCTCACGAGGCGGCCGATGGTGTACTTGCCGCGCTGCCCGGGTGCCCGGTTCTCGCGTTTCGTCAGCGGGATGTCGTATCCACCTATCTCGCGGCGCCCGCCGCCGCGCCCGCCAGCAAGCAGGGCCACGGTCCACTCGGTCAGCTTCGCGTCGAAGAGCCGATCGAGGATATAGTCAGCAATCGCGCGCGAGTTTGCCTTCCATGATTCCCGCGCGGTCTCGACGCCTGCCATGAAGGCGGCGACATCGGCACCGGCCACGCCGGTCCAGATGTAGCGATCCCGCTGAGGCTGGATCACGGGCAACCTGGCGATGAAGCCGGAGAAGGCGTCGAGATTGCGCTGGGCGCCCGCGAGATCGAATGACACGGTTTCAGAGATCGTGCCCGAAAAGCCTGCCCGAACATGAGCGACCGCGCGCATCTTGTTCGCCGCGGTGATCAGCATGCCGTTCGGATGGGCCCGGACGCGGTTGCCGAACTGGTCCGGTGTCTGGCCGGTCGCATACATGAGGTCGAATTCCTCGCGCAGCTCCGAAGTTGCGACGGCGATATGCCGATACCAAGCGGCCAGATCGGAAGAGGTGTAGAGCCGACACAGATCGGCATAGCCGGGTCGATAGCCGAACCAGCGGCCCATCTGCATGAGCGTGTCATACATCCGCGAAGTTCGAACGAAATAGCTGACGGACAAGCCCTCCAGGGTCAGCCCGCGGGACAGCTTGTCGCCGCCCACGGCAATGACCGACAGGCCGTCCGGGTGCTCGGCATAGTCCAGCGCGTCCTTGGCCGATCCGTTGATCTCTCGAACCGTGATCCTGCGTGCGGCGTCGAACAGTTGTTCGCGGACCTGATCCCATTCGACGGGAGCAAGCTGATGATCGGCGAGCAGCTCGTGCAGGATCGGGAAGTTCGCTACGAAGTCGTCACGCCAGAGCGCCTCTAGCTTCTCGAGGGCGTCGCCACCGGTTCCGGGATATTCGAGCTGACGACGGATGTCGGTCATTTCCTCATCGATCAGTCGCGCGACCTGCTGCTGCACGAGCGTGAAGCGCGTGACATGCACGAGCATGGAATTGTCGACCGAGACGTCGCCTCGGACGCGGCGGGCAGCGCAAGCGAGGACGAATGCGAGAATCGCTTCGTGCAGCGTCTCGGGCAGTTCCGCTACCGCCAGTTCCTTCTTATGCTTCGGTGGGAAGATCGTGTCGGCATCATCGACCTCGCGGATGATCGGCAGTCCCTGGCTTTCGCCTTCGGCGCCCGGCCGCGCGAGACCGAAGACCTTCTCGGCGCCGATGTAGTTCGACGGCGCTGGAATGTTGATGATGAAGCTGCGCGGAAACAAGTCCTCGCCCACATCCTTCTGCCACCCTTCGTGATGGATGAAGACATTAGCGAACGGTGTGGCGGTGTATCCGACATACGCGCTCTTCTCGAAGAGCGTGAGCAGGCGCCGAATGAACTTGTTGGTGTTGGTCGGGTTCGCGTCCTCATCGATGTTGCCGTCCTGGTCGCGGTACTCGTTAGTGTTGGCCGACGCATAGTCGGCCTCGTCGTCGATGATCAGCAGCGGCACGCCGTGGATGATTCGGCCGCCGGGCGTGCCTTCGTCCTTCTCGCTGCGGACGGCGAGCCATTTCCAGAGATTGTCGAGGATGCTGACGCGCTTCTTTACGACCAGCACGACCGGATCCTTTCCGCCTGGAATGATCTTGGTGCCCTGCGCGGTGCCGAGACGAAAGTCGCCGCTCTCGCTGCCGCTCGTGAGCGAATGCGCGACCAGAAACGGAGCGCTAGGCAGAGCTCCGGCACCGATGCGTTGATTCTCCTGGTCAGCCCGCAGATTGAGGCGCGTGTCGAAGCCGAAGAAACCTTCATCGAGCCTGATCTGCGTCTGGCTGCGCAGACTGTTGTGCACGCCGGCGAGCACGATGACGAGGGGATAGCCGGCGTCAACCGCCTTGCAGATTAGTCCGGTGTAGTTCGACGTCTTGCCCGACTGAACGTCACCAACGACGAGACCGCGACGATCCCAAGCCCCCTCGGTCTGCGGATCGCGGAGTCGGTCGAGAATGTCGTCGGTGAGCCCGTCCAACTGCTCGACCACATCATGCGGCATGCGCTTCCTGAGCTCGAGATAATTGCGATAGCGTGTCCAGAAATCGAACTTCCGGTTCTCGCGAGCTGCCTTGACCCATGCCTTGAAGTCGTGGTCGTCGATGACCGAGTAGCCGCCGACATGGACGTTGTTGTTGGCCTCGAGCTCACGCCGCAGGCGATCCGCGTTGATATCCGCGAAGTTGGGCATTGCCGCCACGGTCGCGACTGCGCGCTCAAGCGCCTCGATCGTGATACGCTTTTCCATCATCAGCAGCCCGTTCGCCACGGCATAGGCCGCATCGAACATCGGTGCCCCCGGACCTGCCCCCATCAGCTGCTCTCCTGCGCTTTTCCTGTTGCGGTTTCCTCAAGAAAGACAGCGACGAGCTCGGGGAACTGGTTGAACGGTTCCATTGCAAGCAGCGCGCGGGCGGCACCCGGCCTGTCGCGACCGTTCTCGACTAGCGCCTGAAAGGTCTCTGCCATGGCAGCCTTGAGGTCTGCCGGCGAATCCTCGAACGGCTGCCCAAACCCGTCTGGAGTCTCGGCATTGTTGATGACGATCAGCGGCGCCGGTACCGTCTGCTCCACCAGTGCCAACAGCACCCGCACCGGCGCGCGATCCTCGGATGTTTCGAGGACCTTGCGCACCAACGGATGTTCGCGGTTGATCTTGTAGAATGTCTTGCCGCGTTTCACGACATGGTTCCACAGGAACGCGTCGCTGCTGCCAAATTTCCGCTGGATGACCTTGCCGCGGTGGCGGTAGATGCTCGACGCTTGGCCGCGCGCGGTGCGGGCGATGCGGAGCAGGTCGCGGCGTAGCGCTGCCGGGGGCCGGGCGCGCGACTTTTTCACATCGATCTGCCACAGAAGGTCGGCCGAGTTGGAAAGGTCGATGCGAATGCGGGCAAGCTTGAAATGCTCTTCCTTCTGCATGCCGAGGCCAAGCCAGTCGCCCGCAACCAACAGCCGCTTGTTGCGATAGATGTAGAAACCCTGATGCGCGTTCCAGCCGCGCGGGCCGGCCGCTGCGGCGTGCTGTTCGGGCGAGATGCGGGTATGATGCGGCAGAATGAACGCCTTGACCTCGACGGCTTCGCCATCTGCGGTCAGCGTTTCCGCCGGCATGGGATCGACCTTGTCGGTGTCCTCCAGAAACGGATCCCATGGCTCGACCAGCCTGCCGTTCAGATGGAGCCGGATGGCATTGCGACCGCGGAGAAAGCGGTGAAATACCATTGCCAGATGCGCCTTCACTGCATCGGCCCGTTCCCGGAAATGCTTCTGCGCGACCTCGTCGTCGGGGCCGGTCTCGCCCACCAGCTGGTCGAGCCGATCCCAGAACAGCACCGTGCCTTGGTCCTGAGCGTCGAGCAGCGCTCGATCCTCCTCGCTCAGCAGCGCCTCGCCCTTCAGGAGCCGCCATTCGCCGGTGCCGGTCGACGCGATGTAGTCGAGGTCCCAGCGGCGGATCGCCATGACGCCGCCACTCGGCTTCGACATAACGGTGAGGCACCGACACTGGGATATGGATGCAGTCTTCATCCCTAGGCCAAAGCGGCCGAGGTCGGTCGCGGCACGATCATCGAGCGGGCTGAGACTTCCGGGACGCATCGCCTTACGCAGCGCGTCCTCCGTCATGCCGGTTCCGTCATCGCGGATGGTGACGCGCGATGCCGCGCCATCCCAGACCATGTCGATCCAGATGTTGCGCGCTGCGGCGGTTATGCTGTTGTCGATGATGTCCGCGAGCGCTGTGGGAAGGTCATAGCCGAACGCGCGCAGCGATTCGAACAGCTCCGCCGCGCCGGGGCTAGCGATGTCGTACTCAGGCGACACGGTTCACCCTAGTTGGCGCCTCGTCCTGCTGTCGAACGTCCCCCGCCGAAAGTATCGACAGGAGCGCCTCGCCGATCCACCGCGCCAGCAGTGGCGGGACTGCGTTGCCGACCTGGACGTACTGCTGGGTCCGGTTGCCCTTGAAGAAATAGTTGTCCGGAAAGGTCTGCAGCCGGGCTGCCTCGCGCACCGAAAGACTGCGGCACTGCTGAGGGTCGGGGTGGATGAAGTAGTGGCCGTCCTTGGAGATGTGACTGGTCACCGTTGAGGACGGGCCGCCGCGGACCTGTACGCGGAACCGGTCGGCGAACTTGCCCGAGGTCCAGTTCTGGTGTTCGGGTGCGAGCTCGGCCGGGAAGTCCGAAGCCTTCGGCGATCGGCCGGTAACCTCGCCAAATACGGCCGCGAAGAAATAGCGGCCCAGATCGCTGTTCATGTGGCTGCGGCTGGCGTGATTCGGCAGGCGGGTAAGTCGGGGATCGACGAGCCAGCTGCGGAGATCGCTGGGACAGCTGTCAGCAGTTCCGGTACCCGTCGCTTCGCGACCGGGGAGCTCGTTCTGCTCGCGAAATCGCGCGAGATGCTTCGCAGCAGTCAGCGTAAATGCGAGCTGCTGATCGTCGGACAGACCGGTTTCCAGCTGGGCGACCCTCGCCATTGCTTCGATGACGACCTCCTTCCATGCGGCGGCACTGTCGCCTCGACTGAGCCCGCTGCGCAGTCGCGGCAATCCGTCCAGCACGTGCCCGACCGTCGCAGAAAGGCTATGCTTGCACAGTACGTCGGCGAGCGCGGTCTCGGGAAGATCTGCTGCGAGATCAGCACGCAGTCCGATCACGATTACACGGTGACGGGCCTGCGGCACGCCGAAATCCTCGGCCCTCACAACAAAGTCAGGTGCACGGGGCTCGAACCCGCCGAACTCGCTCCGACGCCGAGTCCGAGGTGACAGCGCGATCAGTCGGTAGCGCTGGCCGCCGCGCTGTTCGCCACGAAGATCTTCGAGCACCTTGTCGAAGATCCGGCTCTCGCCATCGTCAACGGACGATGAGAGCATCCCCTTGACGTTTTCCATGACGAATGCCGCAGGACGCAGCCGGTCGAGGATGCGGATATATTCGCGATACAGGAAGTGACGATCATCCTCGCTCGCGACATAGCCTTCCTTAGCCTGATTGCGCGCACGCCCGACCAGTGAGTAGGCTTGGCACGGTGGTCCGCCGATCAGGATAACGTTGTCGCCGCTCGAGGCGCGGATTGCGTCCAGTCGCGAATTGAGGCGAAGGTCGGGCTCTTCCTTGCCAAGCTCGAGCTGCCAGGCTTCGTTCTCGGCCGCCCTCCAGGCATCGGGATGCAATGTCGACCAGTCCGGCTCGTCACCGCCTTCGTTGATGAAGCGATAGTAGAGATCGGGTAGTGTGCTGCCGAACTGTCGGAGGAAGGCGCGGAGCCGAAGAGTCGAGTGGGCAGCGGTTTCCTTCTCGATCGACAGCTCGACACGGAAGGCCCGTTCGCCGTCGGGACCGCGAACGCTAGAAAATCCCTCGGCCAGCCCTCCCGGACCTGCAAAAATGTCGACGACGGAATATACCGGCAAGTATTACGCTTTCAGAAATCCACCCCGTAAACGCTGACACATATCAGCTTCTCCCAAGGCAGAACAGCCAGTCGCAACATGACGGATATAGTTGATCGAGCGACCAGATCGCGGATTATGGCCGGTATCGGGAGTAGGAACACCAAGCCCGAGATCGTCGTGCGGCGCGCACTTCATAGGGCTGGTTTCAGATTCCGACTGCACGTTCGCGAACTGCCCGGAAGGCCGGATGTCGTACTGCCTCGATACAAGGCCGTGATTCTCGTGCATGGGTGCTTCTGGCATCGTCATCACAACTGCCATTGGTGCACCGATCCGAGGGCGAATTCGGAGTTCTGGAAGAGCAAGTTCGCACGCAATATCGAACGCGACGCAGAGATTGCGGAGCGTTTGCACGAGGCTGGATGGCGCATTGCAAGAGTGTGGGAATGCGGCCTCCGCAGCTCGACTGAAGCCAAAATCATCGATGACCTGCTCAAATGGCTGCCGAGCGCGGAGCGAGACTTCGACAGCGGTCTGATCCGAGCACGCACAAGCTGAATTCGCCCTTTTGTGCCGAAGGTTCGGCCCCGTAGGAAAGATGCTGCTTCCCTTATACCCACATCCGATTTGGAATCCGTTTTACGGTTGGCATACTCGCTGCGTCCTCAGCGGATGCCGAGACCTCTCGGCACGTGCTCAGGTTAGCCAGCACTGGCAATCACCACCTTCATCTAGTTGCCATCCGGTGTTCGGCACGTCATGCCCACAGTTGCTGGCTGGTCCGCTTTTGGGAGATGGCTGGCTCGATTGAACGGCTGAATGGGGGCGCGTGGCGGCCTGTCCGGAAGCGGTGCCCTTGAGTGCCAAATTGTCGCACCTATATCCTAACGGATTTTAACCATTCGGGGCGCTTGCCGATGACGACACAGCGAGGGCGGACACCGCCCCAGGTTCCGCTTTCCGGCGTTTTCGGCATTAATCTCAACTCCCTTCCGCGCATCGCGCCGGGTCCGCTGACCGAGATCGCGGAGTCGATCCGACGTCGCGGCTCTTGGAACGACCGCTTCACTCACTGGGAGCGCTCGGAGAGCACCACGGAAACGCAGCAGATCGAGCGCGCCCGAAACATGGTGCAGGAAGCGCTCGCGGACAACGATTGGCTCAATCGCGAGGGCTGCTGGCTGGCACAACAGGGCAGCTTCACGAACCGCACCAACACTCGGGGCGAAAGCGACATCGATCTGCGCGTTCAGCACCCGGGGCTGGTGATCCGCTACGCCGAGGGCATCAACAGCGGTCTTGCTTACCAGGCTGGCACCTACAACGACACCGGGCGGTCGTTCCAATCCATCCAGGCCGACATGCGGAAGCACATCGTCGCCGATCTTGCCGGAACCTTCGGGAAAGCTGCTGTCGATGCCACCGGCAAGCGCGCCATTCGGGTCAATGGCCTCGACGGCAGTCGGGCAGAAGTGGACGTCGTTCCAGCTTTTACGCTCCACTACATCACCGCCGGCTCGTCGTTCATGCAGCCGTTCGTCACCACGGAAGGCGTGGGCCTGCTCAACCCTCCAGGGGTCTGGACCTACAATTTTCCCGACCTGCACATCGCCAACGGCAGATCCAAGCGCCAGCGGACGGGTCTGCAGTTCAAACGCGTCGTTCGCATCATCAAGCGGATGCAGTCGGACATGATGGCCTACGAAGTCGCCGACAAGCGGGTGCCGTCATTCCTCATCGAATGCATGGTCCACGCGGTCGAGGACGGCTATTTCACAGTTGAGGGCGATGACCGCTACGGGAGGGTAAAGCGCGTGCTGGAACGCATCGCCTACCTGATCAACGGCGAGCCACACACCTTCCGGCTGGTCGAGATCAACAACATGAAGTTCCTGTTCGGTGCCCATCAAGGGTGGCGTCTTCAGGACGCGCAGGACTTCGTCGCCTCGGCGCTGGCCCATTTGGGCGACGCTTGATGTGGCACCTTCTCTCCGCGCGCTGGCAGGTAATCATCGTCGGCGCGGCGTCCATAGTGCTGGTGTACGGCATCGACGCGGTGGTGACGCATTTTACGGGTCACGACGCCGGCTTCTGGAAGTATCTATCGCTCACGGCGACGATCATCACCACCGGTCTGGTCATCGCCGCTCAGTTCCTGTGGTTCAAGCTCGTCAACTGGGTGCCATGGGTGCAGACCAAGACTTTCCCGGACCTCAATGGGACATGGAAGGGGGTGATGCACTCCACCTACAAAGTCCCCGAGACCGGCGAGCCGTGGCCGTCGATCGACACCACGATAACGATCCGGCAGACGCTGCTGTCGATCAGCATCACCATGAAGTCCGGCGAATCGACGTCTTACTCGAGCCGGGAGACCCTTGAGCCGGACTATGCCAACAAGCTCTTCCGCGTCTGGTACAGCTACTCGAACGAGCCGAAGGCGGCGGTGCGGCACCGCAGCGCCACCCACAACGGTGTCGCTTTCCTGGAGATCGATTGGGACGACAACCGGAACAAGCTCGTCGGTCGCTACTACAACGACCGTGGATCGAGCGGCGACATGGACATCAAGCGGACGAAGAAGGCCGCTGGGGCATGAACGAGCAACCAGCTTTCGAAATCACATTTCTTGGTCGCTTCCAAGACGCCTATCTGAAGTACCGTCACGCGCAGAAGCACTTCTCGGCGCTCGTTGTCCTATTCAACGAACTGCTCGAGGGGGACAGCTGGTGGCAACCAGAGAAAGTCGAGGGCGCGCCCGAGGGGACGGTACGCATCAAGCTGCTTCGCCAGCCGACGATCGAGTGAAGCCTCCTCGTCGGCGACCTCATTCACAACCTTCGCGGGTGCTTGGATTACGCTACCTGCGGCATGGTCGAGGTGGCTGATCCAGCCGCCAGCCTAGCAAACATCCAGTTCCCGTTTGGTCGTCCTGGCCTGATGCTCAATTCCGACGAACGGAAGCGTCTCAAGGGATTGAGGCCGGAAGCGATCGCAAGGATCGAAGAGATCCGGTCCCTTCATGGTGGCGATTTGAACCTGGTGAATTTGATGAGCAACCAGGACAAGCATCGCCTCCTATTGCGGTGGCCGTCCGTCAGGTGCCAATGAAAATGACGATCGACGAGGTGAAGAACACCGCATCGATCGACGCGGATATCGACGGCGCCCTCGAAGTCTGGACAAAGGAGGTCAGGGACGGCGACCAGATCGCCATGCCGAATATGTTGAAGCTTGGCATCGGCTTGATCATCGAGGCGGAGCCGAAGCCTTTCCCGCTGCGCGACATCGAGAGGGTCAACAGGTCGGTTTGGGATGCATTTATGACGATCTGCAAGACGGAGAGGGGCCTTCTTGCGCCGCCGACTATCGACACTCCGGCAGTTCACCCGGGTCTTATACCGCCGGCTTCTCATCTCGAACGTAGTGGTGACGCCCACTTCGCCGCAAGGCCGACAGCCGGCGCCAAGGTCGCGAATGGTATGCGTGCGAACGTCGGCGCAGCGGGCTAGGCTCTATCGAAAAGGAGCAGCTATGAGCGATTGGAAATTCGGCAGCGACTGGATGGCGAAGATGGGAAACATCGGCGAGAAGACGCTGGGTCCCGTGGCCATCTATGGCGGCATGGTCATGGAGCAGTCCAAGAAAAACCGCGAGAAGTTCAAGGCCGAGAAGCTCTTCCCCGATATAAGCCAGGCGCACGCGTCGGCGATCAGCGCGCTGGTGAACTTCCTGTCCCGCATTGCCGGTAAGCCCATCCCGGAGGACAGGGAGGACATCCAGGGCCAGATGACATTGATCGCCCATTTCGTGCAGGGCATCCAATTCGTTGAGACCGCCATCGTCGAGGGTCTCTATCCGCAGGCAGCGACGTTGCTGCGCCAGGAGCATGAAATCGTTGCCGCCGTGGAGGAGTACTCTGCTGGGCGCCGCAAGGACGCTAAAACGCCATTCGCGACGATCGGCGTCCTCAAGAACATGGGGCAGGTCTACGGCGACCTGAGCGGCGCGGCCCACGTATCGCAGGCGCAGCTCCTGAAGGACATCGTAATCATGGAGATCGGCGAAAAACGAGGGCCGTCGCTGCTGCCCATCTACCACAAGGACCTTTCGCAGAATCTCTACGCGCTGCACGTTAGCTACATCACCATGATCGCCCAGCTGGCCAACGAGGTTCATAGTGGCCTCACCGGTGAGGAGTTTCATGAGGACGAGCTGAAGCTGTTAGTGATCGCGAAGAAGATCTTGATCGACAGCGGGCTGATGAAACTGGAGACGCCCGAAAAGGCCGAAAAGGAGGCGAATGACTGACCTGACCGGATTTCGATTTCTCGCGGCCTATAGTTAGCCGTCCGCTCCTTGCCCACCATGCCAGATCAAAAGTCCGCTTTCGCCAAAGGCCGCCCCGAAGCCGACAGTCGGCTACCCACCCCAATCTGGCCGATGGCCGGCTGGGGGCCAGGCTGCCGATAGAGGGGGCTATGCGGATGACATCGCGGACGAACTCAAGGATGGCCCGGACATTCGAGGTGTGACTGTAGAGGTTGCACATCTTAACTCGCTCGCGTTCCTGTCCCAGCCAACCGCAGCTTAGCAGACGCTGTTGGCAATGCGTTGCCGTCGAGTCCAGACTAGGAAATGCCTCACGCGAAACTATCTGCAAATGGAGTACTTGCCTGCATATAAATTGATCAGCTGGTGTGCAGCATGGCGGGAATGCCGGCCCCCTCCTATCTCAACGCTATCGCTCCTGAAGACCCGTGCGCCAAGTGAAACGTTCCCTCCAATGTCAGCGTGGTACTCCACCCGTGAAATGTCCGCGGCGCGGCAATTCCATCTAAACCTCAAGCTTGAGGCGTTCAAAGTGTGCGCGCAGGCGAAGCCAAGCAATTTGCGGTGCCTAACTAATCGACCGGTCATGCCTATGCGCCACTTGCGGCAGCAGATCGTGAATAGCCAAGCACAGTTACGCGGACCGGGTTGTCCAGCTTTTACGACATTATGTTAACTTCAGGGGATATTATGTAATAATGCTGTTGGCATTATCTTGGATAATATTTCGTTCAAATTTGTGGATCATTCATTTTTACCCTTGACAAACCCAAATCACTCTGATCATATATATCTTATTAAGGGAATCGCCGATTTAAGCCACAGTGTGTCTACTTCGTAGACCAATTATTAAAGGCGCAACCCCACCCAACCGGAGCGCGCGAAGCGCCGCCACCCGCCGCAGGCAGGGGTGAGCGAGCGTGAGAGCAAGCGACGGTTGGGTGGGGAATATAGTATATAATATATAATATATAATATATAATAGATAATAACTAAAGAGATTATATTAATAATATATACTTCTATTAATGGAGTATTATCTAGATAATCCATGTGATGATCGCTCTTGCTGGAACCAGAGAGCGAAACCTGATCTCCTGATCTCTTAATCCCGCTGGTTCCTCTTGATCATCCTCCCTCGGTATCTTGTAGCCTATAGGGAAATTTCCCCGCCAAATTTTTGGGATCGGCCCCGGTCATCCTTCCCTCTGGTTCGGCCGAAGGCAGGTCCGATCGGCATTATAAAGAATATCCCCACCCCATTATTGCATAATCATTATGTAGATAATCACCATTGGGGAAATATCATGGTGACGTCTCGTAGCATTGTTCACACCGACGCAAGCCGGTGGGGGAAACATACCCCCCGGGGTGTTCCATTCACACCATTCACACCTCCCCCTAGGCCAATATCACACGTAGCTTGGCGCTCTGCGCCTTATAGGCTCCAGCCATGCAACGTCGGGTTGCTAGCACGATGGTCAGGAAACCAGTGAGCTGCTCATGCGGTGAGGCTGGGTGAGGAGATTTTCTTCTGTTCTGTTGGTTCCCATTCTGCTCGCCACTCCCGGCTTTGTCCAAGGCGTCCTGCGCTTCGCTGCGGACGCCTTGTCGAGCCTTCGTAGCGAGCAGAATAGGAACCAGATGATTTGGCGAAGTGGGGATTAGGTCCGTCCTCCTGGCTCCGGGGTAAGGCGGTAGCCGACCAGCAACGTGGATGCAGCGAGAGTCAGCAGGCAACTTGGTGTGCCGGCAATTAACCTTTCAAGGGGGAGGTGCACTTCAGGCCGGGGCCGCAACCGTGACGCTTGTCATAGGTTGAAAGTCCATAGCCTGCATCAATTTCTGGACTCAACTCCCGGCTTCGTTCCATGTGTCCTTGCTTCGCTGCGGCCACATGTTCAAGGCTTCGTCCGGTCCAGAAAATGATCCAGGCGCCCAAAAGTTGCTGATGCTCGAGACTCCTACCTAGTCCAGAGGATCCGCTTGCTACTGGATGGAAAGTGCAACTGACGTCGGAACCAGATAGCTGGTCGTATAGATGTGCGTTCTACTCCAGACTTCCGGCCTTTTCAGATAGGCCTCCGCTCGCGCCGGACCCAAGAGTATGCAGTCACATCGACACGGCACGGTCGACCTGCACACTTCTGCAAGCATGGTGTCTCCCCACCGGTTCCATATGCCAGCTGGTCGGTCGGACCTAATGGGTGCGGCCCGTATTCCAACAGGCTGATTGGAGCAGCGCGGAAGTGGGATTGCTACTCCTGGTTCTAGTGACATGTCGGGGGATGTTCGGCGCTGTCCAGAGGCCAGTTTTTCGGAAGGCGCCTGGCAACCACTGGCTACTTGCAGGGCCATCCAACGAACCAGATTTCCCGCATGCCGGCACCATTCTTTTTCCTGGCTCAATTCAAGGAAGAAGACCATGTATCTTGCCGTCAACACGGTGGCCACAGCTCGGCCGTTAAGCCAATTATCACGCTCTCACCCTTTTCAACCTCACCTAATACTTTTTGTCGGCATTGCCTTCGACGAAAAGGGGCGCGAATTGGACAGGCTCTGTAGCTTGGTTAGACCAGTTTCATCCAGTCCCCTGCTACCAAAGCTGGACAACTGGAGGCAGGATTTGCTGCTACGGGCGAAATCCGAAGGAACGGAACCGCAGAAAATCTTTCATTGGTTCACCGTCAACGCCGCGGACGCCAAGCAGATATACGGGCACGATGTCTTGTTCCACATTCGTGTAATGCAGGTACTCGGGGCCCGGCTAACTGGGGAGGTTTGGGAGCCTGCATCCCCGTTATTCTGTTCAATGCATGGTGGTCGCCCAGGCTAGTGCCATGCCGCATTCATTGTGACTTGGACGGTCATTGTGGCCCACTATAGCCGCCTCGACCAACAGCCTGACCGGTCAGTGGCCGGTCAGGCACAGCAGAGCAGGGCGTAACTGACCATCTTTCCCCTATAGGTGTCACCATTCCTTTTCCTGGTTCAAACCAAGGAAAGACAACCATGCATTTCGCCTTACAGACACAAGCCTCAGGTCTGCCGCTCAACCACTTGGCGCCCGCAAGCCCATCCCAGCCGCATCTTCTAAGGTTTGTAGGGATCGCGTTCGACGAGGGTGGCTATGAGATCGATCGCTTGGCCACAATGGTGAAGCCGATCTCGCCTACATGTCGGTCCTCCAAGATCCCCGAAGGTGCCGTGGATCTGTATGAACGCGCAAAATCTGAGGGGATTGAACCGTCAGATGCCTTCGAATGGTTTATGGAAAAGTCGCGTACTGCCAACAGGATTGTGGGCCACGACTTGTCACGTCACATCCAGGTCATGCAGATATTGGGAGCGCGGCTCACCGGTCAGATTTGGACGCCTGCCTGTCCGCTTTTTTGCACGATGACCGGGGCTACGCCGATATTGAACCTTGCCCCGAGATTTGAGGTTCTTGCCGCAGGTCGCCGCGACCCAAGGCCCCCAACGGTAGCTGAATGCGTTCGGCACTTCTTCGACGAAGCTATGCAACTGACCGGTGATCCTGAGGCGGACTTGGAGGCATGCATCCGCGTGTTTCACCGCTTGGCTTCCAGTTAGCGGACGGAACGCCGGGTCCGGATAGTCTGCCGCGTCAGCGGGGACTATCTGCACCCGACAGAGGAGCCTAAATGCCAATCGGCAAAAACGGCAGCCTAAGGTTAGCCTAAAGCCAGTTCCGACCTGCGACGAATTCGCCGTCGCCAGTTAGCCGCTGGGAACGTCGGAACTGCGCGTGTCTCAACGGGTATGATACTCAAAATGTGCCAGCCAACGGAGCTCCGCAACGCCCATCTAAATACCAAGTCTACTTTTTTCGGCTAATTTGGACGGGTGATCCTAAAACACAGCGCTTCCGTTCATAAGGCGAGGAGTCGGGCTCCGTCTTCTCAGTGGCAGGGCAGGCGACCTTGACAAATGCCCTCAGGATTAACTCGAAAATCTTGAGTGATTACAAATATAATTCGGCCCATCATTATAAAGATAATATTGCTGCCGTTTTTAAGAATATTAGAATGCGTGCATAGTTGCGTTGGTGTATCAGTTTTTCGTCTAACAATATTTTACGATTACAAATCGGATGTTCGCGTTGTAGTGGTTAGGGCCACCGCAGGAACCCCAGCAAAACATTCGCATGCTCTCACTCACATCGTCCCGACTGACACTCACTGTGTGCCCCGTGCGCAAAAAAGGCACCTTTTCCCGGGCCCCAAAATTGCGGGCCGATTTCCGCGAGGCGATGGCAAATGGGTAGAGGGACGGCATCCTTTCGCCAGGCGGACATCACGCGTGCAATCAACGGCGCTGCTGCCGCCGGCATGAAGATTGCGCGGATCGAGTTGGACCCGACTACCGGCCGAATTTCTCTGCTCACGGCAGATGACCTCGCAGCGGCCGCAGAAACCTCAACGAGTGCCCTCGACGCCTGGATCAAGGAGAATGGAAATGGCCAGGCCTAGAGGTAGGCTGAAGAACCCCTTCAAAGGGTTGAACAGCGTGCGCCGTAGGCGCCCCAATGGGAGGATCGAGATCCACTACTATGCCTATAAGGGTGGACCTCGCCTTCCTGACGAATACGGTTCGGCCGAGTTTGTCGCGGCCTTCTTGTCCGCGCATGAGAAACGTAGCCAGACTGGGCCCAAAAACCCTGGTGTTCTGCTCTCGCTCCTCAACGACTATCAAGGGAGCATGGACTTCAAGAACAAGGCCGAACGAACCCGCAAGGACTACGTGAACCAGATACGGAAGATCGAGGAGGACTTTTCCGACTTCCCGCTTGCGGCGATGACGGACAAGAGAACCCGTGGCATCTTTAAGGAATGGCGCGATAAACTAGCTGAGAAGTCTCCCAGACAAGCGGACTACGCCTATTCTGTTCTGGCCCTGGTTCTCGCCTGGGGCCTTGATCGCGGCAAGGTGGACGCCAATCCCTGTGAGAAAGGTGGCCGCATCTATTCCGCCAACCGAAGGGAGGCCGTTTGGACCATTGATGTTGAGCTCGAATACTTCAAGGGAGCTCCACCTCACCTGCATTTACCCCTTCTTCTTGGCATCTGGACCGGACAAAGGGAAGGTGACCTGCTTCGGCTGCGCTGGAGCAACTACGATGGGACCCACATTCGGCTTGAGCAACACAAGTCCCGTCGTTCGGGTAAGGCTGGCAAACGCGTTGTGGTGCCTGTTGGCAAGGTTCTTCAGGCTGCACTCGACAGTCTCAAGGCAGAGCGCAATCCGGGGCCATTTGACCCAATATTGCTGAATAGTCGCGGACTGGCCTGGAGCGAGCATGGCTTTAGCACCTCGTTTCGAAAGGCCGTCAAAAAGTGCGGTATCGAAGGACTGACATTTCACGACACGCGAGGGACCGCAGTAACTCGCTTGGCACTTGCCGGCTCTTCGGTGCCCCAGATCGCAACATTCACGGGGCATTCGCTCAAGGATGTGGAGGCCATTTTGGAGGTGCACTATCTCAACCGTGACCCCAGACTGGCCGAGGAGGCGCTCCACAAGCTTGAAATGCAAGCGGCGCGACTAACCGGCTATTCCATCAAAGATATTGATGGTGAGTACCTTGAGGACGACACAGCGAGCGAGGCCGAATAGGGAACATAATTCCCACAGCTATTCCCACAGGCAGGTGTTGTTCCATGCCTGTTCCACTGGTGAGGACTTGGAAAACGTGAGAAATTCAATGGGTTGTGGGCTGGCTGGGGAACCTGGATTCGAACCAAGATCGACGGAGTCAGAGTCCGCTGTTCTACCGTTGAACTATTCCCCAGCAGGCGGTGTGGCCCGCTTGTGGCAAGGGACTTGCCTTGCTGCTGCGCGGTCAGCACATAGCCAAACGGATTGGCGATTGCAAGACCTGCGAGAAAAGAAGCATGTGAATGCGGGTAGGCCGGCGTGAACGGGCGCTTGCCGTGCTGGATCGTTTTCGTTGCGCTTGAGGCGCATATCAACTACCGTCTTGGGTAACACGCAATGAAGCTGCGTTCGGGCGCGACCGGTTTGGTTTCGCGACCGCGCAGCAGGAGAAGTCAAGTGACCGATGAAAGTCGGTCCGCTGTCGCATCGCTTGGACGCGAGGCGGCTATCCGCGTCCAGGCTGGCGAGGTGCGCCATCAGGGACAGGCATTCGAAAGCCCGCAGCTTTCGAAGCCAGCGGAACGGCGGACGGAAAACGCCACCACTCCCGCGATTTCCACGCGGCGCCATCGCGGGCCCGTCTATGCCGCACTCGATCTTGGCACCAATAATTGTCGCCTGTTGATCGCCCGGCCCCACGAGGGGAGCTTCAGGGTGCTCGACGGATTTACGCGTATCGTGCGGCTGGGCGAAGGGGTCTCGACCACGGGGCGGCTGAGCGAGGCGGCGATGGATCGCACCGTCGAAGCACTGCGGGCCTGCGCGGGCAAGCTGCGCGACCACCAGCCGGTGCGTATGCGTCTTATTGCGACCGAAGCGTGCCGATCGGCCGAAAACGGGGCGGCGTTCCTGGCGCGGGTCAAGGACGAGGTCGGGCTCGACCTCGAGATCGTCGATCGGCGCACCGAAGCCGAACTGGCAGTGACGGGATGTGCCGACCTCATAGAGAGCGGGGCGCAGGGTGCGCTGATGTTCGACATCGGCGGGGGATCCTCGGAACTGGCCTGGCTTGATTTTCGTGGCGGACGCCCGCGCAATCAGGGCCGCATGCCGGCCTCGATCCGCTCCTGGCAATCGCTGCCGATCGGCGTCGTCTCGATTGCCGAGAAGTTCGGAGGCGTCGATGTCACGCCCGAGGTGTTCGAGGCCATGGTTCAGTTCGTGACCGGACATCTGCGCCAGTTCCGTGGCCGCGAAAAGCTCAAGCAGATGATCGGCACGCATCCCATGCACCTCATCGGCACGTCCGGAACGGTGACGACACTGGCAGGCCTGCACCTGGGGCTCGAGCGCTACGAGCGCCAGAAGGTCGATGGCCTGTGGCTCGGCAAATCGCAGATCGACGAGACCATGCGCATATTGCTGGGCATGCCGTTCGAGCGGCGCGTGGCCCATCCATGCATCGGCCGGGACCGGGCCGACCTGGTGTTGCCTGGCTGCGCGATTTTCGAGGCCATTCGGCGCGAGTGGCCGGCAGAGCGCGTGCGCGTCGCCGACCGGGGTTTGCGCGAGGGCATCCTGATCTCGCTGATGGACGCCGATCGCCCCTACACGCGGCCCAAGCGCGGTTTCTACCGGAGCAGGGCCAATGGCCGATAAGTCGCTGGGGCGCGGCGGTCGCAAATCCGAAAAAGACCTCAAGATCCGCGTCAAGACCGCCAGGGGGCGCAAGGTCTCCTCGACCAAATGGCTGGAGCGCCAACTCAACGATCCCTATGTGGCGCGGGCCCGGTCCGAGGGGATGCGCTCGCGCGCGGCCTTCAAGATCAAGGAAATCGACGACAAGCATAAGCTTTTCCGCAAAGGCCAGCGCGTCGTCGATCTTGGCGCGGCCCCCGGCGGTTGGTCGCAGGTGGCGGCCAGGGCGGTCGGCTCGACGGACGAGCACCCGCTGGTCGTCGGCATCGATTACCTCGACATGGACCCCATTCCCGGCGTGGTCCTGCTCAAGAAGGACTTCACCGACGACGATGCGCCGCAAATGCTGATGGACGCATTGGGCGGGCACAAGGCCGATGTGGTGATGTCCGATATGGCCTGGCCAACGACAGGACATCGCGCCACCGATCATTTGCGCATCGTGCAGCTCGTCGAACTTGCCGCCTATTTCGCCATCGACGTGCTCAGCCCAGGCGGGGCGTTCGTCGCCAAGGTGTTCCAGGGCGGCACCGAACATGAGCTGCTGCACATGCTCAAGCGCCATTTCCGCTCGACCTTCCATGTCAAGCCGCCGGCGAGCCGCTCGGACTCAGCCGAAACCTATCTGGTGGCCAAGGGCTTCAGGGGAGACGAGGAAGCGTCGGCCTAGAGGCGCGGCGCATTGGCTTCGTGGCCAGCCCCTTCGGCATCTGCAAGAGCTTGCGCCCGTTCGGCGCGGCTGCGATACCCCGAAATGGCGCTGCCGGCCGTGCGCGACATCAGCAGGAACGGTACGGCAGCCAACAGCGACACCGCGGCGATGATGTAGAACGCGATCTGGAAATCGGCGAGCTCGATTTCGCCGCCGCGCAACTGCGCGCTGCCTTCGAGAATGCCGCCGGCCAGGGCGACGCCGAGCGCCGTGGCGATGGGCCGCACAACCGCGTGGATTGCCGTTGCCGGCCCGGTATCGTCGTCGTCGATCTCCGAAAAGGTCAGTGCGTTCTGGCCGGTGAAATAGGTGGAGCGGAAAATCCCGGCGATGAGGATCACCGCCATCATCAGCACCACCGGCGTGCCGGGCTGAAAGCTGCCCTTGATGACCATGGTGATGGAGGTAAGCACCGCCGCCCACATCAGCGCCGAGCGAAAGCCGATGGTCATATAGAGGCGCCCGGCGAAGAATTTCATGATGAGGGCGCCAAAGGCGCCGACGAATGTCACCATTCCCGATTCGAACGGGCTGAAACCGAAGCCGAGCTGCAGCATCAGCGGCAGCAGGAACGGAATGGCGCCAACCCCGATCAGGAAGATCGTCGTGCCTGTGACCGTGCCGCGGAAGGTTGGCTCGCGCAGGATATTGAGATCGAGAAGCGGGTGCGCTGCGTGGCGCGAATACGCGATATAGACGATGCCGGCGAAAATCCCGACGCCCGTCGAAACCGCCGCCAGCCACATCGGCAGCACCGGCATGCTGACCAGCGACAGACCGAAAACGATTCCCGAGAACGCAAAGCCCAGCAGCGTAAAGCCGATGAAATCCATCGGGCGCTGGGGGCCCGGATCGATCCTCGGCAGGAAAATGGTGATCAGCACGAGACCGATAAGGCCGATGGGCACGTTGATGAGAAAGATCCAGTGCCAGCTGAGATATGTCGTCAGGAACCCACCGACTGGCGGGCCCATCGTCGGGGCTATGAGCGCGGGAATGGTGAGCCAGGCCATGGCATCGACCAGCCGGGTGCGGTCGGTCGTGCGCAACAGGATCAGGCGGGCCAGCGGGGACATCATCGCCCCGCCCATGCCCTTGACGAACCGCGCCAGCACGAATTCGTGCAGCGAACCGGCAAAGGCGCAAGCGATGGAGCCGAGAATGAAAACCGCGATGGCGGCGCGAAAAACGTTCTTTGCTCCGAACTTGTCGGCCATCCAGGCGCTGACCGGAATGAAGATGGCGAGCGCCACGAAATAGGCGGTAAACGCGAGCTTGAGCGCCACCGGCGTCGTGCCGATATCGGCCGCGATCGCAGGCAGGGACGTGGCGATCACCGTCGCATCCATGTTTTCCATGAACAGGGCGACCGCGAGGGTCAGGGGAATTATGCGGTCCACGTGCGCAACGTCGGGTGGGAATCGGGAAACATATCGAAGGAGTGCGTTCACTATGGGCCTGATTTGACAGTTCTGCAAAGCGTCCTGTTTGCCCAAGCTTTGCAAACCTCGCCGGCGTGACGAGTGGGGGAGGGCTCTGGCTCCCGGCAAACGACGGCTCTGTGACGCACTATGCAAACCGTCATGCCAGTGCTATTGACCCTCGCCAACCTGAACCCGGCGAGTCTCCCATTTGGACCGGGTCGTGCTCCAACATCTCTGAGTTTGATCAGAAGGCAGGAAGGGTCTGGCCTTGGCGAAAATCATTACTACCATCACTGGCGACGCGGCGCTGACCTTTGACGACGTGCTGCTGCAGCCGGCGCGTTCGGACCTTTTGCCGAGCGAGACCGATATCTCCACCTATGTGACGCGCGATATCGCGCTCAACCTGCCGATCCTCTCCTCGGCGATGGACACGGTGACCGAAGCCAATATGGCGATTGCCATGGCTCAGGCCGGCGGCATCGGGGTGATCCACAAGAATCTGACCGCCGATCAGCAGGCCGAGCAGGTGCGCCAGGTCAAGAGCTTCGAAAGCGGCATGGTGGTCAACCCGATCACCATCGGGCCCGATGCGACCCTTGCCGATGCACTGGCACTGATGCAGGCCAACCGCATCTCGGGCATTCCAGTGGTCGAGAATGCAGGTACGGGCGGGCGCATCACCGGCAAGCTCGTCGGTGTGGTGACCAACCGCGATGTGCGTTTTGCTTCCAATCCGCGCCAGCCCGTGCGCGAGTTGATGACCCACGAAAATCTGGTGACTGTGCGCGACAGCATCTCCAAGGAGGATGCCAAGCGCCTGCTTCATACCCACCGGATCGAAAAGCTGCTGGTGATCGATGAGGCTGGCAACTGCACCGGCCTTATTACCGTCAAGGACATCGAAAAGGCCCAGCTCAACCCCAATGCGGTCAAGGACGCAGAGGGGCGCCTGCGGGTCGCCGCCGCATCGACCGTTGGCGATCAGGGCTTCGAACGTTCGCTGCAGCTGATCGATGCCGGCGTCGATCTTCTGGTCATCGACACCGCCCACGGGCATTCGGTGCGGGTTGCCGAGGCCGTGGAGCGGGTCAAGCGCGAGAGCAATTCGACGCGGATCGTTGCCGGCAATGTGGCGACGGCGGAAGCCGTCAAGGCTTTGGTCGATGCCGGCGCGGACTCGATCAAGGTCGGCATCGGGCCGGGCTCGATCTGCACGACACGCGTCGTTGCCGGTGTCGGCGTGCCGCAGCTTGCCGCCGTGATGGCCTGCGCCGAAGAAGCCGACAAGCGGGGCGTTCCGGTGATCGCCGACGGTGGAATCAAATTCTCAGGTGATCTGGCTAAAGCCTTGGCGGGCGGTGCTTCCTGCGTCATGGTCGGTTCGCTCCTGGCCGGCACCGACGAGGCCCCGGGCGAGGTCTACCTCTACCAGGGCCGCAGCTATAAATCCTATCGCGGCATGGGTTCGGTCGGCGCCATGGGATCGGGCTCGGCGGACCGCTATTTTCAGCAGGACGTGCGCGATCAGATGAAGCTCGTGCCCGAAGGTATAGAGGGGCAGGTGCCCTATAAGGGCGCGGTCGCCGCTGTGCTGCACCAGCTTGCCGGCGGCCTGCGCGCCTCCATGGGCTATACGGGCGCACGTAGTCTCAAGGAATTCCGCGAGACCGCTGTTTTCGTGAAGATTTCCGGTGCGGCACTGTCGGAAAGTCATGTGCATGACGTATCGATCACCCGCGAGGCGCCCAATTACCGCGGCGGGCGGTAAGGAGTGGTGCGATGCGCCTGCCTGGCCGCCTTTCCGCCGCCATCGAGGTTCTGACGCAGGTCGATACACGTCATCGTCCCGTTTCCGAGGCGCTGAAGGCCTGGGGGCTCAACAACCGCTTCGCCGGGGCAGGGGACCGGGCGGCGATCGGCAATCTTGTCTATGACGCGCTGCGGCGGCGCGCTTCCCATGCCCATGTGATGGGAAGCGATGATCCGCGCGCGCTGGTGCTGGCTGTCGTGGTGCGCGACTGGGGCGAGGCCCCGGAGGCTTTGAATGCGGGTTTCGCCGAGGACAGGCACGCGCCCGATCCGCTGAGTGACGACGAAATCGCGCGGTTGCGTGCCATTCCCGAGGCGCTCTCTCAAGCCCCGGATGAGGTGCGCGCCGATGTGCCCGACTGGCTGGTGCCTTCGCTGATGCGCGGCTTCGGTGAAGACTGGGTTTCCGAAATGAAGGCGATGACCGGCAGGCCGCCTTTGGACCTGCGGGTCAATACGCTCAGGTCCAGCCGTGAGCGTGTAAAGAAATCGCTGGCGCGATTTTCGCCCGAACCAACCGCGATTGCGCCGCAGGGCTTGCGCATGCCTGCCGGGGCGCGCGATGCCCGTACCCCCAACGTCACCAGTGACGAAGGGTATCTCAAGGGCTGGTTCGAAGTGCAGGACCAGGGCAGCCAGATCGTTTCGACGCTGGCCGGCGCGAAGCTCGGTGAGCAGGTGCTCGACCTCTGTGCCGGTGGCGGCGGCAAGACATTGGCCATGGCGGCCGCGATGGACAATCGCGGCCAGATCTTCGCTTATGACAGCGACCGCAATCGGCTGGCGCCGATCTATGACCGGCTGAAGCGCAATGGCGTGCGCAATGTGCAGGTTCGCCCGCCCGAGCCGAACGCGCTCGACGATCTCGCCGGCCGCATGGACCGGGTGCTGATCGATGCGCCGTGCACGGGCACGGGCACATGGCGCCGGCGGCCGGACACCAAGTGGAAGCTGACGCGCGAGCTTGTGGCGCAGCGCTCCGGTGAGCAGGCGGCGCTGCTCGAGGAGGGCTTGCGATATCTCAAGCCCGGCGGCACGCTGGTCTATATCACCTGCTCCATCCTGCCGGAGGAGAATGCCGACCAGATCGCGGCCCTGCGCACTCAGCACCCCGAGATGCAGCCGCTCGACGCTGCGGCGCTCTGGCATGAGATGCTTGGTGTGACGCTCGCCGGACGACTCGATGCCCAAGGGGGGCTGACGCTGACGCCGCTGCGCACGGCCACTGACGGCTTCTATTTCGCGGCGCTGCGCAAAAGCTGACGCCCGGCAGGTCGCTTGCGCAATCCGGTTCCTGTCGCTAAAGGCTCGCCATGCAAGACCAGTCCCCCGCCACCGATACCATCCTCATCGTCGATTTCGGCTCGCAAGTCACGCAGCTGATCGCGCGCCGCATTCGCGAAACCGGCGTCTATTGCGAAATCCATCCATTCCAGAACGCAGGTGACGCCGTGCGCAAGCTCGAGCCCAAGGGCATCGTGCTCTCGGGCAGCCCCGCCTCGACCCTCGAGGAAAACGCGCCGACCATCGATCCGGCGGTGATCGAAGCCGGCGTGCCCATCCTCGGCATCTGCTACGGGCAGCAGGCGCTTTGCGTGGCACTCGGCGGCAAGGTAGAGGGCGGCCATCACCGTGAGTTCGGCCGCGCCGAGGTGAAGGTGCAAAAGCTCTCTGGTCTCTACGATGGCGTCTGGGAGCTCGGCACCGAGCATCAGGTGTGGATGAGCCATGGCGACCGCGTGGTGGATATCCCCGAAGGCTTCGAGGTAGTCGGCACTTCGCCGGGCGCGCCATTCGCCATGATCGCCAACGAGGCGCGCCGCATCTATGGCGTGCAGTTCCACCCGGAGGTTGTGCACACGCCCGATGGGGCGAAGCTCTACGCCAATTTCGTCCACAAGATTTGCGGCATCGGCACGACATGGACCATGGCCGCCTATCGCGAAAAGGCAGTCGAGAAGATCCGTGAGCAGGTCGGCGACGCGCGCGTGATCTGCGGACTTTCGGGCGGCGTCGACTCGTCAGTGGCGGCGGTACTGATCCATGAGGCGATTGGCGACCAGCTCACCTGCATCTTTGTCGACCACGGTCTGATGCGGCTCAACGAGGCCGAAGAGGTCGTGACCATGTTCAGGGACCACTACAATATCCCGCTGGTTCACGTTGATGCATCGGACAAATTCATCGGCGCGCTCGAAGGCGAAAGCGATCCAGAGGTCAAGCGCAAGACCATTGGCCGGCTCTTCATCGAAACCTTCGAGGAGGAGGCGGGCAAGATCGGCGGCGCGCAATTCCTGGCCCAGGGCACGCTTTACCCGGACGTCATCGAGAGCGTCTCCTTCACCGGCGGCCCTTCGGTGACAATCAAGAGTCACCATAATGTCGGGGGCCTGCCCGAGCGCATGAACATGAAGCTCGTCGAGCCGCTGCGCGAACTGTTCAAGGACGAAGTGCGCGCGCTTGGCCGCGAGCTCGGTCTGCCGGAACGGTTCGTCGGCCGCCACCCCTTCCCGGGACCGGGCCTCGCCATCCGCTGCCCCGGCGGCATCACCCGCGAGAAGCTCGATATCCTGCGCCAGGCCGATGCCATCTATCTCGACGAGATCCGCAAGGCCGGGCTCTACGACCACATCTGGCAGGCCTTCGCCGTGCTGCTGCCGGTGCAGACCGTCGGCGTCATGGGCGATGGGCGCACCTATGAGTTCGTCTGCGCACTGCGTGCGGTGACGTCCGTCGACGGCATGACGGCGGACTTCTACCCCTACGATGTGGCTTTCCTCGGCAAAACCGCGACCCGGATCATCAACGAAGTGCGCGGCATCAACCGTGTGGTCTACGACGTGACCAGCAAGCCGCCAGGCACGATAGAGTGGGAATGATTCAGGCCCTTTCGTAGCTATCCAAAAATGCGCCACCGTTCGCGGCATCGAAAGAAAGGAGATGCTGTATGAGCTTTGAGCTTACGATGCTTGTGGCGAGTTCGGCACTCTGCCTTGTGCAGATACTATTGGCGTCCCACACAGCAAGTCTTCAGCGCGGTTATCGTTGGGCGGCAAGCGCGCGTGATACCGAACTTCCCCCGTTGACGGGGATAGCGGGACGCCTCGAACGAGCGTTGCAAAATTTCCTCGAAACGTTCCCGGTCTTTGTTGCCGGAGTTTTTCTGGTCGAGTTCTTGCACCATGGAGGGCTGCTCAGCGCATGGGGAGCTGGTCTCTATTTCATTGCCCGTCTGGCATACGTACCACTTTATGCGTTTGGAGTTTTTCTCATCCGCTCGCTCATCTGGAACGTGGCCTTCTTTGGAATCGTGCTCTTGTTTCTCGCAGCGGTTCTTCCGGTATGATAACTCCTGCAGGCGTCGAGCGCCGCAGCCAAGGCAACCGTAGCAAGTTCATAGCCCCTTTTGCGGGGATTGTCGGAACTCTTCGCCACAGCTAAACATTACAGGAAGCTTGAAAAAAGCCGTGAGCGGCCCGGTTGTGCTACCTACCGTGCGAAGCTAGTTCGTGTACCTGCCAGTGTTGGCACCAGCGCCCGCCGGAGAAGGAATAGTGACCGAGTACTCTCCGCACTTGCCGGCGCTGCGTCATCAAAGCGAGTGCCTGATCAGCATTCGTCGCGCTCATGTCGTCATCTGCGACCGCCCCGGACTCGAACGTGCAGCCTGTGAGTGTTACGCTGCTGTCCGGCGTCGTTTTGAACGGCTGCTGCCGTCAGGCGGCGCCAGCGAGACCAAGGTAGAGGCGCCGTGATGTTCGATCCGTCGCAGACATCCGACATGCTGACCCAAGGCGCGGCAAATTGGCGCAGCCTTGCAGACGCGATGCGTGCGCTGGTCTTCCTTGCCGATCCGGGCGGGCAAAACGTCTATATCAATGCCCGCTACCACAATTATACGGGCTTGCCGGCCGAGGCGCTGCTTGGCGAAGGTTGGCTCTCGGTTCTGCATCCCGACGACCGCGCCCGGGCAATCGAGACCTGGGGGCGCTCTGTCTCCAACGGCCA
>Ga0180216_1000409_pt1 | contig 46588 bp, 42 predicted proteins | sample eDN3rd37CBELigMG_FD_128879 | JGI IMG/M metagenome (GOLD analysis project Ga0180216, IMG submission 128879) | Enriched Miracle-Growth compost microbial communities from Emeryville, California, USA - eDNA 3rd pass 37_C BE-Lig MG (version 2)... ...
CGGTAGCCGTACATCTCGCGCAGGGTGATCGCGTGGCGGTTGCCGTCGGCGATCTCGATGTCGTCGACGGTGATCAGGCCGGGGTGTGCCACTCCGGTTGCCTGCGCGATCTTGAAGACGTCGCGTCGGAGGGCTTCGATGTAGTCGGCGACGCGGTCGGCCTTGGAGGGGACGTCGAGTCCTCGGGTGAGCCAGCGGTTCTGGGTGGCGACGCCGGTGGGGCAGCGGTCGGTGTGGCATTTCTGTGCCTGGATGCATCCGATGGAGAACATCGGTTCGCGGGCGACGTTGACCATGTCGCAGCCGAGTGCCATGGCGACCACGGCGTTGTCGGGCAGGCCGAGTTTGCCGGCGCCGATGAAGGTGACGTCGTCGGTCAGGCCGGCCTCGGCGAACGTCGCGTAGACCCGCGCGAATCCGCTGCGGAACGGAAGGGAGACGGCGTCGGCGAACACCAGTGGTGCTGCGCCGGTTCCGCCTTCGCCGCCATCGATGGTGACGAAGTCGACGCCGCGGTCGGTCTGGCTCATCCGGCGTGTGAGTTCGTCCCAGAAGGTCATGTCGCCGACGGCGGATTTGATGCCGACGGGAAGTCCCGTCTCGGCGGCGAGTAGTTCGACCCAGTCGAGCAGACTGTCGATGTCGTGGAACTCCGTGTGCCGGGACGGGCTCACGCAGTCCTTGCCGACGGGGATTCCGCGGACCTCGGCGATTTCCGGGGTGACCTTGGCTCCGGGGAGCAGTCCGCCGAGTCCCGGCTTGGCGCCCTGGCTGAGTTTGATCTCCAGAGCGCGGACAGGTGCCGATCCGACGACCCGCTTCAGTCGTGCGAGGTCGAAGTGGCCGTCCTCGTCGCGGCACCCGAAGTAGCCGGTGCCGATCTGGAAGATCAACTCTCCGCCGTTGCGGTGGTAGTTCGTCAGACCACCTTCGCCGGTGTTCTGCAGGCATCCGGCCGCACCGGCGCCTCGGTTGAGCGCCTCCACCGCGGCGCCGGACAGCGAGCCGAAGCTCATCGCGGAGATGTTGACGAACGACCCGGGGCGGAAGGCGCGGGCGCGCCCGCGTGCGGCGCCGAGGATCTTCGCGGACGGAATGGAGACCTTCTCGCCACCGTGCGGAGCGGCCGACGGAGGTAGGTCCGAGAACGTACGGTGCTTGATGATCGTGTACCCGTCGGTGTACTCGATGTCGTTGTCGCTGCCGAAACCGAAGGTGTTCGTGACGTTCTTCGACGACGCGTAGATCCATCTGCGCTGGTCGCGGTTGAACGGCCGTTCCTCGTCGTTGGTCGTCGTGATGTACTGCCGCAGTTCGGGTCCCAGCGACTCCAGAACATAGCGCGCATGCCCGACAATCGGGAAGTTCCGTAGCAACGAATGTCGTTTCTGCACAAGATCGTAGGCACCGACGGCGGCCGCCGCAGCGGCCGGGATACCGAGCGATTTCGACCATCCCATCCTCCGAGGGTACGTCCGAACGGTGACCTCGGAGCGGGAACCGATCGGGGTTTGGGGAGGCGGACACCACGGGTACCCGCCGTGCAGAACTGTGCGTGGTGAGAGGTGAGCGAATGCGGAAGAGCGACCTGCAGTCCGACTACGACGAGGCCGACCTCGAGATCGGAGATCGCAAGAAGGCTGCCGCCGGCATCACCGGCGTCACCGTGGCGATGAAACGATCCCTCGAGCAGATGGGACTGGTGCGTTCGGCCGAGACTCTGCTCGAGCTGAACCAGGCCGAAGGGTTCGACTGCCCGAGCTGTGCGTGGCCCGACCCGGACCCCGGCCATCGTAAGATCGCCGAGTTCTGCGAGAACGGTGCCAAGGCCGTTGCCGAGGAAGGCACCAAGCGCCGCGCCGACCCCGACTTCTTCGCCAGGTACAGCATCGACGAGCTCGCCGCGCACAGCGAACTGTGGCTCGGCAAGCAGGGCCGCATCACGCACCCGATGGTCAAGCGACCCGGTGCCACGCATTACACCCCGATCGAGTGGGACGAGGCCTTCGCCCTCATCGGTGAGCAACTGAAGTCGCTGGACAGCCCTGATCAGGCCACCTTCTACACCTCCGGGCGCGCGTCGAACGAAGCCGCCTTCGTGTACCAACTGTTCGCGCGGGCGTTCGGGACGAACAACCTGCCCGACTGCTCCAACATGTGCCACGAGTCCACGAGCATCGCGCTGCAGGAGTCGATCGGCATCGGCAAGGCCAGCGTGATGCTCGACGACGTCCACAACGCGGAGTTGATCATCCTGCAGGGGCAGAACCCCGGCACGAACCACCCGCGCATGCTCACCGCGCTCGAAGAGGCCAAGCAGAACGGCGCGAAGATCCTGACGATCAACCCGCTGCGCGAGGCGGGCCTGGTCAACTTCCGTAACCCGCAGACTCCGCGCGGCGTGCTCGGGCGGGGAACGGACCTGTCCGACCTGCACCTGTCCATCAACGTCAACGGCGACCTCGCGTTGTTGCAGGCGTTCGGGTCGCTGCTCGTCGAATGGGATGCGCTCGACCACGACTTCGTGCGGCAGTACACGCGGGGATTCGACGAATGGGTCGAACACGTCCGGGACATCGACTGGGACGAGGTGGTCGCCGCGACCGGCCTGTCGCGACAGCAGATCACCGAGGCCGCCCAGATGCTGCGCCGCTCGAAGGCGACGGTTTTCTGCTGGGCCATGGGTATCACCCAGCACCGCAACGCGGTGGCGACCATCAAGGAGATCTGCAACCTCGCGTTCGCGCAGGGCAACATCGGCAAGCGCGGTGCCGGGCTCATGCCGGTGCGTGGACACTCGAACGTCCAGGGCGACCGCACGATGGGGATCTGGGAACGTGCGCCGCAGAGTTTCCTCGATGCGATCGAGAAGGAGTTCGGTTTCGACCCTCCTCGTGAGAACGGTTACGACACGGTCGATTCGATCAAGGCGATGCGCGACGGCAAGGTGCGGTTCTTCCTCGGTCTCGGCGGCAACTTCGTGCAGGCGGCGCCGGATACCGGTGTCACCGCCGAGGCGATGGCCGGCATCGACATGACGGTGCACATCTCGACGAAACCGAATCGTTCCCATCTGGTCTGCGGCAGAACGGCGTTGATCCTTCCGACGCTCGGACGCACCGACAAGGACGTCCAGGCCTCCGGCCCGCAGTTCGTGTCGGTCGAGGACACGACCTGCGCGGTCCACGCCTCCCGGGGACCGCTGAAGCCTCCCTCCGAGCACCTGCGTTCGGAGGTCGCGATCATCACCGGCATCGCCGAGGCCACGCTCGGCGACCGTTACGGGATCGACTGGAAGGCGATGCGCGACGACTATGCGAACATCCGCTCGCGCATCTCCCGCGTCGTCCCGGGCTGTGAGGGTTACGAGGTCAACGTCCGGCGCCCGGGAGGCTTCATTCTTCCGCATCCGCCCCGCGATACCCGGAGCTTCGAGACCGATTCGGGTAAGGCCGAATTCGCTGTCTCACCGGTGGACGTGGTCCAGGTGCCGCCGGGGCATCTGCTGTTGCAGACGATGCGCAGCCACGACCAGTTCAACACCACCATCTACGGCCTCAGCGACCGCTACCGCGGGATCGAGGGCGGCCGTCGCGTCGTGTTCATGCATCGGGAAGACATCGCCGCACTGGGCTTCGACAACGGGGACTTCGTCGACCTGTTCACACGATGGGACGGCGACGACCGCGATCGCTGCGCCAAGCGGTTCCGGATCGTCGAATACGACCTGCCCCGAGGAAGCGCGGCCGCCTACTACCCGGAGACCAACCCTCTCGTCCCGCTCGATTCGACCGCGCTGGAGAGCAACTGCCCCACCTACAAGTCGATCGTGATCTCCCTGGCGCCCGCCGGACGCGACGAGTGCCCGGATGCGCTCGGAACCGCGCCCGTGGGGTCGGACTGGTCGCACAAGACGACCCCGGAGCCGAAGCACCTGTCCTGAGCGACGGTCAGGACGCCTCGAATGCTCCTTCGCGCAGCAGGGTTTCGGCTGCGACGAAGGCCGTGGCGCGACGCGTGACGGTGGGCGGCGCCGGTGGGTTGCCGTTCCATTGGTCGAACAGGGTGCTCAGGCTCAATGCGATGCGCTCGGGCGATTCCCAGTGGCGCCACGCATCGAAGTCTCTCGTGCGCACGAGTTTCCGTGCTGTCTCGAGTGGGGTGCGTCCGGCCCGGTGATGGTCGAGGGCGGCGTCGCGCAACCACAGCCAGTAGTCGCGCAGTGCTCGGATCTCCGCTGCACCGCAGGTCGGTCCGTGTCCGGGCACGTACACCGCGGCGTCCCAGCCGAGCAGTCGGTCGAGCGCCGACAACCAGTTGTCGAGCGGGCCGTGCCACAGGATCGGCGTCGAACCGATGAACAGCAGGTCGCCGGTGAAGACGACCCCGGCGTCGGCGACACGGACGACGAGGTCGCCGGCCGTGTGGCACGGTCCGAGTTGCTCGAGTTCGATCGTGCGGCCACCGATGTCCAGTGAGGTGGCGGTCGCGAAGGTGGTGTCGGGCATCCGCGGGGTGCGGCGCGGGAAACGGGCACCGCCGCGGACCCGCGCCATGTAGGCGCCGGCCGCACCGATCGGTCCGGGAACCCGCCGGATCAGGGAGCCCGTACCGGCCAGCACGGCGAGGGCGCGCGGCGGAAGATCCTCGCGCATCCCCTCCAGTGCGGCGGCGCTGGTGGTGATCCGCGCAGTGGGCGGCAGCGTGTCGTTGCCCCACCAGTGGTCCCCGTCGTTGTGGGTGTTCACCGCGTCGGTGATCGGAGCATCGGCGACCAGCGGTGCCTGTGCCTCGGCGATGCGCTGCGCCCATGCGACGTCCCATGCGGTGTCGACGACCAGCGACGCCGTTCCCGGTGCGACGACCAGTCCGGTGTTGGCCTCACCCCAGCCGCCGGGGGTACGCACGAACGCCCAGACCCCGTCGCCGACCTGCTGCAGTCCACTCATGTCGACCTCCCGGCTCGTCACCCTATCGGCGTGTCCGTTTCGTGCGCCTTCGGCTCGGGTAGCCGACGATCAACCGTCATCCACAGGAGCCGACAGACATGAGACTCAGTACCGTACTCGCGACCGCCGCTGCCACGACGACCACGGCGATCATCGGATCGATCGCTTCCCAGGACACGAACTCCCGGTGGTACCGGAAGCTCCGCAAGCCCGGTTTCCAGCCTCCTGCCGCGGCGTTCCCCATCGTCTGGACCGCACTGTACGCCGATATCGCCGTCACTTCGGCGGTGGCGATCGACGAGTACACCGATGCCGACGACTACGCCGGTCGTCGCAATTACATCGCGGCTCTTGCCACGAATCTCGTCCTCAACGCGTCGTGGTCGTGGGTGTTCTTCAAGGGGCACCGACTGATGCCCGCCACGGTGGTCGCCGCACTGCTCGCCGCCAGCACGGCGGATCTGACGCGCCGGACGGCCGAAGCGAGTCCGGCTGCGGGCGCCGCGCTGGCTCCGTACTCGGCGTGGACGGCGTTCGCCACGCTGCTGACCGGACGGATCACGCAGCTCAACCGCTGACCCGACCTTCCACGGCGTCTTCCGGACGGAGCCCGGTCACGGGTGGTGGACCGGAAGAACGACGGAACCGGCATGGGCGATGATGGAAGGCATGTTGGAAACACCCGTCGTCATCGGTATCGGATCGATCTGCGTGGGGTTCGTCTTCTTCATGCTCGCCGCGACGGGCACGCGATCGCGCTGGGACAAGAAGATCACCATCACGCTCTTCGCGATCGCCATCGTCTTCATGACGATCATCCCGGTCATCGGGGCGGTGGGGTTCGCGGCCTGACACTCCGCGGCGTCGCGGTGGAAGTGCTCGCACACCGCCGATCCCCGTGGGAGTATCCACCGCAGGGAACCGAACTGGGGAGGTCGCGGTGGGTGGCGTCAGTGGTGAATTGAAAGACGAACTGACGAAGCGTCTTTCGTCGGTACTCGACGGCAGTTGGACGCTGCGGCGCATCGAGCGGCTCACCGGTGGTGCGAGCCGCGAGACGTGGGCGATCACCGCGGCGTCGGCCACCGGCGGCACCCGGGAGTTGATCCTGCGTCGCGACCCGCCGGGACGCGAGGACGCACGCAGGATCGCCATGGAAGCGGCATCCTTCGACGAGGCCGGGCGCGTCGGCGTGCCCGTGCCCGACGTGATCGACCGCAGCGGCGACGAACCGCACCCCGGGATCGGCGCCTACCTCGTGATGTCGAAGGTGCCCGGTGAGGCGCTGCCGCAGCGGCTGTTGCGCGACGAGAATCTGGCCGAGGTCCGCGCCGCCCTGCCCTACGAACTCGGGCGCATTCTCGCCCGGATCCACCGCATGGACATCGAGGCCGTCCCGAACCTGCCGGAACACGACCCGCTGACCTCCTTGTTCGACGAGTACCTCACCAACGGCGAACCGGTGCCGACGCTCGAGGCCGCCTTCGCATGGCTCACCCGCAACCGTCCGCCGGCGACCGGGAAAGCGTTCGTACACGGCGACTTCCGCAACGGGAACCTGCTGGTCGACGCGGAGGGCGTGCGCGGGGTGCTCGACTGGGAGCTGGCGCACGTCGGTGATCCGATGGAGGACCTCGGGTGGCTGTGCACCCGGACCTGGCGCTTCGGCTCGCCGCACCCGGTCGGCGGGTTCGGCTCCCGCGACGACCTGTTCCGCGGGTACGCCGACGAGTCGGGCGAACGTCCCGACCCCGAGGTCGTCCACTGGTGGGAGGTCTACGGTTCGCTGCGGTGGGCAGTGATCTGCCGGATGCAGGCCGCCGCAGCGGCGACCGGAGGCGACAACACCCTCGAACTGCTCGCCATCGGCCGCCGCGTCGCCGAGTGCGAACACGACCTGTTGGATCTGCTCGGAGTTCCTCCTCACGAGGAGGCGGAGGCTCCTCCCGCCGCCCCTCACTTCCTCGGGGCACCGCCGGTCGAGGAGCTGCTCGACGCGGTGCGTGAGTTCGTCCTGGAGGTCGGGGCGGGCGCCGATGCGAAGACCCGCTATCGCAGCCGGGTCGCGGCGCACGTCCTCGGCATCGCCGCGCGGGAGGCCACCCTCGCCCCGGCGGTGCGGGAGACCTACCGGGTGCGGCTCGCCGGTCTCGGCTACCGCTCCGAAGCCGAACTCGCCCTCGGTGTGCGTGCAGGACGAGATCACCTCGACGACCCACAGGTCGCCGAGGTGATCAGGGGGTTGGCCGCGAACCGGCTGAAGGTCGCGAACCCGAGATATCGCTGACGGATCAGTGCGTGGCGGCGACCTCCGCACCGATACCGGTCTCCGCGCGCACCAGCATCTCCGCGAACTTCTCGTCCTCGAGGCGGCCTCGTCCCCGGCGCTTCTCGCCGACGATCGACCCGATCACGCACGCGGCGATGCCGAGCGGCATGGTGACGATCACCGGGAGCTGGATGGTCAGGGGAGCGGGGCCGCTGCCCATCCACAGGGCCTCGGTGAACATCAGGCTCACGACCGTCGAGACGAGACCGGTGAGCACACCCCAGACCGCGCCGGTGGCGTTGAACCGACGCCAGTTCAGGCTCAGCACGAGGGCGGGCAGATGCGCGCTGCCGGCCACCATGAACGCCATGCCCATGAAGAAGGTGATGTTGGTGTCGTCACCGATGAGCATGGCCAGGCCGATGGCGAGGACGCTGAAGGACACTGCCCCGTACCGCGCGATGCGGGCCTGGGCCTCGTCCTCCCGGGCCTGCTCGTCCGCGGCGAGATTCTCGATCGGTTCCTTCCGGGTGACGGCCGGCCATACGTCGCGGGCGAAGGTGCCGGCCGCGGAGATCACGACGCCCGCCACCACCGCGACGATGGACGCGAAGGCGACCGCGGCGACGAGTGCGAGCGCGACGGACCCGCCGATCGTGCCGGCTCCGCCACCGAGTTCGGTGACGAGCACGGGTGCTGCGAGGTTGCCGCCGGGGCCGACGAGATCGGTGCCGTTCGGTCCGAGCACGGCTGCGGCGCCGAAGCCCATCACGATGACGATCAGGTAGAACAGGCTGCACAGCGCGACGGTCCAGCCGAGGGAGCGCCGTGCCGTCGTGGCTTCGGGGACGGTGAAGAATCGGATGAGGATGTGTGCCATCCCGGCGGTGCCCAGGGCGAACGCGAGCGCGTAGGAGACGAGGTTGATCGCGCTGGTCTGGCCGAAGATCAGCCCGGGGGACAGGATCGCATCGCCTGCGACGGCGTTGTCGGTGGCGGCGTCGAGGACCTTCGGGAACGCGAACCCGAACTGCGCCAGGATGCCGAAGCACACGATGATCGCGAGCACCGACAGGATCGACGACTTGATGACCTGAACCCAGGTGGTGGCGAGCATGCCGCCCACGAAGACGTAGATGCCCATGAGCGATCCGGCGACCACCACCGACAGCCAGAACGGGATGCCCGAGACGGATTCGAGGAGCACACCCGCGGCGACGAGCTGGGCGAGCAGCACGAATGTGCCGGTGGCGATCGTGCTCAGCGCGACCGCGACCCGCACGTTCCGCGAGTCGGTGCGGAAGACGAGGACGTCGGCGAGGGTGTACTTGCCGAGATTGCGCATCTTCTCCGCGAGGAGGAACAGCACCGGCAGGAACGAGATGACGGACGTGAACAGGATGACGGTGCCGTCGACGCCCTTGGAGAAGATCAGGCCGGTGGTGCCGAGAAAGCTGCCGGCGGAGATGAATTCGCCTGCGATGGCGAATCCGTTCTGCCAGCTGGAGATCGAGCGACCCGCGGCGAAGAATCCGTCGGCACTCTTCGCGCGCCGGGACGCAGCGAAGGTCACCCACAGCGTCAGGGAGATGACGGCGCTGCAGATCGCGATGGCGAGATAATCGGCGTCACCGGTCATGATGCGACCTCCTCGGATGCGGGACGGTTCCGTTCGACTGCTTTGACGGCGTCGTCGACGGCGGGGCCGATGTAGGTGCGGGAGAGACGGAAGTAAGCCCAGACCAGCACCCAGGTTCCGGCGAACTGGGAGAACACCACCCACAGCGACAGCGGGACGCCGAGGACGACGGTCGTTCCCAACTGATCGGGGAACCCGATGAAGGCGACGAGGAAGGACGTGAACAGCACGACGGTGATGCCACCGAGCGTGTTGGTCACCCGGGCGCGTCGGCGACGCAGTTCCGCGATCTCGGGAAGGTGGAGCATCCGCGTCCAGACGAGCTCGTCCTCCGGGGACGAGGTGGGGACGCCGTTCACGGTGTCGGTCATGCCCGCACCGCCGCACCGCGGGCGCTGTCGAGCGCGAAGAGGTTCTCGTCCCAGCCGGCCTCGAGCGGGCCGAAGAAGTGGAAGCGGACCTGCTTGACCTCGTAGAGCCAGCGGCCGTCGATTTTGACTACCCGGTCGTTGTAGCGACCGGCCGCGATCGCGGGCGCACCGTCGGTGACGCAGGGCTGCCACAGGAACGAGCGCACCGTGGCACGGTCACCGTCGAGGTCGATCTCGAGGTTCGTGATGAAGTGCCAGAAGGAGGTCAGCCCGCCGTCGGCGAGTCCCGCGAAGAAGGTGCGCATCTCCTCCTTCCCGCGCGGGTGGGACAGGCCGTCGAACTCGCCGTCGTCGGTGAACAGGTCCATGAGCGCGTCCCAGTTGCCGTCGTCGAGGTGGCGGCAGTACTGCGCGTCGAGCTTCCGGATCGCCTCGAGGTCTTCGAGGCGGGTGATGCGGTCGAGCAGGGACGACTCGGGGTGGGGACTGGACACAGCAGATCCTCCGTTGTGAGGGTTATTAACAACCGTTCATGTGATGCGGACCATAACAACGGTGCACATTCCCGTCAGCGGGAAGGTTCTTGCTGGTCGGCGCGATCTGCGCTTACTGTGCAGGGATGAACAGCCGGTCGAACGGTGCGTCCTCGTCCATTCGGGAACGGATTCTCGAGACCGCGCTCGACGAGTTCTACGAGTGCGGATTCCACGGGGCGACGATGCGCAATATCGCCAACGCCGCAGGTTGTAGCGCTGCCAACGTCTACAACCATTTCGAGAACAAGTCGGAACTGCTCGTGGAAATTCTCCGCCGCGCGAGCGACGAGCAGTTCACGGCGACCCGCAACGCCCTGCGCAAGGTCGGCGACGATCCGGCCGAACGGTGGCGCGCGGCGGTCGCGGCCCACGCGCTGTACACCGCGCGGAATCCGCGGGCCTGCCTGGTGGCGAATTCGGAACTGCGGTATCTCGGCCCGCTCGACCGCAAGCGCGTGGTGGGTTCGCGCGACGCCCAGGAACAGCTCTTCGTCGACATCGCGGAAGACGGTGTGGAGCAAGGGCTTTTCACGCTCGAACGGGTGCATCAGGGGGTCACCGCGGTGCTGACGATGTGCGCCGGCATCCCCCTCTGGTTCCGGGAGGACGGACCCCTCTCGGCGCAGGAGGTGGCCGACGATTTCGCCGGATACGCGCTCAATCTGGTCGGATATTCGCGCTGAACCGTTGACGGGCCATAAGTGCCGTGCTGTACTGGGTGAACAAGCGTTAATGACCTACTCCGGTCCATCGAAGGAGTGCACCTCCCATGACCCACCGCCCCTCGCAGCCGCGCACCGATTCCCCGCGCTATCTCACCGAGGAACGCCTCGCGATCCGCGACCTCGCCCGCGACTTCGCGATGACGAAGGTGCTGCCCGTCGCCAACGAACTCGACCCGGTCCAGGGCACCATCCCCGACTCCCTCAAGAAGGAGATGGCCGAGATCGGCTTCTTCGGGATCATGATCCCCGAGGAACACGGCGGGCTCGGGCTCGGCGTCTTCGAGTACTGCCTCGTGGCCGAGGAACTGTCGCGCGCATGGATGAGCGTGTCGGGTCTGCTCGCCCGCGGCAACGGCATGGGCGGTGGCTTCACCCCCGAGCAGGAGGCGGCACTGCTGCCCAAGGTCGCGCGCGGTGAGTACCTCGGCGCGTATGCCCTGTCGGAGGCCGAGGCCGGCTCCGACGTCGCGAACATCTCGTGCCGCGCCGTCCGCGACGGCGACGAGTGGGTCGTCAACGGCACCAAGATGTGGTGCACCTATGCCGACGAGGCCGACTACCTCGTGCTCTTCGCCCGCACCGATCCGAACAAGGACCCGGCCAAGCCGCACCGCGGCATCAGCGCCTTCCTCGTGGAGAAGGAACGCGGTGTGTTCCCCGACGGCATCTCGGGTACCAAGGTCCGCAAGATCGGCTACTTCGGGTGGAGCACCTGGGAACTGTCGTTCGACAACTTCCGCATCCCGGCCGACAAGATGCTCGGCGAAGAGGGCAAAGGCTTCTACCTCGCCGTCTCCGGTCTCGAGGTGGGCCGCGCCCACACCGCCGCCCGCGCCATCGGTCTCGCCCGCGCCGCGCTCGAGGACTCGATCGAGTACGTGCACACCCGCCGCCAGTTCGGCCGCCCCATCGGCGATTTCCAGCATCTGAGGTTCAAGATCGCGAAGATGGCCGCCGACATCGAGGCCGCGCGTCAGCTGATGTACTCGGTCGCCACCGACATCGATACCGGCCGGCGGTGCTCGCTCGAGGCGTCGATGTGCAAGCTCGTCGCCACCGAGATGGCCGAGCAGGTCACCAGCGAGGCCGTGCAGATCCACGGCGGCGCCGGATACACCACCGACTTCCAGGTCGAACGCCATTGGCGCGACGCGCGTCTGACGAAGATCTTCGAGGGCACCAGCGAGATCCAGATGCGCATCATCTCCGACGAACTCCTGGGAAGGCCCGAGCAGGCATGAGCGCACACACCGTCACCCGCCCGCTCGCCGTCGGGGACCGCACCGTCTCGGAACCCCGCGCCGTGGCCGATGTCCTGACCGACGCCGGCGCGGTGGCGCCGGCGAACTCACCCGTCCTCGGCGCCCTGGCCGTCGCCTCGCTCGTCACGCCCGTCCCCGGTGGTGTCCCGTCCGGATTCGCCTGGAACGCACACGATCCGGTCTCCGCCTCGGACGTCGTGTCGGCGGACACCGTGATCACCCGCGTGTCCGGTCGGACCGCGCGCCGCTACGTCCGGCTCGTGGACGCGACCGGCACGGTACGCGAATCCGGCACCGAGACATGGACCTTCGACGACGAACAGCCGTCGGCTCCCGAACTGGACTTCTGCACACCGGCCTGGGGTGCCCTGCTCGCCGAGAGTCTCTCCGAAGACCGGGAATTCACCTCGTCGCTGTCCACCTGGGACGGCACCATCGGACTGCGCAGCGGCGAGACCGAACTGCACCTGCGCATCTACAAGGGTCGCATCGTCGACGTCACCCGGCGCACCCCGCAGGGCGCGACGTTCACCTTCGTCGCACCCGACCACGCCTGGGCCGATCTCGTCCTGTCCGAGGAGAACGACTTCATACGCCGCGCCATCCGCGGCGAATTCTCCTCCACCGGAGACGGATACGAGTACCTGCGTCTGACCAAGCCGCTCAACACGATCATCGGGCACGCCCGTGCCCTCGCCCGAAAGGCCCGCTCATGATCGAGGCCCGCTATCTGGAGATCGGCGGAGCGCTCGGCTTCGTCGAGATCGTCACCCCCGACGCACGATCCGGCAACGCTCTCGACGCGACCGATCTGCCCACCGTCCTGTGCATCCACACCGCCGGCCAGAGCGGCGTGCAGTGGCGCCATGTGGCCCGCGATCTCGCCGATCGCGGCTACCGGGTCATCGTCCCCGATCTGCCCGGCCACGGACGTTCCGAACCCGCACCCGGTGGCCCCGTCACGAGCCTGATCGCCTACGGCGACTGGCTGTGCGCGGTGCTCGACGCGCTCGGCATCGACCGGCCGTTCGTCATGGGCTGCTCGATCGGCGGCAAGCTCACCCTCGAACTCGCGACCCGCCCGGACCGCCCGCTGTCCGGTGCCGTCGCGATGGAGGCCGAACCCGGCCCGGGCCGCGTCAACGTCGCCGGTCTGCGCCGCGAACTCGAGGATGTCGCCGGTCCGTCGCGCTCCGAGCGCACCTATCTGGGAACCCTTGCATCCGTGGGACGTTCGGTTCCGGAGGCGAAGGCACACACGATCGCTCTCATGCACAAGCGGGAGGACCCGGAGATCTCGTCGTCCGACCTCATCGGCTGGGGAACCCACGACGTGCGCGACCGCCTCGACCGGGTGACCGCACCGATCCATCTCGTCGCCGGTGTCGACGACCCGTGGATCGACCCCGATGCCGTGGCCCGGGCCGCGGACACGATCAACGATGCACTTCCCGGACGCGCCCGCTTCACGGCACTGGCCGGTATCGGACACTATCCGATGGAGGAGATCGACGACTTCGCCGCGCTCGCCGACACCTGGATCGGTGAACTGCGCCGGGTCGCTGTTCCCGAGGAGGCAGCGCTGTGACCACCACCCGCACCGACACCCTGCCCGCACTGCTCGACGGCCTCGTCGCCGCGAACCCGGATGCCCCGATCGCCTACGACATCGTCGACGACGTGGCGGTGGCGCGCAGCCGTGGAGAGTTCCGCGACCGGGTCGAGGCCGTGCGCTGCGAATTGGACGGCATCGGCCTGCGCGCGGGCCAGTGCATCGCGGTGATGTTGCCGAACTGGTCCGACGCACTCGTGTGGCAGTTCGCGGCCTCCGCACTCGGCGCCCACGTCATCGGTGTCAACACGCGCTACAACACCCGCGAGGTCGCGCACATCCTCACCGCCGCGCGACCTGCCGTCGTGGCCGTGCCGGCCGCCTTCCACGGACTCGACCTGTTCGGCCGGCTCACCGAGGCCGCGGCGTCCGTCCCCGATGTGGCCACCCCGGTGGTCGCGGTGGTGTCCGGACCGGCGAACGCGTCGGCTTCCCCGGCCGACTTCGACCTCGGCGGAGGAGCCTGGACGGCCGGTAGCGGCGACACGCGTGGCGCGAGCGCGCCCGAGACCCCCGACACCGCGACACTCACCCCGGCCGGGATCGACGACGATCCCGAGGACCGGATCGCGGTGGCGTTCACGACGTCCGGTTCCACGGGCGTGCCCAAGCTGGCCGCGCACCGCGGTAACGCTGTCGTCCGCCACGGACGTGCGGACGCTGTGATCATGAAGGTCGTCGAGGGCGACGTGGCGTTGTGCGTGCTCCCGGTCTCGGGCGTCTTCGGTTTCAGTACCGCGATGGCCGCACTCGCCGGTGGGGGAGCGCTGCTCATGGAGACGGTCTTCGATCCGGATGCCGTTCTGCGTCGGATGCAGGAGGTCGGGGTCACGCACGCGGTCGGCGCCGACGATCTGTTCGGCCGTCTCTACGACGCCTGGCACGACGGCGAACGCGTCGATCTGTCGTCACTGCGCTGGGTCGGCATCGCCGACTTCCTCGGCCGCTCCCACGAGATCGCCCGATGGCTGCGCGACGAATTCGGCACCCACACGTCCGGTGTGTTCGGGTCGTCGGAGGTGTTCGCCCTCGCGATGTTGTGGAACGCCGACGATCCGGAATCGGTGCGCTGGAACGGTGGCGGACGCGCGGTCGACACCGCGATCGAACTGCGGGTCGCCGATCCCTACGACGATCGGGTCCTCCCGGCCGGCGAACAGGGCGAACTGCAGTTCCGTGGCCCGAACGTCGTCGACGCCTATCTCGGCAACCCCGACGCCGCGGCACGCGCGTTCACGGCGGACGGCTGGTTCCGCAGCGGCGACCTCGCCGTCGACCTCGGAGACGGAGGCTTCCGCTACATCTGCCGAATGGGCGACGTCCTGCGCCTGCGCGGCTTCCTCGTCGACCCCGCCGAGATCGAGACGCGCCTGGCGGAGCATCCCGGCGTGGCGACGGCCAAGGTCGTCGGCATCACCGGCGACGGCGGGTACACCGAGGCGATCGGATTCGTCGTCCCCACCGACGACGCGCCCGCGGACACGACCTCGGAGACACTTCGGACCTGGTGCCGCGAGACTCTCGCCGCATTCAAGGTGCCCACGGCGATCCACATCATCGAGCGGATGCCCACCACGGTCGGGGGCAACGGCTCGAAGATCCGCGCCGTGGAACTGCGCGAGTGGGCCCGCGAGTGGGCCGGTAGCGAACGCGACTTCCGAACCGGATAGTGCCCCTGCATCGTCACGATCCGCACGCGGTCGCGTCGCTCAGTTGCGGCCCACCGGTGCGGTCGTGGCAACGCGGCCCCTGGTGAGGATCGACAGTGAGGCGGCGACCACGCACAGGGTCGCGCCGGCCCACCACGCGTAGGTGTAGGTGCCGAGGTTGTCGCGGATGACCCCGGCTCCGAAAGCGGCCGCCGCGGCACCGATCTGATGGGAGGCGAAGACCCAGCCGAACACGATGGTTCCGCGGTCGCCGAAGATCCGGCGGCACAGCATCGCGGTCGGCGGCACGGTGGCGACCCAGTCCAGGCCGTAGACCACGACGAACAGGATCATGCTGGGATGCACGGACTCCTGCAGCAGCCAGGGCAGCAGGAGCAGGCCCACGCCGCGGAAGGTGTAGTAGAAGGCCAGCAGCTTGCGGGGATCGAACTTGTCGGTCAGCCATCCGGAGGCGATGGTGCCGACGATGTCGAAGATCCCGACGGCCGCCATCAGGCTCGCCGCGGTGGTCGTGGGCATGCCGTGGTCGTGGGCCGAGGGGATGAAGTGGATGCCGACGAGACCGTTGGTGGTGGCTCCGCAGATGGCGAAGGCGATCGCCAGCGCCCAGAAGGCCCGGTGACGCACCGCGAAGGCCAGCCCTTCGAGAGCGCGGGCGACGGCACCACCGGTTGCCCGCGCCGGCACGACGTAGGTCCCGGGGTCGGCCCCGTAGGGCAGGACACCGCGCTCGTCGGGACGGTCGCGGATCACCGCCCACACCAGCGGGACGACGACGAGCGCCGCCGCGGCGATCACGAGGGAGGCCTGCCGCCACCCGACGTTCTCCGCGAGCGCGGCGACGGGAGGGAGGATCACCAGCTGGCCGGTCGCGGAACCGGCCGTGAGGATGCCCATCACCAGGCCGCGCCGCTCGACGAACCACCGGTCGGCGATGGTCGCCGCCAGGACCAGGGCCATCGACCCCGTGCCGGTACCGATGAGCAGTCCCCAGAAGACGAGCAACTGCCACGAGGCGGTCATGGCGATACTGCCGCCGGCGCCGAGGGCCACCAGGAACAGTGCCGACGAGATCACCCGGCGCATGCCGAACCGGTCCATCAGCGCGGCGGCGAACGGTGCGACGAGTCCGAACAGGACGAGGTTGATGCTCACCGCGAGCGACATGACGCTCGTCGACCAGCCGAACTCGTCGTGCAGCGGCACCATGAGCGCGCCGGGTGCCGCCCGGAAGCCGGCGGCGCCGAACAACGCGAGGAAGGCCACCGCGGCGACCCACCATGCCGGGTGGATGCGGACCGGGCGGCGGTCGCTGCGCTGGGCCGGGCGCACACTCATCACGAATTCACTTTCTTCGGGAAAGCAACAGGATGAGCAGACGGTACCCAGCAGCGTGTCGTGGGAGGCGAGCGGTCAGCTGCCCGAGCTCCCCGGCGTCCGGTAACTCGCGTCGCGGCGCGCGGCCTCGTCGACCTGTTCGGGAGTGAGCAGAGCGATCGGCGTGGAGCGCGCGGCACCGGAGGCGATGGTGCGGAGCTCGAGTGTCGCGGCCGCGACCTCGTCGGGCACCTCGCCGAGCACGTACAGATCGTGGCCGCCGAGCGCGAAGTGCACCGAATCGACCGTCCCACCCACACTTTCGACCATCCGGACGATGGCGTCGCGCCGGGACGTACCGCCGTCCGTGAGCAGCCCGCGTGCGCCGTCCGCGGTGTAGTTCACCTGCCAGAGATATCGCGGCATGACCGTCTCCTTTCGAGGATCTCGACATCCATGGTCGGTCCACCCCGCATCACCGGGGACGGTTTCGCCGGGAATCACGGCCTAGTCTCGATATCGAGACCCTGTCCGCCGCATCGAAAGGGAGTGCCGTGCCGAAACGACCCGTACCCGAGGCCGTCGCCGAGTTCCTCGCCCAGCCCAACTACGCCACGATCAGCTCACTGCGCCCCGACGGTCAGCCGGTGTCCGTTCCGACCTGGTATCTCTTCGAGAACGGCCGGATCCTCGTCAACATGGACTCCACCCGTAAGCGCCTCGAATACCTGCGGAACGATCCGCGGGTGAGCCTGTCGGCGATGGATCCGCAGGACTGGATCACGCACGTGAGCCTCCAGGGACGGGTCGTCGACTTCACCGACGATCCGTCCCTGGAGGACATCGACCGGATCGCTCGCCACTACACGGGCAAGCCGTACCACGCGCGTGACGGCAAGCGTGTGAACGCGTGGATCGAGATCGATCGCTGGCACGCGTGGGGTCGTCTGCGCAACGCCTGAGATCGATCGGGGAGAAGGCCGGTGGTCAGATGACGCCGGCCTTCTTCGCTGCGCTGCGTGCCTGGAACGCCAGGATGATGAGCAGCACACCGAACAGGATCGCGTAGATGCCGAGCAGGACGATCAGGCTCAGGATGCCCTCGCCGGGGAAGACCAGCAGCACGATGCCGAACAGGACGGCCACGACGCCCGCGAGCACCGACCACACCCATCCGGAATCGGGGACCTTCCGGAAGCGGACACCGCCGACGATGCCGGTGATGCCGAACAGGATGGCGTAGAACGCGATCACGTACAGCAGTGCCAGTGCGGTGATGCCGGGCCAGAAGAGCGCGACGAGACCGGCGAGGACGGAGACGACGCCCATGGCGAGCCACCAGCCCCAGCCCTCGGGCTTGTCGCGGATCGACTGGACGACCAGCACGATGCCGTCGATGATCGCGTAGGCCGCGAAGACGACCACCAGCGCCCAGACGGTGATGCCGGGCCAGACGAGTGCGACGACACCGAAGAGAACGGCGAGGATGCCGCGCAGCAGCACCACCCACCAGATCTGCTTCAGTAATGATCGGAACGGATCGTTGGAAGAAACCGAGCTCGTGGACATGACGGCTCCTGGCGTGTGATGTGATCTTGTAGCCCAGAGGATAAGCGCGGTTGTGCTGCTTCGCCTGCCGAATCGCAGGCGAGGTTACGCTCGGGAACGTGGCCAGGGCGAGGATCGGGATATCCGGGTGGCGCTATCCGGGCTGGCGCGGAGACTTCTACCCGGAAGGACTCGTCCAGCGCCGGGAACTCGAATATGCCGCCGGGCGGTTCGGATCGATCGAGATCAACGGCTCGTTCTACTCGCTGCAGCGCCCGAGCAGCTACCTCGCGTGGCGGGACGCCGCACCCGACGACTTCGTCTACGCCGTCAAGGGCGGGCGGTTCGTCACCCACATGAAACGGCTCGCGGGTGTCGACGACGCCCTCGCCAATTTCTTCGCCTCCGGTGTGCTCGCGCTCGGCCCGAAACTCGGTCCGGTGCTGTGGCAGCTCCCGCCGACCCTCGGTTTCGAGGAGGACAGGCTCGCGGACTTCTTCGACCGGTTGCCCCGCACGACGACGGCCGCCGGTGCACTCGCACGCCGGCACACCGACAAGCTCGCCGACGACCGGGTGTGGGTGGAGGTCGATGCCGAGCGTCCGTTGCGTCACGCCGTCGAGGTGCGGCACCCGGACCTCGCGAGTCCGGAGGCCGTGGAGTTGCTGCGCGCGCACGACATCGGGCTCGTCGTCGCCGACACGGCCGGAAGGTTCCCGTTCCTCACCGATGTCACGAGCGATTTCGTCTACGTGCGGATGCACGGCGACAAGGAGCTGTACGCGAGCGGGTACACCCCCGAGGTGCTCGACGTGTGGGCCGAGCGGATCCGCGGATGGCTGGGCGACGGCAGGGACGTCTACGTGTACTTCGACAACGACATGAAAGGCTGTGCCCCGCACGACGCGCTCGCGTTGCAGGAACGCCTGTGACCGGGTGCACGGAGGAAGGACAGGAGATCGCTGTGTGGCCCGACCACTGGCCGAGAACGCCGCGGGAGATCGCGACGGCCACCGCCGATGCGCTCGCCGCTGCCCGCAGCGAGTCGGCCGAGCCCTTCGACGAGGCGGTCGCTGTGCTGGTCGACCTGCCCTACGAGCAGGTCACGGCCGTGCATGCGGGCATGGTCCGGGAGTTGCTCGAGGAACTGCATCCCGACGGCCTCGCCGGTGAGGACGTGCAGGCCGTGCTCGAACGCTCCGTCCGTTCCGGACTGCGATGGTTGCCGTCGCTCGAACCCGATGCCGTCGTCGCCGTGCTCACGGGCGCGCTCGGTGTGTCCGATCCCGACGCCGAGCGCCCGAGGATCCGTCCCGAGCAGTATCTGGCCGCGGGTCTGCTCGTCGTCGCCGATCTCGTCGCTGCGCGCCGTGTGGCTCCCGAGGCATATCTGCGTCGTGCCGTGAGCGAGATCGAACGGGCCGAGACGCAGGAGATGCCCTGAGCTGTTCCCGGCGTCAGGCCGGGTAGTGGTTCTCGACGTTGCGGACGACCTTGCGCAACAGGTCGGACAGGACCTGCACCTCGTCGTCGTCGAGTCCGTCGAGCATCTGCCACTCGCGCGCCAGGCGTCGCGGAAATTCCTTCTCGACGAGTGCGCGCCCGTCGTCGGTGAGGGTGAGCAGCACGACGCGGCCGTCGCGTTCGAGTCGTTTGCGTTCGACGAGGCCGAGTTTGGCGAGTCGCTCGGTGTGTTTCGTCGTCGACGCACCGGAGATGCCCGTGATCGAGGTGACCTCGCTGGCGCGTAACGGATGGTCGCTGCGGGCGAGTGCGCTGAGCACCTCGAACTCGCTGCGGCTGATGCCGCTCGGTTCGAGTTCCCGATCGAAGTAGGTGAGCGCGAGCGACCCGATGCGGGTGATGCGCCCGATCACGTCGATGGGGCGGAGGTCGAGGTCGGGGTAGTGGGCGGTCCATCCGAGGCGTACGCGATCGACGTAGTCGGGCTGGGGTGTCTCGGAGGGCATGTGGCAAGTCTAACGGCAGAGGACGAACAATTTCATAGATATTTTACCAGTGAAGCAATATGGTGGACGGATGCTCGACCGCCGACTCGACGACCGTCCCCAGCTCCGTCACACCCGAGGAGCGCTCGCGCATCCACTGTCGGCGAGCGCATGGAAGGACGCCCTCGAAGTGCGGCGCGGCGACCCGACCGTCGCCGTGGCGCTGCGCGTGGGTCTCGCGACGATGCTCGCCCTCGTCGGCGGCGGTCTGCTCGGCTACGGACAGGTCGCCGGCTTCGCCGCCCTCGGCGCACTCACCAGTGCCTTCCTGAGATACGAGCCGTATCCGCGTCTCGCGGTGCGACTTCCGTGGGTCGGTCTCGGCATCGTCGGATACACCGCCTTCGGGGCTGCGCTCGGCGCGATGGGTGCCCCGCTGTGGGTGCAGATCGTCGTGCTCTCGCTGGGTTCGGCCGTCGCGTACTGGGTGTTCACGGCGTTCTCCCTCATGGGCCCCGGCCCGGTGATCCTCATCTTCGCGGCGGCCGGTGCCGCCGGATTCTCCGACGGATGGACGGATGCGGGCCTGGTCACCGCCGCGGCGGCAATCGGTGCGCTGCTCGGATACGTCGTGGCGATGCTGCCCGCGCTCTCCCATCCCCATACGCCGGCCCGTCTCGCGGTGGCGCGCGCCCTCGCGGCGGTCTCCGCCGTCGAGATCCGCGGTGCCGAAGCCGTTCCCATAGCGCGACAGAGCATCCGGAAGGCGCGTGAGACCGTCGCGCTGAACGCTCCGCGACGTCCGGACACCCATGTCCACGAACTGGCCGCCCTGCTCGACGCGGCCGAGACGGTGCTCGACAGCGGGTCGCACGACACCGCCCGCGCACGCCGCGACGACTTCGCCCGATTCGAGAAGGAACTTCGGAAGGCGCGGCGCGACATCGAAATTCCGCGCGTCGATGCCGAGGGGCGGCCGGTGCTGCCGACACCGCCCGGTTTCGTCCGCGAAGGATGCGGCCGTCTGCTCGACCGTCTCGTGCTGATCGGAGCGGCCCGGATCTTCGTCGCGTCGTTGCTCGCCGCGTCGCTCGCCGCACTGATCGGGCTCGACCATCCGTTGTGGGCTGCGATGGGTGCCATGGCGGCGCTGCAGGGATTGAACTACCGCAACACCGTTCAGCGCGGCATCCAACGTCTGGTCGGAAATGTCGGCGGCGCGATGATCGCTGCTGTACTGCTCGCGATCGACCTGGGTTACTGGCCGGTGGTCGCGGCCGCCGTGCTGTTCCAGACGGTCACCGAACTCACGGTGACCCGGAACTACGGTCTCGCCTCGGTCGGGGTGACGACGATGGCATTGCTGCTCACGGGCCTCGGGCAGCATGCGGGTCCGGGGCTCGCCGTGAACCGGGTCGCCGACACCCTCATCGGTGTGGTCGTGGGCGTGATCGTCGCTGCGGTGACCATCCGACGCGACGACCGGCACCATCTCGTCGCGTGACGGGACGGCACCGGTCGTCGGTGGTGTTCATGGCCTGCCGCGGGAGGCGGCGGGGTGATGCTCAGGAGTGAGCGGCTTCGAACCGCTCGAGGATGTGGCGCGGGATCCGGCCACGCGAGTTGACGTCGTAACCCTTGTTGCGGGCCCAGTGCCGGATCGCGGCCAGCTGCTCCGGCGACCGGGTGGGCGGAATCGCCTTGTGGGTTCCCGCCGTCCGCGTGCGGGCCTTTGCTGCAGTCTTCTTCGGCGTGATGGTGCGGGTGGTCGTTGCGGGCTTCGCAGGTGCCTTCTCGTGAAGCCACGGGCGGAGTACCGCCAGGAACTTGTCTGCGTTCGCCGGTCGCAGGTCGATCTCGTACTCGTCGCCGTCGACCGTGATGCGGAACGACTGCGCCAGGCCGTCCATGATCGGTTGGCCGTCGATATCGTCGAAATATTGGACGCGCACTTTCTGTGCCACGTTTATCTCCTTGTCCCCGAACTGTGCGCTGTCGACGCTAGTTCTTACTCGGGGGTAGGTTCAAGTCGCGAATGTACGATCCCACCCTTTCGACGAAATGATCGAAGAACTCGGCCGGACGGGTGCCCGCCACGATATCCGCGTTCGGCGTCCTCTGCCAGATGCCGGACAGATCGGCGACCGTCGTGCCCCGGGTGAGCCGTCCGTCGAGCTCGACGTCGACCGTCGCGGGCCGGGAGGTGTAGGGAACCGTTCCCAGCGCGACCGCCGCGGCGAACGGGTCGTGTACGTGTGCGAGGAATCCCAGGCCCTGATCACGGTGGAATTCCATGTAGAACCGCAGGGCGTCGGAGATGTGGCGGACGAGAGGGACGTCGGCCGTCGACCGCGTACCGCGCGGAGCGTCGGGGGAGAGCTCCCCGGAGCGGGGCACACCGACGACGTCCCCGATCCGCGCGACATGCTCGGGATGCATCTCGATCGACTCCGTGACGTCGAGCGGGCACACGATCGGGCGCCGGTCCGGAGGCGCGATCGAGAACGCGTCGAACACGACCTTGGCGGCCTCCGGATCCACCGCGACGTTCCATTCCGAGGTCGGTGTCGTATTACCCGGATGGTGGAAACATCCACCCATGATCACGAGGCGGCGCAACCGCGACGGCAGTTCCGGATCGATGCGCAGGGCGAGGGCGAGGTTGGTGAGCGGGCCGGTGACGAGCCCGGTGAGCTCTCCCGGATGCTCGCGGGTGAGATCGACCCACGCCTGCGCGGCGGATCGCGCCGACCGCGACCGTGACGCAGCGGGAAGTTCCGCGTACCCGATCCCCTGCGGGCCGTGGGTGTCCTCGGTGGTCATCAGCGGCGCTACCAGCGGAACCTGCGATCCGGCAGCCACTTCGATATCGGGCCGGCCGCACACCTCGAGCCACGACAGCGTGTTGGCGGTGACCTGGTCCACCGGCACGTTCCCCGCCGTGCACAGGGCGGCGACGATCTCGGCTTCCGGGCTCGCGACGAGATAGAGCAGGGCGAGAGCGTCGTCGATGCCGGTGTCGACGTCGACGATCAGGCGGGTACGGGCGGCCGGAACATCGGGTTCGTGTACGTGCACGAACCCATCTTGGGGCATCCCGATGAGCGCGCCGCGGCCGGTGCTGGGAGAATTCCCGAATGCACGAGCGCAAGAACCGCGGTTATTTCACCGAGGACGACGGTGTCTACCTGCCCACCAAGTACGCGGCCAGCCCGTGGTCGGACAAGATGCTCAACGGGCCGTGTGTGAGTGGTCTGGTTGCACGCGAGCTCGAGATCCACCATGCCGTCGAGGGTTTCGTCCCGTCCCGGTTCACGCTCGATCTCTTCAGGCCGGTCCGCAACGAACCGATCACCTTCACCACCACCCGGGTGCGCGACGGCAACCGCATCCGCGTCGCAGACGCGAACCTGATGCAGGGCGGAGAGGTGTCGGCGCGCGCGACGCTCACCTTCCTCCGCAAGTCGGCCCCGCCGCCCGGGTCGGTGTGGCTACGTGGCGAGTCCCCGACGCCGCCCCCCGGTTCCCTGGAGACGCAGCCCGGACCGCTCGAGTACTCGTCCTGGTACGGCAGCGACGGCCCGGGATGGACGCGGGTGCGGTCGGAGCACCAGAACTCCGATCGCAAACGGCTGTGGTCGCGGCAGCTGCCGATCATCGTCGGCGAGGAACTGTCGCCGTTCGTCAACACCGCGACCGTCGGTGAGGGCACGTCGTTCGTGACCAACTGGTCGGACAAGGGGGTCGGCTACATCAATTCCGATGTCACCCTGGCGCTGTCCCGCCTGCCGGAGGGTCCGGAGGTCGGTATCGAGGCCGACAACCACATCAGCAGCGAGGGCATCGCGGTCGGCACGGCGGTGCTGTTCGACCGCCTCGGCGCATTCGGCACCGGTGTGGTCACCGCGCTCGCGAATGCGCAGCGGCAGGTCGATTTCGGCTGACCCGAACAGGAGTGATGTCATGCGCGTACGACGGATCGTCGATCTGACCCACGTCGTCTCCCCGGACATCCAGGTCTATCCCGGAGATCCGGCACCGACGTTCACGCCGCACGCCACCGTCGAGGCCGACGGTTTCGATCTGATGCGCATCGACATGGGATCGCAGACCGGCACCCACGTCGACGCGCCGCGCCACGTGCGCAGGGGTGGCGCCGCGATCGATGCGGTGCCACCGGAGGACTTCGTCGGACGCGGGGTGGTGCTCGACGTGCGGGCCCGCGTCGACGCCGGTGCGCTCGTCACCGCCGACATGTGGGGCGAGCCCGCGATCGGTGCCGGCGATATCGCGCTCGTCCTCACCGGCTGGTCGCAGTATTTCGGCACCGAACGCTATTTCGAGCATCCGGCCCTGAGCGTCGAGGCCTGCCGGTGGTTGCTCGACCGCGGCGTCCGCACGATCGGGATCGACGCGCCGAGCGTGGATCCCACGGGTGACGAGGCGCTCGCGGCGCACCACGTGCTCGCCGACGCGGGCGCGATCATCTGCGAGAACCTGCGTAACCTCGAGGCGGTCGACTTCCCGGATCCGCTCGTCTCGTTGTTGCCGATTCCGTTCGCCGGTATCGACGGCGCACCGGTGCGAGCCGTCGCCGTGCAGATCGAGAACTGAACTCCGGCAACGGGTCCGGTCAGTCGAGAATGTCGCGCACCTCGACGTCCTCGCGTCCACCGACGACGAGTTCGCGCGCGGCCGCCATGTGCTTCTGCCAGTGCGTGAAGGCACCTTCGCCGTCGCGGGCGCGCAGCAGGCGGATGAGTTTGCGCTGCGAGCGGACGAACACCTTGTAGTGGTCCTCGTACTTCTCCGCGTCGCGCTGCATGCTCTCGCGCGTGACGTTCATGGTGTGCCGCTCGTAGATCTCGTGCAGCATGCCCGCGATGAGCGCCAGTGAGGAGTTGCCGGCGAGCTGGACCATCCGCAGATGGAACATCGCGGCGGCCTGGCCGAAGGTGCCGTCGGCGAAGGACGACGGGATGGTCTCGTCCACCAGGCGTTCGAGTTCGTCGAAGGCCTCTTCGCTGCCGTTCTCCGCGAGCAGTCGCGCGGCGGCGGGCTCGACGGCCTCGCGTGCGACGTAGACGTCCGCGACGGTGGCGCCGGCGAGTTCGAGCAGCAGGGACGCCGGTCGCGCTACCACCTCGGGGCCCGGGACGCAGATCCGTGCGCCCGAGCGCGAGCCGCGTCGCACCTCGACGAGCCGTTCGGCCTCGAGGACGCGAACCGCCTCGCGCAACGTCGGCCGGCTCACCGAGAAGTGCTCCATGAGCGACGCCTCGTGGGGCAGGTGGTCGCCGTCCTTCAGCTCACCGTCGACGATCATGCGGCGGAGCTTCCGGGCGACGAGTTCTGCGGTCTTGGGGGTGCGAATGGCCCGGCCACCGCCCGCGCGAGTGTCGAATCCGACTCCCGAACGCGCGTCGAATCCGGTCGCCAACACTTCGTCGGTCACGGGAACGGCCTCCTGCTCCGAGATCACTTCGACTACTTGGTGAAAGTTCCGGCCTCATCGTACTCACAGGTAACCGGTCGCCGTGGGTCGAGGCGGCGAGTCCACGACTATTGCTGATGCTCACATAGTGAACTATGTTACCTATGTATCGCCCGGCGGGCCTCGAACAGGAGCATCCATGCTGAACACGCGGTTCACAGCGGAATTCGGAATCGAACACCCGATCGTCCAGGGCGGCATGATGTGGGTCGGCCGCGCCGAACTCGCCGCGGCCGTCTCCGAAGGCGGCGGGCTCGGGATCATCACCGCACTGACCCAGCCCACCCCGGAAGACCTGGTCACGGAGATCGAGCGGTGCCGCGCACTGACCGACAAGCCGTTCGGCGTCAACCTCACCCTCACGTTGTCGATCAATCAGCCTCCCTACGCCGAGTACCGGCAGGCGATCATCGACTCCGGCGTGACGATCGTCGAGACCGCGGGCTCCGATCCGACCAAGCATGTCGAGCATCTGAAAGAGCACGGCATCAAGATCATTCACAAGTGCACGAGCGTGCGGCACGCCCTCAAGGCCCAGCGGATCGGCGCTGATGCGGTGAGTATCGACGGTTTCGAGGCGGCCGGTCATCCTGGCGAGGACGACGTCCCCGGGCTCGTCCTGATCCCCGCCTGCGCCGACGCCCTCGACATCCCGTTCATCGCGTCGGGTGGGTTCGCCGACGGTCGCGGACTCGCCGCTGCTCTCACCCTCGGTGCCGACGGCATCAACATGGGCACCCGCTTCATGTGCACGCAGGAGAGTCCCATCCACGAACGCATCAAGCAGCAGATCGTCGACGCGAGCGAACTCGACACCCAGCTCATCTTCCGGCAACTGCGCAACACCATGCGGACCGCGCGGAACTCGGTGAGCGAGGAGGTCGTGGACATTCTCGGCAAGGGCGGGCGGTTCAAGGACGTCAAGGACCTCGTCGCCGGATCGCGGGGACGCACCGTCTACGAGGACGGCGACCCGGAGGCCGGCATCTGGACGGTGGGGCAGTCGCAGGGTCTCATCCGCGACATCCCGCCGGCCGGTGAGCTGGTGCAGCGGATCGCCGCCGAGGCCGAAGCGAAGCTGCGCTCCCTGACCGCCGACATCGTCGTCGACTCCGTTCCCGTCCCCTGAGGAGAAACCGATGACACGACAGGCCGGAACCGCCGAGGACGTGCGGGAGGACGACACGCCGGTGCTCGTCGAACGCGACGGTGCCGTCACGATCCTCACCCTCAACCGTCCCGACCGCCGCAACGCGATCAACCGCGCCATGCGGAAGGCGCTGAAGAAGGAACTGTGGCGCGCCGATGCCGACGACGAGGTGAACGTCGTCGTCCTCACGGGCGCGGGCACGTCCTTCTGTGCGGGTGTGGATCTGCCCGAGGCGTTGTCGGGTCCGCCTCCCGCCGCGGAAGGGCCCACCCCGACGCACGTGCTCCGCGGCATCTCGAAGCCCGTCATCGCGGCGGTCAACGGCCCCTGTTACACGGGCGGTTACGAACTCGCCGTGAACTGTTCGTTCATCTTCGCGTCCGAACGCGCCGAGTTCGCCGACACCCACGCACAGATCGGTCTGCTCAACGGCTGGGGCGGCAGTGCCGTCTTGCCGCGGATGATCGGTCTGCCCGCCGCGATCCAGTTCATCCTGTCCGGAGAGCCGATCGACGGCGCGACCGCCGCGCGTATCGGCCTCGCGAACGAGGTCGTCCCGCACGACGACCTCCTGGACCGCAGCGTGGCCGTCGCACAACGGATCGCCGTCGGTCATCCCGGTGCGATCCGGCGGATGCTCCGATTGCTCAAGGAAGGCGCCGGCACGTCGCTCGCGCACGCCCTCGCCCTCGAATCCGAAGCGGCGGCCACCTACCGCGCGGACGGCGCGGACATCGGTGCCCGCTACGCGAAGCGCCGCGCGCAGTCCGACTGAGCAGCAGTCAACTTTCGATAACCGACTGAGCAGCAGTCGGTTTCCGTTACCTACAGCACCATCACCCCGGGAGGTGACGTGGAGGAAGGCAAGCCCACGGTGACGCTCGAGTCCGACGCTCGTAGCGACTGGCGTCCCCGACTGTCAGCTCTGCTCGACGACTTCCGGCGGCGCCCCCGTCCCGAGACGTCCCGCGCACGGTTCGAGGCCGCGATCGCGTGGCAGTCCGAACTCGTGGACCACTCCCTCGCGGCGCCGGGCTGGCCCGAAGAGGTCGGCGGTATGGCGCTGTCGCTCGAGGATCAGCTCGACTACTACCGTGCGATCACCGAAGCCGGTGCGCCCAAGCATCCGTGCCCCCTGTCGTTCATCGTCGCGCCGACGATCATCGTCCACGGCACCGCCGAACAGAAGAAGCGCTTCCTCGAGCCGCTGCTGCGCGCGGAAGAGTTCTGGTGCCAAGGATTCTCCGAACCCGGCGCCGGCAGCGATCTCGCGTCGCTGTCCACGCGCGCCGTCCGCGACGGCGACGTCTACCGGGTGTCGGGCAGCAAGATCTGGACGACGATGGCCGACCACGCCGACTGGATCTTCACCCTCGTGCGCACCGGCCCACCCGGGCGGAGCACGTCGGGCATCACCTACCTGCTCATCCCGATGAATTCTCCCGGCATCGAGGTACGACCCCTGCGCGACGCCGCGGGTGGACACCACTTCGCCCAGGTCTTCTTCGACGACGTCGAGGTGCCGGTCGAGAATCGGGTGGGGGAGGAGGGGCAGGGCTGGTCGATCATGCGGACCTCGCTCGGACACGAACGCGCCACCGCCTTCCTCTCCGACGAGTTCCGTTACCGCTCGACCGTCGACAAGGTATTCCGCCTGGCCGTCGGACAGGGACACGCGCACGATCCGCTGATCCGGCAGGAACTGGCCACCGTCGAGACCGGTGTGCGTCAGATCGCCGCGAACAGCACCCGCGCGCTGGATGCCGTTCTCGCAGGACGCGATCCGGGCGGGGTCGCATCGGTCAACCGGTTGGTGAAGGCCGAGTTCGAACAGCACATGCACCGCCTCGCGTTGCGGTTGACCGGATCGGCTGCCGTCCTCGGTACCCGTTCGGAAGGTGTGGTGGAGAAGGGGCGCTGGACGTACGGATATCTCATGTCCCGCGCCGCGACCATCGGCGCCGGAACTTCCGAGATCCAACGCAATACGATCGCCGAGAACGTTCTCGGTCTGCCCTCGCACCGGGGTGAGGGCACCCGCGCACCGGCCGTGGTGCCGGGGCGCCCCCTCACGCCCCCACCGGAGGACGAGGCGAATCTACGGGAGGCTCTGCGCGACATCCTGTCCGCCCGCGTCGATACCGTCTCGCTGCTCGTGGGCGTCGACTCCGCAGGCGAACACGACGCCGGATTGTGGTCCACGCTCGTGGAATTCGGTCTTCCGGGTCTGTCGTCTCCCGAGCATCTCGGTGGTGACGGCAGGTCGCTGCGGATGCTCTGCGCGGCGGTCGAGGAGGTGGCCTTCCATCTCGGACCGGTCGCCCTCGTCCCCACCGCGATCGCATTGGAGGTCCTCGTCGCGGCCGGCGCCGAGGAGGACGCGCGACGGATCATCGGTGGTTCACCTGCAGCGTTCGTCGTGCCCGTCGGAGATCGTGGGTGGGACACCGCCGATCTCCCCGTCCTCCGGGACGGCAGGCTGACCGGCCGCGTGGAACGGGTCGCGGGTGCACCCGTCGCCGAGGTACTCGTCGTCCTCGCGACGGACGATGCGACGGGCGAACACGTCCTGCTCACCCTCGACCGGGCCGATGCATCCGTCACCGTGCAGACGTCGCTCGATCCGACCGGGACCGTGGGGATCGTCTCCTTCGAGGACGCCGCGGCGACCGTGCTCGTATCGGGGGTGGACGCCGATGCCGCACTCGAATCGTCCTTCCGTGTCGCGGAACTGCTGGTCGCTGCTGATGCGGTGGGTGTCGCGAACCGGGCTTTGGCGATGGCGGTGGACTGGGCGGGCCAACGTGAACAGTTCGGCCGTCCCATCGGTTCGTATCAGGCGATCTCGCATCGCTGCGCCGACATGCTCGTCGCAGCCGAGGGCGCGCGGGGACTGGTGCTGGCGGCCGCCGACCGTTCACCGCAGGAACCCGAGGAGGCCGCGGTGGTGCACCTGGCGACCGCGGCGGCGCTGCGGTCCGCTGTATCCAACGCCGAGGGTTGCATCCAGATCCACGGCGGAATCGGCTTCACGTGGGAACATCCCGCCCACTTGCTGCTCCGTCGCGCGGTCGCCGACGAGGCGCGTATCGCCCGCCCGGAGGTGCTGCGGGACCGCGCGGTGGGAGAGGTGCTGGCGCGGTCGAGCTGAGGCGGCGATGGTCGGTTTACTGCCCGTCGGATCGGACCCGGCATCGGGGAGGCAGGGCGCCTGTTATGCGGCGGCAGCTTCGTAGGTTCGCCCTCTCAAGAGGTCGGAGTGTCGGCTCGGTCCGTTAGCGTCGAGGAATGTCGTCTCCCGTCCCGTCCGAGTACGCCGACACGCTCGAGAGCATCAAACGGCTCGTGCATCAAGCGCGCTACGTAGCCCAGCGCCGGGTGAACACCGAACTGCTCCGGCTCTACTGGCAGATCGGTGCGACGATCATCGAGCGACAAAAGACAGCTCCCTGGGGCAGCAAGGTCCTGTCCCGGCTCTCCGCGGATCTGCGCACCGAGTTCCCCGGAGTGAAGGGTTTCTCCCCGGCCAACCTCAAGTACATGCGCAGGTTCGCTGAGGCGTGGCCCGACCCGGACGCAATCGGCCAACGACCCGTTGGCCAATTGCCGTGGGGACATGTCATCGAGTTGCTCGACAAACTCGAGGACTCCGAGTTACGCGAGTGGTACAGCGCCAAGGACGTCGCCCACGGTTGGAGCCGTCCCGTGCTGGCCCACCAGATCAAGACGAGTTTGCACACGAGGGAGGGGGCGGCCCCATCGAACTTCCCGCACGCTCTCGAACGCACCGACTCCGAGCTTGCTCAGCAGATCACCAAGGATCCGTTCACACTCGAGTTCCTCGCCATCGACGGCGATACCGCGGAGCGCAGGCTCGAGGATCGGCTCGTCGAGCGCATCATCGACACTCTGCGTGAGCTCGGACCCGGGTTCGCGTTCGTCGGTCGTCAGGTCCACTTCGATGTCGAGGGCGATGACTTCTTCGTCGATTTGTTGTTCTTCCACGTCGAACAGCTTCGGTACGTCGTCATCGAGCTCAAGACCACCAAGTTCGACCCTCGCGATGCCGGCCAATTCGGCTTCTATGTCGCCCTGGTCGAGGATCGGTTGCGCAGACCGCAGCACCAGCCCACCGTCGGGATGCTTCTCGTCGCGGACAAGAACGAGTCCGTCGTCCGGTACGCCCTGGCCGGTACTACTCAACCGATCGCGGTATCGCGCTACGATCTTTCGCCCGCCGAGCAGGCTGCGCTCCCCGCCGAGGACGCTCTCACGCGGGCGGTTGCTCTCGAGCTCGACGACCATACGCCGGAGTAACGAGACATGGTTCACTTTCTTGTTCTCGCCTGGAGTGACGGTGCAGACATGGGAGTGGACAGGGCACTGGCGAGGTCGTGGAGAGCGTCACATATCGGGCATCATTTCGGTGGATTCCGCCGGTGGTGTTGTTCTCGGCAATCACTTCTCAACGACGGGGTCTCTCATCGAACTATGCGGCCATTCGGATGTCGTCGGTGATGTTCTCGAGAGGTGCTGCGCGACCGCGCGGTAGGAGAGGTGCTGGCGCGGTCGAGCCGAGATGGTGGGAACCGGGGCTCGGCTATCGGCCGAGTGCCGTCGTGAGCGAGGTCAGGTGGTCGCGGGTGACGGCGGCGGCGGTCGCCGCGTCACGGTCCGCGATGGCGTCGTAGATGCGTCGGTGGGTGTCGTGGTCGGCGTCGTCACCGTGGGTGCCGCGCGTGCGGAGCATCTCGATCATGGCGTGACGGTTGCGGGGTGTGAAGCCGTCGAACAGGTCGAGAAGGATCGGGTTGTGCGCGGCGACCACGATGGTGCGATGGAAGACGATGTCCGTGTCGACGTGTTCCTCGATGCCCGTGCGATGGGTTTCACGTTCTCGCAGTGACTTCTTCAGCGCACGCAGTTCGGCGGGGGTGCGACGCCCGGCCGCAAGGGCCGAGGCCTCGACCTCGATGGCGATGCGGGCCTCGATCACGGCGAGGATGTCGGCGCGCGCGACCGTGCGTGTCCAGTCCTCGGGTGCGTCGAGAGCGGTGACGAACACGCCGGCGCCCTGCCGGGTGGTCAGGATGCCGCGACCGGCGAGCTGACGGATCGCCTCGCGGACGGTGGAGCGACCGACGCCGAGCTGCGGGGCCAGTGTCGTCTCGCCGGGCAGCTTGGCGCCGAGCGGCCATTCCCCGGAGCGGATGCGCTCGAGGAGCAGTTCGGCGGCCTGGTCGGCGAGGGGCTCGCGGCGGACGACGGTCATGGTTCCATCATCGCAGAGTGCTCTACTCCTCTACTTGTCTGAGGAGTTGTGCTAGCCTTCCGGGCATGCGCTCCTTCGCGTTTCTTCTCCTTCGCTGCCACGGCGGGGCCTAGCCGGACCGGCTCCCCGTCGTGGAGTCGAACACGCGCCGGTCCCTCGCAACGACGACGAAGGACTTCCTCGATGAGCACCAGCGCGTTCCCGCGTATCGCCACTCCTGCCGGGCCGGTTCCCGACGGCGCCCCTACCTGGAACAACCAGCGGCACTCCGCCATGCCCTCCCACCGCTACCGCGACGTATTCTCCCGTGTGGAAGTGCCGCTGACGCAACGGAACTGGCCCACCCATAGCCTGACCGCGGCCCCACTGTGGGTGCCGGTGGACCTGCGCGACGGCAACCAGGCACTGGCCGAACCGATGGATCCCGCCCGCAAACGCCGCTTCTTCGAGCTCATGGTCGCGATGGGATACAAGGAGATCGAGGTCGGCTACCCCTCCGCCTCACAGACCGACTTCGACTTCGTGCGCCTGATCGCCGACACCGACATCGCGCCGCCGGACGTCACCATCGTGGTGTTCACGCCGGCGCGTCGTGACCTGATCGAGCGGACGGTGCAATCCGTCCGGGGTGTCCGCAACGAGGTCGTCGTCCACATGTACACCGCGACCGCTCCGACGTGGCGCGAGGTCGTCCTCGACCGCGACCGTACTGCACTGAAGGAACTGATCGTCGCCGGTGGCCGCGACGTCCTGGAACTGGCCGGCGACCTGCCGAACGTGCGGTTCGAGTTCTCACCCGAGGTCTTCAACCTCACCGAACCCGACTACGCGCTCGAGGTGTGCGATGCGATGACGGAACTGTGGGACGCGACCCCCGAACGGCCGGTGATCGTGAATCTTCCGGCGACCGTCGAGATCGCGACCCCGAACGTCTATGCCGACCAGATCGAGTACATGCACACCAATCTCGCGCGCCGCGACGCGGTGATCCTGTCCGTGCATCCGCACAACGATCGCGGTACCGGAATCGCGTGCGCCGAACTCGCCGTCCTCGCCGGGGCACAGCGGGTCGAGGGGTGCGTGTTCGGCAACGGGGAACGCACCGGCAACGTCGACATCGCGACGCTCGCGCTGAACCTGCACGCGCAGGGCATCGACCCGATGATCGACTTCTCCGACATCGACGAGATCCGCCGCACCGTCGAGTACTGCAACCGCATCGAGATCCACCCGCGGCACCCGTATGTCGGCGACCTGGTGCACACCGCCTTCAGCGGCACCCATCAGGACGCGATCAGGAAGGGGTTCGCCGAGCACCGGGCACGCGCCGGCGCCGAGGTGCGTCCCGAATCCGAGATCGAGTGGCGGGTGCCGTACCTGCCGATCGACCCCGCCGATATCGGACGTACCTACGACGCCGTGATTCGCGTCAATTCGCAATCCGGCAAGGGTGGTGTTGCCTACCTGCTCGAGAGCGAATACGGCATCGAACTGCCCCGCCGCCTACAGATCGACTTCACCCGCCACGTGCAACAGCACACCGACACCACGGGCGGGGAGGTCACCGCGGCCGAACTGTGGGAGATCTTCGACGACGCGTACCTCGCACGACCGGATGTTCCGGGCGCACCGGTGCTGCGCTCCTTCGACGTGACCGACGTGGGTACCACGATCACGCTGGGCGTCGACGGCACCGAACATCGCAGCGTCCACGCGGGTGTGGGTCCCGTCGAAGCGCTCACCGACGCTCTGGCCCGGCACGGCATCGACATCGAGGTGCTCGGTCTCCATCAGAGCAGCGTCGGCACCGGAAACGGCACCGACGCGCTCACCCTGATCGAGTTCCGCAGCGGTGACGGCACGCGGTGGGCAGCGGGACGTCACCGCTCCGTGCTCACCGCGAGCCTGCACGCGGTGATCCGTGCCGCCTGCGACCGACTCGGAGCGGTCGCGGCGGCACGGTGACCCGAACGCCGTGCGTCTGGGCCTAGTTCGCGATGTGCTCGCGAGGTAGGCCCAGCAACCGCTCTGCGATGACGTTGCGGTTGATCTCCGACGTGCCGCCGGCAATCGTCATCGCACGGCCCAGCAGGTAGTAATGGGTCCACACCGGCTCGTCCCCGAGGAACGCCGCGGGACCGGCGATGTGCATCGCGAGTTCGCCCACGTGCTGGGTGTGTTCGGCGATGAGCATCTTCGTCACGCTGCCCTCCGGACCGAAATCGCCACCGGCGACGGCCCGCACGACCTGCCTCAGATTGAGGACCGCGAAAGCCTGTTCGCGGGCGATCAGTGACGCGATCCGGCGCGTGACCGAGACGTCGCCGGGCGCGTGCTTCGCGGCGAGGTCGAGCAGCGCGAACGCCGAATAGGTCTCGTCGGTCTTGCCACCGCCGATCGAGACGCGTTCGTTCCCGAGCGTCGCGCGGGCCACGGTCCAGCCGTTGTCGACGGCACCCACCACGTCCTCGTCCGGGACGAAGACGTCCTCGAAGAACACCTCGTTGAAGGCGGAGTCGCCGCTGATCTCGCGCAGCGGGCGGACGGTCACGCCAGGCGCGGTGAGGTCGATGACCATCGTGGTGATGCCCTTGTGCTTCGGCACGTCGCGGTTGGTGCGGATGGTCGCGAGACCGCGCGTCGAATTCTGCGCGTTCGACGTCCACACCTTCTGGCCGGTGACGCGCCACCCGCCGTCGACCTTCACCCCGCGCGTCGACACGGCAGCCGCGTCGGAACCGGCACCGGGCTCGGAGAACAACTGGCACCAGACCTGCTCACCGAGCAGACCGGGACGGATCCACCGTTCGATCTGCTCCGGTGTGCCGTGCTGGGTGAGGGTGAGCAGGATCCACGCGCCGATGCCGAGACCGTGCGGTTCGACGTCGGTGAACTCCTCGTCGATCACGAGCTGCTCCACCGGGGATGCCCCACGACCGAACGGCGGCGGCCAGTGCGGCATGAGGTAGCCGGAGTCGACGAGCAGTGCACGTCGCTCGGATTCGGCGGTCGCGGTGTACTTCGCGACGAAGTCGCGGGCGGCGACGCGGTGGTCCTCCGCCTCGGGAGGAAGGTCGACGGCATAGTGACGGCGCAGCCCGGAGGTTCCCGATTCGGCGAGCGAGTCGAGCGCGGCGGTCGGTTCGCCGAACAGGACCCGCAGGGCGTGGGCACGGCGCAGGAACAGATGGCAGTCGTGCTCCCACGTGAAACCGATACCGCCGTGGATCTGGATGCTCTTCTGGGCATTGGCGATGTACGAGTCGAACGCGATGACCCGTGCGACGTCGAGTGCGAGTCGCGCCTGCTCCCCGTCGGCCCCGGCGCGTGCTGCGTCCCAGGCCACGCCGGTCGCGAGTTCGCTCGTTGCGAGCATGTCGGCGAGATGGTGCTTGATCGCCTGGAACGAACCGATCGGGCGGCCGAACTGTTCGCGCACCTTCGCGTAGGCCAGGGCGGCCTCGAGGGTCGCGCGGGCGCCGCCGGATGCTTCCGCAGCGGCCAGTGTGCGGGCGACGTGGTTCGCGTGGGGACCGGCGCCCGGGACGACGGCCAGGACGGGTGTCTCGCGGAGGGCGACCTTCGCCGTCTTGGAGGTGGGGTCGAGGTCGCCGGTGGGCGTCACCGACACCGAGGCGTGGCCGGGATCGACGAGAACGAGGTCGTCACCTGCGACGAGGGCGAGGATCGTGGCGCCCGCACCACCCACGACGAGGTCGACGCCACCACTGATCGTGTCGCCGCTCGTCAGGGATCCGGACAGGCCGAGACCGGGGAGCACCGAGCCGTCCGCGAACTTCGGGAGCCAGGTGGAGCGCAGTTCGTCGTCGCCCTTCGCGGTGAGCGCGGCGGAGACGGCGACACTCGCGAGGTAGGGGACGGGAACGACGAGCCGCCCGAGTTCCTCGGCCACCACCGCCACCTCGGGCAGGCCGGCGTCCGATCCTCCGAATTCACCGGGAAGGTGCAGGCCGAGCCATCCGAGGTCGGCGAGTTGCTTCCACAGTTTGCCGGTATCGGCGGTCGGGTCGTCGGTGACCTGCCGGGCGAGGCTGCCGGCGTCGTGGCCGCCGAGGAACGATCGGACGGCCTCTGCAACGGCGCGGTGATCGTCGGTCAGGGGAAGGGGCATGGGAGGTCTCCTCGGCCGTGCACGGGTCGGTTCACTTGTAGCACTATCTAAACTATGTGACGCACGCTACTTTGGGAAGCCACAGCGCAGTACCGCTCGATCGGAGGAATCGTGAAACTCGAAGTAGGTCGATCCTGGGCCAGCACCGTCGACGGCACCGCGGTGGTCGTCGTCCGAGCGCCCGGCGACGAGGTCGCACTCACCTGCGGAGGCGCCGAGATGGTGCCGGGAAAGAAGGGAACCGGCGACGGCGCGGCCATCGACGACGCGCATCACGGCCCCACCGCGCTGGGGAAGCGGTACACCGACGCCGAGGGCACGGTGGAACTGCTGTGCACCACACCCGGCACCGGCGCTCTCGCCGTCGACGGTGTTCCGCTGTCGTTGAAGACGGCGAAACCGCTTCCGGCCTCCGACTGACCCGAGACTCGACCACCGAATCACAACTGCACCAGGGGCTTCCATGAACCTCACGATGTTGCTCGATATGGCCGCGGACGGGCTCGAGGACCGCATCGTGGTGGGGCGCCGCGGCGGCGGCATCTCCGCCCGGCGCCTGCGCGATCTGTCCGTCGCCGGAGCCGCCGTGATCCGCGAGGCGGGCGCCGATGCCCTCGTCTACCGCGCGGTCAACGGTCCCGCCTTCCCTGTGGCCCTGTTCGCTGCGGCGCGCGCGGGCGTCCCGCTCGTACCGATCAACTATCGGCTCGGCGCGGAGCAGGGTGCGGCGTTGCTGTCCCACCATCCCGACGCCCTGGTGATCGCGGACGACGCCGGCGACGCACCGGGTGTGCTCTCTCCCGTGACCTGGCTCGACCGGCTCGGACGGTCGGAGGCCGTGGAAGCCGACGATCCGGACCCGGACGCACCCGCCGTGGTGATCTACACCTCCGGCACTACGTCGGCTCCGAAAGGTGTTCTGCTGCATCACCACAACCTCGTGTCGTATGTGCTCGGATCCGTCGAGTTCGCGTCGGCCGAGGGCACCGACGCCGCGCTGGTGAGCGTCCCGCCCTATCACATCGCCGCGGTGGCGAACGTCCTCACGAATCTCTACGCAGGTCGCCGGACGGTGGTGCTCGAGCAGTTCACCGCCGCCGAATGGCTCGATACCGTTCGTGGGGAGGGCATCACCAATGCTCTCGTCGTCCCCACGATGCTCGCGCGCATCCTCGATTCCGGTGCCGACACCTCGGTGCCGACGTTGCGCTCCCTGGCCAGTGGTGGTGCGCCGATGCCCCGCCGAGTGGTCGAACGAGCCCTCGAGACCTGGCCGCAGGTCGACTTCGTCAACGCCTACGGACTCACCGAGACCAGCTCGACGATCACCGTCCTCGGCCCCGACGACCACCGGGCGGCGATGACCGGCACCGACGAGCGGATCCGCGCCCGCCTCGGATCGGTGGGCCGGCCGGTCCCCGGCATCGACCTCGAGATCCGCGACGCCGACGACCGCGTCGTCGAAGCCGGCGTGCCCGGACGGATCTGGGTTCGCGGAGAACAGGTCTCGGCCGAATACGCGGGAATCGGCAAGCTCGTCGACGACCGCGGATTCTTCGACACACGTGACACCGGATTCGTCGACGAGGACGGCTATCTGTTCATCGGTGGGCGCAGCGACGACACCATCATCCGCGGTGCCGAGAACATCGCCCCGGCCGAGATCGAGGACGTGATCCTGCGTCATCCCGCCGTCACCGACACCGCGGTCGTGGGGGTACCCGACGACGAATGGGGACAACGCATCGAGGCCGTGGTGGTGTTGCGCCCCGACGAGTCGGTCGATGCGGAGGAGCTACGCGCGTTCGTGCGCGAGACGCTGCGCGGGTCGAAGACGCCCGACCGCATCGTCTATTGGGACGAGCTGCCTCGCACGGAGACGGGAAAGCTGGTGCGCCGGCATGTCGTCGAACGTCTGGTCGGCGACGGAGTGTCCGGCCGGGCATGAGGTTCGCCGGGTCTTTACATGTATAACTAGGTTGCCCTACTGTGGGTGACACGGGCCGCTCGCGTCGAGCGTCGTCCCCTATACGGAGGTAGTCGATGACCACGTCGGAGAAGACCGAGAAGCCTTCGGAGATCTACACCTTCCGCGATGAAGACATTGCACGGGCGAGAGATCTCGTCGGCGTCTACCACGCCATGACGCAGCGGGAGCAGTACACGCGCGCCTCACCCGACATCATGCGGAACTTCGCGCGTAGCTACGGCGACGACAATCCGCTGTTCACCGACGAGGAATACGGTGCCGCGACCCGGTGGGGAGGCCAGATCGCACCCCCGATGGTCAACATCGCCGTCCGCAAGGAACTGCTGGCAGATCCCGTGCCCCGAGAGCAGCGCCGACCCTCCTTCCGAGGGATCCACGTGTTCGTCTCCGGCACCACGACCCACTGGTACCGGCCGGTCCTCGACGGCGACACCCTGTACGGTTTCCACGGCACCGAGAAGGTCGAGGAGAAGCAATCCGAGTTCGCCGGGCGTTCGCTCATCATCACCGGCCTCCAGGTGCAGTTCAACCAGCGCGCCGAGGTGGTCCAGACCCAGCGGGTCATCACCATCCACACCGAGCGCCACGAGTCGAAGAAGCGCAAGAAGTACGACTCGATCGAACCGGCCTCCTACACCCCCGACGACATCGCGAGGATCGACGAGATCTACGCGCAGGAGCAGGTGCGCGGCACGAACACCCGTTACTGGGAGGACGTCGAGGTCGGGGAGAGTCTCGGCACGATGGCCAAGGGGCCGTTGACCACCACCGACATGGTCGTCTTCCACTCCGGCGGATACGGTTTCGCCCCGTACACCCCGTGCGCGAGCCGCCTCGCCTACAAGAACCGCCAACGCATCGCGCCGTTCTACATCCCGAACGAGCAGGGCGTGCCCGACGTCGCGCAGCGGATCCACTGGGACAGCGGCTACGCCCGCTCCATCGGCCTGCCGGCCGCCTACGACTACGGCATGATGCGCGACTGCTGGCTGAGCCACTATCTCACCGACTGGATGGGCGACGACGCCTGGCTCGAATCGATGTCGAGTCAGATGCGCAAGTTCAACTACCTCGGCGACACCCACACCTTCACCGGTGAGGTCGTCGGCAAGCGCACCGAGGGCGGGCGTCATCTCGTCGACGTGGAGTTGCGTGGCACCAGCCAGCGCGGTGAGGTCACCTGCCCCGCCACCGCCACCATCGCACTCCCGTCGCGCGTCGGCGGCGCGGTCGCGCTGCCCGCCGCTCCCGCCGAGTTCGAACAGCTCGCAGCGCGGATGCTCGAACGCGACGCCGAGCTGCGCCGCGAGCGGCGGGCAGGAAACGGGGCGGCGTCGTGAAAGGCCACCCGTCCCTGCCGGCAGCGGGGCAGGATGAGGCGACGCGCACCGAGCGGCTCGAGGAGGACCTGTGGATCTGACCGGTACGACCACGGTGATCGCCGAGCTGAAGGACCACGTCCTGACCATCACGCTCGATCGCCCCGACAAGCTCAACTCCTTCACCGACACGATGCGCGCCGAGTTCCGGGAGTTGTGGCACTACGCCTCCGAGACCGACGACGTGCACGTCGTCGTCCTCCGGGCCAACGGCGAACGCGCGTTCAGCACCGGCGTCGATGTCCACGAGGGGACCTTCCTGTCCGACAACGTCTTCAGCCGCCGCGATCCCGGTGTCGACCTGTCGCCCAAACAGAACAACTGCTGGAAACCGCTCGTGTGCGCGGTCCACGGCATGGTCGCCGGCGGGGCACTCTACTGGCTCAACGAGGCCGACATCATCGTCGCGAGCGAGGACGCCCAGTTCTTCGATCCGCACGTCTCCTACGGCATGGTCGCCGCACTCGAACCGATCGGCCTCGCACACCGCATCCCCATCGGTGAGGTGCTGCGCATGGTGCTGCTCGGTCTCGACGAACGCATGTCCGCGAAGAGGGCCTACGAGATCGGCTTCGTCAGCGAGATCGTCGCCCGGGACGCGCTGTGGGATCGCGCGCAGCAGCTCGCCGAACGGATCGCCGCCAAACCGCCGGCCGCGATCCAGGGCAGCATTCGCGCGATCTGGGAGTCCAAGGACCGCACACGATCCCACGCTCTCGCCGCCGGGATGATGTACACCGATCTCGGCAATCCCATCGGTCTGGCGCAGGTCGATCGGTCCCAGGTCCCCACGCGCGATTACGAGGTGCGCTGACATGGACTACGGACTGACACCCGAACTCGAGCAGTTCCGCAAAGAGGTACGCGAGTTCGTCGAGACCCACAAACCCGACGTGCCGGTGAAGGCGGGTGTGCGCAGCGCCGACGACGCCGACGAACTCGCGGTGCTGAAGGAATGGACCCGCACACTCTTCGAAGCCGGGTACATCGGTGCCGACTGGCCGGAGCGCTACGGCGGTGCCGGGGCAGCACACTCACCGGAGAAGGACGTCGTCGTCGGGGAGGAGCTGGCACGCGGCCGGGCTCCGGCCGCGGTGCAAGGAGCCGGACTGCTGGTCGCACATGCGCTGATCGACTTCGGCACGGAGGAACAGCGGGAGAAGTATCTGCCTGGTATCCGATCGGGCGAACTCGTCTTCTGCCAGCTGTTCAGCGAGCCGGGTTCCGGCAGCGACCTCGCGTCCCTGCGCACGAAGGCAGTGCCGGCCGACGGCGGGTTCACCGTCACCGGCCAGAAGGTGTGGACGACCAACGGGCACTGGGCCGACTACGGTTACCTCCTGGCCCGGACGAATCCCGACGCACCGAAACACCGTGGTATCAGCGCGTTCCTGCTCGACATGCGGTCGCCGGGCGTCGACGTGCGGCCGCTCCGCGAGATGACCGGAACCTCGGATTTCAACGAGATCTTCCTCGACGACGTTCCCGTCGGGTCCGACGCGCTCATCGGCGACCTCGACAACGGCTGGCTGATCGCGAATTCGAGTCTCGCCCACGAACGCAGCGCCGTGGCGTCGGCAGCAGTGCGCCTGCAGCAGGACGTCGACGCGCTGAAGGAACTCGCACGCAGGACGATCCGGTACGGACGTCCCGCGATCGAGGACGGTGCGGTGCAGGAACGGATCGGCGAACTCCAGGCGTCCGTCGAAGCATTGTCGGCACTGGTGTACGCGAACATCGGCCGCTGGTCGCGGGGCACCGAACGTCCCCACGACGCCGCCATGGCCAAGCTGATGTTCAGCGAGATCGGCGTCGAGACCGCACGATTCGCTCTGGAACTCGCAGGTGAGGACGGCATCCTCGTCGAGGGCGACCCGCAGGTCGTCGACGGGGGCCGGTGGCAGGACGAATTCCTGTACGCCCGCGCGTACACCATCGCCGGCGGCACCTCGGAGATCATGCGCAACATGATCGCCGAGAGAGGGCTCGGTCTTCCGCGCTGAGGCGCGCTCCCGGCCGGATCGCCGGCCGGCACTACGAACACCTTCGGGTCGACCGAAGAGGAGGCTCCGCGATGACGGGCATCAGAGAGGCGTTGACCCTGCTGTGGTCGACCCCCGACAGTGCGAACATGGTGCAGGAGGACAAGACCTGGCACACGTGGGCGCAGGTGCGTGACACGGCCGAGCGAATCGACGCGGAGCTCGAACGACTCGGGTGCGGGCCACGCAGCCGGATCGGCGTCGTGCTGATCAACCGCACCGAATCGATCGCGTCCCTGATCGCGATTCTGCGACACGACCGGGTGCTGCTCACCCTCAACCCGGCCCAGCCGTCGCAACGGATCGTCGAGGACGCGGTCGGGGCCCACCCGGATGTGATCCTCGCACCTCGCGAGTACTGGGCCGACGAGGAGTTCGCCGCACCCATCGCCGCAGCGGGCATCGTCGGTGTCGCCGTGGACGGTTCGGACGTCTCACGTGTGTTCGGCGACGCTCCCGTCCCGCCCCGCCCGGACGAGCAGGACCCGGTCGCCGTCGAGATGTTCACCTCCGGTACCACCGGCCCGCCGAAGCGGGTTCCACTGACCTGGCGCCAACTCGAGGCCGCCCTCGAGGCCGTGCACGGGCACACCGGCAAGGGGAGAGGCGATCACGAACCCTTCACCGGCCCCGTGGCGTTGATCTCCTTGTCGATGGTGCACATCGGCGGATTGTGGGGCGTGATCCAGTCGCTGTCGGAAGCACGCCCGATCGTGCTGATGCCCCGTTTCACCGTCGAGGGCTGGGTCGACGCGGTCTACGAGCACCGGATGATCGTCGCGGGTCTCCCGCCGGCGGCCATGCGGTCGGTGCTCAACGCCGACGTGCCGAAGGAGAAGCTCGCGACCCTCCGGGCCATCACCGCAGGCACCACCTTCGTCAGCCCGGAACTGGCCGACGAGTTCACCGACCGGTACGGCATTCCCATCATGATCATGTACGGGGCAACGGAATTCGGTGGTGCCGTCGCGGGGTGGACGAAGCCCCTCATCAAGCAGTGGTGGGAACACAAGCGTGGCAGCGTCGGCCGGCCCTTCCCGGGGGTGCGGATGCGCACGGTCGACGAGAACGGCGCGGTGCTGCCCGAGGGGAGCACCGGTCGCCTCGAGGTGAGTTCACCGCAGACCGGCACGGGTGTCGGCGACTGGGTGCGCACCAGCGACCTCGCGCATCTCGACGAGGACGGTTTCCTCTACATCGACGGCCGCGCCGACGACGCGATCGTCCGTGGTGGTTTCAAAATCCAGCCCGAAACCGTCTGCAACGCACTGCGGGCCCACCCGTCGATTCTCGATGCGTCGGTCTTCGGCCGTCCCGACGAGCGGCTCGGACACGTACCGGTCGCCGTGATCGAAACCGTCGAGGGTGCAGAGGATGTCGACGTCGACGAACTGAAGACCTTCCTGCGCACCCGGTTGACGGCCTACGAGATCCCGGTGGAGATCCACAGGGTCGATGCCCTGCCCCGCAGTGTGTCGCTCAAGGTCGACCGTCGTCGGCTGCTGGAGATGGTGGACGAGATCGAATCGTCCCGCGCCCGATAGTGCACAGGAAAGGGGGCGGGATCCGGATGGATCCCGCCCCCTTTTTTTCGGTGTCTCAGGCGACGGCGAGTCGGCGGCGGTGGTGCGACACCGAACCGTCGAGCAGTTCGTCGACCTTGATGCGGCGGAGCAGCAGGTGCACGTCGTGTTCCCACGTGAAACCGATCCCGCCGTGGACCTGCAGAGCCGTCTGGGCGGTGGTGGACGCTCCGGAGCATGCGAACGCGACCGCGGCGGACACCGCCCGGGCGCGTGCTACGGGATCGTCCCCGTCGAGTGCGACGGCGGCGGCCCAGAGTGTCGCGCGGGAGGCCTCGGTCGTCGTCGCCATATTCGCGCAGTGGTGCTTCACCGCCTGGAAGCTGCCGATCACCGTGCCGAACTGTGTTCTGCTACCGACGTAGTCGATGCTCAGGTCGACGAGACGCGCAGCGGCACCGAGAGCATCGACCGCTCGGAAGGTCGCAAGACGGTCGTGGGTGAAGGCCGCGATGCCGGTCGGCAGGGAGAACCACGAATCCTGCGGAAGCGTGACGTCGAGGCCGGCGACGGCCCACGAGCGTGTGAGGTCGAGCGTGTCGAGCGGTCGCACGGTGAGCGTCTCCACGGGCACGACCGCCGCGATCTCCGCGCCGGTGTCGGTGACCGCGACCAGCAGGATGTCGTGCGCATCGATCAGGCCGGTGATCGGGGCCGTCGTACCGCTCAGAACCAGTGTGTCCCCGTCGAATCGTGCCTGCAGGCCGGACTTCTCGGGTGACGACAGGGCGGGCAGCACGACGCGCTCACCGCTCTCCGCCGCTGCGGCCGCGGGATGACCGATCGTCTCGAGAAGACTTGCCGCGACTGCCAGTTCAGCGACGGGAAGCGCGCTGCCGGCCCGTCCGTGTTCCTCGACGAGCACGGCCAGATCGACGTGGGTGCCGCCCGTCTCGGTGGTGAGCAGCCCGATCGAGCCCGAGTGCGCGAGGTGGCGGAGTCCGTCGGTAGGGAGGTGAGCGGGTCCGTCGTCGATGCCCGGTCTGCGAGCGGTGATCGGGTCGTTCTTGGCGAGCCACGCGCGCTCGCTCTCGCCGAGGGCCACCTGTTCGTCGCTCAACGCGAAGTCCATGACGCTCCTTCGATGTGGTCGTCAACGTAGTTAACCATGTGTGCCGCAGTTTGTGGACCCCTCGGAACTGCTCGCGATATCGGAAGAGTTCGATATCGGAAGAGTTTTCGACGAAGTCTGGCCTGCACATCGTTATACAGGTAATACTTGTCGCCGACGTCCACGAGGGAGTGACCGATGACGATGCCGTCGATGAACCCGACCGATCTCGCCGCCGCCTTCGGCGACAAGCCCGCGATCGTCATGGTCGAGGACGGCGCAACGCTCACCTACCGCGAACTCGAATCCGCGTCCAACCGCATCGCCCACCTGTTCCGGCAGCGCGGCCTGCGGGCCGGTGACCACATCGCGATCCTCATGGAGAACTGCCTCGACGTCTTCCCCGTGGTGTGGGCGGCGCAGCGCACCGGCCTGCTCTACACGCCCGTCAACTGGCACCTGTCCGACGACGAGGCCGCCTACGTGGTCGAGAACTGCGGTGCGCGTGTGCTCGTGCACTCGGAACGTCTCGACCGCCTCGGAGCGGTCGTCGCCGGCGGCAACCCCGTCCTCGGGGCGCGGTTCACCACCGGTGACAGCTCGCCGAGCGGCGCCGAGATCCTGGCCCACGTTGTTTCGGCCCTGCCCGATACACCCGTCGACGACGAACTCGAGGGGTACTACATGCTGTACTCGTCGGGCACCACGGGACGTCCGAAGGGAATCCTGCCCGCTCTCACCGGCGCCCCGTTCGGCACGGGCCTGGCCATCGACTCGACGATGCGCGACGCCTTCGGATTCGGTCCGCACTCCGTCTACCTCAGCCCCGGACCGCTCTACCACGCGGCACCGCTCGGCTGGACGATGGGAACCGTCCGCAACGGGGGCACGGCGCTGGTGATGGAGACCTTCGCCGCCGAACGCACACTCGACGCCATCGAGCGGTACGGCGTCACCCATGCCCAGTTCGTCCCGACGATGTTCGTGCGGTTGCTCAAGCTCCCCGAACCGACCCGCACGCGCTACGACGTGTCGAGCCTGCGCGTCGTGGTCCACGCGGCGGCGTCGTGCCCGGTCGAGGTCAAGGAACGCATGATCGAGTGGTTCGGGCCGAAGATCCTCGAGTTCTATGCGGGCAGCGAAGGCAACGGATTCTTCATGATCACCACACCGGAATGGCTCGAGCACCGCGGTTCCGTCGGCCGTCCGACCCTGGGTCAGGTGCACATCTGCGACGAGTCCGGCCGCGAACTGGGGCCCGGCGAGATCGGCCAGGTGTGGATCGGCGACGGCCTGGACTTCGAGTACCACGGCGACCCGGCGAAGACCGCCGCCGCCTACAACGACAAGGGCTGGACGACCCTCGGCGATCTGGGGCACGTCGACGAGGACGGTTACCTGTACCTCTCGGCGCGGCGCACCGATCTGATCCTGTCCGGCGGCGTCAACATCTACCCGGTCGAGGCCGAGGACGTGCTGACGATGCACCCCGCCGTCCTCGACGTCGCCGTCGTCGGCCTGCCCGACGAGGAGATGGGCCAACGCGTCCACGCCGTCGTCACACCCGTGGACGGCGTGCGGGCGGACGACGCCCTCGCGGCCGAACTCGTCGAGTACACCCGCGAACGCCTCGCGCACTTCAAGGTGCCGCGCACGATCGAGTTCGGCAAGGTTCCGCGACTGCCCAGCGGCAAGATCCTGCGCCGGGCCCTGCTCGCCCGCTACGACGAGGTGTCGCCGGCGCCCTGACGATTCAGGACAGCTGGGTCACCACGATCCGTGTGACGCCGTAGAAGGCGGTACCCGCTGTGACGATCGCGAACAGCGCGATCCACACCGCGGCCGGGAGTCGGGTGAGCCAGCGCAACTGGTCGGCATCCGAACCCCGGCCGCGACCGCGCGAATGGGTGCGGGCGAGTTCGAGGACCGGGCGGGTCGCGCCGAGGAGCAGCACCCAGGTGATCAGGTATGCCGCGGTGTACCGAACCACCGGATCACCGAGATAGGCGGCCGCACCGACGAGCGCTCCCGCGATCACCACGGAGACGAAGCCGTACAGATTGCGGATCAGCAGCAACAGGACGGCGAGCGCGGCGAGGATCGACCACAGGACCGCGGCGGGCCGCTCCAGCGTCAACAGCGTCGCCGCGGCGAAACCGAGCACGGCCGGGCCGGTGTACCCCGCGAAGGTCGTCGCGACCATGCCGGGACCGCGCGGATTGCCGGACGACACCATCACCCCCGAGGTGTCGCTGTGCAGGCGGATACCCGACAGTTTGCGGCCCACGAGCGCTGCGACCAGCGCGTGCGACCCCTCGTGCGCCTGCGTGATGACATGGCGGGTCTTCAACCACAGCGGACGGACGGTCACGAGCACGAGCGCGACGATCGCCGTCCCGACGACGACCATCGTCGGTGCGGGCTCGTCGACGGTCGACACGGCCTGCCACGCGGAGGACACGACCTCCGTGAACGAGGTGGACACAGATCACCTTCCTTCGGGCCGGACACGGGTGGCTCCGAGTCCGGCAGGGCCGGGCGTAGAGACCACTGCCCCGGCGATAGCCTGATGAGCATGCCCGACCGTCGCTCCCTCGAGATCCGCGCGGGTATCGCGGACTCCTGGGCCGTCGGTCTCGGACTGATTC
>Ga0180216_1000410_pt1 | contig 46569 bp, 43 predicted proteins | sample eDN3rd37CBELigMG_FD_128879 | JGI IMG/M metagenome (GOLD analysis project Ga0180216, IMG submission 128879) | Enriched Miracle-Growth compost microbial communities from Emeryville, California, USA - eDNA 3rd pass 37_C BE-Lig MG (version 2)... ...
CGTTATTGAATTAACGTGATTTTTTATTTGCGTTAAAAAAGTTGAAGCATGGGTTTATTGTGCATCTTTTCTAAAGGGAATCCCGGAGGTATCGGACAGAGGGTTCGTGTAAGGACAAATCCAGTGAGAAAAACGTTGAGAAAAGGTCTTCATCAGCGGTATGAGAAATTCTTCATCATTACTAGTTGATTTTGACTAATCAGCCTTAAATTACCGTTATTATCTTAGAACTTTAGGGGTTTTTTTACTTTAGAGGGGATTTTCCGGTTATTTATAATCAACCAACAAAGCTTATACAGTGTCCAACACTAATGCTGCACCTAAACACGACTTTCCACAGTCTAATGAAGTCCAGGCTTTAGGTTTTTTTGTGGCCATGTTAAGATTAAAGAATAAGAGGTTAGCGTTTTATCAAAAAGGAAGTGACAGAAGTTGAAGGATGTTTTTCGCAAATTAGCAGAATGGCTGGGGATAGAGAAGGCTGCATCTCCAACGATAGAAGAAAAGGTAAATAATGACGAGCATCCTATTCACCCTGACGTACATGTTCGAACGCGTACTGTCTATCCAAAAGGGGCTAGGGGTGGGGAGTTTCGCTTTCCCGTTATCCCCGATGAACGGATTCCAAAGGATCGTTCGCCAAGGAGTAGTCATGATAAGAAAATAAAAGGTTCTGCTAACAATTTACATAGACCGATGGAGATGCCAAAGGCATCTGTTGAACATAAAAAACCAAGTAGTACTGTAACACCATCAAGGAAAAAATTTCAGCCATCGGAGATTATATCACCGGTATACGGAAGAATTTCCTTTGGTGAATCACCTAAAGAGAAATCCAAAGGCTATATGGATCAAGGGATTGATGAAGGAAAAAGAGAGTCCATATTACCTGCGGACACCCGTGAAAAAGTTGTCGATGTTATTCCACAGGAAAAGGAAGACACAACAAGCCAGAGCAGAATGTTCAGGGAATACACAAGTAGACCCGAATTGACTCAATCCAAAACAGATGGATCTAAAGTGGACTATCCAGTCCTGTCTCAGATGGATCAGGTGCACCTAGATGAATCGCACATGAATCAAACTGGTTTAGAGCAAACACATCTAGCTCAATCTCATGCAGTCCAATCTCAAACCGAAGTCGACAAGGAGGCCCCTATAATTACCCCTTTCCAGCCAGAGGCTTCATCAAATGTGATTGCTTTTCCCAAGCGAACTGTTCCAATTGAAGCGAAAGTGGCAGAAGAGATCGGGCCAAATGTTGGCGAATTGGTGCGGCAGGAAACGAAATTAAAGCCGATGGAAGCCGATGGCGAAAGCTTAGCCAAGTCCTCGCTTAAATGGGAACAGCAGCCTACTAATTACAGTGATCCCTACCAATTTCCGGGCACAAGTATGCTCCGAATTGAGCCGCAATCTACGTCAGTCGATGATACTTACATCTATGAACAAATTGATAAGCTGACCTTGGCCTTGGAAAATTTTAATGTCAAGGCAGAGGTCATTGGGGTTGTGAAAGGACCAACCGTTACCCGGTATGAACTACAGCCAGCTCCTGGGGTCAAAGTCAATAAATTCACGAACTTAATCGATGATATCAAATTAGCACTAGCTGCTAAAGATATCCGGATGGAGGCACCAATTCCTGGGAGATCAGCGATTGGAATCGAGGTGCCGAATGAAGTGAGCTCCCCCGTTTTTATCCGATCGATTCTTGAATCAGATGAGTTCAGGGAGAAATCTTCGCCACTCTCTGTTGCGTTGGGAAGAGACATTTCGGGAGCTCCTGTTATTGGGGATTTGAAGAAAATGCCGCATGGATTGATTGCCGGAGCAACAGGGTCGGGAAAAAGTGTATGCATCAACTCAATTATCGTAAGCTTAATGTATAAAGCCAAGCCCGCGGATGTAAGAATGATCCTAATAGATCCGAAGGTGGTAGAATTGGCGCCATATAACCATATCCCACATTTACTTACACCGGTTGTTACTGATCCAAAACAAGCGACAGCCGCGTTAAAATGGGCTGTGGATGAGATGGATAAACGGTACGAAAAATTTGCCGAATCAGGTGCCCGGGACATTGACCGATATAATTCCATGATGGAGCAAGAGGGGAATGAAAAGCTACCCTATATCGTCATCGTGATTGATGAATTAGCTGACCTGATGATGGTATCCCCTCATGATGTGGAAGAAGCAATCTGTCGAATTGCGCAAAAAGCTAGGGCTTGTGGAATCCACTTGCTCGTTGCCACACAGCGCCCGTCAGTCGATGTTATTACAGGTCTTATTAAGGCCAACATCCCTTCGCGGATTGCCTTTTCCGTTTCATCGCAAGCGGATTCTAGGACGATCCTTGATATGGGCGGAGCTGAGCGCTTGCTAGGGAAAGGGGATATGCTTTACTATCCCAGCGGACAAGCTAAACCGGTGCGCTTGCAGGGGAATTTTGTTTCTGACGACGAAATTGAGCAAGTTGTTGAACATGTGAAAAAACAACAAAAAACTGTTTATCTTTTTGACAAGGAAGAGTTAAATCGTGTAACTAACGCCAATTCGGCTGAGCAGGACGATGAGTTGTTTGAAGAAGCACTTCTTTTTACGATTGAACAGGGACAAGCCTCCTCCTCTTCACTACAAAGAAGATTTCGAATCGGTTATAATCGTGCGGCAAGGCTGATTGATTTAATGGAGGCAGAAGGGTATGTGTCAGGGCAGTCCGGCAGTAAACCACGGGAAGTGTTAATTACTATGGATGATTATTACAATCTGTTTGGTTAGTGGATCACCACCTTTGTCCCTAAAGGAATATGGCGAAACAGCCATTCCACTTCGTGATTATTCATACGAATACAACCTTCGCTGGCATGGCTTCCAATCGACATCGGATTATTAGTACCGTGAATTCCATACTTATATCCATCGGTTCCCGGAACATTCAAACCAATCCACCGGGTTCCAATTGGGTTGTTAGGGTCGCCCCCTGGTATATTTTTTGGAATATACCAGGGGTTTTTTACTTTTCTAATGACTGAATAGGTACCCTCTGGTGTTAGATTTGCAGATTTGCCTGTGGAAATGGAAAAATGGTATACAGGAGTATTATTAAGTATGACGGATAATTGGTTTTTGGATTTGTTGATCAATAAATAGACTCCTTCTTCATCAGCGTATGCTAAATGGCTTGCCATAAGGCTGAGAATGAATAGTAGCAAGACTCTCATCCCAAATCGTCTCCCTCCTTTGGATTTAGTATGTTTTGAACGCTACCTTCTTATGAAAGAGGATCTTTTGCTATAATAAGTAAAATGATGCAAGAAATAGGAGGAAAAGGAATGGCTGATCATTTAACACATTTTAATGAACAACAACGGGCAAAAATGGTAGATATTTCGAATAAACAAGAAACCAAAAGAGAAGCGGTTGCGGTGAGTCGCGTCGAGATGAAAGCGGATACGATGAAAAGGATTAAAGAGGGGAAGATTGGCAAAGGGGATGTGCTTGCTGTCGCCCAAGTGGCGGGAATTATGGCGGCAAAGAAAACAGCGGAATGGATTCCGATGTGTCATCCAATCCCTTTGACAGGTGTGGATATCCGCTTTGAGTTTAAATCAGATACTGAGCTACATATTGAAGCGAGGGTAAAAACAACGGGTCAGACAGGTGTAGAGATGGAGGCTTTGACAGCAGCCAGTGCTGCAGCGTTAACCGTTTATGACATGTGCAAAGCAATGGACAAGGGGATGATCATTGGTCCAACCTACCTGCAAATGAAAACAGGAGGAAAAAGCGGAGATTTTCATCGATCATAAATTTAGGAGGTTAACGGTCATGGATAAGTGGAAAGTAGGAATTCTTACGGCCAGTGATAAAGGAAGTCGAGGGGAAAGAGAGGATGTCAGTGGTTCTGTAATAAAAGAGCTAGTCTCGTCCATTAATGGCGCGGTTATTCGGCATGATGTGATAGCGGATGAGCAAGAATGGATTGAGAAGTCGCTGATTGAATTAGCTGACGTGACTCAATGTGATCTGATATTCACCACAGGAGGCACCGGCTTTGCTGCCCGCGATGTCACCCCAGAGGCAACTAAGGCAGTTATCCATCGCGAAGTTCCTGGGATTCCCGAGAGAATGCGGGCAGCCACTTTAGCCAATACGAAATTTGCGATTCTCTCGCGGGCGGCAGCGGGAATTCGCGGGAACACATTAATCATTAACCTGCCGGGGAGCCCAAAAGGGGTCAAAGAATGCTTTGAATCAATCGCCGATGTTCTGCCACATGCCTTAAAGCTTTTACGGGCGAATCTTGAACATGATCAGGAAGGAGTGTAAGAAAATGAGCGAATGGAAGGTAACAGTGACGGACTTAGATGAACAGTCATTCGAATGCAGCTTTGAGGATTTTGAAAAGTGGAAGGACGATACTATTCCTGTTGAGGATTTTGCTCCGAGAAAAAATGGAGAGGCTGTTTTTGTCGGACGTGTCCTGGGGGAATTGGGTGTGGATTCTGTCTATACGCATTTATTGGTCAAGGCCGATGACGGATTTGAACAGAAGATTAGCAGGGAAGATGTTTCAACAGCCTTTTTACTTTTCAAGCAGAATGGCGAACCGCTAAAAAAAGGGTATCCTACCAGACTCTTCGTTCCAACTAGTGATTCCGATTGCTTAAACGTCAAATCGGTTATCGAAATGAGTCTACTGAAGGAATTTTAGTTGTGATATAATTCTAGCATTCTAAAGAAACTATCATAATCAACTTATAACTTGATTATTAGATATTGGCATTTTGGGGGAGGAATCAAGTTTGAAAGTTTCACTATTTATTACCTGCTTAGCTGACGTTTTTTACCCGAAGGTGGGGATGAATGTCGTGGAAGTTCTGCGTAGTTATGGGGTTGAAGTGGATTTCCCGCAGGATCAGACATGCTGTGGACAACCTGCATTTAACAGCGGCTATCACAAGGAAGCAAGAGAGTCTGCAAGACAATTGATCAAAGCGTTTGCGGATAGCCCAATGGTTGTGACCCCTTCCGGGTCATGTGCCTCGATGATACGCCATTATTATCCGGACCTCTTTAAAGACGAACCGGAATGGAAAGAAAAAGCAATAGAATTAGCCGATAAGACGTATGAATTTAGCGAGTTTTTAGTTCACGTATTGAAAGTAGAAGACATCGAAGCGAAATTTCCTGCGCATGCAACCTACCATCATTCCTGTCATATGTCGAGGGGACTGGGGCTGAAAGGGGAACCTATTAAATTATTAGGGCAAGTGGAAGATTTAGAGATGGAAGATCTGCCATATTGCAATGATTGCTGTGGTTTTGGGGGGACTTTCGCTGCGAAGATGAGTGATATCTCGGAAAAAATGGTGGATGAGAAAATTAAAAATATCGAATCTACAGGAGCTGATGTGCTCATCGGATCTGATATGGGATGCCTCATGAATATTGGGGGAAGACTTCGCCGATTAGGAAAAGAAGTTCGTATGATGCACGTAGCTGAAGTTCTGGCAGAAGGGGGACAAAAGTAAGATGAGTGCACATCCTTTAATTTTTAATGAAAGAGTAGATAAAGCCCTAGCTGATCCGATTCTAAAAAAGGCCCTTCCGCTGACCCAGGATCGGCTTCGTGGGGGGAGAATCAATGCCGCTGAACAGTTGGGGAATGTTGAGGAATGGAGAGAGCTCGCTTCACAAATCCGCAGCCATACGATTGCAAACCTGGATAGTTACCTTGAAGAATTGGTTACAAATGTGAGGAAAAATGGGGGACATGTGCATTTCGCAGCGACTTCAGATGACGCTGTGGAAATTATAACCGGGATTGTCAAGGAAAAGAACGCTAAATCTGTGGTGAAATCCAAGTCCATGGTATCTGAGGAAGTCCATATAAATAAGCACTTGGAAGATATGGGAATTAAGGTCGTTGAATCGGATTTAGGAGAGTACATTATCCAACTAGCCAACGAAACCCCTTCCCACCTGATTGCTCCAGCGATTCACAAAACAAGGGAGCAAGTGAGAGAGATGTTTTCCAAAGTTGCAGGAAGACAGCTTTCCGATGAAACCACGGAGCTCACAGCATTTGCTAGAGAGAAGCTGCGCCAGGAGTTCCTGCAAGCAGACATCGGGATTTCTGGATGTAATTTTGCTGTGGCCGAATCTGGTTCTGTTGTGCTAGTGAGTAATGAAGGAAATGCCCGTCTGACCACAACAGTACCGAAAGTCCACATTGCGATGATGGGGATGGAAAGGATTGTTCCCACATGGAATGAACTTGATATGGTTGTTTCTATGTTGACACGGAGTGCTACCGGACAAAAAATCAGTGTGTACGTTACTGGAATCAATTCGCCTAGACAAAGCGAAGACTCTGACGGTCCGGAGGAGTTCCATTTGGTTATTCTCGATAACGGGCGCTCAAATATCCTGGGGACAGCCTACCAGGAAGCATTGAACTGCATTCGCTGCGGTGCTTGTCTCAATGTTTGTCCAGTTTACCGTCACATCGGTGGACATGCCTATGGGGGAGTTTACAGCGGGCCGATTGGCGCGGTGTTAACCCCACTTTTAGGCGGATATGAAGAATGGCTTGAACTCCCTTATGCATCAAGTCTTTGTGGAGCCTGTTCAGAAGCTTGTCCAGTGAAAATCCCATTGCATGATCTTTTGATTGAACATCGTAAGGATGAAGTGGAAATGGGACTCACGCCATTCTCGGAAAAGATGGCGTTCAAAGGTTTTAGTTTCGCTACTAGTCATCCATCTGTTTATGAAACAGCTGTTAAATTGGCGCATTCAGGGATGGGCTTTTTGGCAAAGGATGGCGTAATCAGCAAAGGACCTGGGATGTTAGGCGGTTGGACAGATGTCCGGGACTTGCCGCAGCCTGCGAAACAGTCCTTTAGAGAGTGGTGGAAAAAGGAAGGAAAGGGTCGGAACCAATAATGGATCTAAAAAAACAGGAAGATTTTCTAAACCATATTGCCAGCAAACTTGGCCGCCCAAGGAAATCAGGAGTTAAACCACCAATATGGGAATCACAGCCATACCTTCACCTTTATGAAGGGAAATCGCATGAGGAGATGATAGAAGATTTCATCGCAAACCTTGGGCAGCTAAACACCAAGGTAGATCGGATCAGCCGCCATCAATTTGCTGCTTCCCTAGGGAATGTCATTCAGGACTTCGAGGTACGCTCCGCTGTTTATTGGGATGATGCAACCCTTCATGCCCTTCAGCTGTCCGATGTGTTAGAGAAGAATCAGATCGATGCCTTCCGTTGGGATCCGAAGGAAAATGAAGAAGAAATGAAGCAGAGGACAGCAAACGTCGACCTTGGCATTGTTTATGCTGATCTTGGGCTCGCCGAAACAGGAACCGTTGTGCTCTTTAATGGAGGCGGAAGAGGGAGACTCGTAAGCCTTCTTCCCCCAAAATTCCTTTGCATTCTTTCAGAGAGAGACATCGTCCCAAGATTGACCCAGGCCGTCCAGAAGGTCCACGACCGGGTATCCGAGGGACTTCCTGCCTGCATCAATTTCATTACCGGCCCAAGCCGTACAGGCGATATTGAAATGGATTTGGCCTTTGGGGTGCACGGTCCGGGGAAGGTACACATAATTTTGTTGAGGGATGAATAGCTAGGACGTGATTACTGTTCCTTTCATTTTCGCCAGAGCGTTGCTAGGATTACTCATATAAGAGTATTTTTTTGCTATAACCACCAGGGTATATCTGGTGGTTTTTTTTGGGGATAAAACACAAATAAATAGAATAGTTGATAAATTCAATATTTTGTAATAGCATATAAATTACAGAAAGAAATAGGACAGCAAAGCAGAAGGTAACCCCATATCCCAAACTATACGAAATGGAGAAATGTGATGAGTACTTTAGAAATTAAGGGGAAAATTTTGGATAAACAAATGGTTCTCGGGACATTTTTGATGGAACTGGACACACCAGGCATTGCTCAAATCTTAAAAAACGCAGGATTGGAATTTGTGGTATTGGATATGGAACACGGCGGATTTGACATCAATACCATTAAGAAGATGGCACGTTATTGTAAAGGAGCAGACCTACTTTCAATCGTGCGGGTTCCTGTAGGACAGTATCATTATGTTGCCCGTGCTTTAGATGCAGGCGCCAAAGGGATAATTGTTCCAATGACCGAGACGGCAGAACAAATTTCCGATGTTGTACAATTTGCAAAGTATTACCCACATGGGAAACGGGGGACGGCTTTCGGTATAGCCCATGATGATTATCGGGTGTCCGAAGTAACCCAGACGATGCAGCAGGCAAATGCGGAAACGCTCGTGGTACCACTAATTGAATCTGCGAAAGGAATTGAAAACCTGGAGGAAATCATTCAAGTGGATGGAGTAGATTTGATTTGGGTTGGTCATTTTGATCTTTCGCAAACATTGGGGATTCCGGGTCAATTTAAACATCCTTTATTTGTTGATGCGATGGAACACTTGATTCAAACCTGTAAAAAATACAATAAGCCTTGTGGGAGACTTGTTCCTAATATACAGGAGGCTATGTATTGGAGAGAAAAAGGATTTAGCTGTATTTCCTATGGATCGGATATTTCCATTTTGTATCAAACGGTTCATCAGTTTGTTACCCAGATCATGAAGTAAAGTTCACAATGGAGAATGTCCAACTAGGCCGCCTATCTAAAGGGGAAAAGACATGGTTAATTGGACCTTCTCCACCTGTTCATTTCCCCATACAGTAAAAAGTCCATCTAATCTAAAAAACCTCTGGGCCCTTCATCTTCAAGCAAGAATAGGAGTACAATAACGACAAGAACAATCACCCACCAGCCGTTGTCTTCAAAAAAGCTCATAAAAATCTCCTCTTTTTCCTCTTTTATAACTTAGCCTATTCAAAAGGTGAGTTCTTTGGGATAGGCGGGAGCCCATTTTAGAAACTTTCCGTAATGAAACTTATGAGGACAACAAAATTTGTGTATTCTAAATACTAAACTTTAATACAAGGAGAATGGTGATTGAAACGAGTTCAAGTGGTTGGGGCCGTGATTTTTGCAGGAAATAATGAGGTTTTATGTGCGTTACGAGGGAAGGATATGTCTCAAAAGGGGCTGTGGGAATTTCCAGGCGGGAAAATAGAGTATGGGGAAACTCCAGAGCAAGCTCTTGTCCGTGAAATTAGAGAAGAATTGGGTTGTACCATAAAAGTCCATGAACGAGTGGAAGAAACGGATTATCAATATCCAACCTTGCAAGTCAATTTACAAACTTTTCGTGCGGAGATTGTGGAGGGGACACCGATTCCTAAGGAGCATAAGGAGCTTAAATGGATGAATGTGGAGCAATTAATGGAATTAGAATGGGCTCCTGCAGATCTTCCTGCGGTAAGAAAAATCATGGAAAAGTGAAACTTACTTTTTACAATTTACTTCATATGGAGTATAGTAAAAGTAAGAAAAGTAATGAAGGGGGCTCACTATGGATTACTCTTCTATGTGCCCACGATACGAGGCAGCTATAGATATATTGGGGAAAAAATGGACGGGTTTGATCATCCGAGTATTGCTTGGGGGACCGCGCCGTTTTAAGGAAATAAAAGAACAAATTCCGGATATGAGCGATCGAGTGCTTTCAGAGCGAATGAAAGAATTAGAGGATGCACAAATTCTAGTGCGCAAGGTTTATCCAGATACTCCTGTACGGATTGAATATGAATTAACCGAAAGAGGAAAGAATCTGGAGCCAGTTATTCAGGAGATTCAGCAGTGGGCTGAGTCTTGGCTGTAAGAAAAGCTTCTATTGAAGCCCATTCAAAGAAGAGGTATTCCTCCTTAGAGGAAGCTTTCCCCCTTCGGGGACTACAATCCCATCTGAGCAGGAAGCAAATCCGTCGTAGACCAGATGGAAATAAAGGCTGTCATGCCGATAGGGAAGTGGATTCAGGGCAAGTCATACTTTCCTATGCGATAAGAAAAAGGGTTGGACCATTTTGGTTCAATCCTTTTTCAATGTATGGAAAAATTTTTCTAACTTTGTATATGCTCCCCCCAAAAAGAAATATTTACCACGAAAAGTATGTCGATAGAGTTGATAGTTATACAAAATAGAGGAGGAATCGACATATGAAAAAGTGGAGCCATAAAATTCTGCCAGCATTACTAGCTGGAACATTAACCTTATCCTTTGGGGCAGCTGTTGATGCGAAAGGAAATGGGAATGGGAATGGAAATAACGGGAAGGCAAAAGGTCAGGCAAAAAAGGTAGAACAAATTGTAAAGCAGATTAAATTTAAAGACGTAGATCGTCACTGGGCAAAGGGAACGATCGAATTGCTTGCTGCAAAGGAAATTATTAAAGGGTATTCCGATTATACTTTCCAGCCGAACAAGCCTGTAACACAGCTTGAAGCGATTGCCATGGTCATGAACATGTTAACGCAAAGTGAGGATCTTGAGAAAGGTGACCTTTACATAGGCAAGAATATCCCTGACTGGGCAAAAGATTCTGTAAAATTAGCTCTTGTTAACGATATTATCACAATCGATGATCTGTTCCAGCCAAACAAGCCGGCCACTCGTTTATTCATTGTTAAAATGTTAGTGAATGCATTGCATTCCGATTTGGAAGATCTTGATGGAAAGGAAATCATTTTCGGAGATATCGATAAACTTACCGAAAAGGAAAAAACCTACTTATCGATTGCACTAATGGAATCTTTGGTACAAGGATATGGGGACAAAACATTTAAGCCGAACAAGCCAGTCACCCGTGCGGAAATGTCGCTTTTTGTAAAGCGCTTGATGGATAAAATTGATGGGGATATTGACGTAGATTTCGATACTAAAGTAGAAGGAACCATTCGTGAAATCGATGAAGATGATGAAGAGTTAAAGATTAATTCAAAAACTTATAAGTTAGCTGATGATGCAATAATTAAAGTAGATAACAAAACATCTGACCTGGATTCCTTAGAAGTAGGGATGAAGGTTGAGGTTGTCCTTAAAGATGGGGAAATCACTAAGATTTATGCCTACACAACAAATGAACTAGCAAATGTGGATATTAAAATAGAGAAGATAACGGATGGGAAGAAATCTGGTGACTTTAAGGAAGCAGTAAAGAAAGGCAGCAAAGTATCAGATGAAACACCGGATTTAGAAGATGAAACACTTTTCGTTGTTCTCAATGAAGAGACTGCTGAATCTGTTGATTTAAGCGAGATTGATGGCAGCCAAGATGATGGAGACGAAGTGGCAGTTGAATTAGAGGCAGCGATTGCAGATGCTTTGGATGAGGAAGATCGGGTGCTAGTATCTTTCGATAATTCTAATGATCGCTTTGTATTTGAAACAAACGACAGCCCTACGGATGAAACACCAACGCTTCGCTTTTACGGCAGTGCCCTTGAAGAGCTTGGCCTAGACAGCACGATGACAAAGGGGTCAAAAGGGGAAGCGATAGCTGAGTCTTCTAAAATCACAGTGAAATCAGATGCAGATGCTGACGGAACATTGGTAATTGAGTTCAGGGATGGAACGATCAACGAAGAGATTGAAGTCGAAGTGGAAGAAGACGAAACAGCTGAAGAAATTGCTGCAAAGATCGCTGATGCTTTAGAGGAGAATGACGATATCGATGAAGCCTATGATATCGAAGTTGATGATGAGGTAATCACTGTTACTGCAAAAGATGCGGGTAAGGATCTAGATCTTAGAATCGAAATCTCCGAGAAAGAATAAGAAACAAACTAAAAAGAGAGACTATGGAGTCTCTCTTTTTTGTTTTGGTTCATCGTGCAAGGTATTTGCCGATTCGCTCTTTAATGCTGTCAATACCAACCGCAAAACCTAATCCCTGGTTATTTTTAATGATAAAGGCATTCATTCCAATGACTTCCCCGTTCAAATTGATCAGCGGTCCTCCGCTGTTCCCAGGGTTAATCGCACAATCAGTCTGAATAATATCCTCATAAATTTTTCCGGAAATCCGCACAGGGCGGTTTTTAGCGCTAATGATCCCCTTTGTGACCGTATGGTCGAGCCCCATCGGATTACCAACCGAAATTACAAATTCGCCGACTTTACTTGCCTCAGATGAGCCGATTGGAAGGGGTCTTAACGGCCTTCTGGTGGGGATTTGCAGGACGGCCAAATCTCTTTTCTCATCGGCCCAAACCACCTTTGCCTGCCGTTGTTCGCCACTATATAGTTTCACGAAGATTTGCTCTGCGCTGTGAACGACATGTTCACTTGTTAAAATATATCCAGTCGGATGGATGATAAATCCTGTTCCAAAGCTTTTTGTAGAACTTAAAGAATTTTCCGTTTGCGGGAAAAGAAAGGAAAAAAGAAAATCGCTTTGCCGACTGCTGTTTGATTTATCTCTGGTTTCTATAGATATCACACTATGCCTCGCCCTTTCCACAATCGGAACAAAATAGTTTCCAGGGTGATCACAAGCGGCACCTGAAAGCTTTCGGTACAAGATTTGTTTTTTCTTCAAGATGCCTGGCCTCCTTCGTCGATGTTCATCAAAGACTACTGGGTTCTTATCGTATAATATATGAACAGACAAGGGAGGCTGCTTGTAATTTGGGCGGGTACAAACATCTAAAGTTACTTCTCCGCATAGGAAAGTTTAAGTTCATTAAATCATTAAAGTGAACCAAACTTTCCTATCGGCATATAAAGCTCCCTCTAAAGAGGGATGCATCTTCTTCGAATAGGCTTCGATGGAAGCTTCCTTCACTTCAAATTCTCGGGATTTAATGCTTCCAGCTCTGGCACCACAAAAAGTCCGTCTTTTCGCACCAGTACATCATCAAAATAGAGCTCTCCGCCGCCGAATTCCGGCCGCTGGATCAACACCATATCCCAGTGGATGGCCGATTGATTGCCATTGTAGGCTTCATCATAACATTGTCCAGGCGTAAAGTGGATGCTGCCGTGAATCTTTTCGTCGAAGAGAATATCGCCAAATGCATTTTCGATAAAAGGATTTACGCCAATTGCAAATTCTCCGACATAACGTGCTCCTTCATCGGTATCGAAAATTTTATTAATCCGCTCGGTGTTGTTTGCGGTGGCTTCTACAATTTTACCGTTCTCAAAGTGCAATTTCACATTTTCAAAGACGAATCCGTTATAAGGGCTTGGAGTATTATAAGAAATCACGCCGTTTACAGAATCCCGAACAGGAGCAGTGTAAACTTCCCCATCAGGAATATTCAACTGACCGTCACACTTAATGGCAGGGATCCCCTTAATGGAAAATCTTAAATCTGTATCTTTTCCAGTCAATCTGACGCGGTCTGTCTTCTCCATTAACGCAACCAAGGCATCCATTGCTTTGGACATCTTTCCATAATCCATCGTACAGACATTGAAATAGAAATCTTCGAATGCAGCTGTGCTCATCTTGGAAAGTTGGGCCATAGCTGGATTTGGATAGCGCAAGACGACCCATTTGGTCTTTTTCACGCGAATGGAGGAATGGACCTTGTGATTATACAGTTTATTGTATAGCTTCATGTTTTCCTCAGGTACATCAGAGGTTTCATAAATGTTGTGTCCACCACGCACGCCGATATAAGCCTGCATCATCTCCATCTGTTTGGTATCGAATTCCGCCCAGGTCTTGATTTGCTCATCGGTTGCATTCATAAGCAATTCCCTCGTGACCTGATGGTCTCTTAAATTTACAAAGGGGTGTCCGCCAGCTTGATGGACCTGGCGAACAAGGGCTTTGACCAATGCATTATCGATCCCAAAAGCTTCAATCAGTACATTTTGCCCTTTTTGCACCTTTGTAGAATAGTTGACTAGCACATCCGCTAATTTTTCAATACGTGAATCGATCATCGGGGAGGCCTCCTATATTTATTTTGCTTTAAGTATATCTGATTCCCTTGTCAATTTTCAAAATCCCACCATTTTTTTAGGGCTTTTTACCTTCAAGTAATTATTTTTAGAAAATTTAGTTTGGATTGTGGAAACATTGGCAATAATGAGGGATATATAGCTTTTAATTCGACAGTACTACGAGGAGGTCTATTATGGAAAATGCAGATCGGTTGGTCGATGGCGGAGTATCACATGTCTTCTCCATCCATGTAGGGCAAACCTTCCGGCCTTATTCCTGGAAAGCTAGTGCGGATATGGATTTTCGTTCTGAATGTCTATACTGCGATTCCGAAGTCTTGAAGGGATATATCGTGGAGGACGAATTTGGAAATGTGGGACGGATTGCCACTTGTCCGGAATGTGAACGAGTAAATGCAAAATATTAAAGCTTGGACCTCCTTGTGGGGGTTTTTGTTTTTTTTATTCCATAAGAGGAAAAGATAGGGTGGAAGGGAGTTTTGATTGATGAAACGAATAAATCCTTTTTTTTCTATCTTCATCCTTCTATTTTTAATGGTTCTTCTGGTCCATGAACAGGTCTATCCAACATCAGTCCATGGGGCTGCAAGGAAAGGATCTACTGATCATTTGGTGATCGGTACAATTGGATCTCCCTCCCTTTTTAATCCCTATTTTTCTGCAGATTCTGCCAGCTCACAGGTTGAATCTTTGTTGTTTAATGGCCTGGTCACCTTTGATGAAAAATTAAAACCACGTCCTGATCTTGCAGAAAGCTGGGATGTTTCGAGTGATGGGTACAACTGGACGTTTCATCTTAGAAAGGGAGTCAAATTTCACGATGGAGTAGAATTTACCGCTAATGATGTTGTTTTTTCTTATTCCATACCGAAAAAGCCGGGATACGCAGGACCGAGGGGCTCTGATTTTGAACAGATTAAATCGATCCGTGCCGTTGATCGGTATACTGTTCAATTTACCTTAAAAGAGCCCTATGCGCCATTTTTAAGCGTCTGTGCTTATGCCATCTTACCCCAGCACTTGTTAAAAGACGTTCCCATCGAAAAACTTGCCGAACATCCGTTTAATACGAAATCACCGATTGGAACTGGTCCATATGTTTTTAAGGAATGGAAGGATGGGCAATTCATACGCATGGATGCCTACGATCAGTTCCATTCAGGAAAGCCCACCATTCAGCATGTATATTTTCGCATTGTCCCCGACCAGAATGCTCAATTGATTCAACTTCAAGCTGGTGGAATCGATGTCATGGGGATTCCGGCAACAGACTTAGCTGTAGGCCGGTTGTTTGAAAAGCAAGGAAAAATTAAGCTGGTTTCGCAGCCCTCTTTAGCTTATACCTACATTGGGTATAACCTGCAAAACCCGTTATTTCAGGACCAACGGGTCCGCCAGGCGCTAACCTATGCAATTAATCGGCAGCAAATCGTTGACATTGTATTAGAGGGTCAAGGGCAAGTAGCACATACTCACGGATCACCTTTGAGCTGGGCCTATAACGAGGATCTTCCAAAGTACGATTATAATCCCATAAGAGCCAAGCAGCTGTTAGCTGAAGCGGGATGGATGGATACTGATGGGGATGGGGTTTTGGATAAAGATGGCAAGGAGTTTTCGTTTATCCTAATGACAAACCAAGGAAATAAGACAAGGGAAATGGTCTCACAAATCGTTCAGGAGCAGTGGGCGGAAATTGGGGTAGAAGCGAAGCCGAGGCTTATGGAATGGAGTGCCTTTGTGAACGACTATGTGGATACAAAAAAATTTGAAGCAATTATCCTCGGCTGGTCATTAGGTATTGATCCAGATCCAACGGCCATTTGGCATAGCAAGGAGATTGCTTCTGGATTAAATTTTATCTCCTATCGAAATGAGCAAGTGGATCGGTTGCTCGAGCAAAATGTGCGGGAGCTGGACCAAGCCAAAAGAAAAGAAATCTTGATACAATTTCAGAAGATGATTGCCGAGGAGCAGCCCTATACCTTTTTGTACTATACAAATGAAATCAGAGCCTACCCGCCAACCTTGGTGGGGATGACAAAGCATCCAGCTGCGGCACTGGATCAAATTTATCGCTGGACCTATGAATAAGAAAAGCCACTCCGATTGGGGTGGCTTTTCTTACTTATCGGGGGTCTGCCCCCCTTAATTTCTTTTCTTCTATTCTTGTCCACCTCCTCATAGGATGGAAAAAGAAAGATATTTTCCGAAAAGGAGAAGTGGAGAAGGTGCAAGCTTATATAGTAAAACGATTGCTGCAAGCCATTCCATTGCTGTTTGGGATTACTCTTGTCTCCTTTTTTATAATGTATTTATCCCCGGGTGGACCTACTGATTTGGCGATGGATCCGAAGATTAAACCAGAAGACCGTGAAAAGATGATGGCTGCTCTAGGGTTGGACCAGCCTCCCTGGATACAATATCTCAACTGGCTCTTTCACTTTATGCAAGGGGATTGGGGGACATCCTTCATTCGCAAGGTTCCTGTGATGGATCTTATTTGGGAGAGGCTTCCCCAGACTCTATTATTAATGGGTACTTCTTTTTGCTTCGCTGCTTTATTATCTATTCCCATAGGGATTTTGGCTGCCAAAAGAAAGAATAGTTGGGTTGATTACACCTCCACCTTTTTTGCCTTTTTGGGTCTGGCAACGCCTAATTTTTGGTTGGGGCTCTTGTTAGTTATGGTGTTTTCTGTCTATTGGAATATTCTCCCTGCTGGTGGGATTTCAAGCTTTCTATCGGCAGACTCCGGCCCGTTGGATCAGCTCAAACATTTGATTCTACCAGCGATTACGCTTGGTACAGCAGACTTAGCTGGTCTTACTCGCTATACCAGAGCCAGCATGTTGGAAGTTCTCGGACAAAATTATATGCAAACCGCACGGGCAAAAGGGATGAGAGAATGGATGGTTATTTACAAGCATGGATTAAGAAACGGCCTGATTCCTGTGATTACTGTATTTGGGTTAAGTTTACCCTCCTTCTTTGGCGGAGCAGTGATTGTCGAGAAGATCTTTTCTTACCCTGGAATTGGACTGTTATTCCTGGACGCCGTCTTTCAAAGGGATTATCCAGTGATCATGGCGATAACAACATTTTCCGCAATGTTGGTTGTCCTTGGCAACCTGTTGGCAGACATTCTTTACACTACCCTGGACCCTCGAATTGACTACAAATAAAGGAGAGGAGAAGATGGAAAAGATTCCTTTTCGTGCGTTCGTGGATGAGTCAAGGTTAAGCCATCAAAGCTTTTTAAAAAGAACGATCAAGCGATTTTGTCAGAATAAATTGGCGGTTTTCGGTATCTTAGCATTGTTAATCATTTTCTTTGGGTCTCTTTTTGCTCCATATCTCGTTTCCCATAATCCTGCTACCCAAAATCTAGTGGAAAGGCTCCAGCCGCCGTCATCTACGCATTGGTTTGGTACAGATGAATATGGTCGTGATATCTTTAGCAGGGTATTTTATGGGGCACGTGTTTCCTTGTTAGTAGGTTTTGCTTCGGTTTTAGGAGGAATCTTTGTAGGTACGATGATTGGAGCGATTGCCGGCTTTTATGGGGGATGGGTAGACAACGTGTTAATGCGTGTGGTTGATTTGGTCAATGCTTTCCCCTCTATCTTTTTGCTAATTACAATTGTGACTTTGCTTGAGCCCAGCCTCACGAATATCGTGATCGTTTTTATTTTACTAGGATGGACAGGGACAGCACGGCTGGTCCGTGGTGAATTTCTAAAAATTAAACAAGAGGAATATGTTTGGGCTGCTAGAAGTATCGGGATGTCAAATCTGCGTATTATGCTTTTTCATATGCTTCCCAATGCAGTTGGGCCGATCATTGTGGCAGCAACACTTGGGGTGGGTGGGGTGATCCTAGCAGAATCTGGTTTAAGCTTTCTTGGGCTTGGGATCCAGCCGCCAACGCCAAGCTGGGGGAATATGCTACAAGGGGCCCAAAGCCTGTCCATAATGGTAATGGCGCCTTGGTACCCCTTTTTTCCCGGTCTAATGATCCTGATAACCGTTCTTGCTTTTAATTTTGTCGGGGATGGCTTACGTGATGCCATGGATCCCAAATTGGATGGAAAACGGTAAAGATTATTCCCAGGTTAATTCTAGCTGATCGCCTTCTTTTAGTTCACTGTGGAAATGGGCTGGTTCTCCATTAATGCGCGTTTTCATTTGGGTGGCTGTTACCGGTTTGCTCAGATCTATATCAATATATCGAAACACATCGCTAAAGATGGGAGTGACAGGTTGACTGGTCCTAATTTCAATACAATCCCCATTATTTATTACCTGTTCGGAGATTGCCGGGATCCCATTGACGAACAGCTCTGACTTCAAAATCGGCAATTGTAGTGGTTCTCCGTTAAAGGTTATGTGCATTGAAAGGGAGATAAGCTCTTCTTCAGAAAGTACCGAAGAGAGAGTAGGTTTCTCCATTAGCGAAACCTCTTCCACCGTGATGCGGTCATTCTGAGAAACGAAACTTAATAAAGATGCCTCTTTACCATTTACGAAAAGCTTGGCTTTTCTCAGGATAGCTGTTTTTTTCTGCTGGTTTAGTGTATAAGAAAGTTTAGCCGCTTCAAGCAAATCCGTTTGTTTGGCTGCGGTGATAATCTCTTGTACAGTTTGCGGCAGGCGGATTCGAACCTGGTCCCGATCCTGCACTTTTTCCGTCATTTCACAGGGTTGCCCATTACGCTCGAACAGAGGTGGCAGTGAATAAAGCTGGTCATTGATATAAACATCTAACGTACCGATATCCTCAATTAAATCTCGTACAAGTATTTCCGGGGCAGTCCCATCTCCACCTGCTTCTACCGTAATCTGATCATTATTTTTTACCACTGTGTCAAAATGGGCGGGTGATCCATTTACCATAATATGAGGAGCTTCACCCAAAGTCCCGGGGAGGAACCGCAGCTTCCCGTTGACCTGTACGGAGATCGCCATTCCGGGCTTGCCGTATAGCTTTTTAATATTCATTCCGGCATGCAGCATAACATCGCCCACATGAATCTTTTTTAAATCGAAAATCCGTACCTCGTCATCATTTAACGTAACCGTCAAATATTTTATAGGATGACTTTGTGCAGCAACCGCAATTCCGATTGGTGTGACAAATTCTGGTCCCTTAATCGAATCATTTTGTACCAAATTTTTAATCGCATCGGCCCCTCTAACCGCCACTCTTGCCGCAGGCAATTGGAGTTTGCGGGCAAGCACTTCAGGTAAGGTCGGCGTAAGACTTCCGCCGCCGATTAACATGACGGCTTGAGGGGAAGCCCCATTAAGTTCGAGGATTCTATGGGAGATCTTTTCCGCCAGAAGTTCAATATCTGGGGCAATCCGCTCTACCATTTCCTTCACAGAAGAAGTGTACTCCATACCCAAAATGTCAGTAAATGTTACGGGGTGATCTGCTTGAAGCCGTCTTTTTATTTGTTCTGCATCTTGAAAGTCCAACAAATAGGCCTGGCTAAGGGCTTCTGTAATTTCATCGCCGGCAACAGGCACCATGCCATAGGCTGTAATCGTCCCTTCTGCTGTCAAAGCAACGTCAGATGTCCCCGCACCTATATCAACTAACGCGATATTAAGCTTTCGCATGGAAGAAGGAATCAGGATATTAATGGCCGCAATAGGTTCCAGGGTCAACGTATTCATTTGCAGTTCGGCCCGTTTTAAAGCGGTCATTAAGGAATCCACAACAATTCGCGGCAAAAAGGTGGCAATAATCTCTACCTTGGCTAGAGATCCTCTTTGGTCAATCAGATTTCCAATGATTTCGCCGTCTAAATAATAGTTAATCACACTATACCCAACACAATAATAATGGTGGAATTCCGTTTCTGAGTGATGTTCTGCCAGTTGTTTTTGTGCCTCTTGGATAGCAGAGAGTTCAAGACTTAGAACATCGTCTTTGTTCAATAAGGTTTTCCCCGGGGTCGCATGCTCAAGACTTAAGCGAATCGTTTTTAACGATCTCCCCGCTGCAGCCACTGAGACCTGTTTTAAGGGTCCATTTCGCTCCTCTAAACTGCTTTTCACTGTTCTGATCACTTTGGATACTTCCAACACATCGTGAATTTGGCCGTCCAGCATGGAACGTTCATCGTGTTCGGCAATTTCAAAATCAATGACAGCAAAAGCGTTCCCTTGCTGCTTTAATAGAACACCGACAACACTGCGTGTACCGATGTCCAAAGAAAATATTAGGTCGCTTGGATTTTCTGACACGGATGACAACCCCTTTAGGCTAAAAACGCTTAACTTCTTCTATATACTTATTCATTTCGTCAAATTTCAACAAATTCCTTTTTCTAAATCATTGGTTAAAATTTGTGTCGAAAAAAATATTTTTATGCTTTTAAGCGTTGAAGCATCAACGTTGTAAGCCATTTCAGGGGTGAAATTGCTAAGTTCTTGGTACTGACAAAAAATTGAGAATAAGTTATAATACTCGTTAATCAAGCAAATACAAAGGGGTGGAGAAAATGAGTACCTTAGAACAAATGCGTGCAGAGTTACAAGAATTAAACCTTCAAATATTGGATTTAATGAACCAGAGGGCAGCTCTTTCCAAAGCGATCGGAGAAGTGAAACGGAAGCAGGGAACAAACAAGTTTGATCCGGAATTTGAACGCCATATGTTAAACCAAATTGCTGAACATAACAAAGGACCATTTGAAGACAGTACTGTTCAGCATCTATTCAAGCAAATTTTTAAGGCATGTTTAGACCTTCAGCAGGACAGCAGCAAGAAATTATTGTTGGTTAGCCGAAAGAAAAAGGCGGAAGATACAGTTGTACAAATTGGCGATGTGAAGGTTGGGGTTGCTGGACAGCCTTTAATGATCGCTGGGCCATGTTCCGTAGAAAGCCTCGAGCAGGTTCGCGAAGTAGCAAAAGCGCTAAAAGCCCAAGGAATTGGGATACTCCGCGGTGGCGCATACAAGCCTAGAACATCTCCTTATGATTTCCAAGGTTTAGGGGTTGAAGGTTTGGAGATTCTTCGTCAAGTTGGGGATGAATTTGGGTTAAAGGTAATTAGTGAAATCGTCAATCCATCCGATATTGAGATGGCAACAAAATATGTGGATGTAATCCAAATTGGCGCCAGGAACATGCAAAACTTTGAACTGCTAAAAGCAGCTGGACGCGTGAACACCCCTGTTCTTTTGAAACGCGGATTGTCAGCAACCATTGAGGAATTCATTTATGCAGCGGAATACATCTTGTCTAACGGAAACACCAATGTAATGCTTTGTGAACGTGGGATCCGCACTTATGAAAAAGCAACCCGGAATACCCTGGATATTTCTGCTGTTCCAATTCTTAAACAGGAAACTCACTTGCCGGTATTTGTCGATGTTACTCATTCTACGGGCCGCCGGGATCTCTTGTTGCCAACCGCCCGTGCTGCAGTTGCCATCGGCGCTGACGGGGTAATGGTTGAGGTGCACCCAGATCCAGAAACAGCTCTATCCGATGCTAAGCAACAACTCAGCATCCCTCAATTCAACGAATTTATGTCCGAACTGCGGGCAACCAAATTGTCTCAGATTTAAGATATTTGTATACCGGAAGCCCTTCCGTGAATGTGATATTCACGGAAGGCTTTTTTGTTTTTGTATGTAAAAGGCAAACGTTGTGAAAACTAAATAAACCTTTTTCATTTCATATTGCACCCCTGCAAAAAGTGTCGTATGATAGCAGTAAATTTATGAAAATATGAAAACCAAATTTTGGAACTCTATGGAAAGCCCTAAAGGGAGGTTTAATCATGCCAATTACGATTTATGATGTAGCTAGAGAAGCAGGGGTTTCAATGGCAACAGTTTCCCGGGTTGTAAATGGGAACCCGAATGTCAAACCAACGACTCGAAAGAAAGTATTGGCTGCTATCGAGCGGTTAGGTTACCGCCCGAATGCGGTTGCACGCGGTCTAGCCAGCAAGAAAACGACAACGGTCGGCGTTATTATTCCCGATATTTCCAATGCCTTTTTTGCTGAACTGGCAAGAGGAATTGACGATATAGCAAGTATGTATAAATACAATATCATTTTAAGTGATTCAGACCAACGTCTGGAAAAAGAGCTGCATCTGATCAATACGCTGCTGGAGAAGCAGGTGGACGGAATTGTCTTTATGGGACGTGAAATAAAGCCAGAACACATCGAGGTTTTCAACACCTCTTCTGTTCCTATTGTATTAGCAGGAACACTTGAATCAGCAGGGGAACAACCATCTGTCAACATTAACCATTTCCAAGGTGGCTATGATGCTACGAAACGCTTACTTGATGGGGGAAATACGCGAATTGCAATGATCACTGGTCCGTTTAGCGACCCTCTGGGAGGTTTAACCCGATTTAAGGGTTATCGCCAAGCGTTGGATGATGCAAAGATCCCCTTCCGTGAAGAATATATCTTTAACGGGAACTTTGCCTACGATTCAGGTATCGAAGCAGCTAATGTGTTTATGTCCCTTTCAGAACCACCCACAGCCATATTTGCTGCAAGTGACGAAATGGCTGTAGGTGTAATACATGGTCTTCAGGATATGGGGAAAAATGTACCTCGTGATATCGAGGTCATTGGTTACGATAATATCCGCTTGGCGGAAATGGTAAGACCTAAATTAACAACGGTTGTTCAGCCGATGTATGATATTGGCGCTGTTGCAATGAGGCTTTTGACCAAATTTATGAATAAGGAAAAGGTAGAGGAACAAATTGTTGTTCTGCCCCATCGGATTGAAGAAAGACAATCAACAAAACCACTTTCCTAGTGGAAAGGAGTTAAGCGATGATTGGAATTATTGGAGCAATGGATGAAGAAATTAAATTGTTCAAGCAAGACATGCAGGAGGTATTGGAAACGGCAAAAGCAGGAATTACCTATTATTCCGGTACCTTTGGCGGAAAAGAGATCGTGCTTTGTAAATCTGGCGTTGGCAAGGTGAATGCCAGTGTCTGCACGCAAGTATTGATTGATCAATTCCAAGTGACAGCCGTTGTATTTACAGGAGTTGCGGGGGCGCTGAATCCACGTTTGGAAATCGGAGATATTGTTGTGTCGAGCGAATGCATGCATCATGATATGGACGCAACTGCTTTAGGTTTTCGAAAAGGGGAGATTCCCTTTGCCGCCCATTCGGTATTTCGTGCGGACAACCGCCTAGTTGAGCTGGCTGATGCGGCCAGCAAAAGCGTGGTAGAAGGGAAAACGGTGATCGGGAGGATTTTGTCCGGGGATCAATTTGTTGCCGATCGAGGGTTGGTTCAAGAGCTTCATGAAGAATTATCGGGAGATTGTACGGAAATGGAAGGGGCAGCTGTTGCACAGGTGTGTGACATGAATCAGATTCCCTTTGTGATTATCCGCTCGATGTCCGATAAAGCCGATGGCAGCGCGCATGTGAATTTTACAGAGTTTACTCATTTGGCTTCGGAAAGATCGTACCAAATCGTTGCACGGATGGTGGAGGCGATGTAGGGGGGGTTACCCCCTTATCGGGTGACGATCTGATGCGCCGATGAATGAAGATCAATCACTGGATTTTTAAGGGGTATTTTGAACTTCATAGCCCTGATAAGCGTCACACTAGCTTCGGATAGTACAAAAGCGTCTTTTCCATCGTTAGCCGATTTTTATTCGTAATTTCCTCCCGGCGCGGCATCAACGGCAGTTCTTCTAACGGATCCAAAAGGCTCTTTGGCAATGGCAACGGACTTTCCGGCTGCCAACGGGCAATCCAGTCTTGTGGGATCACGATATTCTCTAATTTTCGATCCGATAATTCCGTCCATAACCATGTCCAAGCCCTCGGCACCACCCGCCAAATATCATACCCGCCACCGCCTGTCGCGATCAGCCGACCCTCACAAAGCTCATGTGCCAGTTGATGGGCCAATCTTGGTATCTCCCGATAGATCTGCATGGAACACGATAAGTGTGTGAGAGGGTCAAAATGATGGCTGTCACACCCATTCTGGGTGATGATCACATCTGGTTTGAAGCCCCGTGCCACTTTTGTGGTGACCGTATGATAAACCTCCAAAAACGAGTCATCTTCAGTATATGCTTGCAAAGGAACGTTCATGCTGAAGCCAAATCCTTGTCCATCGCCTCTCTCGGTATAGTCCCCTGTCCCTGGAAAAAGGTATTTTCCTGTTTCATGAATGGAAAGTGTCAATACGTTAGGATCATCATAAAATGCCCACTGTACGCCATCCCCATGGTGTGCGTCAGTATCGATGTATAGGACACGAGCATCATACTCTTTTCTTAAATAATGAATGGCAACAGCACAATCATTATAAACACAAAACCCAGAGGCTCGTCCCGAAAAAGCGTGGTGAAGCCCGCCAGATAAATTCACAGCATGTGCGTCTTGATTGTTCATCACTATTTCAGCTGCACGGAGCGTCCCCCCGACAATAAGGGAGGCCGCTTCATGCATGTTTTGAAAAGCAGGTGTGTCTTCCGTACCCAACCCGAAACTAGCGAGTGATCCATTATTATTATGACTTGCATTCTGCACAGTTTTTACATATTGTGGCTCATGAAATAGTAAAAGCTCCTCATCCGTCGCGTAACGGGGTGCGATGATCTGGGAGGGGCTAATCAGATTCAAATTTTTAATAAGATCAAGCGTAAGCTCCAGCCGTTTTTGATTAAACGGGTGTTCTCGATGAAAGGAATATTGCAATAACTCCGGGCTATAAACAAAGTAAGTCACAATCATGCCCCCGTATTTTTTGGCCAAATGATCGTAAAGCCAGACTCTTCTAGGGAAGCCACGATTTTACGAGGATCGATCGTCTGCACACGAATCACCAAATTTTTCTTTCCAAACGTTCTGCCAGGAAAAATAAGCACACTGGATATATTGCATTGATGTTGTTTAATAACTGCGGCAACATCAGCCAGTGCCCCTGGACGGTCATCTACTTCGACCTCAAGATGTGAGCTTGGCTGTTGGACTCCCATAATTTCAACCAGGGTATATAGAATATCTGTTTCCGTTATAATTCCTTTCAACAAACCACCGTCTACGACAGGGAGGCAACCAATTTTATTTTCATACAGGGAGTAGGCAGCTTCTTCGACAAAATCCAGCGGATGTGCAGTAACCACATCTTTATGCATAATTTCTGATACCTTTCGATAGAAGACGGAGTCGTCTACATCTGTTTCTAGCTTTGACGGACAGGCATCGCGTAGGTCTCGGTCGGACAGGATTCCCACTAATTTTCCGTATTCGTCAATCACGGGGAGATGACGAATGCGATGCTGAGCGGTTATTAACATGGCTAAACGAATGGTATCAGTTGGTCTAACCGTGACGATATTGCGGTTCATCATGTCTTCTATTAACACGGGCCATTCCCCCTATTTACATCTATATTTCATTATATCTATTCCCAGTTCTTTGCAGAAGGGGATTTTCGCAATCTCCCTAAAATCGTAAAATTTGGTGATTAATTGAGAAAATTTGTTATTATTGTTATAATGGGTACTAGTTAAAAGGGAATGGAATTAAAATCCATAAAAGGGAGAGAGGGATTTTATGAAAACGATAACATTACCAGTTCTTGAAGGGAAACACAATCTTGTTAATTACGATGAAACTTATGCGAACTTTGATTGGAAGGAGGTCGAAAAGGAATTCTCCTGGTATGAAACAGGACGAATGAATATGGCTTATGAAGCAATCGACCGTCATTGTGAAACAGCAAGGAAAAATAAAGTTGCGCTATATTACAGCGATGCAAACCGTGATGAAAAGTATACCTTCCTGGAAATGAAAAAGCTGTCCAATAAGTTTGGAAATGTGCTCAGAGAGATTGGCATTCAGAAGGGGGATCGAGTATTTGTCTTTATGCCTCGTACTCCTGAACTATATGTTAGTGTGTTAGGTACGATTAAAATCGGGGCAATTGTGGGTCCGCTTTTTGAGGCTTTCATGGAGGGGGCGGTTAGGGACCGTTTACAGGACAGCGGTGCTGTGGCGATCATTACGACTCCAGAGTTATTGAAGCGTGTACCTGTAGCAGAGCTTTCAGAACTGAAGCATGTGATTTTAGTAGGGAATGTTGAGGAACTTCAAAGTGGACAAGTTTCCTACCAAGACGCGATGGCTAAAGCTAGTGATAAGTTGGATATTGAATGGGTCGATCGTCAGGACGGGCTTATCCTTCACTACACTTCGGGCTCCACAGGAAAACCGAAAGGTGTTCTTCATGTCCACAATGCGATGATTCAACACTTTCAAACAGCGAAATGGATACTTGATTTGCAGGAAGAAGACATCTATTGGTGTACAGCTGACCCAGGCTGGGTGACAGGGACCTCCTACGGGATCTTCGGACCCTGGCTAAACGGGGCTTCGAACGTTATTCGTGGAGGAAGGTTCAGCCCGCAGGATTGGTATTCCACTATTGAAAAGTATAGTGTTACCGTTTGGTACAGCGCTCCTACTGCTTTTCGGATGCTGATGGGTGCCGGTGATGAAATAGTGAAACAATATGATCTTTCTAGTTTGCGCCATGTGCTTAGTGTTGGGGAACCTTTAAATCCGGAAGTGGTACACTGGGGGATGAAAGTATACAATAGGCGGATCCACGATAACTGGTGGATGACAGAAACAGGAGCACAACTCATAAGTAATTACCCAACAATGGAAATTAAACCAGGTTCCATGGGTAAACCCTTCCCGGGAATTGTGGCGGCCATTATCGATAACGACGGAAATGTGCTTCCTCCAAATCGAATGGGGAATTTAGCTATTAAGGCTGGTTGGCCCTCGATGATGAATCGAATTTGGAACAACCCTACGAAATATAAGGAATATTTCGCTGTAGAGGGTTGGTATATTTCCGGAGATTCCGCTTACGTTGATGAAGACGGATATTTCTGGTTTCAGGGCCGGGTAGATGATGTGATTATGACAGCCGGTGAGCGGGTAGGCCCATTCGAAGTAGAAAGCAAATTGGTCGAGCATCCCGCCGTGGCGGAGGCGGGGGTAATAGGGAAACCAGATCCTGTGCGCGGAGAGATCATCAAAGCATTCATCGCGTTAAGAGATGGGTATACGATATCGGATGGATTATTAGAAGAAATCCGCAACTTTGTAAAGACAGGATTAGCTGCACATGCAGCCCCTAGGGAAATAGAAGTCAAGGATAAACTTCCAAAGACCCGTTCCGGGAAGATCATGCGACGCGTGTTAAAAGCCTGGGAGCTCGGGTTACCGACAGGCGATTTGTCGACAATGGAAGATTAGAGGTAAGTTGACTGGGAAACTTGTAAAAGTTCCCAGTCTTTTTTATCCTATGGAGTGTATTTAGGGTTGCTAGCTGATCATCAGGGAAAATAGGTGCCCCCGCAACCGTCCCTAACAAAAAAGACCGGGCATAGCCCGGTCTTTACTGTTTACAGATTAGGTGGTATCAATACCTCCCCTGGATTTCCCGGCTCCATTGGGGGTTCGGGTGAAACTGGGGGGAGTACTCCGTCCAAAGGATCTCCTTCATTCTCATCTTGTGGTTCAGAAGGTTCGTTTGGATCTGCGCCCCCTCCATCCCCGTATACTATAGCTTCTGTAGGTTCGGATTCTTTGCCGACGACATCGACTGCGGTGATATAGTACATGCCGGGTTCTTTCAGTTCATAAACTTTGTCGGCTGACTGGAAGACAACTCCAACCTTTTCAAATGGTGATCCAAAGATGGAACGATAGATTCTATAACCTACGACATCATTTTCAGGATGTGTGCCCCATACTAATTTTCCATTTTTCACTTCTACATTCACTAGTTTATCAGGTACTTTTCCATTATCCTGACGAGGGTCCTTCTGATCTGGCAAGCGATCCTTCGCATCCATTGGAGTATAATTTACTCTTGAATTTGGATTACTTGGAATAACTAATGGATCTGGAGATTTTATGGCAACCTTGCTTTGCACCATATCCTCCGGTGTTTCATCATGAGCCAGATACATTTTGCCGTCATACTCAATCACTTTGGCATGTTGATGCACATCGCAGGATTCAGTCGGCACATAGCTTTGATTAAACACTTCGGTTACCACAGTACCAGCTTCACGGCAAAGATCTGTAGGCAGCTTGCCGGAAACACGGCAAATCTCTCTGCGAATAATTCCAGAAGGCTGTACAAACTTGGAATCCTCTGGATAGTCTTCAGGGTATAAATCAAATAATCCATTCATGACTTTAGCAAAGATTTGAATCGGCCTTGGCGGTGATGACTTGGTTAATGTATACGGTATATCATAACCTACCCAGACACCAAGGGTTACTTCCGGAGTATACCCGACAAACCAGGAATCTACATCATCATTGGTGGTTCCCGTTTTCCCAGCGATATCTCGATTTCCCTTCATTAATCTCGGCAAGGATGCCCCTGTTCCGCTTCTTACAACGGTTCGCATCATATCCGTAATTAGATAAGCTGTCTGTTCAGAATACACTTGGGTAGGAGAAATTTGGTTTTCGTATATTTTTTCTCCGTCGGAATTCTCAATCCTTTGAATGAGATAAGCATCCATAAACGATCCCTGATTCGGGAAAACAGAATAGGCATTTGTAATTTCCTCAACAGTCAGCCCTTGGGTGAGACCTCCGATAACACCGGTTTTGGCCTGATAGTCATTTACCCGAGGATTATCATTCGGTGTAATAAGGGTTGTGACTCCTGTTTGCTCGACAAAAGATAAGGCCTCCGGAATGCCCACCTGGAGATAGGCTTTAATAGCCGGAATATTATAAGATTGCCTTAATGCCTCACGTACGCTAATCAATCCTTGGAATTTATTATTCCAGTTTGAAGGGTAGAAAGGTGGGTTGCCAACCCCGTTATCTAAAGCAATAGGCGCATCGTCGATCGCTGATCCTGGTTGTAAAAGTCCTTTTTCAAAAGCAGGAGCATAAGCTGCAATCGGCTTCATCGCTGATCCTGGCTGTCTTGGGCGGGTAGCGTGGTTCACTTGCTGGGTCTTGAAATCACGTCCGCCAATAAAACCTAAGATCGCTCCTGTTCGATTGTCAATTAAGGTAGCCCCTACTTCCTCCAAAGCATCTTTAATTTCCCTTACTTCCGAACCAACCGTTACTTTATATGTTCGGTTCGGTCCAAAGTTTTCTGGATTTTCCGCGATCTCCGTCATCATTTCATAAATCTTTTTATCAATCGTTGTGTAGATATGGTAGCCTCCGCGCAGGATTTCTTTTCGCTTGTTATCAACTAATTGCCGATATTCCTCACGGGTTAAGGCTTCTTTTGCTTTCGGGTCCTTGCTTAGATCCTTGTCAACGAGTACCCTTGCTGCACGTTCCTCAATTTCCATCATGAGAAATGGATATTGGCTGTAAGCTCTTGGTTTACTCTGGGCGAGGTGGGCTCCGATATCATACTTCATTGCCTCTTGATATTGTTCATGCGTAATATAACCGTTTTCTTCCATTCTATCAAGGACGATCTTTTGGCGCTTTTTCCCAGCCGCTAATCCATCCTTATCGAATGGTATGTATCGTGAAGGAGCCTGCAGCATACCAGCTATATAGGCGGATTGGGGAATATTTAAATCTTTTGCATCAACCCCGAATATTCCCTTGGCGGCAGCTTGTACACCGTAAATATTAGACCCGTTTGCACTCTGTCCAAAATACATTTCATTCATATAAGCTTCTAGAATTTGATCCTTGGAGAACATTCTTTCCATTCTTAAAGCCAAAAAGATTTCTTTTGCTTTTCGCTCATGAGTGACTTTAGGTGACAGCAGGGTTTGTTTTATAAGCTGTTGGGTGAGTGTACTCCCCCCTGTTTGCACAGAGGATCCGGTGATATCTTGAACTGTCGCCCGCAGAATCCCGGATGGATCAACCCCGCGATGTTCATAAAAATGCTTGTCCTCCGTGGCAATAATAGCATTAATTAAGTGGGGTGAAACCTCATCTTTTGTGACCAATCGCCGATCTTCTTCTGCACGGAGTTGTCCAATGAGTCGCTCTTCCTTTGGAGTGTTCTCATTAAAATAGGCAAACCCAGTCAAGTAGTTGGAAAACACGGTTTCGTTAATTTCGTCATACGAGCGCAAAGGGTCATCTTTTACTAGTGAAGCCACATACCCTGTTGCCGCCCCTCCAGCAAAAAAGGCCCCCATTAGAATAAGCAAAATAGAAACTTGCAAAATTCTACTCACTATTTTCCAAATATTTATTTTCCGCTTTTTTGGTGGGCTGTCTTCATTATTGTATCTAGTAGCCATAGAATTCCTCCCTAGATGGTTCCGGATGATTCTCATATTATAGCATAAGACGTCATAATTGGTCAGAAAGTTGCATTTTTCTTTGCTTTGTGGTAAAGATAAATCATATAATTGCTATATAGAATAACGTTGAAGGGCTTTAAGTATTTTCTATATATTGTGTTTTAGAGAAGCGGTGGTTGGTGCAAACCGTTCCAATTTTAGAAAAGAAATACACCCCTGAGTTATGAGTGCTAAGTGGAAGAATAGGAATCTATTCTTCAATTAGGGTGGTACCGCGAGAGCTTCTCGTCCCTAAGTGGATGAGTGGCTTTTTTTATTTTTCGATAACATTGAAGGAAAGGGTGAATGAATACACAATGGAAAAGAAAAGAGAGTTAACCATAGAACAGAAAAAAGAGGTTGCCCGACAGCTGGAGATCATTCGGAGAGGGACAGCGGAGATTGTCCCAGAAAAGGAATTAGTGGAAAAACTAGAAAAGTCCGTTGTTGAAGGGATCCCTTTAAAGGTAAAATTAGGATTGGACCCTTCTGCACCTGATTTACATGTGGGACATACCGTCGTGCTTCACAAGCTTCGTCAATTTCAGGAATTGGGCCACCAAATTCAACTGTTAATTGGTGACTTTACTGGGAGAATTGGCGACCCAACCGGTAAATCAGAAACCCGTAAGCAATTAACTGAGGAGGATGTCAAACGAAATGCCAAAACCTATGTAGAGCAGTTCGCAAAGGTGATGGATGTTGATAAAATTGAGATTTTTTATAACAGCAGTTGGCTAGGGAAAATGGATTTTGCCGACGTTGTACGGCTAGCCTCAAATGTCACGGTGGCTCGGATGTTGGAACGGGATGATTTTACAAAACGTTACCAAACCGGACAGCCGATCAGTGTTCATGAGTTTTTCTATCCACTAATGCAGGGCTATGATTCAGTTGCGCTAAACAGTGATATTGAATTAGGGGGAACCGATCAAAAATTCAATTTACTAATGGGCAGGCAGTTGCAAAAGGAATACGGACAAGAGCAGCAGATCGCGATTATGATGCCGATCCTGGAAGGGCTAGATGGCGTTCAGAAAATGAGTAAAAGCCTAGGGAATTACATTGGGATCAATGAACCTGCAAACGAGATTTATGGAAAAACCATGTCTGTTCCAGATGATCTGATGGTAAAGTACTATGAATTGGTGACAGACCTAAACAATGATGAGGTTGATGCATTAAAAAAGGGAATAGCCGAGGGCAGCATCCATCCAAGGGATGCCAAAATGAATCTGGCAAAAACCTTTGTTACGATGTTCCATGGTAAAGAACAGGCGGAGCAAGCAGAAGAACATTTTAAGATGGTTTTCCAACAGCGGACATTGCCTTCTGATCTCCCTGAGGTTCTGATTTCTTCCACATCTTTAACAGATGGACAGATGTGGATTGCAAAAATACTCGTAGAACTTGGGTTAACCGCCTCTACAGGGGAAGGTCGAAGGATGGTTCAGCAGGGAGGAGTACGGATCAACGAAGAAAAGGTAGAGGACGTAAACGCGCAGATTACGGTTCAGGATGGGATGGTTGTACAAGTTGGAAAAAGAAAATTTGCTAAGGTGATAGTAAAATAAACGAGGTAAAAACACAGGCAGCCAGCCTGTGTTTTTTGTTTTATCAAGCAAGCGACAGTCCCCTTAAACGTATTATTATTCTTTTATGGTTTGTGCATTTTTAATATTGCATAAAATCACTTTATTTTATTGCAGCATGTAGTAAGATTAATTTATGCTATTCTGACCCATTTGATAGGAGTTTACGATCATGTCGAGATTAGGTAATATGCTTTGGATCGCTACGCTCATAGTAATGATTGCTGGATGTAGCCAAGCTGTACAGGCTCAGGAAGAGAATTTTACTGAGGCAACCATTGATTTGTCTGGGTGGGAAACCTCAGATGGAATCGTGCATCTGGATGGGGAGTGGGATCTTTATTGGAATCAACTCGTTGATCCAGAAAAGATAAACAGCTTGCAAGAAAAACCGCTGAAGGTACATGTTCCATCCATTTGGAAAAGGGCGAATACGGAAAATATGCCCCTACCGAACAGTGGTTATGCCACTTACCGAGTTCGCGTGATTCTGCCTGAAAGTGAGCATCCACAGTCGCTTGCTCTTTATGTGGGAGGAGTGGCCACCTCCTATCGCTTGTGGATCAATGGGGAACTTCATGCCGCGAATGGGACAGTGGGGACCTCGCTGCAAAACATGGTACCCTACAATTTGCCTAAGGTCATTACCTTTGTCCCTCAGCCCGGCAGCAATGAATTAGTCATGCAGGTGTCTAATTTTGTTCAGCGAAAAGGGGGGATTTGGGAACCGATCCGTCTCGGAAGTTCGGAAGAAATTAGAAAGGACCATCTTCTTAGTTTTGCTTCTGAAATTTTCATCATGGGCTGTTTAATCGTTATGGGATTCTATCATCTAGGGTTATATGCCGGAAGAAAAAAGGAACTGTCTGCTCTTTATTTCGGTGGCCTATGTCTTGCTGTCGCAGTAAGAACCTCCGTGTTAGGTGAAGCCGTCCTGCTAAATCTTATTCCGAGCCTATCCTGGGAATGGGCCGTGAAGTTAGAATATGGATCGATTTTTGTGGGGATGCATATGCTGACCTTATTTGTATATAAAGAGTACTTGGATATAAAAGGTCTAATGGTTAAAATATCTGCGGTAATTCATACCTGTCTGATCCTTTTTATTGTGCTGTCACCGGCACGAATCTATACTCATTTGATGCTTCCTTATCAATTACTAGTGCTAGCCCCATTTCTGACCGTGTTACTCATCATTTTCCTCAGGGCTGCTTTGGAAAGGATGATAGATTCCATCTTCAATATGGTAGGGTTTATTTTCTTTGCCACTGCAATCATTGCAGATATTTTATTTTATAATCAACTAATCTCACATGGTAATTTCAGTCCATTTGGACTAGTTATTTTATTGTTCTCTCAATCTATCCATCTATCCTTGAAATTCTCCCAAACAGCAGAAAAAGTGGAGAAGCTGTCCAGCGAATTGATTGCCGCCAATGAAACCTTAGAACAAAAAGTTCGCGCGAGAACGACCGAGCTTCGTTATACTAATGAGGAATTATTGAGGGTTAATGATCAGTTATCACGAAACGAGGAGTTTCGCCGTCAACTATTGTCGAGTATCTCCCACGAATTAGGGACCCCTATTACGGCTATTCGTGCATTGTCGAGCGCTGTGGCTGATGGGTTAGTTGAACAGGATTACAAGAAATACGCACAACGTATTTATGAACGGACAAAACTGTTAGAACGATTGATAGATGACTTAGTAGATTTGACCAAACTTCAAACAGAACAGACTTCATTTGAATTTCAGAAGGTAGATATTATTTCCTTTTTTCATCATCTGTACAGCTGTTACGAGATGGATATGCTCGAGCGTGCCGCCCAATTTACTTGGGAGGCGCCTACAGATACTGAGCTGAAGGAGAAAGGTACAGCTTTTGCCTTAATTGACCTCCACCGAATGGAACAAGTCATTGTAAATATCTTGTCAAATGCCAAAAAGTTTATTCCCAATGAGGGAAGAATAGAAATGAAAGTGAAGCTTCATGAGCAAGGTTTAGGAACGGCAGAGGCACTTATAAGCATTACGAACAATGGACCATTGATCCCGGAGAATGAGTTAGAAGCGATCTTTGAACGGTTCTACCGCTCCAAACAGAGTAATTATGCGATGAAAGGTTCTGGTCTAGGACTTTCGATAAGTAAGGAAATTATACGATCACATCAGGGGAGTATAGCTGCTGTAAATATACCAGGAGAGGGTTGTTGCATCTATTTTTCAATTCCTGTCTGGTTTGAACGGGTGGAAAGTCTTGAGAGAGATATAAATTTTGCTGGTAGGAGATGACTTGGATATCTGGTACGTAAACAGAAAATCGGCCGCCATAGGGGCGACCGATTTTTCATCTTAACGTGAGTAGTACTCGACGATTAGCGTTTCGTTAATTTCTGCATTCATTTCTTCACGTTCTGGAAGACGAACATAAGTACCTTCCAAAGTTGAATCATTGAAGCTTAGATAGTTTGGAAGATAAGTGCGTGCAGCAAGTGCATCCTTAATGATTTCAAGGTTTTGGCTCTTCTCACGAACACCAATCACATCACCAGGTTGTACACGATAGGAAGGAACATTTACTTTCTTTCCATTGACCGTAATATGTCCGTGAACAACTAATTGACGAGCTGCAGGGCGGCTAGCAGCCAAACCTAAACGATACACTAGGTTGTCCAAACGAGATTCAAGCAATTTCATAAAGTTCGCACCAGCTACACCAGGCATCTTCGTTGCTTGACTAAATAGCTTACGGAATGGCTTTTCATTCATTCCATACATATGGCGAAGCTTTTGTTTTTCTTGTAATTGGATTCCATATTCGCTTAACTTACGACGGTTTTGTCCGTGCTGTCCTGGAGGATAGTTACGCTTAAGATCCTTACCAGTTCCATCAAGGGAAATACCTAAACGACGAGCTAATTTGTGACGAGGTCCTGTATAACGAGACATGAATCATTTCTCCTTTTAGTTAGATTTTTAGGTGTTAACTTCCAGTGAATTAGTTTGCTCTTCAAAGCATGCAATTCGAACGGTAGCGTTTTCGCAGCATGTACCATGGGGAAATTCAGCCGCGTCCCGATGGGAACAAACTATAGAGGGTGTTTCACTGTTTTTACCTAAAATCGTTGCTACCCTAAAACACACATAAGTTATAATATAATATTTTAATAAACGATGTCAAGATGGTAATATAGGAGAAATAAAGGTGAATAAAGGAGCTTTTGATATGATAACCCATTTTTATTTAGTACGACATGGTGAAACCGATTGGAACAAATCGCAAAGGCTACAAGGCCATACAGATATCCCGCTGAATGAGACAGGAAGGAAGCAAGCCGAGAAAATAGGGAAAAGGATGGCAAATCTTCCACTTCAGGTAATCTGTTCTAGTGATTTAGAGAGAGCGAGGAAAACAGCGGAGGAAATCTACAAATATCATACCCAATGTGTTTTTACCATCTCTAAAGAGCTTCGCGAGCGTTGTTATGGTGAGTGGGAAGGAATGACCTTTGGGGAAATTCAAAAAAAGTTTCCGGAACAACAAAAAGGGAAGGTAATGAGTGGGAAAGCTGGGATTGAAACGCTGGAAGATCTGAAATCTAGAGGAAACAGAGAATTGCAGCGGTTAGCAGAGAAATACAGAGGACAGCATATTGCTGTTGTTAGTCACGGTGGTTTCATTAATGCGGTACTGCATTTATACAGCAATGGTCTGCACGGAACAGGAATTACAAAAATGGGGAATACAGCGTTTAATCACTTGAGCTATGAGAAAGAGGCATGGATGATCCATACGGTGAATGACACGACACATCTGAATGAATAAAAAACACACCATAGCGGGGGACCGCTATGGTGTGGAAAGAATGAGGGAATACATAAGCGGATTATGATCAGAGATGGTTGATAAGTCCGATAAAGCGCTTTCAAATGTGAAGCCGCTTGTATATAGGATGTAGTCCAGCTGCGTTGCTTTATTTTTATGTTTATAGGTTGTTAGGTTGAAATGACTCTCACGTACAGGATCTATAAAAACTGAACGTAAAGATTGGATGGGAATTTCCGTAGGTTTTGTGTTGAAATCACCCAATAAAAGCTTCGGCATTGGGCCGTTGGAAATTAGCGTGTTCAGGGATGCTACTTGGTCTACTCTTTCTGTATAGGGAAGGCCTAAGTGGGTGGCATAAACATCAATGTTCTGGATTCCGGTGTTAATCTGGGCTCTAACTAACCCTCTTGATTCGCTCTTGCTAGGCAGTTGGAAATATTCATAATCCATGATTGGAAATTTGCTTAGAATGGCATTGCCATAGGATCCAATGACGAAATTCAGATTAGGAACATATAAGTAGTTCATTTCTAATTTTTTTCCGATGATCTCAACCTGATTTTCAAAGTGCGAACGTGGGAGATGATAATCAACTTCCTGGAGAGCTAAAATATCTGGGTCTAGCTTTTTTATTTCGCGAATAATCGTATCTAATTTTATTTCCCCATCATCTGTACGGGCTCCTCTAATGTTGTAGGTCATTACCTTGAGGTTCTTAGAAGAATTAAAGCCATGGGCATATTCATTGTTTAAAATACACAGGTCTGAGGAAATGTATAGGGGAATTGCTAAGTATACTAATAACCCGAATAATTGGGCAAGAATCTTTTTCATGACATCCCCCCTCGGTGAATACGAAAGTCCTTCTACTTTAACAATCGTCGATATAGTTCAATGGTACCAAATTTACTGAAAAATTAAAAGTGTTATCCCCTTCCAAAATATTGTTAAAATATAAAAAATAGTATGTACTCTTAGGGGTGAAATGGAATAAAATAGAGGAGAGGAGGGGATGAACATGGAAAGGGTATTATATCGTTTGGAAAACGCTTTCATCGGTATCGTGGCGCTATATGTGTTTTTGATCTATGGAACGACGTGGACTACCTTTCTGTGCTTTCTAGTCTTACCCAAGGTGATTTCCTTACTTCCGATTTCTAGTTTCGGGAATGAGAAGGGTGCCAAGGTTTTTTATGTTCTTCAGTCCATGCTCCACTCCTATTCTACCGTTGTGGTCGTAGCAATGATCAGCTTTCTGTTTTTGAATATTCTGTTTTGGTCTATCGCGGGCTGGGTTATTCATATTGCTATCGATCGGGTGATAAAATACAAAGAAAAAACCATACCCCATCCCCAGTTTGAAGTAAGGGGATAGAACCTACCTAGCAGCTTGACGCTAGGTGTGCGATTAGAATTAAGGGGGATCATCATGAGTAAATCCGTTAACCATACAAAAGCATCAATTGTAAAAGCAGCCATATCCCTATTTGCTGTCCAAGGTTTCGGAAGCACCTCGATTCGCGAGATTGCCGATACAGCAAGCGTTAATTCAGCTTTAGTAAGCTATCATTTTAAGAATAAACAAGGTATTTTGGAATGGATGATGATAGATTATTTTGAAAAGCTGTTTGCGAAATTGCAACCCGTTGGACAAGGAGAGAAAGAGAAAAAAGGAAGCTGTTTTCAACAGTTGATTGCCTCACTAGATACATTAATTGGGTATCAAGCAGAGAATATGGAAGTTTCTGCGATTATCCTGCGTGAACTTAGTGTTGATTCCATGCTCGTGCGGGAAGTTATGAGTACATATATGGCAAGGTTAAAGGCACATTTTGCTAATCTGCTTGAGACAGGCATAGAGCGCGGGGAATTTGACCGTGATTTGGACGTTGAAATGCAGCTCATACACATGATGGGTGGGATGTTCTTCCCTTACTCGAATCCGCAAATCATGCGGGAACTTTTTTATGTTGAGCCGATGTCACCTGAATATCGACAAAGATACATCAGCTTCTTGTCGAAAGTTTGGGGATATAAGTTGAAAAATGAGGAAATATGACTAAAAAAGTTTCTGGTCAAGCAGGAACTTTTTTTGCTTTAAAAGAATATATGTAGATGACTTTAAATGGGAGCTTACCACCAAAAACGAAAAAGTGGCAACTCTGCACATGCAAATAGATGAAGGAGAACTACCCGATGGTAAAGAAATCGTTAATCATACTATGCACAAGTTTTTTTGTTTGGACAAGTACGATCATGGCTGAGGAATTTCCACCTCAAAGTAATGCCGTGGTCCAAGACAGCCAAAATATAATTGATTCCTCTCAAGTGGAGCAATTAAGTGAAATCGTCAGCAAACTTCCTGAAAAATATAAAATCGTAATTATTCCTGCTACAGAGGAACTTTCAACACAGGAGTATGCGGACCAATTATTTACACATTATAATATGTCAAACCAAGAAATGCTGCTTGTCCTGAACCTGGACAAGGATGAGCTTGCCGTACATGCTGGAGGATACTTTACAGAAAAAGGCTTAACCGACCAAATTGTCAAGGATCAAGTAGAGCATATTTTTGTCCCCTATGCCAAGCAAAAGTCCTATATGACTGGACTGTCTACATTACTTCAGCAGTTTAGCGATACTGTGAAAAACGGAGGACAAAGCCAAGCGACAGGTACTGAACCCGCTTCGCAAGGGAACGAATCTGAAGAAAAGGCCCCTCTACCAGCCTGGATCTATTACCTGATTGGCGTTATCCTGCTCATTGTGTCAGTAGGAGTTTACAGCTTTTTACAAAGACGAAGACTGTTTAAAGAAATGGATGATATCGAGGATTGGTTAGATGGAATCGAGGATAAAGTGAAAAAGTTGGAAGGGGATGTTTCGGATGATGCGAAAGGTAACGCCAATCAAGCGTCTGCCATCATTGAGCGAGTTCGTAAGGATGCTCTTCCAGCTGCCGAATTTAACCTTTTGGAGGCAGAAGCTTTATGTGACCGTTTCAGATATAGAAAAGCAGCACAAATTCTGCAAAAGACCAAAGATCAATTAGCCCAAGCGGAAAATGATATTAGCCAATTCCACAGCAAAATGTTCCAGTCCATGGTTATGCTCGAAGAATGTGAGCGCTTAGTGGATGAAATCAAGAAAACGCTATCCGTGGTGGAACGCAAGCTGGATGAGGCAAAATTTCAGCATGGTGTAACTTTTCAGGGGCTATCGGAAAAACATAAGCAAGTGGAACAGTGGCTTAAAACGGAGAATTCTGAACTAGAAGAGGATGTTGCCCTGTGGCTTGAGCAACTAAAGGAAAGAAAGCTTATCCTCATTAACATTTTGAAGGAAGTAGAGGAATTCCCGCAGTTAAAAAATGAAGTGGCCGTTACCATTGAGAAGGATTTGCGGGAATTAAGGGCAGGCCTTATGGAGATGGTAGAAAACGGGTACCGCATTCCTCTTGAGCATTTTACAGGTCAATTAGACGAACTAATGAATGAGTCATCCTTGTTAAATACAAAGATTAAAGAAGGAAAGTTAGAAGGACTTGCAGGGGAAATTGAACAAATAAAGGAAAAAATCGACTTGCAATATGAACAAATAGAAGAAATTGTTACGAAAAAAGCGCTTGTTCAGCATTACCTTGAAGAAACACCTGCATTCCTTGCTTCTCTTGATGAAGAACGGGAAAGCCTGAAAGAGGAGCTGGAAGAACTTTCACTGCGTTATAGTATAAGTGAAGGAACTGTTTTTAATTATTATGTGGAATTGGAAAGGGTATGTAAAAGTGTAGCTGATCAATTGTTCATTGTTGAACAAATGAAGCATGGCAATGATCTGGAATTTATTCAGGCTGCAGATTTGCTAGCTTCCACCAACCAGGAGATCGAATCGCTCTGGAAAAAAAGGGAAGAGGCCTACCAAGAACTCGATGAGCTGCGCAAAGGGGAATATGACGCACAGGACACTGTGATGCTGCTTCACACTGAAATCGTACGGATCGAACAGCAGGTTAAAAGAAAAAATTTACCCGGCACTCCTCCGAAGCTAATGGAAATGATCTACGAAGGGAAAAAGGCCCTCTTTGAAATAGAAATGGCTCTCAATCAAGTACCACTCGAATTACATCGGGTAAATGGATTGGTGCGTGATGCGAAAGATTTTAATAAAAGACTGATTGAATTTGCGAATAAGCTATTCGAATATTGCCGCCAAACAGAGGAAAAGATTCAGCAGACCAACCGTTTCCGAAGTCAATGGAAAGATGTCAACCAGTTGCTTTTGGAAGCGGAAAGGGCATTTCGTGAATTGGATTTTGAAACAGCTTATTCATTAGCTTTAGAGGCTGAGGAATTAGCGGCCGAGTATGATGAAGGGATCCATCGCATCGCTTTTCGTAGAAAAAAATAGACATTTGTAATAAAAAATAGAGAATCCGCTGGGATTCTCTATTTTGCTATGCTGAAAGCATTCCAATTAAAATCGCTCCAAGGATAATAACTCCAAATGAACCTAACAAAAAATTAATAAAATGATTTCTAACAGATTCTTTAATCAATTGAACTGGAGAAAGGAAAGAGGCCCCACAATGGGAACAGCAATTATTTTTAACGGATGCACTTAGACACACTTTGCAAACCATATTGTTCACCTTATCTATACAAATTTTCAACTCCCCTATTTTATTGCATATAAACAGTATCTGCAATACCTTTTATCTGCCCCATTTATTGGAAGATTAGAACCTGTATATATACAGAGGGGAACTGCGCGAATTTCTAGGAAAAATAATGTTTAAGTGTATTCATAAAAATATCAGCTCGCTCCTTATATTTTTGATCGCCCAAAACTTTGTAAAGCTGCATGTAATGATTGTATGAATCAAGTAATGAATCAATAAGCTGACTCTTTTTTGCGTTGGATAATTTAATGGCCCCCACTAAAATCAACCTCACTTTTACAAAAGTCCTATTAATTTCATTGTGGGTAGATCGGCTGGAAAATATACCAGATGTTGGGAAACCTTGCGTTGAATAACTGATGCATAAATTGGTAGGAACGGTAAAAAATAACCCTATCATTCTAAGAATGAAAATGTACTGCCGAATATAAGGAGGAGATTACTGTGGATGTAACACGAGCACAACAAATTATTGAATCCGAGCAAAGGATCAATGTTCAATATGAAGGATCTTCCGTATGGATTGAAGGAGTGGATGCTCAAAGTCAAACCGCTCAGGTTCATATGGAAAGTAATCCAAGTGATAAAAAAACGGTCGATGTTCAGCAATTAAGGGAAGTTCACTAATCGAATAAAAAATCAAGCTAGGGAGATTCTAAGTGTGGAGGTGATGGCAAATGCCACAAGTAGAAGTCAAATGCTCCGTTTCCAACTGCACCTTCTGGGCGAATGGAAATAATTGTGCTGCGCCCGAAATTATGGTTGAAGTAGACCGTCATGCAAATTACAATGCTGAATTTGCTGGTGAATTGGGTGTTCAGACAGAGCATCAGGATCAGGCCTCAAACTCCGCAGAAACATGTTGTCGTACCTTTAAAGCGAAATAGTGAAAGGTTAAAAACACCTGGGGAACCAGGTGTTTTTTCCTTTTTTTTCACAGGATATACTATTTGAAGAAGACAAAACCTATAGGTACCCTAAACAGAAAAGAGGGATCTGTTTGAACATCGATCATCGTGAGCCTAATGACGAGAGGAATTTCCAGGAGGAAACTGCTGCTGAAATAGCCCCTCGTGTTCAGACCGTGCCGCGAGAAGAACGTGATATCGATGATTATTCATTTCTGGATGAAGTTCAAGAAGATTCAGGAGGAGGACGCACACTAGGTGTTGTAGGCTTAGTGTTGGCTATTGCTTCCCTGTTCTTTCTCCCCTTTTTACTGTCCTTGATAGGGATTGGTGCCGGCTATTTTGCCTATAAGCGCGGAGCTACTGGCTTAGGAAAATGGGCGATGGGGATTGGGATCGTTTCCCTAATCGGATCGCTATTATTTGCACCATTCATAGGGTATTAAGGAAGCCTTTGGCTTCCTTTTCTTTTTCCCCGGATGCAATTCTCCACATTAAAACCATTTCTCATGTATAATACAAATAATATATATCTAGGGTTATATTAACGGTGTTCCGTGTTAATATAGTGTTTGTAGTCGTTGGCGATATTTTTGGTGTGTTTTTAAAGGAGTATTTCATGTAAATAAAAGATGGATGGTGGGATCAATGAACCGTTCCAAAAAGAAGATGGGATGGAAATCTTTTGGTGGAATTCTAGCATTCTTAGCTTTTTTTGGAGGGAAGCTTAAATTTTTGTTGCCCTTATTGAAATTGGGGAAATTCGGCGGAACCATATGGAGTATGGCTTTAATGGTTGGTGCTTATGCGTTGATTTATCCTTGGTCGTTTGCGATCGGTGTTGTGGTGATGATTTTCATCCATGAAATGGGGCATGTCATAGCCGCAAAAAGAAAAGGCATCCCTGTTTCTGCGCCCGCTTTCATTCCTTTTTTAGGCGCTTTGATCACGATGAAAAAACAGCCCGTGGATGCTGCTACTGAGGCATATTTGGCTTTTGGCGGACCACTTATTGGGACCTTAGGGGCTCTCGCCGCATTTTTTCTAGGTGTGGGCTTGGAATCCCCCGTGCTGTTATCGATTGCACAGATTGGCTTTTTTCTCAATCTAATTAATTTAATTCCCATTCATCCTTTGGATGGGGGGAGAATTGTTACCGCAATTTCTCGCTGGCTGTGGGTGATAGGACTGATTGGCGGATTAATTGTGATTATTTACTTAAAGGCGCTTATATTCCTGATTTTCTGGGCGATGTTCGCGTGGGAGCTATACAAGAAATATGTTCGCAAAAATAGAGGAGAACCTGAAGAATTACAACGCGGCCGGACAAAAGTTACGATTTCGGTAGATAAGGCTCATTTTATGGAAAGTGGATTACCCATTCCAGCAGAGGCCCATGAACGAGATTTAGGTTTTGTTCAGCTTTGTAAAGTGGAATCAAAAGAAGAGGTATGTTATCTCTATTATCCGGGCATTGGCACGATTGCTGAACTTCCTTTTCCTCAAGGATTGGTTGAACATGCTCGACTGCATGGAACAGTGGAGGAATCAGATGAAGTGAAAATGACCATTCTACTTACCTTCATTGTATATCCCGAACTGCAAACTGGCCTTATCCAATCTGAAGAATATTACGAAGTCCCGGCAAAAGTCCGGTGGGGATATGGAATTGCCTATTTTGGACTCGCTTTGTTTTTAGGCTGGATGATGTTGCAAACCTATTCCGCGATCCTTCCACCTCCTATTATAGGGTGAAGGGAAGATGAAGGACAAATCTGGATCGAAATCGGGTCAAAATGTCCTTCATCGGGCCTATGAAGGACAAAACTCAGTCGAAAACCGACCAAAATGTCCTTCATGAGGCCTATGAAGGACAAAACTCAGTTGGAAAATGACCGATATGTCCTTCATCCAGTTACCTGGATCGCTGAAATACTCCTTCCTCCCAGACTCCTCCTTTTGAAAGCCTGTCGAGTCTTTGCATAATCTCTTCCTTCTGATTTCCAGTTGCCAAGTGAACCGCACCGCCTTCAATAAACATCGGAATAAATTCCGGGGTGAGCTCATCCTCGTGGATAGTGACTTTTAATATCCCTGATTGGCGTCCCTCTGCAACACGGCTGGTGGTAAAAATAAAGTTTCCGAGACTATATGCAACGAGTTTATCTTTGTACCATTCAAGTCCTTGTAAAACATGTGGGTGGCTGCCAATCACGAGATCAACACCCCGATCAATTAAACCATGTGCTAGCTCAACTTGATAAGGTAAAGGCTGCTCTGCAAGTTCTTTTCCCCAGTGAAGTAAAACAATGGTGTAATCGCTTTTCTCGGTTATCGGCTCTACAGCCTGATAAACCAACTCTGGGTCATAGGCGCTGGCCATTCCGGGTGTTTCCTTCCCTGCGTGCCAATTCGCCTCAGCAAGTACCCGACTAAATCCGAGAACACTAATGTTTTTACCTTTCACTTCAACTGTAACGGGGGCGTAGGCCTCTTCCCGATTTTTTCCCCCGCCTACATAGGAGACCCCAGCTTGATTTAAGTAGTGAAAAGTGTCAAGAAAGGCATCGGTCCCATAATCCAGGGCATGATTGTTGGCCACTGTAACAATATCAACTCCAGCTTTTTTAAGGGCTTCTGCCATCCCGGGATCACTTCGGTAGGTGTATTCTTTATCTTTAGCAGATCCACGCTTACTCAAAGGGGTTTCTAAATTTAACAGGGTCAGGTCACTGTCTTGAAAAATGGGAGCAGCATCTGTAAAAGGGTAATCCAGCCCTTTCTGTTCGACAATCCCTGCCACTTTTCCCGCCATCATCGCATCACCTGCAAAAGTCAGCGAAATGGGCTCAGGCTGTTCTAGTATAATAGGTGGCTCGGTCGGGTTTGTTTTTGGAGGTTCTGCCGATTTTTCCACGTTTTCTACGGGAGGCTTTTCTTGGTTGAGGGATATACCAGTAGCACTTGGTGGTTTGCTAGCAAACTCTTGGGTTGATGAACAGGCAGTCAATAGAATCATGAAAAACAGAATCAAAACTTTTTTCATCGGGTTTCTCCTCTTTTTATTTATAATCTCATTATGCTTAAAAAATCTCGAATTGTACACAAGAGATGGGGATATGTTAAACTAAAGACACAGTCATCAGATGATCTGTTCCTTATGGGGAAACATGGAGGTAGGAATGAAGCCGTCACCATTTAAAATTAGAAAAACCTATGAGGAAGTAGCTGATTTTGTTCGTGAACAGATTATTTCCGGAGTATATAAACCAGGGCAGAGACTTCCTTCACTGCGTGAATTGGGAGAAATGCTTGGTGTAGGGCAATCCACTATCCGGGAGGCCATTGGTTCCTTGAAAACGATGGGGCTCGTATCGATTCGTCAAGGGGAAGGGACTTTTGTTACAAAATTAAAAACTGACGAATTGTTGGCCTCGTTGGAAACAGTACGCCCGTTAACCAGACAGGATCTGTTGTCCTTGTTAGAAGTAAGGAAAATTTTGGAGACGGATATCGCCAGATTGGCTTCGCAAAGAAGAAGCCAAGAAGATTTGGCGCAGCTTAGGGCTGCTTTGGCGGAACTAGAAGCCTTCGATCCGTCGAATGACAAAGGGAATTTTGGCGGAGACGTGGATAAGAATTTTCATGATGCGATTGCTAGTTCGGCCCACAACGAAATCCTGCAGTCGCTCATGAATTCCATTTCGGAAATGATGGAGCGTTCGATCAAGGTGAATAGAGAGCAAATGTTTAAACTTGCTGGGATCCATGATCGGCTTTTGGAAGAACACCAAAACATTTTTCGTGCGATCGAGGAGCAAAATCCTGACGAGGCAGAAAAATGGATGCTGGAGCATCTCAATGGGGTAGAGGATTTTTATATGAAAAGATTGTTGGAATAAAGATATAAACCGTCCATTTAAGAAGGGAAAAGTCCTTGAGAGGCCCCCCTCAAGGACAAATCCAAGGCTTTTTTAAGGAATCCTAGATAAGGGGGGATGCTCCCTTACCACCTTACGGCAGCCGCTACACGAATAGCTTGTTGATGGCTTACATCTAGCTTCCCATCATTATGTCTCGTGCTGTTTAAGAAGTGGATATCAAAGTGTCCAGCAAAATCATTGTCCATAATATATTCAATAGTAGAATGCGGCATGGAACTTGCGGAAGCTGCCAGTGTTCTCCCGTCCACCTGAAGAAGAACAGGGCGAACATCCCACGAATATTCACCATTCCAAACCTCTTTCATGATTGCGGCATCTTCTTTGGTCAGTGGTTCAGAATCGGCGTGGTTAGCGCCAATCGTCCGTTTTACGTACCAAGATCTTTTTGTCGCAACATCTGTCATTTTGGCTACGGTTCCAATAGGGAAGACGTATTGGGCTTCTGTCCACCAATCTAACCATTCAACAGAAGATGAAGCGCTTACCTTAACGGGGACATGATGGATGGCGACTTTTACTTTCTGCCCGATATTAAGTATGCTAGATTCAGTCATATGATTGAGCTGCAAAAATTCTTGAAAAGGAATCCCAAACTTGAGGGCAATCGTCCATCCTGTTTCCCCTTTTTGTACGGTATAAGTTTGATATTCTACCCACGGTTTTGCGGAACTCGTGGGAACCGATGAACTTACAGAAGTTGTGGAAGCGGGTTGAGGAATCTTCAATTCCTGTCCTATCATGAGGTTATTAAAATCAGTAATCCCATTAAGCGCAACAATTTTTTCAATGGAAGTGCCAAATTTCTCAGCTATCTTCCACAACACGTCCCCTTTTTGGATTTTGTAGGTAATGGTCTTTTCAGGAATGGATAATGCTTGTCCAATCCTAATTTCATCTGACGCAAGATGATTTGCTGCTTTAATCTGATCAACGGTTGTCCCATATTTTTCAGCAATTTTCCACAACATATCCCCTTTTTGCACGACATATGAATTGTTCTCAGCACCCGCATACGCGGAGCCTGCTAAAAGTAAAGCTGTACAGAGAAAACCAGAATTGATCCATTTTTTCCATGGTTGTTTGATCATGTTGTACAAATCCTTTCCACACCTTTTCCTCATTGTACTATCAGGAAAGGTTTGGTTTCATTGTATAAATATTGGAAACAAGGGCATTCCATTGCTATCCCTTTAAAGCAAATTATGGTAACATACATTTTAGGCTTTTTTTGTGGATCCAGGGAATTCTATACTATACATAATCCTCTGTACGTTCTCCACAAATTATACCCGTCTTTTCCAGGAGGTGGTTTTGGGTGGTTTATTTTGATAATGGGGCTACAACAGCGCCCTATCCTGAAG
>Ga0180216_1000413_pt1 | contig 46250 bp, 48 predicted proteins | sample eDN3rd37CBELigMG_FD_128879 | JGI IMG/M metagenome (GOLD analysis project Ga0180216, IMG submission 128879) | Enriched Miracle-Growth compost microbial communities from Emeryville, California, USA - eDNA 3rd pass 37_C BE-Lig MG (version 2)... ...
ACCGCCATGCGTCCCGCGACCCTGCGCCGCTACGCCCTCGAAGCGGGTTTCACCGAGGTCGACGTGCTCCCCATCGACGACTTCGGCTTCTTCCGCTTCTACCTCCTCCGCACCGAATAGCGGTATCCGTCGAAACTTCGGGGAGGTTCTGTTCGCGTTCTTCGAGATCCACGCACACAACCTCCCCGAGATCCGACTCAGACGGGCGCACCGGCTGTCCCCAGAGCACGACGCACCCGTTCGACGAAGACTTCGGGGCGCCGGTAGAGGAGGTCGGCGCCGGCCCGGATGACCGTCCACCCCAGTTCGGGCAGCACCGCGTACCGGTCGATGTCGCGGGTCCGCTGCGCGGGGTCGGTCCAGTGCTGCACGCCGTCGTACTCCACGAGCACCCGCCACTGTTTCCATCCCATGTCGGCTCGCGCCACGAATTCGTCGCCGTCGAAGATCTCGATCTGGGTTTCCGGCGGTGGGAGACCGGCACGGACGAGGAGCAGACGCGTGTGGGTCTCGGGCGGTGACGCCGCTCCGCCGTCGACGAGGGCGAGCACCCGCGGCACGGCACCGATACCGTGCGCGCCCTTGCTCCTCGTCGCGAGTCCTCGATCTCACGCACCTTCAGGCCGGTCGCGTTGCAGAGCGCGTCGACCGTTTCGATCGCCCGGTCGAACGGCATTCGCCGGGCGAGATCGAAGGCCGTCTGTGCGGGTGTGGTCGCGACCATCCCGTCCACCACGCAGGTTTCGAGCTTCGGCGCGCGGCGGACCGAGATGCCCGGCACCGACCGGACGTGATCGGAGCGGACGAGTTCGGCCGTCGCATCCGGGTCGAGCCACCGGGTGCCGTGCACGGCAGCGGCGGAGACTCCCACGAGTACGCCGCGGCCCTGCGACCACAACCATGCCGCCTTCGCGCGCAGCAGCGGCGTCGCCGGTATTCCTCGCCGGATGTAGACGTCGCGGTGGAGATGGACGAAGTCGCGTGCGAGTCGGTGCCGCGTGACGACGCCGGCAGCGAGTGCCGCGCGTCCCGAGAACGGTTCGTCGAAGTCGATCACGCGCCGAGCATGCCGGGCGCGACCCGCCTCCGGACGCCGCGTCGAGGCCCGGTTGTGGACAACCCGGCGTCATCCCCAGCCCGGTCACCTGCGACGAAAGAAGTTCGGGGAGGTTGTGTCCGGGCTTTTCGAGAAAACCGAACACAACCTCCCCGAACCGGGAGCCGACTGCTTACGCGACGCGCTCGAAGATCGCTGCCAAGCCCTGGCCGCCGCCGATGCACATGGTCTCGAGGCCGTAGCGGGCCTCGCGACGGTGCAGCTCGCGGGCGAGGGTGGCGAGCATGCGTCCGCCGGTCGCGCCGACCGGGTGGCCGAGCGAGATGCCGGAGCCGTGGACGTTGGTGCGCTCGAAGTCGGCCTTGCCGAACTTCCACTCGCGGGTCACGGCGAGGGCCTGCGCGGCGAACGCCTCGTTGAGCTCGATGAGGTCGACGTCGGCGAGGGTGATGCCCGCCCTGGCGAGGGCGACCTCGGTGGCCGGCACGGGGCCGATGCCCATGACCTTGGGCTGGACACCGGCGACACCCCACGAGACGAACCGCACCAGCGGGGTCAGGCCCAGCTCGGCGGCCTTCTCCGGGGTGGTGACGATGGCCATGGACGCGGCGTCGTTCTGGCCGCTGGCGTTGCCGGCGGTGACGGTGGCCTCGGGGTCCTGCTTGCCCATGATCGGCTTCAGCTTGGCGAGGGTCTCCAGGCTGATGTCGGGACGCGGGTGCTCGTCGGTGTCGATGACCTCGTCGCCCTTACGGCTGCTCACCGTGACGGGGATGATCTCCTCCGCGAGGATCCCGTTCTTCTGGGCGTGGACGGCACGCAGGTGCGAGTTCAGGGCGAGCTCGTCCTGCTCGTCACGGGAGATCGAGTACTCGCGACGCAGGTTCTCGGCGGTCTCGATCATGCCGCCGGGCACCGGGTAGAAGCGGCCACCGGCGGTCGAGCGGGCGCGGACCAGACCGTCGTGCATCTGCACACCGGTGCGGGCGCCGCCCCAGCGGATATCGGTGGAGTAGAACGCCGCGTTGCTCATCGACTCGGTGCCACCGGCGACGACGAGATCGTGGTCGCCGTTACCGACCTGGAAGGCGGCCTGGATGACGGCCTGCAGGCCCGAACCGCAGCGACGGTCGATGTGCATGCCGGGCACCGTGATCGGCAGACCGGCGTCGAGAGCGACGACGCGGCCGATGGCCGGGGCCTCGCTGTTGCCGTTGCAGTGGCCGAGGATGACGTCCTGAACCTGTTCGGGTGCAACACCGGTGCGCTCGAGCAGACCCTTCAGTGCCGCGACACCGAGATCGACTGCGGTGAGGGACTTGAACATTCCGCCGTAGCGGCCGATCGGGGTACGGACCGGCTCGCAGATGACAACTTCGCGCATGATGACCTTTCGGGAAGAGAGGGAGGTGACGGGTGGACCGTCACATGAAGCGGCCGCCGGTGACCTCGAGGACGGTGCCGGTCATGTAGGAGGACATGTCGGACGCGAGGAACAGTGCGACGGAGGCGATCTCGTCGACCTCGCCGGGGCGGCCCATGGGGATCTCGCTCATCTTCTGGTCCCATGCCTTCTGCGGCATGGCCTCGGTCATCGCCGAACGGATCAGGCCGGGCTGGATCGCGTTGACGCGGACGCCGTGGTGCGCCATCTCCTTGGCGGCGGCCTTGGTGAGGCCGACGATGCCCGCCTTGGCGGCGGAATAGTTGGTCTGGCCGACCATGCCGACCTTGCCGGACAGCGAGGAGATGTTGACGATCGCGCCGCGCTTGGCCTCACGCATGATCGCGGCGGCCTTGCGGGTGCCGTGCCAGGTGCCCTTGAGGTGCACCGAGATGACGAGGTCGAAGTCCTCTTCGGTCATCGTGCGCATCGTCGCGTCGCGGGTGATACCGGCGTTGTTGACCACCACGTCGAGCGAACCGAAACCGTCGACGGCCTCGGCGAGGAGGGTGTCCCAGTCGGCGGACTCGACGACGTTGGCGCGCACGGCTCGGGCCACGTCGCGGCCTCCGAGCTTCTCGGCGGCGGCGTTGGCGGCATCGAGATCGAGGTCGCCGATCACGACGCGGGCGCCGGCGGCGACGAACTCCTGCGCGATGGCGAAGCCGATTCCCTGAGCGCCACCGGTGATCACGGCAGTGCGGTTCTCCAACAGAGACATCTACGATTCCTTTCGGCGGGGCTCGGGACGGCCCCCAGACAAGTCGATGCTCCGAATATAACGGCGATCCGGCCCGCGGAACGGCCTCGATCCATCGACAATGCCTATACGGGAATGGCGCCATTCGTATTGGACACCTCCTCGCGGGCGCACGAAGGTTGTAGACATGACACTCTCCATCCCGGCCCCCGAGGTCGACGAAGACGACTTCCGCGAGATCCTCGCGCAGACCCGCGCGTTCGTGCGCAACGTGGTCGTGCCGCGCGAGCAGGAGATCGCCGAGACCAATGCGATTCCCGAGGACATCCGCCAGGCCGCGAAGGACATGGGCCTGTTCGGATACGCCATCCCGCAGGAGTGGGGCGGCCTCGGCCTGAATCTGCAGCAGGACGCGGAACTCGCGATGGAGCTGGGTTACACGACCCTGTCGCTGCGCTCGATGTTCGGCACCAACAACGGCATCGCCGGTCAGGTGCTCGTCAACTTCGGCACCGACGAGCAGAAGCAGCAGTGGCTCGAGGGCATCGCCTCCGGCGAGGTCGTCGCATCCTTCGCCCTCACCGAGCCGGGCGCCGGCTCGAACCCGTCGGGTCTGCGCACCAAGGCCGTGCGCGACGGTGACGACTGGGTGATCACCGGCGAGAAGCGCTTCATCACCAACGCGCCGCTGGCGAACCTGTTCGTCGTGTTCGCCCGCACCCGGCCCGCGGACGAGAACGGCACCGGAATCGCGGTCTTCCTCGTCCCCGCCGACACCCCCGGCCTGACGGTGGGCAACAAGGACGCGAAGATGGGCCAGGAGGGCGCCTGGACCGCGGACGTGCACTTCAACGACGTGCGCGTGCCGAACTCCGCGCTCGTCGGCGGCAGCGAGGACGTCGGCTACAAGGCCGCCATGGTCTCGCTCGCCCGCGGTCGCGTGCACATCGCCGCACTGTCGGTCGGCCAGGCCCAACGCGCACTCGACGAGTCGGTCGCCTACGCCGCGACCGCCACGCAGGGCGGCAACCTCATCGGCAACTTCCAGCTCGTGCAGGCGATGATCGCCGACCAGCAGACCGGTGTGATGGCCGGCCGCGCCCTCGTCCGCGACGCCGCGAAGGCGTGGGTCGAGGAGACCGACCGCCGCATCGCACCGTCGGTCGCGAAGCTGTACTGCACCGAGATGGTCGGCAAGGTCGCCGATCTCGCCGTCCAGATCCACGGCGGCACCGGCTACATGCGCGAGGTGCCGGTCGAGCGGATCTACCGCGACGTGCGTCTGCTGCGTCTGTACGAGGGCACCAGCGAGATCCAGCGTCTGATCATCGGCGGCGGACTCGTCAAGCAGGAGCAGAAGAAGAACTCCTGACCTTCGCGGCGCGGTTCCGGAACAGGTACGTCCGGAACCGCGCCCGAACCGATTCTTGCGAATCACCTTCCACCGCACACGAAGAAACCCCCGGCATCGGATGCCGGGGGTTTCTCGTGTGCGGGGTCAGGAGACCGTCAGTCGCGATCGCAGATCGGTCTTGAGGATCTTGCCCGCGGCGGAGGTCGGCAGTGCGTCGACCACCACCACTTCGCGGATCTTCTTGTACGGCAGGACCCGTTCGGCGACGTACGCCTTCAGTTCCTCCGCGTCGGGCTCCTCGCCGGCGACGGGGACGACGAAGGCGACCGGCTCCTGACCGATCGCGCCCGCCTCCCGGCCGACGACCGCCGCGGTGGACACCTTCGGGTGGGTCACCAGGATCTCCTCGAGCTCACGCGGATACACGTTGTAGCCCTTGTAGATCAACATGTCCTTCGCCCGGTCGGCGATGTACACGAATCCGTCGGCATCGCGGTAGGCGATGTCGCCGGTGGCGAGCCAGCCGTCGACGTACTGCTCCGCGGTGATCTCGGGGTGTCCGAGATATCCGTCGGTGACCTGCGGTCCGCGGATCCACAGTTCGCCGCGCTCGCCGTCGGGGAGGACGACGGTCGGATCGATCTGCGAACGGATCTCGAGCTCGGTGTCGAAGACCGGGAGGCCGACGCTGCCGAGGCGGTACTCCGAGTCGACGACGAGCGGCATCGCCGTGACGACGCAGGTGCCCTCGGTGAGCCCGTAACCTTCCGCGATACGTGCGTTGGGGAACGCGCGCTCGAGGTTCTCGAGGGTCACGTGGTCGATCGGAGCGGCACCGGACGACACGACCCGCACGGTGGACAGGTCGCGGGCCTCGACGTCGGGATGCGTGGCGAGGGCGTGCCACATCGCCGGGCTGCCGGTGATGTAGCTGGCCTCGTACCGTTCGATCAGCTCGAGCATCCGGGCCGGATCGAAGCGACCCGCGAGGACCTGGGTCAGGCCGCACGCGAGAAGGAACGACGTGTTGATCAGCGCGTGCGCGTGGAACAGCGGCGACACCACGATCGTCGAACCCTGGCCCGGGACCGCACCGGCGATCTTCAGGTCGTCGATCGGTTCGAGCGAGATCCGTCCGTCGACGTCGGCGACCAGCTGGTGCCCGGCGCGCCACGCACACATCTGCGTGACGTTGCCGACGACGTTGCGGTGCAGGACGCGGACGCCCTTCGAAATGCCGGTCGTGCCACCGGTGTACGCGATGTGCGCGATGTCGTCCGGACCGGTGACGACCGGTTCGAAGGTCTGCGGTCGTCCTTCGAGCGCATCGCCGAAGCGCACGGCACCCGGCGCGGTGACCGCTTCGTCGGAGACGACCGCGATCAGCCGGACACTCGTTCCGGACGCAGCCCGGAACAGGGTGTCGGCCTGCGCGGAACCGGTGACCGCCGCGGCTGCGGAGGTCTCCTCGATCTGCCGCCGCAGACCCGGCTCGGGCTGCAGCGGGTTCACGAGCGTGACCGCCGCTCCGACGCGGAGCGCGCCGTAGTAGGCGATGTGGAACTCGACGCAGTTACCGAGGTGCAGGAGCACCACGTCGCGGGCCCGCACCCCGGCCTCGTGCAGCACGCCGGCGAACTGCGCCGAGCGTGCGTCGAGGTCGTTGTAGGTGAGCACCCGGTCGCCGTCGATCACCGCGGGACGGTCGCCGTAGACGGCAGCGAGGCTCGGTGCCCACACCGCCATCGTCGTCGCCGGGTACGACAGCCTGCGCTGTGCGAGGTCGGAAGCCGAGGTCATGGTCGACGCCCGGCTCAACGCGGTGCCATACGGATGGCGCCGTCGAGACGGATCGTCTCGCCGTTGATGTAGCCGTTCTCGAGGATGTTCGTGGCCAGCTGACCGAACTCGTCGGGTCGGCCCAAGCGCGACGGGTTGGGCACGGTCGCCTCGAGCGACTTGCGGACGTCCTCGCGCAGGCGGGCGAGCAGTGGGGTGTCCATGATGCCGGGGGCGATGGTGTTGACGCGGATGCCCTTGCTGGCGAGGTCGCGTGCGGCGACGATCGTCATGCCGACGATGCCGGCCTTGGACGCCGAGTAGTTGATCTGGCCGATCTGGCCCTCGAAGGCCGCGACCGAGGCGGTCATGACGACGGCGCCACGCTCGTCCTCGATGAGGTCGAGCTCGGCCATGCGCTCGGCGCCGAGGCGCAGCGCGTTGAACGAGCCGATGAGGTTGAGACGGATCACGAACTCGAAGTCCTCGAGCGAACCGGCCTTGCCCTCCTTGTCGAGGACACGCATCTTGCGTCCGGCGCCGGCGCAGTGCACGACACCGCGCAGGCCGCCGCGCTCGTGCGCGACGTCGAGAGCCGCCGCGAACTGCTCGGCATCGGTCACGTCGCCGGGAGCGAAGACGGCACCGTCGCCGAGATCCTTCGCGATCTCTTCACCGTTCGAGTTGGGCAGGTCGATGAGGGTGACGTTGCCGCCGGCCGCCAGGACGCGACGTGCCGTGGCGAGACCGAGACCGGACGCGCCACCGGTGACGGCGACGGACAGACCCTTGAGTTCCATAGTGTTTCCTTCGAATTCGTAGCAGTTCGAGTAATGAAGTGGGATCAGTGGATCTTGGAGAGCCTTCGGCTCAGAGAAGTTCGAGGATGGTGGCGTTGGCCATGCCGCCGGCCTCGCACATCGACTGCAGACCGTAGCGGATGCCGTTGTCGCGCATGTGGTGCACGAGGCGGGTCATGAGGATCGCGCCGGAGCCGCCGAGCGGGTGGCCGACACCGATCGCGCCGCCGAGCGGATTGAGGCGGTCGGGCTTCGCGCCGGTCTCGACCTGCCATGCCAGCGGCACCGGTGCGAATGCCTCGTTGATCTCGAAGGCGCCGACGTCGTCGATGGACAGACCGGAACGCTTCAGGGCCTTCTCGGTGGCGGGGATGGGACCGGTGAGCATGACGACCGGGTCGTCGGCGGCGACGACGGCGGTGTGGATGCGTGCGAGCGGGGTCCAGCCCTGCGCCGCGGCGTATTCGCTGGTGGTGATGAGCAGGGCACCGGCGCCGTCGGAGATCTGCGAGGAGTTGCCGGCGTGGATCACGCCGTCCTCCTTGAAGACGGTCTTGAGCTTGGCCAGCGACTCGACGGTGCCGCCGCGGCGGATGCCCTCGTCGGTGGCGAACTCGCCGACCGCGGCGATCTGGCCGGTGAAGGCGCCTGCGTCGGTGGCGGCTGCGGACAGTTCGTGCGAGCGCAGCGCGTACTCGTCGAGCCGGGTGCGGGAGAAGCCCCACTTCTCGGCGATCATCTCGGCGCCGATGCCCTGGCTGAAGCCGCCGACCTCGAAGCGGTCGAGCACGTTCTGCGGGAAGTGCTGGCCGTCCTTGCTGGCGCTGCCCATGGGCACGCGGCTCATGGACTCGACACCGCCGGCGATCACGACGTCGTTCTGTCCGGAGATGACGGTCGCAGCGGCGAAGGACACGGCCTGCTGGCTCGATCCACATGCCCGGTTGATGGTGGTGGCGGGCACGGTGACCGGCCATCCGGCCGCGAACACGGCGCTGCGCGAGACGATTCCGGCCTGGTCGCCGACCTGGCTCACGCAACCCCACTGGACGTCGTCGATCGTGGCGGGATCGAGGCCGGTCCGCTCGGCCAGTGCGGTCAGCACGTGGGCGGACAGGTTGACGGGGTGGATCTCGGACAGTGCACCACCGCGACGTCCGATGGGAGAACGGACGGCGTCGACGATCACGGCATCGCGCATGCGAATCGGTCCTTTGCTGTTGCGGGACACGGTTGCCGGGCAACCGTGGTGGGAAAGACGACCGGCCGGGTGGTGGTCCTCACATTCGAGGAGACCATGCACCCGGCCGGTAGGGGAAAGTCTTTCGGCGGAAGCTTCCGTTAGGCGGAAGCTATGCCGAACTGGTCAGGCCGTGGCCCGGATGATCTTGCGGTCGCGTTCCGGGTTCGCCAGGAACAGGACCAGGATCGCGGCGAGCGCACCGAGTGCACCGATGACCTGGAAGGCCGTGGCGTAGCCCTCCGCCGCGGTGGCGGCGTTGTCGACGAGGACACCCGTGCCGTAGGGGGCGACGAGGCCGCCGACGGCCATCAGGGCGAGGAAGACACCCATCGTGCCGGCGGTCTGCTGCGGCGGGCACAGCTCCGAGATCGCGGCGTTGATGAGCGGGAACGCGATGGCACCGAAGCCGTAGCCGATGGAGACGACCGCGACGGCGAGAGCCGGCGTACCGATGGACGGGAGGAAGACCAGGATGGCACCGCAGATGAGCACGCCGACAGCGGGCACGATGATGCGGACGACCCGCGAGCGGTAACCCTTGGCGCTGAGGCGGTCGGTGACCGTACCCGAGCTGATCATGAGGAACAGACCGATGATGGACGGCAGGGCGAACATCGAGCCGGCCTGCAGGGCGCTGTAGCCGAGGCCGACCTCGAAGTAGGACGGCAGCCAGGTCAGGACGACGGTGGTGAGCGCGTAGACGACCATGATCAGGATCGCGCAGCTGATGAACGTGCGGGTGAGGAAGATCTTGCGCCACGGCACGGACGGCTCGGTCTGTGCAGCGGAAGCGGTGGTCTCGGCGCCCTTGACGGCCTTGGTCGTGTAGGGGCCTTCCTTCCAGCCGAGGAGCCAGGAGCCTATCCAGACCGCACCGAGGACCGACAACGAGATCAGAGCAGCACGCCATCCCCACTCGACGGTGATGAAGGTCAGGACCGGGGCGAGGGCGATCTTGGCGACCGAGGCGGAACCGGCCAGGAAGGCGCCGGGCAGGCCGCGCTTGGCCGGCGGGTGCCACGAGTACGCGGCGGTGTGCATCAGGGCCGAGCTCGGTCCTTCGGCGAGACCGAGCAGCATGCGGGTGACGACCAGCATCGCGAAGCTCGCGCTGACGACCAGCGGCAGCATGACCACCGACCAGACCAGGCCGAGGGCCAGCAGGGCCCAGCGGAGGGTCAGGTACTTGTTCAGCGGCCCGGCGAAGAATCCGCCGACGGTGAACGTGACGAAGAACAGCGATCCGACCAGGCCGATCTGGGAGGAGCTCATACCGAGCTCACGTGCCAGGGGCTGGGCGATGATGCCGAGGACGGCCTTGTCGGCATAGTTGACGACGTAGAGGAAGATGACCAGACCGGTCATGCTCCATGCGCGGCCGGGGGTCACGAGAGGTGTCGAGCCGGTCGCCGGCCGGCCGGGCCCGTCGGCGGCTGCCGACTTGTCGTGCGCGATTTCGCCTGTGGTCACTGGGAGTCCCTTCAGAACTCGAGCGGGGGTGTCCGACTTACGAACAATCTGTATGTCGCTGTCGGTGAGAACGTCACGCCTGGCGTCTGCATGTATTGAACGTGAGCCATGTCACCTGACGCAAAGAGCGGACGGCGAAGGAATCGATCACTGAAACCTATGACCCATCACAAGGCACATTCCGGCTGTATCGAGTATTGGTCTGCGCTAACCGAGCGATAGCCGATCGGTGCTGTTCCCGGCGGCGAAACCTGGGCATGCTGACTGTGCCCGAAACAATCTGCGACGACGAGCGAGCCCAGCATGAACTCCACCGCTTCCACCGACGAGCTGCCCTCGTCCACTGCGCCCCTCGCGGGAGTGCGCGTGGTCGAGGTGTCCAGCTTCGTGGCCGCACCCCTGTGCGGCATGACCCTGGCCGCGCTCGGCGCCGACGTGATCCGGGTCGACCCGATCGGCGGCGCTGCCGATTACCGCCGCTGGCCGGTCACCGACGACAACGAGTCGATCTACTGGGCCGGCCTGAACAAGGGCAAGCGGTCGTTCGCGGCGGACTTCCGTAACCCGGACGCGCAGAACCTGATCCGCGACCTGATCATCGACGCAGGAGTGCTGGTCACCAACGCCGCCGGTCGTTCGTGGCTCGACTACGACGAGCTCGCCGCGATCCGCCCCGACCTGATCCACGTGCAGGTCCTCGGCCGCGCCGACGGCACCGGTGCTGTCGACTACACCGTCAACGCCGCCGCCGGCTTCCCGCAGGTCACCGGCGCCGAGAACGTCTCGACCCCGGTCAACCACGTGCTGCCCGCCTGGGACGTCTCGTGCGGTCTGTACGCAGCCCTGTCGGTCGCCTCGGCCGTCTACCGCCGCGAGATCACCGGCGCCGGAACGAAGGTCGTTCTTCCCCTCGAGGACGTCGCGTTCGCGACCGTCGGCAATCTCGGCTACATCGCCGAGGCCCAGCTCGGCCGTCCCGTCCGGGAGAAGGTCGGCAACTCCGTCTACGGCACCTACGGCGCCGACTTCGCCACCAGCGACGGCGCACGCTTCATGATCGTCGCGCTCACGCCCCGGCACTTCCGCGACCTCACCGGACTCACGGGCACCGCCGACGCCGTGGCTGCCCTCGAATCCGCACTGGGCGTGGACTTCCGCGACGAAGGCACCCGATTCGAACACCGCCACGTGCTCAACAGCCTGTTCGGCGCCTGGTTCTCCCGCCACACCGCCGACGAGGTCGAGAAGGCCTTGGCCGGCACCTCGATCCTGCACGAGCGCTATCGCACCTTCGCCGAGCTCGCCACCGACCCGCGCGTGACCGACAACCCGATGTTCCAGAAGCTCGACCAGCCGCGCATCGGCAGCTACCACGCGCCGAGCACACCGATGTCCTTCGACGGCCGGTACCCCGATGTCCGCCCCGCGCCGGCCAACGGCGACGACACCGCCGAGGTGCTCACCGAGCATCTCGGACTGACCGACGACGAGATCGACGCCCTCACAGCATCCGGCACCATCCGCATCTCCCAGAAAGAGCACGCATGACCCGCCTCGCCCAGACCCTCGGTCTGACGGAATTCCAGTCCGAGATCCTCGACACGGTCCGCACCTTCGTCGACCGCGAGATCATCCCGAACGCTCAGGAACTCGAGCATTCGGACACCTACCCGCAGGCCATCGTCGACCAGATGCGTGAGATGGGCCTGTTCGGGCTGATGATCCCCGAGGAGTACGACGGGCTCGGCGAGTCGCTGCTGACCTACGCGCTGTGCGTCGAGGAACTCGCCCGCGGTTGGATGAGCGTCTCCGGCGTCATCAACACGCACTTCATCGTCGCGTACATGATCCGCCAGCACGGCACCGAGGAGCAGAAGCAGTACTACCTGCCGCGCATGGCCACCGGCGAGGTCCGCGGTGCGTTCTCGATGTCCGAGCCCGAACTCGGCTCCGACGTCGCCGCCATCCGCACCAGGGCCAAGCGCGACGCCGAGGGCAACTACGTCATCAACGGTCAGAAGATGTGGCTGACCAACGGTGGCAGCTCCACCCTCGTCGCCGCCCTGGTCAAGACCGAGGAAGGTTCCGACAAGCCCCACAAGAACCTGACCACCTTCCTGGTCGAGAAGCCCGCCGGCTTCGGTGAGGTCGTCCCGGGTGTCACCATCCCCGGCAAGATCGACAAGATGGGTTACAAGGGCATCGACACCACCGAGCTCGTCTTCGACAACTACAAGGCCTCGGCCGATTCGATCCTCGGTGGCGAGCCCGGCAAGGGCTTCTTCCAGATGATGGACGGTGTCGAGGTCGGCCGCGTCAACGTCTCGGCCCGTGCGTGCGGCGTCGCGATCCGCGCGTTCGAGCTCGCCGCCCGGTACGCCCAGCAGCGCACCACCTTCGGCAAGCCCATCGCCCAGCACCAGGCGATCTCGTTCTCCCTCGCGGAGATGGCCACCAAGGTCGAGGCCGCCCACCTGATGATGGTCAACGCCGCGCGCCTGAAGGACTCCGGTGAGCGCAACGACGTCGCCGCCGGTATGGCCAAGTACCTCACCAGCGAGTACTGCTCCGAGGTCACCCAGGCCAGCTTCCGTATCCACGGCGGCTACGGCTACTCGAAGGAGTACGAGATCGAGCGCCTCATGCGTGAGGCTCCCTTCCTGCTCATCGGTGAGGGCACCAGCGAGATCCAGAAGACGATCATCAGCAAGGGTGTGCTGCGCAGCTACGCGCTGTAACGTCCACCCCCACAATCACATCCATACCTGGAAGGACAACGCGTGAAGCGCACGCTGTACAACGAGGATCACGAGGCGTTCCGGCAGACCGTCCGCGACTTCATCGCGAAGGAGGTCGTGCCCGTCTACCCCGAGTGGGAAGAGGCCGGTCATCCTCCGCGCGAGTTCTACAACCGCATGGGCGAACTCGGACTCCTCGGCATCCAGGTTCCCGAGGAGTACGGCGGAGGCGGCGAGACGTCGCTGAAGTTCAACGTGATCCTTGCCGAGGAGGCGTCGGCGGCCGGTGTGTCGTTCGGTTCGTCGTCGGTGCACTCGAACCTGATCCTGCCGTACATCATGCAGAACGCCACCGAGGAGCAGAAGCAGCGCTGGCTCCCCGGATTCGCCTCGGGTGAGCTGATGTTCGCGATCGCGATGACCGAGCCGGGTACCGGTTCCGACCTCGCCAACATCGCGACCACCGCGAAGCTCTCGGAGGACGGCAGCCACTACGTCCTCAACGGCGCGAAGACGTTCATCACCGGCGGCGCGCTCGCCGACCGCATCCTCGTCGTGGCCCGCACCTCGCCGTACAACCCCGAGGACCGTCGCGGTGGCCTGTCGATCCTGGTGGTGGACACCAAGAGCGAGGGCTTCGCGGTCGGGCGCAAGCTCCACAAGATCGGCCTCAAGACCTCGGACACCGCCGAGCTGGCGTTCGACGACGTGAAGGTGCCGGTCGCCGATCTGCTCGGCAAGGAGGGCGAGGCGTTCTCGTACCTGACGCAGAACCTCGCGCAGGAGCGCCTCACCATCGCGTTCGGCGCTGCCGCCACCGCAGCCGCAGCGATCCAGCACGCCATCGCGTACACCAAGGACCGCAAGGTCTTCGGCAAGCCGGTCGCGTCCTTCCAGAACACCAAGTTCGTGCTCGCCGAGTGCTCGACCGAACTGCAGGCCATGCAGATCATGGTCGACAACGCGATCGAGCTCAACGACCGCGACGAACTGACGGTGCCCGACGCCGCCCGCGCGAAGCTGTTCGCGACGGAGGCCGCCGGCCGCATCATCGACAAGTGCCTGCAGCTGCACGGCGGCTACGGCTATATCACCGAGTACCCCATCGCCCGCCTCTACGCCGACACCCGCGTGACCCGCATCTACGGCGGCACCAACGAGGTCATGAAGACGATCATCGCCAAGGATCTGGGACTGTAGGTCTTCTGTAGTTCTTCGGTGGAGTGGGCCCCGCTACCGGGGGTTCACTCCACCGAAGTCGTTTCCGACTATCGTTTCCCGCCATGCGGCTAGTCGTGAAGACCAAGAGGGTGATCGAAGCCCACCTGAGCAATTCGTCCGTCCGGGCCCTGTCGGGGTCGATGGTGGCGTACGAGGGCCAGGTCGGTTTCAAGTCCGCCGGTTTCGGTGGTGGCGAGGGTGTTCTCTCCGGGCTGCGGCAGCGCGCGACGGGTGAGGGGCTCTCGCTCATGGAGTGCAGCGGCACGGGCGTCGTCTACTTCGCGCACCAGGCGCAGGACGTCACGGTGCTGGAGCTGAACAACGAGACGCTGCAGGTCGAGTCCGAGCAGCTGCTGGCGCTGAGCGGGAACCTGAACACGAACGTGACGTTCGCGGGTCTGCGCGGCGGCATGAGCGGTCAGGGTCTGTTCACCACGACGGTGACGGGGACCGGGCAGGTCGCGCTGCTCTCCGCCGGGGGCCCGCTCATCCATCTCGAGGTGTCGCCGCAGTATCCCCTCGTCGTCGATCCCGACGCCTTCGTGTGCGCGAAGGGGCAGCTCACGCAGTCGTTCGTCACCGACGTCTCGTGGCGGTCGGCCATCGGCCAGGGCAGCGGCGAGGCGTTCTCCCTGAAGTGGGACGGCGTGGGCGTGGTCTCCATCCAGCCGGCGGAACGGTAGGAACAGATGAGCTTCACGAAGATCAACGGCAAGGTCGTGCGCGTCGACCTGCGACAGTCCGGTCCCGTCGTGGCCCGCCGCGGCGCGATGCTGTTCTACACCGGCAACGTCCGGTTCTCCCCCCACGGCGTTCCCGGTGGCATGGGGAGCGCTCCCGGTCTCGGCGGTCTCGCCGGGATGGCGGGACGCATGCTGCAGGGTGAGCACGAGGCCACGATGCTCGCGCAGGGCGACGGCGTCGTGCACTACGGCTTCCGCGGTCTCGAGACGCACATCGTCGACATGTCCGCGGGCGGTGAGCTGCGGGTGGAGGCGTCGCGCCTTCTCGGCCACACCACCGGTCTGCAATCCACGGTCGTCTCGGTGGCCGCGGCCTCCGGTGGTGGCGGTGGCGGCGGGGGTCTGCTCGGGGCGCTGCGCGGCGCCGCCACCGGCGCGATGACCGGCACGGGCATGTTCACCACCCAGCTCACCGGCCAGGGCTCGGCGGCGCTGCTCGCCCACGGCGGCGTGTTCGAACTGCAGGTGGCCGGTCCGACGCCGGTGGTCGTCGACCCGCAGGCGTTCGTGGCGTCCTACGGTCCGGTCCGCACCGAACTGAAGTCGTCGATGAGCTGGCGGAACGTCGGTCGCACCGGCGGTGAGGCCATGCAGCTCGAGTGCAGCGGACAGGGCATCGTCTACGTGCAGGCATCGGAGGAGAAGCTGTGAGTACCGTTCTGAACCCGTCGAGCTTCGGCGGCAGCGACAACGTGCCGGGCAACCCCTACGCTTACTGCATCGATCTGCAGACGCCCTGGTTCCTGTCGAAGGGCGCGATGATCGCCTACTACGGCCAGGTGCAGTTCTCGGCGCTCACCCACGGGTTGCAGGGACATCTGCTGCATATGGTGGCCCAGCAGTTCTCCGCTCCGCTCTATCTCGGCGACTACGTGGTGGCCGAGGGCTTCGGGAAGCTGATCATCGGCGACCGCGGATACGACATCAACTCGTACGACCTCGACGACGGCAACCTCACGATCCGGCAGGCCAATCTGCTGGCCTTCGAACCGGGCCTGTCGCTCAACCAGTCGATCGTCCCGGGTTTCCTCACCCTCATCGGTACGGGGCGCTTCCTCGCGTCGTCGAACGGGCCGGTGATGTTCGCCGAGCCGCCGCTGCGGGTCGATCCCGAGGCGCTCGTCGGCTGGGCCGACTGCCCGTCCCCCAGTCACCACTACGACGAATCGTGGATCACGGGGTTCGTCTCGGCCGGGGCCAGGCGTTTCGGTGTGCAGTCGGGTGAGGAGCGGCAGTTCGATTTCACCGGTGCCGGCACCGTCCTGATCCAGTCGAGCGAGAAGGTCCTCGACGATTCGTCGCTGGTGCGCACGATCGAGAACCAGATCCCCGGCCTCACCTCGTCCGGTCTGCACCGGATCAACCAGGTGGTGTCGCAACACCTGCAACAGCAGTAGCTGCGGTAACACCCCCTGAGGCGGACCTGGGTATAACACGGATCCGGGCCCCCCATTCTGTGACTACGATCACAAGCTAGGCTAGCCTAAGCCGATGTAAGGTTTGGACAACCTAAGTGAGTGTTTCCTCAGTCGCAGAAAGGTGGCTCTGATGATCGTCTGCAGTTGCCACGCCCTTACCCACCACCACATCGAGGCAGAGGTGGCTGCGGGAGCACGGTGTACCCGCGAGGTGAGCGCCAAGTGCCGCGCCGGCACCGATTGTGGCAGCTGCGTCCGGAACATCTCGGCGATCATCCGGCAGGCCCGCGATCGGAATGAGACGATCGAACTCGAGACCGCCGTGTAGCCAGCCCCTACCCGGCGGTAAACCTGATGGTTCACCCCGGGAGGTGCCATGAAGGGCGACAAGAAGGTCATCGAGTTGCTCAACGAACAACTCACCGCCGAGCTCACCGCGATCAATCAGTACTTCCTGCATTCGAAGATGCAGGACAACCGCGGATGGGCGAAACTCGCGAAGCACACTCGCGACGAGTCGTTCGACGAGATGCGTCACGCCGAGAGACTCACCGATCGGATCCTCTATCTCGACGGACTCCCCAACTACCAGCGCCTCGGGGCATTGCGTCTGGGCCAGACCGTCAAGGAGATGCTCGAGGCCGACCTCCAGGTGGAGATCGAGGCCCGTGACCGGCTCCGGAAGGGGTCCGAGTACATGCGCTCGGTCAGCGACATCACCTCGGCCAACATCTTCGAGGAGATCCTCGCCGACGAGGAGGAACACATCGACTATCTCGAAACCCAGCTCGATCTGATCGAGCAGCTCGGCGAACCGCTGTACCTCGCCCAGCACATCTCTCCGCCGGAATAGCCCGGCACAGCAGAACGGGCCGCGGCATTGCGTCGCGGCCCGTTCTCTATGCTGTGGGACACACCAGCTTGTCGACGGTGAGAGGAAGACCATGAGCGATTCGTCCGTGACCGTGGTGCACAACGCCGAGAAGCAGAGGTACGAAGTCCGGGACGACGACGCCGTCGTCGGATACACCCAGTACCACCCCGACGACGACGGCCGCCTCGTCTTCGATCACACCGAGATCGACAAGGGCTACTCCGGTCAGGGACTCGGAGGCAAGCTCGTCGGTTTCGCCCTCGACGACGTCCGCGACCGAGGCAAGCGCATCGTCGCGATCTGCTCGTACGTCGACAAGTTCATCGAGAAGCACCCGGACTACCGGGATCTGACCGACTAGACATGCACGCGGGCGCGGCGCGACCTGGTGGGTCGTGCCGCGCCCGACGCGATTGTTCCGGCTTTGTGCGGCCGGTGGTCAGTTACCCGCGCGGTTGCGCAGGTCGAGTGCGACGTCGGTGATCATGTCCTCCTGTCCACCGACGAGGCCGCGACGGCCGATCTCGACGAGGATGTCGCGGGTGTCGAGACCGTAGATGCTCGCGGCGGTCTCGGCGTGACGCAGGAAGCTCGAGTACACACCGGCGTAGCCGAGGGTGAGGGTCTCGCGGTCGACCTGCACCGGGCGGTCCTGCAGCGGACGCACGAGATCGTCGGCGGCGTCCTGCAGTCCGAACAGATCGCACGAGTGCTTCCAGCCGTGCAGATCGGCGACCGCGACGAACGGCTCGATCGGGCAGTTGCCGGCACCGGCACCGTGTCCGGCCAGCGACGCGTCGACGCGGATGACGCCTTCCTCGACGGCCACGACCGAGTTGGCGACCGACAGCGACAGGTTCTGGTGCGCGTGGATGCCGATCTGGGTGGTCTCGTCCAGGACCGACCGGTAGGCGCGGATGCGCTCGCGGACACCGTCCATCGTCAGGCGTCCGCCGGAGTCGGTGACGTAGACGCAGTCGGCGCCGTAGGACTCCATGAGCTTCGCCTGGCGGGCGAGCTCCTCGGACGGGGCCATGTGCGACATCATGAGGAAGCCGGACACGTCCATGCCCAGTTCCTTCGCCGCGGCGATGTGCTGCGCGGAGACGTCGGCTTCGGTGCAGTGCGTCGCGATGCGCACCGACCGCACGCCGATCTCGTAGGCGCGCTTCAGCTCGTGGACGGTTCCGATACCGGGCAGGAGCAGCGTGGTGAGGGTCGCCGAATTGATCGCTCCGGCAGCGGCTTCGAGCCACTCCCAGTCGGTGTTGCTGCCGGGGCCGTAGGTCAGCGAGTGACCGGCGAGGCCGTCGCCGTGCGAAACCTCGATGGCGTCCACACCGGCGCGGTCGAGCGCACCGGCGATCTTCGCGACGTCCTCGGGCGTGATGCGGTGACGGATGGCATGCATGCCGTCGCGCAGGGTCACGTCCTGGATGTACAGAGCCGTTCCGTCGCTTGCGAATTCGCGAGTCGTCGTTGCCGCGGTCATGCCGTCACCTGATCCTTCTTGCGTGCCGCCACGGCGCGTGCGACCTGCAGCGCCGCGGAGGTCATGATGTCGAGATTGCCCGCGTACTCGGGCAGGTAGTGCGCTGCGCCCTTGACCTCGAGGAACACCGCGACCTTCCACAGGGGGCCGGTGTGGTCGGTGAGCGTGTCCATGACCTCGGTGACCTCGGTGAACTGCACCTCCTGCTTGAGGGTGTAGCCGGGCACGTATTCCTGGACCTTCGCGACCATCGCCTCGACGGAGGCGACGATCTCGTCCTTGCGGTCCTCACCGACGAGCGCGAGCACGGTGTCGCGCATGATCATCGGCGGTTCGGCCGGGTTGAGGATGATGATCGCCTTGCCGCGCGTGGCGCCGCCGATCTTCTCGATGGCCTGCGAGGTGGTCTCGGTGAACTCGTCGATGTTGGCACGGGTGCCGGGGCCGGCCGACTTCGAGGAGATCGAGGCGACGATCTCGGCCCAGTGCACCTTGGTGACCTGGGAGATGGCCGCGACGATCGGGATGGTGGCCTGGCCACCGCAGGTGACCATATTGACGTTCGGTGCGTCGAGGTGCTCGGTGAGGTTCACCGGCGGCACCGTGTACGGGCCGATCGCGGCCGGCGTCAGGTCGATGAGCATCTTCCCGTGCGGGCGCAGGACCTTCTCGTTGTACTCGTGGGCCTTCGCCGAGGTTGCGTCGAAGACGATCTCGATCTCGTCGAAGCGCGGGTGCTCGACGAGTCCTTCGACACCGGTCGAGATGGCGTCGATGCCGAGGCGCTTCGCCCGTGCGAGACCGTCGGATTCGGGATCGATACCGACGAGGGCGACGGTCTCGAGTTCGGCGTCGGCCAGTCGCTTGATCTTGATGAGCAGGTCGGTGCCGATGTTGCCCGACCCGATGATGGCAACCTTGGTGGTCATGAGTTCTCCTGTGCGGTGGAGCTTTCGGAAGAGAAACGCGCGGTGACGGTGCCGAGCGAGGAGATCTCGGCGCGGACCGTGACGCCGGGCGGCGCCGGAACCATCGGGCCGAGGGCTCCCGACAGCACGACCTGCCCTGCGCGCAGGGGCTGCCCGAACTCGCGTGCCGTGCGCGCGAGCCACAGCAGTGCGTTCAGCGGATCGCCGAGGCAGGCCGCTCCGTTGCCCTCGGAGACGAGCTCGTCGTCGACGTACATCCGCATGGTGGCGTCGATCGGTTCGAACTCGTCGAGGGTGAGCGTCTGCGAACCGAGCACGTACAGGCCGCTGGATGCGTTGTCCGCGACCGTATCCGTGATCTTGATGTCCCAGCCGGCGACGCGGCTGTCGACGATCTCGAGAGCGGCGACCGCGTGACCGACGGCGGCGCGGACGGTCGCGAGATCGAGATCGTCCGAGTCGAGGTCGGCGGAGAGGACGAACGCGATCTCGGCCTCGGCCTTCGGCTGCAGCAGGCGGTCGCTGGGTACCTCGTCGAGAGCGGTGACGTCCATGTCCTCGAAGAGGACACCGAAGTCGGGGCGGTCGACACCGAGCTGCTGCTGCACTGCCGGGGAGGTCAGGCCGATCTTGCGTCCGACGATGCGGGCACCTTCGGCGAGCCGGCGGTCGGTGAGCTGCTGCTGCACCGCGTACGCCAGGTCGATGTCGGTCTCCCCGAGCAGGTCGCGGACCGGACCGCACGGTGCGGAGCTGCGTGTGGCCTCGATGAGACGGTCGGCCGCCGCACCGGCGATGCGGGTGCGATCCGCCGCTGATGTGGTGTTGGAGCTGGTAGTCATCACGTCCTCGTCGTTCGATGGATTACGACCATCGTGGCGGCGAGGTCCGCCCCCGTACAGGGGCGCGTTCCGGTGAGTGGAACGTGCGCGCTCAGAGGTTGCGGATGGCCTCGCGCCGGGCGTGGGTGGCGGAGATACCCGCGGCGGCGGCCTTCACCGCGCCCTCGTGCTTCTCCGGACGGAACCGGGTGACGGGACCGGTGACACTCACCGCCGCGATGGGACGCTCGTCTTCGTCGAGGATCGGGGCGGCGACACAGGCCAGACCGACGGAGGACTCCTCGAACTCGAACGCCACCCCGCGCTCGAGCACGGTCGCCAGATTCGCACCGAGCCGCCCGGGGGTCGTGATGGTGCGGGGAGTCTTGCGCGCCAACCCGGCCTCGACCACCTCGGCCAACAGCTCCGGTGGGGAGAACGCGAGAAGCGCCTTGCCGATCCCGGTGCAGTACATGGGCATTCGCCCCCCGATCCGGGACGGCGTGGAGGCGGGGCGATGTCCGCCGATCTTCGAGACGTAGACGACCTCGACGCCCTCCGGGACACCGAGGTGCACGGTCTCGTGGGTGCGTTCGTACAGGTCCTCCATGAACGGGATGGCGACCTCGACCAGGCCTCGCTCGACGGAGGCACGCAGGCCCAGCTCGAAGAGCTGACCGCTCAGGCGGTAGCCGGCCGGGTCCTTGTCGAGCAGCCGGACGGCGACGAGATCGCCGACGACGCGGTGCAGCGTCCCCTTCGGCAGACCGGTGCGTCGACCCAGTTCGGCGAGGGTGAGGACGTGGTCGTCGGCGGTGAACGCCCACAGCACCGTGACGACCTTGCCGAGCACCGTGTTGGTGTCCACCCCGTCGCCCGGCGGGCGGGCATGCATCGGCGACTCGCGCTGTCCTTCCACGTGGCTCAGGTTAGGACACCTCACACCGCACGCGGGACACGCGCCCGCGCTGGCATCCTGGATGTGTGACCGAGCGCAAGCGGTGGGATCTGACGTTCGAGACGTGGATCGAACGGCAGATCCGCGTGGCGCAGGACCGGGGTGATTTCGACGATCTGCCCGGTTACGGCAAACCCATCCCCGACCACGGCGACGACGAGCTGTGGTGGGTGAAGAGTTATCTGGCGCGCGAAGGGCTGTCGACGGAGGCATTGCTGCCGCCCGAGCTGCAGTTGCGGCGCGAGATCGAGCGGCTGCCCGACACCGTCGGTTCGGCGCCCGGCGAGAAGGTGGTGCGCGAGATCGTCGCCGACCTCAACCGGCGGATCGCCGACTGCCTGCGGTTCCCGAGCGGCCTGCCCGTACCGATCCACAAGGTCGACGCCGAGGAGATGGTGGAGGTGTGGAAGGTCGAGCGGGCACGTCGTCGCGAGGAGGCCCGCACGGCCCTGAACTCGACGCGACCCCGGCTCGAGACGGAGTCCGAGGCCGGGGTCGCGCGGAGGAGGTGGATCTTCCGGTGGTTCCGCAGGCGGAACCGGCCGGTCGTCAGGGAAGGGTGAGCGGTGCTCCGGTTGCGGCGCGGACGTGCTCCTCGGTGACGCCCGGGGCGCACTCGGTCAGGACGAGACCGTCGGCGGTCACATCGATCACCGCGAGGTTGGTGATGATGCGCTGGACCACGCCCTCACCGGTGAGCGGCAGCGAGCACTGCGAGACGATCTTCGGGTTGCCCTGCTTGTCGGTGTGCTCCATGAGCACGATGACCTTGCGGGCGCCGTGGACGAGGTCCATCGCCCCACCCATGCCCTTGACCATCTTGCCGGGCACCATCCAGTTGGCCAGATCGCCGGTGGCCGAGACCTCCATACCACCGAGCACCGCGGTGTCGATGTGGCCGCCGCGGATCATGCCGAAGCTCAACGCCGAATCGAAGAAGGCAGCGCCGGGGTTGACCGTCACGGTCTCCTTGCCGGCGTTGATCAGATCCGGATCGACCGCGTCGTCGGTGGGGTACGGCCCGGTGCCCAGGATGCCGTTCTCACTGTGCAGGGTCACACGCACACCCTCGGGCAGGTAGTTGGGGATCAACGTCGGCAGACCGATACCGAGGTTGACGTACTCCCCCGGCGCGAGTTCCTGCGCGGCACGCGCGGCCATCTGTGTGCGCGTCCACCCCTGTGTCTCGACAGCTGTGGTCATCTCCTACGCTCCCTTCGCGGCGCTGACGGTGCGCTTTTCGATCTGCTTGTCCTGGACACCGGTGTGCACGACCCGGCCCACGAAGATTCCCGGCAGGTGCACCTCGCCCGGATCGATCTCACCCGGCTCGACGAGTTCTTCGACCTGGGCGATGCACACGCGGCCCGCCATCGCGGCGAGCGGGTTGAAGTTCATCGCGGCCTTGTTGAACACCAGGTTGCCCTCGGTGTCGCCCTTGAGGGCGTGCACGAGCGAGAAGTCGGCGGTGATGGACTCCTCGAGCACGTACCGCTTGCCGCGGAACTCGCGGATCTCCTTCGCCGGCGACGCCACGGCGATCGAACCGTCGGTGTTGTACTTCCACGGCAGTCCGCCCTGCGAGATGGGCGTGCCGACCCCGGCGGGGGTGAAGAAGGCGGGGATGCCCGCGCCACCGGCGCGCAGCTTCTCGGCGAGAGTGCCCTGCGGGGTCAGCTCCACCTCGAGTTCACCCGAGAGGTACTGCCGGGCGAATTCCTTGTTCTCACCGACGTACGACGCGGTGACCCGGCGGATACGCTTGCTACCCAGCAGGATTCCGAGTCCGTGGCCGTCGACGCCACAGTTGTTGGAGAACACCTCGAGGTCGGTGGCCCCGGTGTCGGCGATGGCCTGGATCAGGATGTCGGGGATACCGCACAGTCCGAATCCGCCCACTGCGAGCGTCGCACCGTCACGGATGTCGGCGACGGCCTCCGCCGCCGTCTCGAACACTTTCGTTGCCAACTCTCACCTCTCGGGTTCCGGGGGAGCCGCCGGGGGCTCCGCTGGACGAATGACGTCCACTGGATGAACGCGGTCATATTCTTGGTTTCTACTAAAGATCCTGCAGGTGGAGAACACAAGGTCCTGCCGAAATCTCTCGAAAATTGGTCGTTCCTCGAACAAATATGGCTTAAGCGTTCACTGAGTAGACGTAGAATCGGTGCATGTCGTCCGATGCACGGGGTCAACTGGTCGTGCGGATCGCCGCTGTGCTGCGCACGGTCTCGTCACACGAGCCGGAAGGGGTGACGACCTCGGAGGTCGCCCGCACCACCGATCTCGCCCGGCCCACGGTGCACCGACTGCTCAGCTCGCTCGCCGACGAAGGGCTCGTCGACCGGGATCCGGCATCGGGACGCTGGGCACTCGGACCCGAGCTCTACCTGCTGGGATCGCTCGCCTCCGCGCGCTACGACATCACCGACCTCGCGGGCGACGTGCTGCGCGATCTGGCACGCGCGACCGGTGAGAGTGCGTTCCTCTCCGCACGGCGGGGCGACGAGACGGTGTGTCTGGCGATGGAGGAGGGCAGCTTCCCGTTGCGTTCGCACGTGCTCCACATCGGGATCCGATTCCCGCTCGGGGTGGCGTCGGCGGGGCTGGCGATCCTCGCCCACATGCCCGATCAGGAGATCGAGGCGTATCTGTCGCGGACGGATCTCACGGAGGGCTGGGGGCCGGACCATGCGCGACCCGCGCTGGAGAAGCGGATCGAGGCGACACGGCTGGCCGGCTACGCCGTCAATCCGGCGCTGATCGTCGAGGGCAGTTGGGGAATGGGCGCCGCGGTGTTCGATCACCGCGGCGCCCCGACCTGGGCGTTGAGTCTGACCGGCGTGGAGAGCCGGTTCCGGCCCGATCGTGTGCCCGAACTCGGTGAGGCGCTGCTCGACAGCGCCCACCGTCTCACTCAGTTGTTGCGTCACCGTCCCCGGTGACGCGTGGTCATGCCGAGGCGGCGGCCGACGCGCGCTGCAGCACGCGTTCGGCGTGGCGCAGCACCGGGGCGTCGACCATCTTCCCTTCGAAATCGAAGACACCGCGCTCCGATTCGGCGGCCTCGAGGACGCGCCGCGCCCACGCCTCCTCCTCGGGGGTGGGCGCGTACGCCCGGCGGACGACGTCGACCTGGCTCGGATGGATCGACACCTTGATGTCGAATCCGACGGCCACGGCGTCGAGGGCTTCCTCGTGGAGACCGTCGGTGTCCTTGATGTTCAGGTAGACCGAGTCGAGCGCCCAGCGGGCGTGCCCCTTCGCGGCGAGCAGGGTCACCGACCGCGCGTGCTGCGCGACCGCGCGGTACGTCCCGTCGGCGCGACGGCTCGCGTTGCCCCCGAGTCCGGCGACGAGATCCTCGGCACCCCACATCATTCCGAGGGTGTTCTCGGCGACGGCGATGTCCTCCACCGCGAGTACGCCGAGGGGCGACTCGATGAGCGCGACCACCTCGAGCGGTGCGAGCGAGCGCACCTCGTCGCCGCTCTCGCACTTGGGCAACATGACCCGCGTGTACGACGTGCGGCGCAGCGCCTCGAGATCGGCCTCGTGGTCGGCCGTGCCCACCGGGTTGACCCGCACCACGGTGCGCTCGGGGTCGAGCGGGGTGGCGATCAGCGCCTCACGGGCGGCCTGCTTGTCGGCCGGTGCGACGGCATCCTCGAGGTCGATGATGACGACGTCGGAGCGTTCGGCGGCCTTGGCGTAGCGCTCCGGACGATCGGCGGGACAGAAAAGCCATGCGGGGCCGGGGAGTTCCCAGGTCATGTCGTGGGCCTCTTCTGGACGAGGGTCTTGCGCACGGCGACGGCGACGACGTCGCCGTGCTGGTTGCGACCGGTGTGTTCGAGGGTGACGATGCCCTCCCCCGGCCGGCTCTTCGACTCGCGCTTGTCGACAATCTTCGTCTCGGCGTAGAGCGTGTCGCCGTGGAAGAGCGGCTTCGGGAAGGAGATCTCGGAGAACCCGAGGTTCGCGACGATCGTGCCCTGCGTGAGCTGGGCGACCGACAGTCCCACGATCGTCGAGAGCGTGAACATCGAATTGACCAGACGCTCACCGAAACTCGTCTCGGCGGCGTAGGCGGCATCGAGGTGCAGTGCCTGCGTGTTCATCGTCTGCGTCGTGAACAGCGTGTTGTCGGCCTCGGTGATCGTTCGGCCGGGGCGGTGCTCGTAGATCGCGCCGAGTTCGAATTCCTCGAACCACAGGCCGCGCTGGACGATCCGCTTCTCCACGGTGGTGTCGGCTCCGCTCACAGTCCCAGCTCCCGTCCGATGAGCATGAGCTGCACCTCGGTGGTGCCCTCACCGATCTCGAGGATCTTGCTGTCGCGGTAGTGGCGCGCCACGGCGTACTCGTTCATGAAGCCGTAGCCGCCGTGGATCTGCGTGGCGTCGCGCGCGTTGTCCATCGCGGCCTCGGACGCGACGAGCTTGGCGACCGCAGCCTGCTTCTTGAACGGCTTGCCGGCGAGCATCGCGGCGGCGGCGTCGTAGTAGGCGGTGCGAGCGGCGTGCGCGCGCGCCTCCATGCGGGCGATCTTGAAGGCGATGGCCTGGTTGCTGCCGATCGGGCTACCGAAGGCCTCGCGCTCCTTGGCGTACTTCACCGATTCGTCGACGCAACCCTGTGCGGCACCGGTCGACAGCGCGGCGATCGCGATGCGGCCCTCGTCGAGGATGCGCAGGAAGTTGGCGTAGCCGCGGCCACGCTCACCGAGGAGGTTCTCCTCGGGCACCCGCACGTCGGCGAAGGTGAGCGGGTGCGTGTCGGAGGCGTTCCAGCCGACCTTGTTGTAGGCGGGTTCGGCGGTGAAGCCCGGCGTGGAGGTCGGCACGAGGATCGTGGAGATCTCCTTCTTGCCGTTCTCCCGCACACCGGTGACGGCGGTGACGGTCACGAGCGAGGTGATGTCGGTGCCGGAGTTGGTGATGAACTGTTTGTTACCGTTGATGATCCACTCGCCGTTCTCGAGCTTGGCGGTGGTCTTCGTGCCTCCGGCGTCGCTGCCCGCGCCCGGCTCCGTGAGACCGAAGGCCGCGAGGTTGCGACCGCTCGCGAGCTGCGGCAGCCACTCCTCCTTCTGCTTCTCGTTGCCGAAGCGGTAGATCGGCATCGCGCCGAGCGAGACGCCCGCCTCGAGGGTGATGGCGACGGACTGGTCGACCTTGCCGAGCTCCTCGAGCGCGAGGCACAGCGCGAAGTAGTCGCCGCCCATGCCGCCGTACTCCTCGGGGAACGGCAGGCCGAACAGACCCATCTCGGCCATGCCCTGCACGACCTCGTAGGGGAACGAGTGCTCGGCGTCGTGCTTGGCGGCGACCGGCGCGACCACCGTGCGGGCGAAGTCGGCGACCGTCTTGCGCAGCTGCTCGTACTCGTCGGGAAGTTGGCCCGTGGCCAGGTATTCCGTCATTACTGTGCATCCTCCGTATCGGCGTGCGGGGTGACCCGCGCGAGAAGTTGATCGACCTTGACCTGCTCACCGGCAACCGCGAACAGTTCGACGGTGCCGGCGATGGGGGCGGTGAGCGAATGTTCCATCTTCATGGCCTCGACGACGACGAGCGTCTGTCCGGCCGTGACGGTGTCGCCGGATGCGACGGACACCGCGATGACGGCACCGGGCATCGGGCTCGTGATGTCGGCGTCGCCGGCGTGCGCGTCGTCGCCGCGCACCGATGCCTCGCGCACCTCACGGACGGCGACGCTGCCGTGGCCGTCGGAAAGCCAGACCGCGCCGTCGGATTCGCCGACGCGGTAGCTGTGACGCCGGGCGTCGAGCACGATCGCCAGATCGGAGCCGTGCAGCACGGCGCTGAACCGGTAGGTCTCGCCGTCCTCGACCTCGGCGACACCGGCCGCCGGGCTTCCGGTCAGGCGCACGTGTGCGGTGCGGTCACCGGAGGTGAGCCGCGACGTGACGGGCCGGTGGGCACCGACACGCCAACCGTCGGGCACCGCCCACGGATCGGTGGTATCGCCCGCCCAGCGGTCGAGCCACCGCAGGATCGCCGCGGCGACGAGCGTGGAATCGGCGGTCGTGGGGGCGGTGTAGTCGCCGACCCGGCGGTCGAGGAGTCCGGTGTCGAGCGCACCGGCGACGACGTCGTCGTCGGCGAGCAGGAACCGCACGAAGTCGACGTTGGTGACGACGCCGAGCACGGCGGTCTGCGCGAGCGCCCGGTCGAGGCGACGCAACGCACCGGCGCGGTCGTCGGCGTGGGCGATGACCTTGGCGAGCATCGGGTCGTAGTCGCTGCCGACCACGGTTCCGGCCCGGATGCCGGAGTCGACCCGCACGCCGGGGCCGGTGACGTTCCCCGTCGCTGCGCTCGCCCCGAAAGGCTCGACGACATCGACGATCTCACCGCCGGTCGGGAGGAAGCCGCGGGCCGGATCCTCGGCGTAGACGCGGGCCTCGATCGCGTGGCCGGTGAGGGTGACATCGTCCTGGGTGAAGCCGAGCGGCTCACCGGCGGCGATGCGCACCTGCCATTCGACGAGGTCGAGACCGGTGACCATCTCGGTGACCGGATGCTCGACCTGCAGTCGGGTGTTCATCTCCATGAAGAAGAACTCGTCGGGCTTGTCGGCGGAGACGATGAACTCGACGGTGCCGGCACCGGTGTAGTCGACGCTGCGCGCGGTGTTGCATGCGGCCTCACCGATACGGGCGCGGGTGGCCTCGTCGAGCAGCGGCGAGGGGGCTTCCTCGATGACCTTCTGGTGCCGTCGCTGGAGGCTGCACTCGCGCTCCCCCAGGTGGACGACGTTGCCGTGCGCGTCGGCGAGGACCTGGACCTCGATGTGCCGGGGACGCTGCACGAACCGCTCGAGGAAGAGCGTGTCGTCGCCGAACGCCGATGCCGCTTCGCGACGGGCGGATTCGAGCGCGGCGGGCAGATCCTTCGGGTCCTCGACGAGGCGCATGCCCTTGCCGCCACCACCGGCGGACGGCTTGACGAGCACGGGATAGCCGACTTCCTCGGCGCCCGCGATCAGTTCGTCGTCGCTCAGGCCCGGCCGGGAGATGCCGGGTACGACGGGAACGCCGAACTCCGATACCGCGGCCTTGGCGGTGATCTTGTCGCCCATGGTCTCGATCGCGTGCGCGGACGGGCCGAGGAAGGCGATACCGGCGGTCGCGCACGCGGCGGCGAAAGCCGAGTTCTCCGAGAGGAATCCGTAGCCGGGGTGGATTCCCTGCGCGCCGGTGGCGAGCGCCGCGTCGATGACCTTGTCGATCACCAGGTAGCTCTCGCGCGCCGCGGCGGGGCCGAGCAGCACCGCGGTGTCGGCCTCCTGCACGTGCCGGGCGTCGCGGTCGGCTTCGCTGAACACGGCGACCGAGCGGATGCCCATCGCCTTCAGGGTGCGGATGACGCGCACCGCGATCTCACCGCGGTTGGCGACCAACACCGTGTCGATCCGAGTCGTATCAGTCATGGGTGCACTCACATCCGGAAGACGCCGTAGGAGACGGGCTCGAGCGGGGCGTTGGCGCACACCGACAGTGCCAGTCCGAGAACTTTTCTGGTGTCTGCGGGATCGATGATGCCGTCGTCCCACAGGCGCGCGGTCGAGTAGTAGGGGTTGCCCTGCTCCTCGTACTGGGCGCGGATCGGAGCCTTGAACTCCTCCTCCTGCTCGGCCGTCCAGGGCTTGCCCGAGGCGTCGAGCTGGTCGGAGCGCACCGTGGCCAGCACCGAGGCGGCCTGCTCGCCACCCATGACGGAGATGCGGGCGTTGGGCCACATCCACAGGAAGCGAGGCGAATACGCGCGACCGCACATCGAGTAGTTGCCGGCGCCGTACGAGCCGCCGATGACGACGGTCAGCTTCGGCACCCGGGCGCACGCGACGGCGGTGACCATCTTCGCACCGTGCTTGGCGATGCCGCCGGCCTCGTAGTCGCGGCCGACCATGAAGCCGGAGATGTTCTGCAGGAACACCAAGGGGATCGAGCGCTTGTCGCACAGCTCGATGAAATGTGCTCCCTTGACGGCGGATTCACCGAAGAGCACACCGTTGTTCGCGATGATGCCGACCGGGTGTCCGTGGATGCGCGCGAAGCCCGTCACGAGGGTCTTGCCGTACTCGGCCTTGAACTCGTGGAAGCTGGAGCCGTCGACGACGCGGTCGATGACCTCGTGCACGTCGTAGGGGATACGCGAGTCGGTGGGCACCACGTCGTAGAGCTCGGTGGGGTCGGCCTCGGGCTCGACGGTGGGCTCTACGTCCCACGGGCGCGGGTTGCGCGGACCGAAGGTGGAGACGATGTCGCGCACGATGCGCAGCGCGTCGCGGTCGTCCTCGGCCAGATGGTCGGTGACGCCGGAGACCTTCGAGTGCAGGTCGCCGCCGCCGAGCTCCTCCGCGGTGACGACCTCGCCGGTCGCGGCCTTCACCAGCGGCGGGCCGCCGAGGAAGATGGTGCCCTGATTGCGGACGATGACGGCCTCGTCGCTCATGGCGGGGACGTAGGCACCGCCGGCGGTGCACGAACCCATGACCGCGGCGATCTGCGGGATCCCCTTGGCGCTCATGGTGGCCTGGTTGTAGAAGATGCGGCCGAAGTGTTCGCGGTCGGGGAAGACCTCGTCCTGCCGCGGCAGGAAGGCGCCACCGGAGTCGACGAGGTACAGGCACGGAAGGTTGTTCTGCAGCGCGACTTCCTGCGCGCGCAGGTGCTTCTTGACCGTGATCGGGTAGTAGGTGCCACCCTTGACGGTGGCGTCGTTCGCGACGATCACGCACTCGCGGCCGGCGACCCGGCCGATGCCGGCGATCATGCCGGCGCCGGGGCACTCGTCGTCGTACATGCCGTTCGCGGCGAGGGGCGACAGTTCGAGGAACGGGCTGCCCGTGTCGAGCAGTTCGTCCACGCGGTCGCGGGGAAGCAGCTTGCCGCGCGCGACGTGCCGCTCCCGGGCTTTCTCGCTGCCACCCAGCGCTGCGGCAGCGAGCTTGTCTCGGAGCTCTCCGACCAGCTGTTCGTGCTGGTCGCGGCTGGTTGTCGAGGCCGTCTCAGCGGTCGTCACGAACACCATCCTCGGTAGATCGACTAATCGCCATTAACTGAAATCTAGGTTAGTTATGATTAACCGAGTTGTCCAGACCACACCGAGCGGAGATTTTCATGACCGAGTCCGCGATCGACGTCTCGACCGCATCGGGACGCCCGACGCGGCGTAGCCTCGCCAAGGCGGAACGCCGACGGGACCTCCTGCGTGCCGCGGCACACCTGATCGCCGAACGCGGCTTCCCCGGGGTCCGCCTCGAAGATCTCGGTGCCGCCGTGGGGATCAGCGGACCCGCCGTGTACCGGCACTTCCCCAACAAGGACGCCCTGCTCGTCGAGATCCTCGTCGAGATCAGCCGCCGCCTCCTCGCAGGGGGCACGCAGGTCGCCGAGACGACTCCCGACCCGCGCGACGCCCTCGAGGGCCTGGTCGACTTCCATCTCGACTTCGCGCTGGGCGAGCCCGATCTCATCCGCGTGCAGGACCGCGAGTTCACGTCCCTCCCCGACGAGGGGCAGCGGGAGGTCAGAGTGACCCAGCGTCGCTACGTCGAGATCTGGGTCGACGTCCTGCGCCGCATCGACCCCGCACTGCCCGAGTCCGATGCGCGCACGATGGCGCACGCGACCTTCGGACTCATCAACTCCACACCGCACAGCGCCGACCCGCGCTCCCCCGAGGGCACCCGCGCGGTGCTGCGGCGCATGGCACTGGCCGCTCTCGCCGCGACCCCCTCGGCCCTCGCGGCGGAGCCGGCCCGAACGGAGACCGCATGAGCTACTTCGAACGACTCGGCCCGACCTCCTTCCGCGCCACCGAACACGTCGGTGGGGCGTGGAACGAGGCGGAACAGCACATCGCGCCCGCCCTCGGACTGATCGCCCACGTCATCGAATGCGACCGCGACGCGCGTCGCGACGACGACCTGGTGATCGGCCGCCTGTCGTACGACATCCTCGGCACCGTGCCGGTCGGTCCCGTCGTCACGACCGTGGAGGTTCTGCGGCCCGGACGCACCATCGAACTCGTGGAAGCGACCCTCGCCTACGACGGGCGCGCGATCGTCCGCGCCCGCGCGTGGCTGATGGAGACCCGCCCCACCCTCGGGATCGCCGGCACCGCCCTGCAGCCGATCCCGTCGCCCGAGGATTGCGAACCCTGGGACCCGACGACGCTGTGGCCGGGCGGGTTCATCGACTCGGTGGAGGTGCGTCGCGTCTCGACCGCACCCGGACGGGCCTCGTTCTGGGTGCGCACCGATATTCCGCTCGTGGAGGGCGAGAAGGTCAGCGATCTCGCCGCTACGGCCGGCCTGTTCGACATCGCCAACGGCATGGCGGTGCGCGCCGATCCGAGGACGGTCGCCTTCCCCAACCTCGACCTGACCGCGCACCTGTTCGCCGAACCCCGAGGTGAATGGGTCGGCTTCGATACGTCGGTGTCGTTCGGCACCGACGGCATCGGCCTGACGAGCACGGTGCTGCACGATGCGACCGGCCCGATCGGCACGATGTCCCAGATCCTCACGGTGCGACCGATCTGATCGGCCGCACCGGCTCGGGAGACCTCGGGGTCCGGTGGCCTCAGCTCAGCAGAGCGGACGCGAGCTGCCGGTATGCCTCGCTCGGGAAGGTGAACGGGTCCGCGGTGAGCACCTGGATGGCCACCTCGTCGGCACCGGAGGCGTAGTGCTTCTCGATGCCGGCGACGACGCTGTCGAGATCACCCCACGGGATGAGCACGTCCATCAGGGCGTCGCTGCCACCGCCGGCGAGATCCTCGTCGGTGTACCCGAGGCGACGCAGGTTGTTCGAGTAGTTCGGCAGGGAGAGATAGCCGCGCATGTACTCGTGGGCGATGCCGCGGGCGACGGTCTCGTCGGTTTCGAGAACGACGGCCACCTCGGGTGCGAGCAGCGGCTCCGAGCCGAGGGCCTCCCGCGCGACCGCCGTGTGCTCGGGCGGGACGAAGTACGGATGGGCCCCGGCCGCGCGCTCGGCGGACAGCTTCAGCATGCGCGGGCCGAGTGCCGCGAGGACCCTGCGATCGGTGGGCACCGGCGTCGACGCCGCATCGAGGCCGTCGAGGTACTCGACCATCCGGCTGTAGGGCTTGGTGTAGCTGGTGTTCTCCCGCGCGTCGACGACGGGAGCGTGGCTCGTGCCGACGCCCAGCAGGAAACGGCCGGGATACCGCGACTCGAGGTCGGCGACCGCAGCGGCCGTGGTCTCCGGGTCGGCGTGCCAGATGCTGATGATGCCGCTGGCCAGCTCGAGCGTCGTCGTCGCCGCGAGCAGTTCCTCGTAGACGGAGGGAAAACCGTCCTGGAACCCGCCGGACGTCCACAACCGGGAGTATCCGAGCTCCTCCAGTTCGCGGGCGCCATCGAGCGCCTGCTCACGAACCTTCCGACTGAGCCAGAACGCGCCACCCCACACACTTACTCGTCGTGTCATGCGACCGACCCTAGTCGCGTTCCGGCACTCGGTGCAGCCGGTTCGGCCCGTGGCCGGATCGGAACGGCCCCGCCGGTCCGCTACAGTTCGCATTCGGGTTCAACAGACAGCCCGTCCATACGTGTGTTCACAGACCGACAGGTCCGGGACCGCACCGCCGTCGGGATTCGTCGCCCGTAGGCGCGGATCGGGCACGGACCGGGAAGCTGGGGTGGATGTGATCGGTTTCGTGCGTTCCGCCGAGGTCGGCGCGACGGTGCAGCGATGAGGGATCCCTCGATTCCCGAACCGCGTATCGAGCGCATCTCCTCGCGGCTGGCCGTGCAGAGCTGGTTCCAGTTGGCGTTCGCGCTCCTCGCAGTGTTCGCCGTCGTCGGTTCGATCGTCGGCGGGATCTTCATCCAGCGCACCGTACAGATCACCGACGAGGTGACGGAGCGGATCCAGCCGGCGATGACGCAGGCCTTCAACTTGCAGACCGCTCTGCTCGATCAACAGACCGCGGTCCGCGGGTACGCGCTCACGACCGAACCCGTCTTCCTCGGGCCGTACCGTGCGGGTCAGGAGAACCAGCAGGTCGCGCTCGACCGTCTTCGCGTGCTCCTCGCCGAGCATCCGGATCTGCTCGCCGACATCGACACCATCGAGGCCGCCGCTGCGCAGTGGCGGACGCAGTACGCAGAGCCGATCATCGACACCGTCGTCCCCGGGGAGCCGCGTCCCGTCGATCCGGCCCTGGCGGAGCAGGACCGGCTGGCCTTCGGTGAGATCCGGTCGATGTTCGCCCAGGAGAACAACGCGCTCTCCAGCGTCCTGGCGGAGGACCTCGACGAACTCGCGGAGTCCCGCACCATCCGCAATTCGGTGCTGATCGCGATGGTGATCACGTTCATCCTCACCGGTCTCGCCACCGTGGTTCTCGTCCACAACCTCGTCGCCGTGCCGCTCGCCAGGCTCCGCCGGGCCAGCCGCCGGGTCGCGCTGGAGGAGAACTTCTATCAGCACATCTACCCCCAGGGGCCGAAGGACATCCGGGCACTCGCCCTCGACGTCGAGACGATGCGCGGTCGTATCGCGGACGCGTTGGCGGATTCCCGGAAGCAGCAGACTCTGCTCGCGAAGCAGACCGAGGATCTCGATTCCCAGGCCGAGGAACTCCGCCGCTCGAACACCGAACTCGAGCAGTTCGCCTACGTCGCCTCGCACGACCTGCAGGAACCGCTGCGGAAGGTCGCGTCCTTCTGCCAGCTGCTCGAGAAGCGGTACGGCGACGTCCTCGACGATCGCGGACGGCAGTACGTCGAATACGCCGTGGACGGCGCGAAACGGATGCAGGTGCTGATCAGCGATCTGCTCGCCTTCTCCCGGGTCGGACGCGTCCACGACGCCTACGTCCGGGTCGACCTCGGCCGACCGCTCGAGAAGGCGTTGTTCAATCTCTCCGCGTCCGTCGAGGAGTCGCAGGCGCGGATCGAACGTCCCGACGACCTTCCCGAACTCACCGGCGACCCCACTCTGCTGACGATGCTGTGGCAGAACCTGGTCGGCAACGCCATCAAGTTCCGGCATCCCGATCGCACCCCGGTGATCAGGATCGAGTGCGAAAAGGTCGAGGACGAGTCGGACGGTCCACAGTGGCACTTCTGCGTCACCGACAACGGCATCGGAATCGACAGCGAGTACGCCGAGAAGGTGTTCGTCATCTTCCAGCGGCTGCATCCTCGCGACGATTACCAGGGCACCGGTATCGGACTGGCGCTGTGCAAGAAGATCGTCGAGTATCACGCTGGAAGAATCTGGATCGACACCGAGTACGGCGATACTCATACCGAGGGCACTCGAATCTGCTTCACCCTCGGAACCGCATCACGCCCCGTCGAGCAGAAGCAGGGGACAACGTCATGAGGAGCACGATCGTGACCTATCCCGCTGCCCGACCGGTGGACGTCCTGTTGGTCGAGGACGATCCCGGCGACGAGCTGATGACCCGTGAAGCATTCGAGGACAACAAGATCGGCAACGCCCTCCACGTCGTCCGCGACGGGGCGGAAGCACTCGACTTCCTGTACCGCCGGGGCGAATACGAGGGTGCGCCGCGCCCGGATCTGATCCTGCTCGACCTGAACCTGCCGAAATACGACGGCCGTCAGGTGCTGACGAAGATCAAGTCCGATCCGGAACTGTCCGACATCCCGATCGTGGTGCTCACGACCTCGTCGGCGGAGGAGGACATTCTCCGCAGTTACAAGCTGCACGCCAATGCGTACGTCACCAAGCCGGTCGATCTCGACCAGTTCATCGGTGCCGTGAAGCAGATCGACGAATTCTTCGTGCAGGTCGTGCGGCTACCGCGTCGCGGACGCTGACGAGAAGCTCCGCGGCGCGGCTCCGGCCGAACCGTCAGGACAGGATGCCGAAGATCGCGACCACGAAGATGATCACGATCACCGCGACGGCGAGCAGCGTGAGCCACCCGCTGATGGGGAATCGCTTCCTCGTGTCGGGCTCCGGTGCGGACAGCCCGGACGTCGTCCCCGAATCGGGGGGCGTCGATCCGGGCGCTACGCCACCGCCGGGTTCCAGATCCGGGGTGCGTGCAGGGTCGGGATCCTGGTTTCCATGATGTTCGGGGTCCGACGTGGTCACCTGACCTCCTTCTGTGCGGCTGCGCTCCCGTAGAGCGGCCGCAGACGTGTGTCGCGGTGAATTCGGTTCTACGGCGACATACCTCTCCCCCGCACTCCGCAAACCTGGCCTCCTGCGGCAGGCGACCTCTTCCGGTCCGGCGTTTGCCCGCTCCGAGCGCGGGTAGGCATCGAGGGACACGTGCCGGGTACGACCCGACATTCCTGCACCCGAGGAGCCGAGGAGCGACATGAAGGCAGTGACATGGCAGGGGCGCCGCAACGTGAGCGTCGATACGGTGCCCGATCCGACGATCCAGGAGGCCGGTGACGCCGTCATCCGCGTCACCACCACCAACATCTGCGGCTCCGATCTGCACCTGTACGAAGTGCTGGGAGCCTTCATGACTCCCGGCGACATCCTCGGTCACGAACCGATGGGCATCGTCGAGGAGGTCGGCTCCGGTGTCACGAAACTGAAGCCCGGCGACCGGGTGGTGATCCCCTTCCAGGTGTGTTGCGGCCAGTGCTTCATGTGTTCCAACGGCCTGCACTCGCAATGTGAGACCACGCAGGTCCGTGAGGAGGGCACCGGTGCCGCGCTGTTCGGCTACTCGAAGCTCTACGGCAGCGTGCCCGGCGGGCAGGCCGAATACCTGCGTGTACCTCACGCCGACGCCACCCACATCAAGGTCCCGGAAGGGCCGGCCGACGACCGTTTCGTCTATCTCTCCGACGTGCTGCCCACCGCCTGGCAGGCCGTCGAGTACGCGGAGATCCCCGACGGCGGCAGCGTCACGGTGCTCGGCCTCGGCCCCATCGGTGAGATGGCCGCCCGCATCGCGGCGCACAAGGGCGCCCGCGTGATCGGCGTGGACATGGTTCCCGAGCGACTCGCACGTGTGGCCTCGCGCGGCATCGAGGTCGTCGACCTTCGCGAGGTCGACAACCATCCCGGCGACATGATCCGTGACATGACGAACGGGCGCGGCACCGACTCGGTGATCGACGCGGTGGGCATGGAGGCGCACGGCTCGCCCGTCGCGAAACTCGCCCAGAGTGCCGCCGGTTTCCTGCCGTCGGCGATCGCCGAGCCGTTCATGGAGAAGGCCGGTGTGGACCGTCTCCACGCGCTGTACACCGCGATCGACGTCGTGCGGCGTGGTGGCGCGATCTCGCTGAGCGGGGTGTACGGCGGGGCGGCGGATCCGATCCCGATGCTCACCATGTTCGACAAGCAGATCCGTCTCCACATGGGTCAGGCCAACGTGTTGCGCTGGGTGCCGGAGATCCTGCCGCTGCTGACCGACGCGGATCCGTTGGGGGTGGACGATTTCGCGACCCATCGTCTGCCGCTCGACGACGCACCGCACGCGTACGAGATCTTCCAGAAGAAGCAGGACGGTGCCATCAAGATCGGCCTGAAGCCGTAGGAGCCGCGAAGAAACCGGGCCCGGGGGCGCTTCCCCGGGCCCGGTCGTTCGCGTCGACTCAACTTGCGATCGCGGCCTGACCGTTCCTCTCCGCGTCGATGACGGTGATCTTGCGGGGCCGGGCCTTCTCCGCGACCGGGATCGTCACCCGCAGAACGCCGTTGCGGTAGTGCGCTTCGATCCGATCGGTATCGAGGGTGTCACCGAGGAACAGACGTCGGGTGAAGACACCTCTGGGCCGTTCGGTCGAGACGAACTCCTGGTCGCGATCGACCTCCGGACGTTCGGCGCGGACGGTGAGCACGTTGCGTTCGACGTCGAGTTCGATCGAGTCGACCTCGACACCGGGGAGATCGAACTCGGCGATGAAGCGGTCGTCCTCCCGCCACGCATCGAGCGGCATCACCGCCGGTCGGGCCATGGTGCCGAGCACCTGCTGCGCGAGACGATCGACGTCGCGGAACGGGTCGGTGCGCATCAACATCTGTCTGTCACCTCCGACTGTCCGGCCGTTCGTTACGGCCACACTCTCAAATTATCTATGCCATCCGGCACAGATTTATTATGGCCCCGGTGATACACTTCGGTCAAGGCCGCGGATGACCGCGGTGCGACCCGAGAACACCGACTCCGCCGACCGGAGGAAACGATGACGTTCGATCCGCTCCTGCGCGCGACGCCTGATCGGTCGCCCCGCGCCCAGCGCGGGGTCTACGGCATCTCGGTGGCCGCCGAACTCTCCGGACTCGACCCGCAGACCCTGCGCCTGTACGAACGCCGAGGGCTGCTGAACCCCGCCCGCACGGCGGGCGGGACGCGCCGCTACAGCGACAACGATCTCGAGACCGTGCAACGGATCGTCGAACTGGTGGGCTCCGGCATCAATATCGCCGGAGTCGCCCGGATCCTCGAACTCGAAGCGAGCAATGCGGCGCTGAGAGAGGACAACGACCGTCTGCGCTCCGCACTGGACAGCAGGCCTCCTCCCTCACCACCGACCTCCTGAACCTCTTCTACCTGCACAAACAACATGAAGCCCGGACCGGCTCACGAGAACCGGGCTAAGATTCGAGAACGCCTCAGAAGTGCGTAGGAGTGCGTCCGGCCAAGGGACGCACCGATAGCAATAAGGGGTGACCCCAGTGCGCAATGCACAACACGATTCACCGAGAACCGGACAGGGACAGCAGGACACGACATCCCGGCCGAACCACATCGCGGACGACACGATCCGCTGGCCCGACCCGAGCCCCCTCGACGGATGGTGGGCCCGCGTGATGGGCAAGCCGGTTCCCTGAGAGGAACCGGCACGGCCGGACGATCCGACCGTGCGACGACATCGATTCGCCGAGTTGATCGATCGATATCGAGGTGGACATGATGCCGCACCGCGACCCGCTCTCCGGTGACCGGTGGGTCTTCCGTTGCGACCATTGCGATCATTGCTACCGGACCGTTGCACAGAGCAGGCCGCAGGCCGAGCTCTATGCCCGTATGAACGGCTGGACCACCGCACCGACGATGTTGTGCCCCGGATGCGCAACGCTGTTCGCCGGTGAGATCGCGCCGCTCGCGCACGTCGAGGGCTGAGCCGACCGATCGTTGCAGTCGCCGGTCGTGGGGCGGGTGAGCATCTAGGCTCGCCTCATGACCGGTGACGCGACACGCATCGACTCACCCGAGAAGCTCTCGGCTGCTCTCGGGACCACGGGTTATCTCGCCGACGACGGGCTGGCGACCGTCGCCTTCCTCGCGATGCGTATGGGCCGGCCGCTCTTCTGCGAAGGCGAGCCCGGAACCGGGAAGACCTCGCTCGCAGCGGCTCTCGCCCAGGCCCTGGATCTGCCGATGGTCCGGTTGCAGTGCCACGAGGGCATCGACGCATCGCAGGCCCTCTACGACTGGGATTTCCCCCGGCAGCTGCTCCATCTGCGGTCGCTCGAGGCGGCGAGCGACGGCGCGCTCGATGCGGACGCTGCGGAACGCTCCCTCTACACCGAGCGCTATCTCCTCGTCCGCCCGTTGCTGCAGGCGCTCACCGACTCACCGTGCGTGTTGCTCGTCGACGAGATCGACCGCGCCGACGACGAGTTCGAGGCGTTCCTGCTCCAGTTGCTCGACGAGAACGCGGTGACGGTCCCCGAACTGGGTGAGATCCGCGCGGAGGTCCCACCGCTGGTGGTACTCACTTCCAACCGCACTCGCGAGGTGCACGACGCACTCAAGCGCCGCTGTCTGTACCACTGGGTGGAGCATCCCGATCTCGAACGCGAGATCGCGATCCTGCAGCGGCGGTTGCCCGGTCTGGGGCGCCCGCTCGCCGAGCAGATCTCCCGCGCGGTGCGTTCACTCCGCGAACAGGATCTCCTGAAGCCACCGGGGATCGCCGAATCCCTCGACTGGGCGCGTGCACTGATCGCCCTCGACCGCGACGTCCTCGACGCGGCGACCGCCGCGGCGACACTCGGTGCCGTGTTGAAGTACCGCGAGGACATCGACCGGGTCACCCGTGCCGGCCTCGACCACCTCGCCGTCGGATGAGGGTGACGACGACAGCGGTGGGACGACGATCGCCGTCACCCCACCGCGGGCCGTCATTCCGTGAACAGGCGCCCGTTGATCGTCAGTTCGATTCCGCTCCCCCGCTTGATCGTGTTGTAGATCGGGCAGGCGGCGACGAACTTGCGGCCGAGCGCGAAGGCATCCTCGTACTCGACTCCGGAGACCTCGATCTCGAGCACGGTGCGGTCGTACCGGGTCGGGTCCACGGTGCCGCGGGTGTGGGCGGCGCGGGTGACGATCCCGTCGATCTGCAGACCGTCCTCCTTCGCATTGTGCTCGAAGTTGGCCATCGCGCAGGACGTGAGTGCGGCGAGGAGCAGTTCCCCGGCGTGTACAGCCTCACCCCCGGCGAGGCGGGAGTCGGTGACGAGATGGTTGCTACGGGCACTGACGACGAAGCGTCCCGTCTCGGTGGTCACCGTTCCCGTGACCACCGCATCGTGCTCAGTCCCGCTTCCGGTCACGGGAGTGTCCGTCCCTCCGGCCGCGCTCATCCCTGCGCCCCGGAACGCCGCTGCCATTCGCCGGAGGCGGGACGGGTCAGCCCCAGATTCTCGCGCAGGGTCGAGCCCTCGTACTCGGTGCGGAAGATGCCGCGCTTCTGCAACCGAGGCACGACCTGCCGGGTGAAGGTCTCGAAGCCACCGGGCTGGTAGGGCACCTGCAGGGTGAACCCGTCGGCGGCACCGTCCTCGAACCAGTCCTGCAGACCGTCCGCGACCTCGTCCGCGGTTCCGATGAAGTTGCCCTCGTACCGTCCGCCGTACTGCTTGCCGAGCTGCCGCAGCGTCAGCCCTTCGCGCTCGGTGATCTCGCGGACCTCGTGGTAGTGCCCGGCCACACCGGGCACCTCGACCTCGGGGAGACGCTCGTCGAGCGGGAAGGTCGAGAGGTCGACGTCGAGGTGGTATGCGAGCGTGGACAATCCACCGATCGGCGGTACCAGCTCGAAGATCTCGTCGGCGAGTTCCTTCGCGCGAGCGGTGGTGGGCCCGACCACCGGCGTGATCGACGGGAGGATCTTGATCTCCTCCGGATCGCGGCCGAACGTCGCGGCCCGCTCCTTGATCTCCGTGTAGAACGACTGCGCCGACTCCTTGGACGCGTGGCTGCAGAAGATCACGTCCGACCATCGGGCGGCGAAGTCCTTGCCCTTCGAGGACGCGCCGGCCTGGATGAGCACCGGATATCCCTGCGGCGGGCGGGGAACGTTGAGCGGTCCCTGCACCGAGAAGTAGCGGCCCTTGTGGTCGACGCGATGGACCTTGTCGGGGTCGGCGAACAGGGGCTGCTCGACGTCGAGCACGAGGGCGTCGTCGTCCCAGCTGTCCCAGAGCTTGCCCGCCACCTCGAGGAACTCGTCGGCACGCTCGTACCGCGTGGAACGGTCGAACTGCTCGTCGAGGTTGAAATTCCGCGCCTCGGACTCCTGGAAGGAGGTCACGATGTTCCAGGCCGCACGACCGCCCGAGAGGTGGTCGAGGCTGGCGAACGACCGTGCCACGGTGAACGGTTGCGCGTAGGTCGTCGAGACCGTCGCCGCGAGGCCGAGGTGACGGGTCACGGCAGCCATCGATGCGATGACCGGCAGCGGATCCACCCGCAGGGAACCGAGGGCGCCGTACCGCAGTTGCGAATCGGTGCTGCCCCCGAAACGGTCGGGCACGGAGACGATGTCGGCGAAGAAGGCGAGGTCGAACCGACCGTCCTCGAGGGTGCGGGCCATGTTCTGGTAGTAGCTCGCATCGAGCCAGCCGGGCACCGAGTCGGGCAGGCGCCATCCGCCGGGGCGGCCCGGTCCCGCGGTGATGAACGCGGCGAGATGCATCTTCTTGGTCACGAGAACTCCTGACTTGCTGTGTACCGGAACGGGGGTCCGGTCAGACCTGCGCCAGTTCGGCGGTGACGGCGGCACGGACGGAATCGAAACGGCTGTCGGACAGCCAGCTCCGCACGTCGACCGTCTCCGGGTACACCCCGAGGGCGTGGAAGTTGTCGGCGAGATCCTGGGTCCCGTCGATCGCATCGGTGTCCACCGCGGTGAACTCGCCTGCGCCCGAGTAGGACAGGCGGCGATCGACGACGAGATCGCGGTAGACCTCCTTCTCGAGCTGCGAGTCACCGAAGCCTCCGAGAGCGGCGAACTCGTCGACCGCGACGTCGGGCTGCGCTTCGATCCAGCGCTGCGCGTCGCGGACGTTGCGCGCGAGCTTCGCGGCGATCTCGGGGTGTTCGAAGGCGAACTTCTCACTGGCGACGAAGAACGCGTAGTCGTAGGTCTTCACGTCGGGCAGCGTGTCGGCGTCGTGCTTGCGGCGGGCCAGTTCGATCGTGGGCTGCCAGTTGATCCACGCGTCGACCTTGCCCTGTGCGAAGGCCGCTTCGGCGTCGGCAGCGGTGAGGTTGCTGTACTCGATGTCGTCGAGGGTCAGTCCCGCGGTCTCGAGATACTTGACGAGGCTGTAGGTTCCGGTGGTGCCCTGCTGGTCGGCGACCTTGCGGCCCTTCAGATCCGCAGCGCTCCGGATGTCGGATCCCTTGGGCACGAGGATGTCGACCTCGTTGCTCGGCAGTGGGTAGGCGACGAGCGGCACGAACGGCACGTTGCCGCCGATGCCGTAGATCACCGCGGTGGCGGTGGCGAAGGAGAAGTCGATGCTGCCGGCCTTGATCGCCTCCATAACGGGGAGGGATGCCGTGAAGCCGGACTGGAAGTTCACCGGCACACCGAGATCCGCGGAGACGTCGAACCCGCCGATGTTGTGGGAGAGCACGGCACCGGGCTCTGCCTTGCCGTCGCCGATGAGCGCGTACCGGACCTCCGTGAGCTCACCGTCGTTCGCCGAATCCTCCGAGCCGCACGCGGTGAGGGCACCGAGGCCGGCGAGTCCGAGCGCGCCGATGCCTGCAGCACGCAGGAATCCGCGGCGATCGAGGACGGGGCGGGGCAGAGCGTTCATGATGCTGGGGGCCTTTCGAGGGTTCTCGGAACAGTGAGGGGTCAGGATCCGGTGGCTGCGTGCACCGCGCGGTCGGCCTCGAGCAGGCCGTCGAGCAGTTCTTCCTTCCACGCCGCGAGCTGCGCGTCGCCGCGGTGACGGGGACGTGCCTGGGGCACACGGAGATCACGTGTGATGCCCTGCGGGGTGAGCAGCAGAACGCGATCGGCGAGGACGAGCGCTTCCTCGACGTCGTGGGTGACGAGCAGGACCGTGCGCGGATGTTCGGCGAGGATGCTCTCGAGGAGCTGCTGCATCGTGACCCGGGTGATGGCGTCGAGCGCGCCGAACGGCTCGTCGAGAAGCAGGACGTCGGGGCGGTGCATCAGCGCCCGGGCGAGCGCGACACGCTGGCGCTGCCCGCCGGACAGTTCTGCGGGCCAGGCCTTCTCACGACCGGCGAGACCGACCTGCGCGAGCAGTTCGGCGGCCTTGTCCCGCTGCCCCTTCGTGCCCAGAGCGACGTTGTCGAGCACCGACTTCCACGGCAGGAGACGGTCCTCCTGGAACATCATCCGCGCGGTCGGCCCGCCCGCCGGTACGTCACCGATCGGAGTCATGGTGCCCGAGCTGGGCTCCTCGAGTCCGGCGAGGATGCGCAGCAGGGTCGACTTGCCGACGCCGCTGGGTCCTAGGATCGCGACGAAGTCGCCGGGGTCGATGGTCAGGTCGAGATCGCGGAGAACCTGGTTGTCGCCGTAGCGGCGTCCGATGGAGGCCAGTTCGAGGCCGACGAGCCCGCGGGCGGTGGTCATCGTGCTGCCTTCCGGTAGTTCGGGTTCCAGCGCAGCACACGGGCTTCGATGAAGCGGGTGATCTGATCGGCGAGCAGGCCTGCGCCGGCGTAGAGGACGATCGCGAGCACGATGCGTTCGTTGCGGAGCATGTCGCGACCGTTCTGCGCGAGGTAACCGATGCCTTCACGGGTGGCGATGGTCTCGGCGATGACGAGGGTCAGCCATGCGACGCCGAGGGCGTACCGGATGCCGGTGAGGATCATGGGCATCGCGCCGGGGACGATCACCTCGCGGATCAGTTGACCGCGGCCGAGCCCGTAGGACCTGCCGAGCTGGATGAGCTTCTCGTCGACCGTGCGGATACCGCTGACGGTGTTGAGGTAGACCGGGAAGATCACGCCGAGCGTCACGAGCAGGACCTTGGGCATCTCCCCGATCCCGAAGGCCGCGATGAGCAGCGGTACGAGGGCGAGATGGGGCAGCGCGCGCACCATCTGGAGAGTGCGGTCGAACAGGCCTTCCGCGATGCGGGACAGGCCGACGGCGAAGCCGAAGGCGAGACCGATCGCGGCGCCGACGACGAATCCGACGGCGATACGGCGCAGGCTCACGAGGATGTGCGACTGCAGTTCGCCGGTGGACCACAGCGACCGCGCGGCGTCGACGACGTCCGTGGGCGGCGGCAGGATCGCCGCGGAGATCACGCCGGTGCTCGACGCCCACTGCCATCCGACGAGGACGAGTACGGGCACGACCCAGGGCAGCAGGGTCGTCCAGTGCGGGGTGGGCAGGCGGCCGAGGCCGCGGCCCGGTGCCGTGACGGCGGGCGCGACGGAGACGGTGGCGTCACTCATCGCCGGTTCCCGAGGCCGGGTCGTGCGGTGTGGTCGGTCATGTCTTCTCCCTGTCGGTGATGCGTTCGGACGGCACGCTACGTCCGGATGAACGCAAATGTCGTCATTTGTATACACATGAATCCAAAAGGTGTACAAAGCATGCACCCCGTGGTAGTCCTGGTCCGGCGGTCCGGGATCCGAGACCGGCGCCACACGAGTCGGCAGGGGAGGACACGAGATGGCGACCACGACGGGGAATCCGTACCGCGAACTGCGAAGACGGATCCTGGACGGGGTTCACCCGCCCGGCGATCTGCTCGTCCCCGCCACGGTGGGCGAGCAGCTGGGCGTCTCCCGGACCCCCGTTCGCGAAGCTCTCATCCGCCTCGAGATCGAAGGCCTCGTGACGAAGGTCTCACGCGGATTCCGGGTCCTCGAGCGCAGCCAGGAGGAGATCCTCGACATCTGCGAAGCGCGGATCGCGCTCGAATCGGCCGTCGCCCTGTCCGCTGCGCAACGACGCACCGAGCTCGATCTCGCGAGACTGCGCCGCAGCCTCGACGAGGCCCGCGCGGAACGATCCCCGGCCGACCGGCTGCGGCTGCACGCGGAATGGCACGTGGCGCTACGACTCGCCGCGCACAACCCCACCATCGTCGAACTGATGGAACTGCTCGACGCCCGACTGCACGTCTACGACGGCACCGCTTCGCGGACCCCGGCGAATCTCGACCTCATCGAACGCGAGCACGAGGCCCTCTACGAGGCCGTCGCCGAAGGAGACGGCGAACGTGCCCAGGAACTGATGGTCGCGCATCAGAGACGCACCCGCGACCTGCGGATCGCCGAGATGGCCGAGTCGTCGGGCGGCTGAGGACTCCGATCGGATCACCGGGGCCTTCGCACGATCTGTCGCATCCGACAGCCGGGATGCGACAGGCGCAGTACCGTCGGCGGTCGAGACCCTTCGCGGGCTCGTGGGACGTGGACAGGAGGGCGAGTGGCCGCAGGTCGTAGCGCACCCGCGACGGATCGGCTCCCGCCCGGTCCGGTCGTCGGGCTGGCCGGCTTCTGCCGCGCCCTCGCCGCCGGCGGCCTACCCGTCGCCCTCGACGCCACCGCCACCTATCTCGACGCCCTCGAACACGTCGACGTCAGCGATCCCGTGCAGGTCTACTGGGCGGGCCGCGCCACGCTGTGCCGCACACCGGACGACACGGCCCGCTACGACGCGGCCTTCGTCCACTGGTTCGGCGACACCGTCCCCACCGGCTCGCGCACCCACGGGCAACGCACCCGCACCGCGCGGATCGCCGCGCTGACCCGAGGTGAGGGTGCCGAGGGCGACTCCGGTGACGACGCGCCACGACTGCAGGTCGCGGCGGACGACACCGACGTCCTCCGGCACCGCGACGTGGCCGAACTGACGACCGCCGAACGCGCTCACCTCGCCGAACTGCTCGCGCGGCTGCAACCCCGTCCCCCGACGCGTCGGGGATTGCGGTCGAAGCCCTCCCGCCGCGGGCCGGTGGACCCGCGGCACACCCTGCGCGACATGCTGGCGAGCGGAGGCGAACCCGTCCGGCCGCGGCACCGTGCACGGGCGACCAGACCGCGCCGGGTGGTGCTGCTGATCGACGTGTCCGGTTCGATGACTCCCTACGCCGACGCGCTTCTGCGGTTCGCGCACGTCGTCACGCGTGCCGCGCCGTCGTCCACCGAGGTGTTCTCCCTCGGCACGCGGCTGACCCGCCTGTCGCGTGCGCTGCGTGCCCGCGACTCGCAGATCGCGCTCGCCGGGGCCTCGCGTGCGGTACCGGACTGGGCGGGCGGGACACGTCTCGGCGACACGCTCGGCGCGTTCCTGGATCGTTGGGGGCGCAGGGGTTTCGCGCGCGGCGCGGTGGTGGTGATCTTCTCCGACGGCTGGGAGCGCGGCGACGCCTCGCTGCTCGGGGAACGCATGGCGCAGCTGCATCGCCTCGCGCACCGCGTGCTGTGGGTGAACCCGCACGCCGGCGGCGCCGGATACGAACCGATCCAGTCGGGTATCTCCGCGGCCCTGCCGCACATCGATCGTCTGCTCGCGGGACACAGCCTTGCGACACTGGAAGAACTTCTCGAGGAGGTTCGGCGTGCGTGAAATTCTGGACGAGCTCGACCGGCGGTACCGGGGCGGGGAGGCCGTCGCGGTGGGCACCGTGGTCTCGACCTTCCGATCGGCGCCCCGGGGACCGGGTGCATCGATGCTGGTCGCGCAGGACGGCACCGTCACCGGCAGCGTCTCGGGCGGGTGCGTCGAAGGCGACGTCTACGAACTCGGCCGGTCGGTCATCGACAGCGGGCAGCCGGTGCTGCAGCGCTACGGGGTCTCCGACGACGACGCGTTCTCCGTCGGCCTGACCTGCGGCGGCATCATCGACGTCTTCGTCGAACGGATCGACGCCGCGTCCTTCCCCGCCTTCACCGACCTGCTCGACTCCGTCCGCGCGGGCGAACCCGTCGCGCTCGCGACCGTCACCGCCCA
>Ga0180216_1000419_pt1 | contig 45963 bp, 34 predicted proteins | sample eDN3rd37CBELigMG_FD_128879 | JGI IMG/M metagenome (GOLD analysis project Ga0180216, IMG submission 128879) | Enriched Miracle-Growth compost microbial communities from Emeryville, California, USA - eDNA 3rd pass 37_C BE-Lig MG (version 2)... ...
CCCTGCCCCCTAACCCCTGCCCCCTAACCCCTTCGCAAACTCCCTCGCCCAATACGTAATGATCATATTCGCCCCTGCGCGCTTGATCGCGGTGAGGGCCTCGCGCATGGCGGCGTCGGCGTCGAGCCAGCCGCGCTCGCCCGCGGCCATGATCGCGGCGTACTCGCCTGAAACCTGGTAGGCGAAGACCGGATACCCCGTTGCCTGGCGCACCCGGTAGAGCACATCGAGGTAAGGTAGTGCCGGTTTGACCATCAGGATGTCGGCACCCTCTTCGACGTCGAGGCGGACCTCGCGCAACGCCTCCTCCACGTTCGCCGGGTCCATCTGGTACGACCGCCGGTCCCCGAACTGCGGCGCGCTCTCGGCCGCCTCGCGGAAGGGACCGTAGAAGACCGACGCGAACTTCGCCGAGTACGCCAGGATCGCCACGTCGGTGAACCCCTCGGCGTCCAACGCACGGCGGATCACGCCGACCCGGCCATCCATCATATCGCTCGGCGCGACGATGTCCGCCCCCGCCCGCGCGTGGCTGAGCGCCTGTCGGGCCAGCAGCTCCAACGTCTCATCGTTGTCGACCATCCCGCCGCGGATCATCCCGCAGTGGCCGTGCGAGGTATACTCGCAGAGGCAGACATCGGTGATGACGACGAGCTCCGGGAGCTCCCGCTTGAGCGCCCGCACCGCCTCCTGTACCACGCCGTCGTCGGCGTAGCCGCTACTCCCCAGCTCGTCCTTGGTCGCTGGGATACCAAAGAGTAGCACCGCCGGGATCCCGAGCTCGTACGCCTCGGTCGCGTCCCGCAGCAGCTCGTCCACCGAGGTCTGCGCCACCCCGGGCATCGACCCGACCGGACGCCGCACCCCCTCCCCGGGCACCACGAAGAGCGGGAGGATGAGATCACCGACATCCACCTCGGTTTCGCGTACCATTCGCCGCAGCGCGGGTGTGCGCCGCAGCCGGCGCATCCTGTATTCCGGAAACTTCGACATTGTCCTCTCGCTGATCCGGTCTGCACATATCGGCTGCGACTCGCGTGTCGCACCGATATTGCAGAACAATGTGCCTCAGGACCGGTCGGCGCCGCAATCCCGACGGGTACGGGACCTCGCGCGCCACCACCTTTGATTATAACTGACGCCGTTGGGATCGCCCGGCATGTTCATGCCTCACCCCCACGAGCCAGTGTCACGTCCAGAGGCCAACCACGACCATGCGGCCACGACCGCCTTCCGTGTCCGCCCCGACCATCCCCGACTCGCGGCCCTCATCCTCCTCACCGCCTGGACCGCGCTCGGTATCCTGCAGACCGGCTACGTCATGATCCGCCCCCACGGTCTGGTCATACGACGTTCCCCGGAGCTGGACCGAACGATCGGGCTCCCGGCCGCGGAGGATGGCCGCGCCGTCGTCGCCGCGCTCGACCTCATCACCGCATTCGAGCCCCCGTCCGGAGTCCCCATCCTGATCCTCCGCCCCGCCGACGCCGATGTCGCGCCTTGGGATTACATCCACTTCCAGCTCGCCCAACTCGTCTACCCGCGCCGGGTCGATCTGGTCGCGGCCGGCACCCCGCCCCCGCTCGACCCCGACCGTTATGGCTTGTTCCTCGCGCCGCCGGGGTTGGCGGTCGACGACGCCTGGATCCAATTGCACGCCGGACCTGAATTCGTCCTCTACCAACGCTCGGATGGGCCATGATCGTCCTCGCACCAGCGTTAGCCCTCCTCGCCCTCTGGCTCCTCGGCGCGCTCGTTCTTTCGCTGGCGCATGCCCGCCACGGTACATTGCTGGAGAGGCTGACGACAGACTTCGTGGCCGGGATCGTCGCCCTGGCGACGCTCGGGATGACGACGATAGCGCTCGGCGGCCGGATAGCGGTATGGCACACCTACCTGCTCACCGCCGTCCTGGCGGTCGCGTATCTCTGGCGACGACGTATCACGCCCCGCGGCGGTGAGACCGGTCCATCCCCCGGGCGGCAGCCGAATTCGCGGTCCAACGCCACGCCCGACCACGTCACCCACGGCGTGCTCGAGACGCCATCGACTGACCTCCGTCCTCCCGCCCACGCGCCGACGCTGCACACCTCCCGGCTCGCGACCGTTGTTCACGCGGCTACCGCGCGACTGGCTCCGCGAAAGCTCCTCGGCGCCTCGGCGTTCATCATCCTCCTCCTGACCACCTCGGCCGGCCAGGACCGGCTCGCCTGGGACGGCTGGGCCTTCTGGACCCTCAAGGCGCGGATCCTCTTCCACGAAGGGACACTCCCCCTCGAGACGCTGGTCCCCGCTGGCCCCTACCCCTACGCCCACCCGGACTACCCGCTGGCCATCCCCCTCCTGGATTGGTGGCTCTTCCGTCACGCCAGTGCACCCTACCCTGCGCTCGCCTCGCTGGCGGGCGTACTCTGGTTCGCGGCCCTGGCGCCACTCGTCTGGGCGGCGTTCGCGGAGTCGGCCGGCGCGCGGATAGCAGCATTGGCGACCCTGGGGACCACCGCATTCTGGCCTCTCGCCTTCTACGCCACCGGCGGATACGCCGATATCGCCATCACCCTCGCCCTCCTCGGGTCGGTACTGGAGCTGCGGCGGCTTCGTGCCGGTTGGGCCGGGGGGCCGGCCACCGGCGCGGCGCTTCGTCTCGCCCTCTATCTGACCCTCGCGGCTCTCGCCAAGAACGAAGGGCTGGCTCTGGCGCTGATCGGCGCGGTGGCGGCCGTCGCCCGCGGACTCGGCGCCGGCGAGCGGCGTCCCGGCTACTACGTCGTCTTCGCGCTCCCTCTCATTGCTTTGGCGCCTTGGTTCATCTTCACCCGGACGCTGGGGCTGGTGCCGCAGCACCTGGAGGGCGCCGAGCTCACCCTCGGCGATGCTGTGACCAGGATCCCTATCATCCTGGCAGCGCTCGGCAAACTCCTCTTCAGCCGCGCGTGGGTGCCGCTCCCCTTCCTGGTGCTCGTCGCGATGTATGCCGCGCTCCGGCGAGGTAGGTTCGAGGCGAGGACGGAGTGGTGGGTGGTCGGCGCGTACGCCGCGGTGATCGGCGGGGTGTATCTCGGGACCAGTTTGGAGCTGGAGTGGTTGCTCAGAACGACCATCGATCGGATGGTCGGGCACGTGGTCCCCGCGATCGTGGTGCTCTCGCTCTGGGAGATCTGGCCGATGACGGCTTCCACGGCTGGGCAGGCCTATACTTCGGCAACGCTTCCAGACGACCTCGCCCCCGCCGATCACGCGTGAGCGAGTCGCCCCTGCGCCGCCCTACTGCTCGGTGGATTCCTCCTCCTCGAGCCCCAGCCGCATCACTAGCGCATCCTCGGTCGGGTTCGAGTAGTACGCCTTCCTGATCCCGACCTCGCGGAAACCGTACGACCGGTAGAGGTGCTGCGCGATCCGGTTGGTCATCCGGACCTCGAGGTAGAGCTCTCGGACACCGCGCTCACGCATCGCGGTGATCACGCGCTCGAGCAGACGTCGGGCGATACCCTGGTGCCGCCAGGCCGGGGCGACCGCGATATTGCCGAGCTCGCCCTGGTCGAAGACCGCCCAGCAGACCGCGTACCCGGCGATCTCGGGCGACGCCTGCCCGACCTCCGTACCGCCATCGTCCTGGGAGCGCTCGATCTCCGCCACGAAGAGCACCGTGTCGGTCCGGCCGAGAAGCCCACGGAAGCTCGACTCCGGCCACGGCGTAGAGTACGATACCCGCTCGATCCCCATCACGGCAGGGAGGTCGTCGGCGGTGAGTGGCCGGATCCGGAACGACGCGTTCACCCCGCTATCCCTCGCTCCGCGCCCGCGCCCCTGAGGTATTCCGGCTCCCAACTCGCCGGATCATCGACCAGCCCCCGCGCGGGGTCGATATCCGCCAGCCAGAGGAGCGTGCCCCCCCGTGGTACCGCCGTGAACGCCGGCGCCACCCGCCCCCCGGCCGCCTCGATCTCCGCCCGATATCGCAACGCGCCATCCCCCACGAAGACCGGGGACTCGCCCCGTAGTGTGTCCAGCACCTGCGCCAGCGGCTCGACCGTCGGCTCGAGGATCGTCTCTATCGCATTGCCGGGGAAGCGATAACAGGCGGCGTAGACCTCGGAGCGGCGGGCGTCGAAGAGGGCGCAGACGGCGGGGGGCGTCGGCCGGACGACGTCGCCTACCGCGAATTCCCCTGGGGTGGAGCCGATCTCATCATCCCTGCAGCCCCCCGCGGCGGAGGAGGCGGCCGGCGCGCCGAGCCCCGCGCCCACCCCGACGGCGAGGGCGAGCAGCCCCGAATACGCGTAGAGTGGGACCCCGAGCACCCGGACCAGCCCCTTCGCCGTCGCGCCCGCGACCCGCACCCCGGTGAAGGAGCCCGGCCCCCCACCGACCACGACCCCGCCCAGATCCCGCGGCTCGAGCCCGGCCGAGCGCAGCACGAAATCGACCGCGGGGAGGAGCGCCTCCGAGTGACGGACCGTCACCCCGACCACCACCTCCGCCAACAGCCGATCGCCTCGCCCGACGGCCACACTCCCCAGCGCCGTCGACGTATCGATCGCGAGATACGGCCGCGCGGCCGCGCCCCCCCTCTGGTCCATCAGCAATACGATCTCCCCTCAACGCGCGGCCGGTTCCGGGAGTTCCGGCAGCTCTGGCGCGTCCCCCTGCCGTACCAGCCGCACCGCTCGCGTCCCTTCCCCGGCAATCTCCAGATAGACATCCCACCGCACCGCCGGCAAGAGCTCCTCCGCCCGCTCCGGCCACTCTATCAGCACGATCTGACAATCCCCCCCGAGTTCACGCCACCCCAGCTCCCAGACCTCCTCGGGATCCTCGAGCCGATAGAGATCGAGGTGCCAGACCTCGACGGGGTCCGCGCCGCAACGCCGCTCCCCCTGGTAACGATAGACCAGGTTGAAGGTAGGCGACGGCATCGCCCCTCGCACCCCCGCCCCCCGCGCCACCGCCCGTGCCAGCACCGACTTCCCCGCCCCGAGCTCCCCCCGCAACGCCAACACCACCGGAACCTCGACCTCCGCCCCGACCCGCTCCCCCCAGGCGGCGAGCTCGATCTCTTTCAATGCCATTATTTGCATGAGAAAAGGTCACCTCCCACCACCGCGCCGCCCCGCTGGTTTGGCATTCGGGGGTTGGGATTCGGGGGTCAGGGAGTGGACATCCCCAGGATTCATCGGACGCCCCCCCGAATCCCGACCCCCAACCCCCGAATGCCAAACCGAATCCCTAGCCCCTAACCCGCCAACTTCTCCTTGACCGCCATCAACTCGTCCCTCAATTGCGCCGCCCGCTCGAAATCGAGCATCGCCGCCGCCTCCCGCATCTGGTGCTCCAGGATCTTCGCCCACTCCTCCAGATTCACCTCGTCGGCGTAACTGGCTGCCGGTTCGGCGACGCGGGCGGCCCGGGACGGAGCCTCGGCGCGCGCATCCGCGACCCGCGTCGTGAGCATCGTCTCCTCGATGCTCTTGATGATCGTCTGCGGGATGATCCCGTGCTCCTCGTTGTAGCGCCGCTGGATCTCGCGCCGGCGGTTCGTCTCGTCGATGCAGCGCCGCATCGAGCCGGTGATCCGGTCGGCGTACATGATCGCCTTCCCCTGCGCGTTGCGCGCGGCGCGGCCGACCGTCTGGATCAACGACCGCTCGTCGCGCAGGAACCCCTCCTTGTCCGCATCGAGGATCGCGACCAAGGAAACCTCCGGGAGGTCGAGCCCCTCGCGCAAGAGGTTGATCCCGACCAGTACGTTGAACTTCCCGAGCCGCAGGTCCCGGATGATCTCGGTCCGCTCGATCACCTCGATGTCGGCGTGCATGTACCGGACCTTGATCCCGACCTGTTGCAGGTAATCGGTCAGGTCCTCCGCCATCCGCTTGGTGAGCGTCGTGACCAGGACCCGCTCTCCCTTCGCCTCGCGCTCCCTGATCTCCGCGATCAGGTCGTCTACCTGGCCGCGTACCGGGCGCACCTCGATCTCCGGGTCCAGCAACCCCGTCGGACGGATCAGCTGTTCGACGACGACGCCCCCCGACTTCCGCAGCTCGTACTCCCCCGGCGTCGCCGAGACGAAGAGCGCGCGCGGGACCAGCTCCTCCCACTCCTCGAAGCGGAGTGGGCGGTTGTCGAGCGCGCTCGGGAGCCGGAACCCGTACTCGACCAGCGTCACCTTCCGCGCGCGGTCGCCGTTGTACATCCCCCGGATCTGCGGCACCGAGACGTGCGACTCGTCCACGATCAGGAGGAAGTCCTCCGGGAAGTAGTCGAAGAGACACGCCGGCCGCTCGCCCTCCGCCCGGCCGTCGAGGTGGCGCGAGTAGTTCTCGATCCCCTGGCAGACCCCGACCTCGAGAAGCATCTCGATGTCGAACTTCGTCCGCTGTTCGAGCCGCTGCGCCTCCAGCAGCTTACCCTCCCGCCGCAGCACCTCCAGCCGCTCGTCCAGCTCCGCCCGGATCCGCTCGACCGCACGCTCCAGCGTCGGGCGCTGCGTCACGAAGTGCGTCGCCGGGTAGATCGCCGTCCGCTGCAGCCGCGCGATCGTATCGCCGGTCAGCGGGTCGAAGCGGCTGATCCGCTCGACCTCGTCCCCCCACAGCTCGATCCGGATCCCCTGCTCGTCGTAGGCGGGGAAGAGCTCGATCACATCGCCGCGAACCCGGAAGGTGCCGCGCGTGAACTCGACGTCGTTCCGCCGATACTGGATCCGCACCAGCCCCTGCAGGATGTCGCGCCGCGTGATCTCCTGCCCGACCTCGAGCATCAGCATCAACGACCGGTACTCGCGCGGGTCGCCCAACCCGTAGATGCTCGAGACCGACGCGACCACGATCACATCCTCACGTTCCATCAACGACGACGTCGCCCGCAGCCGCAGCCGCTCGATGTCCTCGTTGATCGACGCGTCCTTCTCGATGTAGGTGTCCGTCGCGGGGACGTACGCCTCGGGCTGGTAGTAATCGTAGTACGAGATGAAATACTCTACGGCGTTCTTCGGGAAGAACTGCTTCAACTCACCGTAGAGCTGAGCGGCCAGCGTCTTGTTGTGGCTCATCACCAAGGTGGGGAGCCCCAACTCGGCGATGGTCGCCGCCATCGTCACCGTCTTACCCGACCCGGTGACGCCAAGCAGGGTCTGGAAGCGCGCCCCTTCCCTGAAACCCCGGACTAGCTCCTCGACTGCCTGCGGCTGATCGCCCTTGAGCGGAAACGGTAGCTGTAGATCGAACGTGGACATGTCTGTTATTACCCCCGAGGACGGTAGTGGATCACGGTCGGGGATGCAAGGCGGGCGGCGGGAGCGGGCATGCACGTTTCTTGCCCGAGGCCGGACGCGCGGCTTGCCGGCGGTCACGCCGCTCCGGTATCTTAGCCACCGCCCTGTTCACGAATCTTCGAGGTACGATGGTCATGGACCACGGAGCGCGGCTCACCGAGCGACCTTCTCCCCTCGAGCAGGGGCCGACCGAGAGACAAGGCGAATCGCCGCGGCCATCGCTCGCCGCGTGGGCGGTGGTCACGATCGTCTGTGCCCTTGCCATGGGACTGAATCACCGGTGGGTGCCCGTCTGGGGCGGAGACGCGGTCATCCATCTCCGGATCGCGGAGCTGTTCGCCCAGGGCCGGCCGTTCGAGTACAACCCGGGCGAGCCCGTCGGGGCATCGACGAGCCTGCTCTGGACGCTGCTCCTGGCCGGTTTCTTCCGTGTCCTCGACCCCGCGGCGGTCGCGTGGGCGGTGAAGATCGTGTGTTTCGCCGCGTGGTACGGTACGGCCGTGGTCATGGCGGCGTGCTGGTCACGGCTCTACGGGAGCCGGGCAGCAGGCGTCCTCGCGGCGTCAGCCTACACGCTGAGCCCGGGGATCTTCCGGAACGCGACCGGCGGGATGGAGGCGAGCTTGTTCGCGCTCCAGCTCGTGCTGCTCTTCGCGGTGGTGTTCGTTGGCCGGGGCGAGGGCGCGCCGATCCCGGCGTCCGGCACGCCGCCCGAGGTCGGCCCGGCGCACCCGGCGTCCGCCGCGCGCCACGACGACGTGCAGTTCTTGGCGTCCCCCACCTGGCGCCGGCGCGGACGGCTCGCGGCGGCCTTCGCCCTCTCGGCGATGGCGACGCTCACGCGCCCCGAAGGTCTGATCTTCGTCACGCTCCTCGCCGGCTACCTGGCCGTGCGCGACCGCGGCAGGCTGCGGCTGGCGCTAGGGATCCTGGCCGGCGCGGCCGTGGGCGTGGCCGGCACCGTCATGGCCAACCTGTATGCGACGGGGTCGCCGATCCCGGACTCGGCGGTAGCCCGGCTGGCGACGGGGCTCAGGGCCAGCGTCCGGATCGGGCCGCTCCACGCCGACCTGCGGTCGGTCATCCTCCTGCTCGGGTACCTGCCGTTCACCCTGGGCCTGGCGATCGGGCTCTCGCGCCGCCTCACGTCGGTCGGTACGGACGGCGCGCGGCCCGCCCCCGAACCGTGGCGCGCGCCCGTCGAGTTCACGCTCCTCCTCACGGCCGCCCTGCTGGTCTTCTACACGTTCGTCGCCGGCGCGGCCCACGCCAGCCGGTACTGGCTCCCCTTCTACCCCTTCGTCTTCGGTGCGGGGAGCGGGACGCTCGTGCTCCTCTTCCGGCGCCTGCGGCGCGGCGGTCGAGCCCGCGCGGCCGTGCTGGGCGCCGTCGCGTGCGTCGTGTGGCTGGCCGGGTTCTACATCGCGGATGAGTACCGGCGGCGCGGCGCCGCGATCGGCCACCCGCACGGGCAGGTCGCCGAGGCGGTCCGGGAACGGCCGGCGTTCACCGAGCGCTACCTGCGCGAGCTGGGCGTGACCGCCACGGACCCCCGCCCCGTCTCCGTCGCCGTCACCGAGGTCCAGGTCCGCTACTTCCTCGCCGACGACGGCTCCGTCCGCATCCTGAGCCTGGACGGCCGGACCGGCGCCGATTTCGGGCGCTACCTCGACCCCGAGACCGGGCTGCGCCGCTTCGATCTCTACCTGCGCGAGGTCCGGCCGGACTTCGTCGAGCTCGACCAATTCGACCCGGCGGAGCGGGTCCTCCCCGCCGTTCTCGAGGCGTGGGAGCGAGGCGAGGAGCGGATCACGGTCGACGGGTTCGAGTTCCGTCGCACCGGCATGCCGTACGTCGTCCGATTCGTGCACGAGCCATGACGACGACGGTCTCGCAGACCCCGGGAGGCGAACCCGCCGCCCGCGCTCCGGAAACCTCCCGGAGCCGTGGCACGATCGGGTTGATCTGGCAATCCCTGCGTCCCCGGCAGTGGCTCAAGAACCTGGTCGTGGTCGCGCCGCTCGTCTTCGCCGAGCGGCTGCTGGACCCCGCGAACGGGCTCAGGGCCGCCGCCGCGTTCCTGATCTTCTGCGCGATCGCCGGGGCGGTCTACCTCTTCAACGACCTTGTCGACCGGGAAGCCGACCGGCTGCATCCGCGCAAGCGGACCCGCCCGCTCGCGTCGGGAGAGCTGGCGCCCGGCGCCGCGGTGGCCGCGCTGGCGCTCCTCGTGCCGGCAGCCGTCGCGGCCGCCGTCTGGCTCGACGTCGGCTTCGCCGCCGTGTGCGTGATCTATCTGCTGATCAACGCCGGCTACACGTTGTTGTGGAAGCATGTCGTGCTCCTCGACATCTTCCTGATCGCCGCGGGCTTCGTGCTGCGGGGGATAGGCGGCGCGGAGGCGCTCGACGTGGCGATCTCGCCGTGGCTGCTGCTCTGCACCTTCTTCCTCGCCCTCTTCCTGGCCGCGGGGAAGCGGCGCCACGAGTTGGTCTCGGTCGCGGACGCGGCCGCGCACCGCCCGATCCTCGCCTCGTACAGCACGCTCCTCGTCGACCAGTTGATCGCGATCCTCGCCGCGGTCACGGTGGGCACGTACGCGCTGTACACCATCGCCGAATCTACGCGCGCGCACTTCGGGACGGAGCGGCTCGCGTACACGATCCCGTTCGTCGTCTTCGGCATCTTCCGGTATCTCTACCTGGTGTACCAGCAGAACGCCGGCGGGCGCCCGGAAGAAGCGCTCCTGACCGACCGGCCGCTCCTTGCGACCGTGCTCCTCTGGGGGATCGCGGCGGTGTTGATCATCTACTTCCTCGGTTGAGGTTCCATGACGTCATCATCGACGCTCGAGCCAGAACCGGACACGCAACCACATGCCCGGGCATCCAGGTCCCCGAAGGCGCCGCGCTGGCGGACCGCCGCGGTGATCGGCGCGTCGTCGGGGATCGGCGCGGCGCTCGCGAGCCGCCTCGCCGCGGAGGGCACGCGAGTCGCGCTCGTCGCCAGGCGCGAGGAGTTGCTGAACGCCCGCGTGGCCGAACTCGAGGAGCGGGCCGGAGCGGGCAGCGCCCGGGCCTACGCCCACGACGTCCGCAAGATCGACGATGTGCCCGAGCTGTTCCGTCGCATCGAGGACGACCTCGGCCCCCTCGAGCTGATCGTCTACGCGGCCGGCGTGATGCCCCGGATCGGATGGGAGGATTACGACTCGGCGGCCGACCGGGAGACCCTCGAGATCAACCTGGTCGGCGCGGTGGCCTGGCTGAACGAGGCCGCGGACCGGTTCCGCCGGCGCGGCGGCGGCACCATCGTCGGGATCGGATCGGTGGCCGGCGACCGCGGGCGCGGCGGCAACCCCGCGTACGCGGCGTCCAAGGCGGGGTTCGCGAACTACCTCGAGTCGCTCCGCCACCGGCTCCTGTACGATGGCGTCAGGGTCGTGACCGTGAAGCCCGGTTTCGTGGACACGCCCATGACGGCGGGGCTGCCAGGGCTGCGCGGCGTGGTCTCGGCGGAGCGCGCGGCGGAGTTGATCCTCCGCGCCGCGGCCCGCGGCCGGGCCGTCGCCTACGTCCCCGAGCGCTGGCGCTGGGTCAGCCTCGTCGTCCAGGTCATCCCGTCGTGGCTCCTTGCCCGGTTGAGGATCTGATGAGCACGATGTTCGAACGCGTCGCCTCCTGGGGCGGCGCGCTCTCGGGAGAAGCGATCGTCTACCGGCCGGACAGGTGGGAGGCGGTCGCGGAGGCGATCGATGTGGCCCGCCGGCAAGGGCGCCCGGTGGTGTTCCGCGGCGCGGGCCGAAGCTACGGCGACGCCGCGCTCGCCACGGGCGGCATCGTCGTCGACTTCAGCCGGCTCCGTTCCATCCTCGCCTGGGACCCGGAGCGAGGGATCGTCGACGTCGAGCCCGGCGTCACGATCCACGACCTGTGGACCCGCGTGCTCCCCGACGGCTGGTGGCCGCCGGTCGTTCCGGGCACGGCCACGGTCACGGTCGGCGGCGCCGCGGCCATGAACGTCCACGGCAAGAACCACTGGAAGACCGGCAGCTTCGGCGACCACGTCCTGGAATTCGAGATCGTCCTCCCAACGGGCGAACGCCTCGTCTGCGACCGCTCCCGCAACGCCGACCTGTTCCACGCCGCCATCGGCGGGTTCGGCATGCTCGGCTACTTCACGCGCCTGCGGCTGCAGCTGAGGAAGGTCGAGACCGGGAACGTCGTCGTTCGGGCGTTCCCCACGAGGAACCTCACGGAGGCGTTCGACGTGTTCGAGGCCAACGCCGAGGACGCCGACTACCTCGTCGCCTGGCTGGACGGCTTCACCCGGGGCGACCGGCTCGGGCGCGGGATCATCCACCGGGCCGACTACGAGACCGGGATCGCGGATCGCGGCGCCGCGGCCCATACGCTCCGGCCGGAGTACCAGCTCGCGCCCCGGGGGTTGATCCGCGTCCTGCCGAGGTCCCACATGTGGCGGCTGATGCGGCCGTTCACCAACCGCGTCGGGATGCGGCTGGTCAACGCGGTCAAGTACGCCGGCGACCGGCGCTCGCACCGCTCCCAGGTACCCGAGCCCTGGCCGCTGGCCGCGTACTCGTTCCTCCTCGACGCCATCCCGGATTGGCAGCGCAGCTACGGGCGCGGCGGATTGATCCAGTACCAGGCGTTCGTCCCGGCCGCCCGGGCCCGGCGCGTCCTCGCGGCGCTCCTCGACCTGCCCCGGGACCGGGGCTTCCCCCCGTTCCTTGCCGTCATGAAGCGGCACCGGGAGGACCCGTTCCTGATCCGCTACGCGGTGGACGGCTACTCCCTCGCCCTCGACTTCCCCGCGACGCGGCGCAACCAGGCCGCGCTCACAGCAGTGCTCCGGGAGATGGACGAGCTGGTGATCGCCGCCGGCGGGCGCTTCTACTTCGCCAAGGACGCTACGCTGGAGCGCGGCGCCCCTGACCGTTTCCTGCCGTCCGACTGTCTGGAACGGTTCCGGGAGCTGAAGCGACGCCACGATCCGGACGGTCTCATACAGTCCGATCTCTACCGGCGTCTGTTCTGAGGCAGGGATTCCCGGAGGCGACCTACTCCAACTCCAGGTCCGTATCCGAGAAGTGCTCCCGCCGCTCCACCCCGAGCACCCCCGGCACCGCGCGGATAGCGCGCATCACCCGCTGCAGGTGCTCCAGGTTCTGGACCTCGACGACGAAGGAACCGGTCATCCCCCCCTCGATCGCGCGGATCTCGGCCGACCCGATATTCGTCCCGGTCGTGGTGATCGCCGCCGCGATCTCGGAGAGGAGCCCGCGCCGGTCGTCGCCTTCGATCACGAGGCGGACGAAGAAACGGTCGCTCGCGTCGGTCTCCCAGTCGATCTCGACCCGCCGCTCCGGGTGCTCGCTCAGGTTCAGGATGTTCGGGCAGTCGATCCGGTGGATCGAGATCCCGCGGCCGCGCGTGATGTACCCCACCACCTCGTCCCCCGGCACCGGCTGGCAGCACTGCGAGTAGCGTACCATCAGGTTGTCGAGCCCCTGGATCCGCACCCCGCGCGTCGAGCCCCGGACCCGGCCGATGAGGCGCTCGAAGGCGGTCGGCGGCCGCGACGTCGTCGCCTCGATCCCGAAGAGCTCCTTCATCAGCGCCGAGAGCCCGAGGTCGCCCCGGCCCAACGAAGCATAGATCTGTTCGACGCTGTGTAACCCGAGCCGCTCCGCGACCGCCTGCAGCTCCTCGTCCGCCGGGCGCTCCTTCCGGATCTTCTTCAGCTCGCGCTCGAAGATCTCCTTCCCGAGCGCGATCGATGACGTCAGCTCCTCCTGCCGCACCCACTGCCGGATCTTCTGCCGCGCACGGGCGGTCTTGACGAACGCCATCCAGTCCCGCGACGGGCGCTGGCGCGGGTCGGTGATGATCTCGACCGTGTCGCCGTTCTTCAACTCCCGCGAGAGCGGGACGAGCCGGCCGTTGACCCGCGCCCCCGAACATCGCATCCCGATCTCGGTGTGCACCGCGAAGGCGAAGTCGATCGGCGTCGCCCCCTTCGGGAGCTGCTTCACATCCCCCTTCGGCGTGAAGACGAAGATCTCGTCCTGGAAGAGGTCGATCCGCAGGAACTCCATGAACTCCTCGGGCTCCCGCGTCTCCTGCTGCCACTCCAGGACCTGCCGGAACCAGGTCAGCGTGTCGTCGACCTCGTTCCCGTGCGCGTCCGTCGTCCCTTCCTTGTACCGCCAGTGCGCCGCGATACCGTACTCGGCCGTCCGGTGCATCTCGTGCGTCCGGATCTGGATCTCGTAGAGCTGGCCGCCCGGTCCGAAGATCGTCGTGTGCAGCGACCGGTACATATTCGACTTCGGCGTCGCGATATAGTCGTGGAACCGCTCCTGCAGCGGCGTCCACTTGTTGTGGATCACGCCGAGCGCATGGTAACAGTTCGCGACCGAGTCGGTGATCACCCGGATCGCCATGAGGTCGTAGATCTCCTCGTACGGCCGGTCGCGGCTGATCATCTTGCGGTGGATCGAGTAGAGGTGCTTCGGCCGGCCGTAGACGTCGCAGGGGATCCCGGCGTTGCGCAGCTCCTCCTCCAGCGGCTTGCGCAGGACCTCGATCCGCTGCTCCCGCTCCTTCCGCCGCTCCGCGACCTTCTTGGCCAGCTCGCGGTACGCCTCCGGCTCCAGGTACTTGAAGGCGAGGTCCTCGAGCTCCCAGCGGATTTGAGCCATGCCCAGCCGGTGCGCGAGCGGGGCGTAGATCTCCCGCGTCTCGAGGGCGATGCGGCGCTGCTTGTCGGGGCGGAGGTGGTCGAGCGTCCGCATGTTGTGCAGACGGTCGGCCAGCTTGATGATGATGACCCGCGCGTCCTGCGCCATCGAGAGGAGGAGCTTGCGGTAGTTCTCGACCTGGTGCTCCGTCGTCGACCGGTACTCGACCTTCCCGATCTTCGTCACCCCATCGACCACTACCGCGATATCATCTCCGAACTGCTCCCGGATCGTGTCGAGCGCGACCCCGGTATCCTCGACGGTGTCGTGGATCAGCCCAGCGATGATCGACTTCGTGTCGAGGTTGAGCTCCGCCAGGATCTTCGCCACCTCGACGCAGTGTTGGATGTAGTCCTCCCCCGACGCACGCTTCTGCCCCGCGTGCGCCTCCTCCGCGAAACGATACGCGCGTGCGATGGCTTCCAGATCCAGACGCTGCGCGTTGGGCGCGAGCGCCTCGCGCAACGACGCCGGAAGCCGTTCCAGAGCCGACGTGGTCGGCTCGATCACCGCTGTCTGTACCCGGTCCGGGGCCATACGAACACTGACTCCACACCAACACGCGGACCCCCGCCCGGCGAGTTCCGCCGGGTGGAGATCCGCCACCTCCCAGAAAGCTAGCAAATGAGATACCCCCGGGCCAGTGTCTTTGAGCCGCGCGCCCCCTCAGCTCCGCGCCCCCAGCAACCCCGCCTCCACGAAGGAGACGTAGCGCCCGTCCCCTACCACCACGTGGTCCAGGACCGGGATCCCCACGATCCGGCCGGCCTCCACGAGCTGTCGTGTGACCTCTCGGTCCTCCGCCGACGGGAGCGGGTCCCCCGAAGGGTGGTTGTGCACCAGGATCACCGCCGCGGCGCTCTCCACGATCGCCGCGCGGAACGCCTCCCGCGGGTGCACGATCGACGCGTCCAGGATCCCGCGCGTGATCACCACCTCCCGTACCACCGCATGCTGCGTGTTCAACAGCAGCACCCTGAACTCCTCCTGACGCAGGTCCCGCAGCGACGGCGCGCACCGTTCGTAGACGTCGCGCGGCCCCGTGATCCGCTCCCGCGACTCCGGCTCCTCTCGCGCCAGACGACGCCCCAGCTCGAGCGCCGCGGCCAACCGCGCCGCCACCGCGGGGCCGACCCCACGGACCTGCGCCAGCTCCTCCGGTCGCGCCCCCGCCAGCCTCCTGAGCGAGCCGTCGAACGCCTGGAGCAGCTCACCCGCCACCCCCACCGCCGACCGCCCCTCGGTCCCGCTCCCCACCAGTATCGCGAGCAGCTCCCGCAGCGAGAGCGCCCCCGCACCCACCTCCTGCAACCGCTCCCGCGGCCGCTCTAACGTCGGCCACTCCTTGATCCGATCGGTCATCGCCATAGCTCCTGGGGACAAGGGAAAAACGAAGCGCCGCCTCCTCGAAGAGGAGACGGCGCGTTGGAGAACAGGACGTGAAAGATAGGAAACAGCTACCCACCAGTACCTTCGGCCGCGCAACGCACTGCAACGCTAGTCATGCCAACGCTCCTAAGATCCCTATTTCCTATCTTCTCCCTTTCCTAGCCCGCAGCCCCACAACACTTCTTGTACTTCTTCCCGGAGCCGCACGGGCAGGGGTCGTTGCGCCCGACCGTCTTCTCGGCCGTGGCCGTGGCAGCCCGGGCGGTGGCGCCGTCGCGGTTGGTGCGGAGCTGCCGGACGTCGGTCTCCTCGACCGGGCGCATCCCCGCGAGGACACCACGCCCCATCGACCGGCCGCCAGCCGCCGGCCGCGCCGCTTGCTGCGGCCACTCCTCCGGGACGGGCGGCTGCACGGCGTCCGCCGGGCTGGTCGCCGGGGCATCGCCCGGCCCCTGCGGAACGAGCCGCCGCGGGACCGGCGGCGGGGCCGGGGGCTCGATCGCGAGCTGGGCACGGAAGACCAGCGACGAGACCGTCTTGCGGATATCCCGCATCAGGTCCACGAACATGTCGTAGGCTTCCTTCTTGTACTCGATCAACGGGTCCTTCTGGCCCCAACCGCGGAACCCGATCGACGCCTTCAGGTGATCGAGGTCGTAGAGGTGGTCCCGCCACTTCTCGTCGATCACGCCGAGCAGGATGTACGAGAGGACCTGCTCCTGCAGATCGCCGAAGCTCTTGAGCTTCTGGCGGAACGCCTCACGCGCGTGCTCCAGGATCAGCGACTCCACCGCTTCCGCGGTGTCGAAACCGTGCTCCTCGCCGGGCTTCGCCGGGAGCCGGTCGACGACCAGGAAGTAGTCGAGCACCAGCCGGTTGCGCAACCCCGCCAGGTCCCACTCCTCCGGATGCTGGTCGGGGTCGACGTACTCCGGGATCACCTCCCGGAGCCCCTTGTCCACCATGTCCCAGACCTCGGCGCGCAGATCCTCGCCCCCTTCGAGGGCGAAGAGACGGAGGTCGTAGATCACCTCGCGCTGCTGGTTCATGACGTCGTCGTAATCCAGCAGCCGCTTGCGCACCTCGAAGTTCTGCAACTCGACACGACGCTGCGCCCGCTCGATCGAGCGCGTCACCAGCGGGTGCGTGATCACCTCGCCTTCCTGCGCGCCCATCCGCTCCATGATCGAAGCGATGCGGTCCGACCCGAAGAGACGCATCAGGTCGTCTTCGAGCGAGAGGAAGAACTGCGACGCACCCGGATCGCCCTGACGACCCGCGCGGCCGCGGAGCTGCCGGTCGATGCGCCGCGACTCGTGACGCTCCGAACCGATGATGTGCAGCCCCCCGACCTCGACCACATAGTCGTCCGGCTTACCGGCCAGGTCGTCCGACAACGGACCGATCGCGACCGACTCCAGCTCGATCCCGTGCTCGCGCAGCCACCGCACCGTCCGCGGCTCGGTCACGCCGGGGCCGAGCTTGATGTCGGTACCACGACCCGCCATGTTCGTCGCGATCGTGACCGCGCCCGGCTGACCGGCGCTCGCCACGATCTCGGCTTCCTGCTTGTGGTACTTCGCGTTCAAGACGCTGTGCGGGATCCCGCGGCGCTTCAGCATCCGCGAGAGGGTCTCCGATACGTCGACCGAGACCGTACCGACCAGGACCGGGAGCTGCATCCGGTGCAGCCGCTCGATCTCGTCGAGGATCGCGTTGTACTTCTCGCGCTTCGTGCGGAAGACCAGGTCGTGACGGTCTTCGCGCTGGACCGGCCGGTTCGTCGGGATGACCGCGACGTCGAGCCCGTAGATCTGGTGGAACTCCCCCTCTTCCGTCTCCGCCGTACCGGTCATGCCGGCCAGCTTGTCGTACATCCGGAAGTAGTTCTGGATCGTGATCGTGGCGAGCGTCTGCGTCTCGCCCTGGACCCTGACCCCCTCCTTGGCCTCCACCGCCTGGTGCAGCCCATCCGACCACCGACGGCCGGGCATCTTGCGGCCCGTGAACTCGTCGACGATGACGACCTGCCCATCCTCGATGATGTACTGCTCGTCGCGGTTGAAGAGGGTGTACGCCTTCAGCAGCTGATGGATCGCGTGGATCTTCTGACTCTTCTCGGCATACTCGTGCTCGAGCGCACGGATCCGGGCACGCTTCTCATCGATCGAGAGGTCGGGGTCGCGCTCGATCGCCGCGACCGCCTCCGAGAGATCCGGGACGACGAAGGCGTCCGGATCACCCGGCGAGAGAGCGTCGAGACCCTGGTCCGAGAGGTGGACGTTGTGCCCCTTCTCGTCCATCGCGAAGAGGAGGAGCTCGTCCACTTCGTGCAGACGCTTGTCCCGCATGAAGAACGCCTCGGTCTGCGCCACCAGCTTCTGCAGCCCGGGATCCTCCGCGAAGAGCTTGAGGAGCCGCTTGTTCTTCGGCGCGCCGCGCTTCGCCGCGAGCAGCTTCTCGCCCGCCCCTTGTACGTTGCCCTCCGCCAGGTCACGCTCCGCCGAAGCGATCAGCTCGTTCACCAGCCGAGTCTGCTTGCGGTACAGCTCCGCGACCGCCGCGTTGTGCACGCGATAGACATCCGACTGCTCCTGCGCGACCGGACCGCTGATGATGAGCGGCGTACGCGCCTCGTCGATCAGGATCGAGTCGACCTCGTCGATGATCGCATACGCGTGACCACGCTGCACCCGCTGCTCCAGCGAGTGCACCATGTTGTCACGGAGATAGTCGAAGCCGAACTCGTTGTTCGTGCCGTAAGTGATGTCGGCGTGGTACGCCCGCCGCCGCTCCGGGCTCCCCGGCTCGTGCAGGTCGATGCAGTCGACCGTCATCCCGAGGAAGTTGTAGATGGCGCCCATCCACTCGCTGTCGCGCTGCGCCAGATACGAGTTGACCGTGACCAGATGGACGCCACGGCCGGCCAGCGCGTTCAGGTAGAGGGGCATCGTCGCCACGAGGGTCTTACCCTCACCCGTCGCCATCTCCGCGACCTTACCCCGGTGCAGATTGATCGCGCCGATCAGCTGCACATCGTAGGGGACCATGTCCCAGACCAGCTTCTGCCCGGTGACGACGACCTCCGTCCCCACCAGCCGGCGACAGACCTCCTTCACCGTCGCGTAGGCCTCCGGGAGGATCTCCTCGAGCACGTCCTCCAGCTCAGCCTTGAGCTCCTCCTCGACCTCGCGCATCTCGACGGCCAGAGACTCACGCTCCGACGAGTCCTCCGTCCGCTTCTTCTGCTCGCGCAGCTCCGCCAGACGGGCCTCCAACTCACCGGTCCGCTCCCGCACGATCCCGCGCAGCTTCTCGGTCTGCCCCCGCAGCTCCTCGTCCGAGAGCGACCGCAGACCTTCCGCTATCTCGTTGATCTCGGCCACCAACGGCAACAGCCGCTTAGCTTCGCGGTCGTGTCGGGTCCCGAATATGCCGGTAAAGAGTCTCTTGAGCATCGAATCGTCTGTCGCAAACGTGAATCTAATAGTGCTACAAGTACCCGGGTTCGGGGAGCGGGATCCGGATTCGGGATTCGGGGGTTGGGGTTTGGGGGTCCGGGGTCGGGGGTCAGGATCCAGGGGTCAGGGCACTACCGGGCGATCCCTAACGACGGGCACGCTCCCGCGCCCCGAATTCCCGAACCCCAATCCCCCAATACCGAATCCCTACATCCCCCCCGAATCCCGACCCCCAACCCCCGAATGCCTAGCCCCAGACCCCTGACCCCAAGCCCCCTACCCCCTATACAACTTTGCCCTACTTACTATTTCCGCCACCCCATCCGGCACCAAATACCTTATCGGCTCCCCTGCCGCCACCCGCGCCCGGATCTCGGTCGCGGAAAGATCGATCCGGGTGACCCGTAGGTGCAGGTGCGGGAACTCGGACGGGCCTTCACTCTCCGCACCACCCCGGGAGAGCACCACCAGGCGCGCGAGTCTCGCTATCTCGTCCGGCTCGCGCCAGCTGCGCAGCTCGCGGAACTGATCCGAGCCCAACAAAAAAAATAGCGACGCCGCGGGATACCGCGCCCGCAGCTCCCGCAACGTATCGACCGTGTACGACGGACCGGCGCGGCGCAGCTCCAGGTCATCCACCTCGAACCTGGGGTCGCCGGCCACGGCCGCCTTCAGCATCTCCAGCCGTAGCGCCGGCGGTGTGATCCCGCTCCTCACCTTGTGCGGAGGCGAGGCGGCTGGAACGAAGATGACTCGATCCAGCCCCAACGCCGCCCAGGCATCCTGCGCCACGATCAGGTGCCCGATATGCGGGGGGTCGAAGGTCCCCCCGAAGATACCGAGCTTGATCTCACCACCCGCGGACGTCGCGTCCCCGCCACCCTGTCTCGTCACCCCTCAACCACGCTCCGGGATCTTCAGCTCCCGCGCCTCCCGCGCCTGCGGCGAGTCGGGGAAGTTCGTCAGCAGGAGGTCCCGTGCCGCCGACATCTCCTCGGCGTAGCGCAGCCGCTGGTAGATCTGCACCAGCCGCAACAGCGCCTTCGGCGCGGCGGGGGAGTGCTCGTATTCGCGCAACAGCGCCTCGTAGTAGAGGATCGCCGAATCGTACGCCTTGCGCTTGTAATAGTACTCCCCGTTGAGGTAGGCCTTCTCCGCCAGCTTGTTGCGCAGCTCACGGATGATCTCCTCCGCCCGCGGAGTGTACTCGCTCCGCGGGAAACTCGTGATCAGCGCCTCGCAGTGCTGGATCGCGGCCTGCGTGTATTCCTGGTCGAGCTGCGGCTTCGGCGAGAGCCGATAGTACGACTCGCAGGTCTTCAGCCGCGCCTCGCCGGCGTACCGGCCGTTCGGATAGTCGGACGCCAGCCGCACCATCTCCGCGGCCGCGACGATGTACTCCTTCTTCTCGAAATACGCCAGCCCCAACCGGAAACGGGCCTCCTCGATGCGCGGGTCACCAGGGAAGCGGCCGGTGAAGTGTTCCAGTATCCGAATCGCGTCCGACCACTTCTGCGCCTCCAGCTTCTGCATCGCCATCTCGTAGAGCTGGTCCGACGGAAGCTGGTAGAGCTGCGGCTCCTTCGCCGCGCAGGCGCCGAAGATCAGCACCAGTACCGCGCCGGCCAGAAACTTCCCTCGTCGCATCATCGAATACATCCAGATCCACTCTTCACGGTTGACGGCCGACTCTCCTACCCTGCCACGCGGCACCTGGTTTCAAAGTTCGTGCGAGCCAACGCGCACATCCATGGCGGTACGGGCCAGCCCCGCCTACGTCAGGTCCCGAACCGGATCTGGTCGATCCTCTCCCGCGCCCGGTCCACCAGCGCCCCGCCCCGCGACCGGTTCAGCTCCAGCACCCGCCGGTACGACTCGAGCGCCTGCTCGAAACGGCCCAGCGCGAACAAGACCTCGCCTCGCTCGAACCACGCCTGGTCGAGCAAGTTCGCCGGGGTACCGAGCTCCAGCACGAGCTCCAGCTGCGCCAGCGCCTCCGTGATCTGGCCCTCCTGCCGCGCCCGGCGCGCCAGCTCGAAGGCGCACTCCCCCATCCGCCACTTCGCCTCGTCCGCCCGCGCCTTGTCCACCGCCCGGTCCCGCGCGGCCGCGAAGAACCCCAGCGCCTCGCGGCAGTTGCCCCGCCCGGCGTGCACCGAGCCCAGCTGGAAGAAGATCCCGGGGACCGCCTCCGGAGCGGCGGTGGTCAACGCGCGCTGATAGAAGAGCAACGCCCGCTCGGGATCGCCGACTTCGCTGTAATAACGCGCCAGCACGGGCGCGAACTCACCGAGCGGGAGCGCCGGCTGCAGCGCGAGCGCGGCCTCTACCCCCCGCGCAACCCCGTGCCGGTCGCCCCGCGCCAACGCCCGCCGCGCCAGCGCCAGGTAGTCGAAGACCGCTTGGTCGGCCAGCTCCGGCGAACGGTCCAATACCGTGCGGTACGACTCCACCGCCTCCTCGAGCTTCCCAAGCTGCGCGTACGCATGCGCCACCCGCAGGTACGCCGCATCGTCGCGCGACCCCTGCAGCAACGCCAACCGATACTCCGCCAGCGCGTTCTCGTAGCTCGAATCCGCCCAGAGCCGGTCCCCGCGCGCCACCGCCGGCTCCTGCTCGTCACACGCCAACAGCGCCGGCAGGACGACGACGCACGCCACCCGCCACGCCACCCGCAGCCACCCCGCGCGCCGGAGCGACCCTACCGGCGCAGCCATGGACGCCGCGACGGCTGCAGACGCCTGGCCGGCCGCAGACGACGTCGTCGCCTGCGCGACCCCGGCGCCCCACCGCCACGCTCTCGAGCGCCCCACCGCGCTGGTGCGTTCCCCGTGTTCAGCCATAACCCTTCAAGATAACGCCGGCCTCAACCACCCGCCACCGTGGCGCGGCCATAGCGGTCCTCGAGGCGGACCACATCCTCGATCTCCGGGGTCGAAACCTCCAGGAGCTCGCAGTCCGTGATCGCCTCCATCCGGTGGATCGTCCCGGGGGTGATGCGGTAGCTGGTTCCGGGGGGGAACGGTATCTCACGCAGCTCCGCGACGCTCGGGCCTGCCATGAACCGTATCTCGCCCCGCCGGAGGTGGATCGTCTCGTCCTTCCGCTCGTGGTACTGCAGGCTCAGTGCATGCCCCGCGCGTATGAACAGGATCTTCCCGACATAGCGGTCCGTCCTGGCCCAGATCAATTCGTAGCCCCAGGGCTTCTCAACGCGAGTGGTCTGCATCTACATCTCCGCGGTGGCTGGAAGCGGCCTCACCAACGTTAGACCCGATGCATCCGGGTCCGAGCAACGTCCACGGCCGCTCGGGCAGCCGCGAAATAGAGAGCGTTCGGGCGCCCGGCGCAAGTCTGGCACCCCAACCTCCAGTTCCCGCCGATCGTCCGGGCCCGTACCGGGCCAGTCTTTCGCGATTGGCGGCAAACTGCCAGATTCTACCGCACGAGGGTTCGGTTGGTTCGTTCTCCCGTTGCGGAACCAGGAACCATGACCATCGGATCAGTGTGAACGGAGGTCCGGCACGCGGCGCTGGAATGGCCGCCGGACCTCCTCCAGGGGAGCACCAGCATGGGTATTTTGGTCACCGGTGCCGCCGGCTTCATCGGTAGTCACCTCGTCGAACACCTCCTCGCCCGCGGCGAACGGGTCGTCGGACTCGACAACTTCGACCCGTTCTACTCGCCGGCGGAGAAGCGCCACAACCTGGAGCGCGCCCTCCGGGACCCGAACTTCACCCTGATCGAGGCCGACTGTGCCGACCTCGCCGCGGTCGAAGACGCGCTCGGCACCGAGGCCCTCGACGTCGTCATCCACCTCGCCGCCAAGGCAGGGGTGCGCCCCTCGATCGCCGACCCCCTCGGCTACGCCCGCGCTAACCTCACCGGGACCCAGTCGATCCTAGAGCTCGCCCGGCGCCGCGAGGTCCGGCGCTTCATCTTCGCCTCGTCCTCGTCCGTCTACGGGAACAACCCCAAGGTCCCCTTCGCCGAAGACGACCCGGTCGAGCACCCGATCTCCCCCTACGCCGCCACCAAGCGCGGGGGGGAGCTCCTCTGCCACACCTACCACCACCTCTTCGGGATGAGCGTCATAGCGCTGCGCTTCTTCACCGTCTACGGCCCGCGCCAGCGCCCCGACCTCGCCATCCGCAAGTTCGCCACCCTCATGCTCCGCGGCGAACCGATCCCCTTCTTCGGCGACGGCTCCACCGAACGGGACTACACCTGGATAGACGACATCATCCAGGGCGTCCTCGCCGCGGTCGACCGGACCGCCCGAGTCTCCCCCGAGTTCCACATCATCAACCTCGGCGAGAGCCGCACCACCTCGCTCAGCCGGCTCGTGACGCTGCTAGGCGAGGCGCTCGGGGTGGAGCCGGTCTTGCAGCGCCTCCCCCTCCAGCCGGGAGACGTGCAGCGCACCTTCGCCGACGTCACCCGCGCCCGGGAACTACTCGGTTATCGGCCGACTACCCCGGTCGAAGAAGGGATCCCCCGCTTCGTCGAATGGCTCGAGGCGGAGCTGAAGGCGGGTGCGGTCAGCGTCTGACGACGCGGTCCTCGATCTCTCCCTGACCCGGAGCGGAGGCGCACGGGTGGATCGCTGGAGCGAGCGAGAGATTGTCTGAGCCGGGGTGGGCCGAGGGTGGCGGATGAAGGGCCGGAGGCGGTAGGCGGCGGCGGGGGAGCGAGTTTCTCTCGCTCGCGGAAGCGATCCCCCCCGCCGCAGCGCTGCCAGCCTTATACCAAGTTCGGCTATTCAGACATCGTTCCAGCACAGCATCACCCTGAATCCCGAATGCCGAATCCCGAATCCCTCACCTACGCTCCAGGCACGAAACAACCGTATCTGGTATTAGTCCACGCCGGCTGTAGCTCACCGCACTCCCCTACCCCTACAACCTCCGCGCCCCCCGCAGCGCCCGCGCCCAGAACCCGGTCCCGTCGATCACGAAGTCGTTGCCGCTCGACCTCCCGAAGACCGGGCCATCCGCCGACGGCAGGCTCGAGATGAAGCGCATCCGCCCCGCCGTATCGCGACCGAGGTAGATCCCCACGTGGTTGATCCCGTTCGGCGTGTTGCGCGAGCTGGACGAGTCGAAGAACAACAGGTCCCCGGGCTGCAGCACCGATAGCTCATTGGCCGGGACCTGCGCCTCGCGGTTGCGGATCAGGATCACCCCGGTCCCGTAATCGTACTGGTTGTACGATGTGCGCGGGAGCGTCGTGTACTTCACCGTGAGCGAGAGCGGAACCTTGTGCGGCGTGCCCCGGTACCCGAAGACCATCCGCACGAACCCCGAGCAGTCCAGCTTGCGGAAGAACTTCGCGTCCGCCGAGCTCGTCGTTCCGCTCGGATACGTCCACTTGATCCCGAGGTAGTCGTTGAAATCCGCGCCGATCCCATCCCCGTATCCGGCATCACCCGCGATCTGGCGACCCGTCCCGTCGTAGATCGGCGGCGCGCCGGCTATGTACTGCATCGAGAGCGCGATGATGTCCGGCGTGGTGTCCTGCAGCATCGCCGCGAGCTCCAACGTGTCCACCGTCCCATAGAAGGTCGTCGGGAGGACGCGGACCCATTCATCGCTCACGAGCGTACGCCCACCCTCGACGTAGGTCCGCGACGGCCCGCGGAGCAGCACCGTGTAGCTCCCGCGGGTGTAGGTCGCCAGCCAGTTCCCCGCCCCGTCTTTGACTAACGTGCGGTCCGGGTCGTAATACCTCTCGAGGGTGTAGCTCCCGTACTGCTCCGCCACCCCGCCCGGCCCCGACGGCCGCTCGACCAGCTCCACGAAGGTCGGCTGATTCGCCCCCGTCGAGCCATCCCCGATCTGCCCCGAGGTACCCTGCCCCCAGCAGTAGACCTCGCCTTCGGCGGTGATCGCGCAGGCGTGGTTCAACCCGACCGCGAGCGCTGCGAAGGTACGCCCCCCCGCGACCGGCTTCGGCGTGAGCACGTTCCCCGTCGTGGCGCCGTTCCCCGCCTGGCCGTCGTTGTCACGCCCCCAGCAATAAACCTCGCCCGTCGTGGCCAGCGCGCAGGTATGGTACTCCCCCGCCCCGATCGCCACGAAGCTCTGCCCTCCCGCGACCGCCGTCGGCTGGCGGAGCGTGTCGTTGGTGGAGCCGTTCCCGATCCGGCCGTACGCCCCATTGATCCCCCAGCAGTACGCCGCGCCGGACGCGGTCAGGGCACAGCTGTGGTACTCGCCGCCCGCGACCGTGACGAACTCGAGCCCCCCGGCCACCGGGACCGGGGTCGCGATCTGGGCCCCGCCGACCGTCCCATCCCCGCGACGGGCGTAGGCGTTGTCACCCCAGCAGTACGCCTGCCCCGACGTCGTCACGCCGCAGGTATGGTAGTGCGCCGCGCTGATAGTCCGGAACTTGTGCCCACCCTGCACCTCGACCGGGGTCATCCGGTGCTGGAAGGTGCCATCGCCGTTGCGGCCGGTCAGACCGTACCCCCAGCAGTACCCGGTCCCATCGATCGCGACCGCGCAGGTGTTGCTGCTCGAGGCACTGATCGTGACGAAGCGGTGCCCCCCCAAGACCGGGACCGGGGTCGTCTGCCGGGAATCGGTCCCGTTCCCGAGCCGACCCTGTCCCCCGGCCCCCCAGCAGTACGCCGCCCCCTCGGCCGTCAACCCGCAGGTGTGCTGGAACCCCGCGGCCAGTGCCACGAAACGGAGCTCGGTGTTCACCCGGACCGGCCGCGAACGGTCGGTCGTCGTCCCATCACCGAGCTGGCCGTTCGCGTTCGAGCCCCAGCAGTACGCCTCCCCGGTCGGGGTGAGGGCGCAGCTGTGCGACTGCCCCGCGGCCACGCTCTGCGGCACCAGCGTCAACCCGGGGACGACGGCGTCCTCGTCGGCCACCCGCGCGCTCACCCCGACCAGGAAGGTGAACGCCTCCACCGTCTCGGGGACGTCCCACTCCCAGGTCCGCGGCGATGACGTCTCCCACGGCGCCAGCATCACGTCGTACTGGTAGTACGGCTGGCCGGCACCGGTGAACTCCCCCGTTCCGTCCGCGCTCCGCACCGCGACCGTCCCGCTCCCCGCCGTCACCAACGGCGGGTTCACGAAGAAGATCCGGATCCCGTCCGGGTCGGCGTTCACCCCGTCCGCCGTCCCGAGCGTCTGCGTGAGGAGGTTGCGGATCGCGACCTCCGCGCTGAAGACCTTCGTCTCTTCGTCGTAGGATACGTTCTCCGACTCGAGGATGACGTAGACCCCCTGCCCACCGATGAGCGCGCCCGAGCCCCCTCCCCCGGCGGCTGCCCCCGGCGCGACACAGTCGAGTCGGAGCTCGCCGAGGTCGGCGCGGCACGCCAGCGCCGGCACCCCAGACGACGTCGTCTCGTCACCCTTCTGTCCCAGTCCGACCGGCCCATCTTCCTGCATGCACCCGGCGACCGCCGCCAGAAGCAGTACGACCCAGTGTTTGCGCAGAGACATGGTTTCCCAACCCGCGTTGTCGGTGGAGAACGACCTGAGGACCGAGTCTATGTGCAACCGCGCCGCTACCGCACCCATCACTACCACCGATGAGATGGCAAGGAGAGCCGGCAGCCGCGGATCGGAACGAGATTCCACCCCGCCGGGTGTCAGAGCGAGCGGGCCATCGCCCCCTGCTCTTCGACGAGCCGGCGGAAATACGGGATCGTGCGCCGCAGCCCCTCATCCAGGTCGACCGTCGGTTCCCACCCCAACACCTCGCGCGCGATAGTGATGTCCGGGCGCCGGACCTTGGGGTCGTCGACGGGGAGAGGCCGGAACTCCAGCGGCGATCTACTGCCGGTCAACTCGAGCACCCGCTCGGCCAGCTCGCGGATCGTGAACTCGTTCGGATTCCCGATGTTCGTCGGCTCGGTACGATCGGAGAGGAAGAGCCGGTAGATCCCCTCCACCTCGTCGCTCACGTAGCAGAACGACCTCGTCTGCGAACCATCGCCGTAGAGGGTGATCGGGTCGCCCCGGAGCGCCTGCACGATGAAGTTGGAGACCACCCGCCCATCGTTGGGGCGCATCCGCGGGCCGTAGGTGTTGAAGATCCGGACGATGCGGGTGTCGACCCCGTGATAGCGGTGGTAAGCCATCGTCATCGCCTCGGCGAAGCGCTTCGCCTCGTCGTAGACCCCGCGCGGGCCGACCGGGTTGACGTGCCCCCAATAGCTCTCCGGCTGCGGGTGGACCTGCGGATCGCCGTAGACCTCCGAGGTCGACGCCAGGACGTAGCGCGCACCCTTCGCCTTAGCCAGCCCCAACGTCTTGTGCGTCCCCAGACTCCCTACCTTCAACGTCTGGATCGGCAGCTCCAGGTAATCCACCGGGCTGGCCGGGCTCGCGAAGTGCAACACCCCGTCGAGCGGGCCATCCACGTAGATGAAGTTCGTGACATCGTGCTCGATGAAGCGGAACCGGGGGTTGCCCAGGAGATGCGCGATGTTGTCCGGCGACCCTGTCAGGAAGTTGTCCATCCCGACCACCTCGTGGCCATCGGCGAGAAAACGATCGCAGAGATGGGAGCCGAGGAACCCCGCGGCCCCGGTGATGAGTACGCGCATCTTCGTCACATCTCCTGTGCTTGGACGTTGTGCTCCGCGCCCTCCCGGCCAACGAACTGTCTGGTTACCAGGAGAGGTAATACACGTTGTTCGACTCGACCTCGTCGGAACCGGTGGTCGGTCTTTCAACCCTTCCGCAGCGGGATGGGCGAAAATCTACCACATGGCTGGCAATCCGCGCAAAGTAACGGGTATCATAGAACTCCGCTACTTGACTATGCCGGTTCGCGCGCGCATACTACCCAATGGTTGAGGCATCTGCGCGCGCCCGAGTCCCCAGGGGCTGCGCCGTTTCCGTGTGCGACGCGGCACCGCCCGTCCACTCGCCGCCTCTTCGTTTTTCCGGTGTACACCTTCCGCAACGGATTACCAGATGACGCGGTCTTGTCTCTCCGCCGGCATGCGCTCGATGTTGGCGATCGTCCCGTGCGTCTTGCTGCTAGCATTCGCGACGCCCACACAGGCCCAGGTAGGGCTCGGCGGTGTGTCGCCGGAGTTGATACGCCAGCGAATCCAGGCTTCCGGTCTAACCCCGGACCAGATCAGGGCGCGGCTGCGTGAGGCGGGTTACCCCCCGAACCTGCTCGATGCTTACATGGGTAGTGGCCCAATCTCCGGGTCGCCTCCGCTCACACCCGACCTCACCGAGAGTCTAAGTGTCCTGAACGCGCCTGCCGTCGTGCCCGATGGCCTTGAGAAGTACGTACCTCCTCCCCCTCCAGAGCAACCAGACCCCGACGTTCTCTTCGGGCTCGACGTCTTCCATCGGCCGACTTCGCAGTTCCAGCCACTCCTTACGGGCCCCGTCCCCGGTAGCTACAAGCTCGGGCCGGGCGACGTCCTCGTCCTCGTCCTGACCGGCGATGTCGAGGCGGTCCACACCCTCGAGGTCACCCGCGAGGGGTTCGTTGTGATCCCGCAGGTCGGCCAGCTCTTCGTGAACACGCTCACCCTGGACCAGTTCCGGAGCGTCTTGCGTGATCGGCTCGGCCGGGTCTACTCCGGGATCAGGGGGGGCGCCGACGCTACGACCCGTTTCGACCTCTCGGTGGCCCGGGTCCGCACGAATCAAGTTTCGGTCATAGGTGAGGTCACGCGGCCGGGGGCGTATCAGCTCGCTTCGGTCGCGACGGTCCTCAACGCCCTCTACGCCGCAGGCGGCCCCACCGAACGCGGCAACTTCCGGCGTATCGAGGTCCGCCGGCAAGGCAAGATCCTTGCCACCTTCGACCTCTACGACTACCTCCTACGCGGCGACACCGGCAACGACATCATCCTCGAACAGGGTGATGTGGTCTTCGTTCCGGTGCACGGGACGCGCGCCAAGATCAAGGGTGAGGTCATCCGTCCGGGGGTTTACGAGCTCAAGCCCGGCGAGACCCTCTCGGACCTGATCGAGGCTGCCGGCGGCTTCAAGCCGACCGCCGCGCTCGACCGCGTCTCGATCTCGCGGATCGCGCCGCCTGACCAGCGCCGCCCCGACGCCCCGAGCCGTATCGTGGTCGACGTCCCCCTCGGTGGGAGCCAGAAGGCCGTCCCCTTCGCGATCGAACCGGGGGACGTGGTGACCGTCTTCGGTCTCCCCGGCGCCCGCCGCGCCGTCGTCGAGCTCAAGGGGAACGTATACTCCCCCGGCACCTACGGGTGGACCCCGGACCTCACGCTGAGCCAGCTGATCCGCCGGGCCGGCGGGTTCCGTCCCGCCACCTACTCCGGCCGCGCGCACATCGAGCGGCTCAACCCCGCGGACTCGACGCGGTACCTGGTCCACGTCGTCCAGCTCCCCGCCTCGGCCGAGGAGCCGTTCCCGAACGACGTCGCCCTCCAGGACTACGACATCGTGACGATCTACGGCCGCGAGGAGTTCCGGGCCGACCGCCACGTGACGATCGCCGGGATGGTCAACGAACCGGGGACGTACCCCTTCCGCGAAGGGATGACCCTGCGTGACCTCATCCTGATGGCGCGCGGGCTGAAGGACGGCGCCTTCCTCGATTCCGCCGAGGTGGCTCGCCTCCCCCACGACCGTACGGACGGCCGGCTCGCATCCCGGCTCCGCGTACCCCTCGACTCGAGCTACATCTTCGAGGGCGACTCGTCGACCTATCGACTCCTCCCGGGGCTGTCGATCCCGGCCAGGACCGCACCCGAGTTCGAGCTCGAGCCATTCGACCACATCACGATCCTGAAGCAGCCCGAGTTCGAGCTGCAGCGGATGGTCAAGATCACGGGCGAGGTCCGCTTCCCGGGGACGTACGCCTTGCTGACCAAGGATGAGCGGCTCAGCGAGCTCGTCGCGCGGGCGGGTGGGCTCCTACCGACCGGGTTCCCGGAGGGAGCCACCCTGCACCGCAAGCGCTACGATGCCGGCTCGATCGACATCGAGCTCGCCAAGGTCCTCAACAAGCCCGGCGGCCGGGGTGATCTCACCCTCATGCCGGGGGACTCGCTCCACATCCCCGAGTACAACCCGGTCGTCAGGGTCATCGGCGAGGTGAATAGCCCGGTGAGCGTGCAGTACAAGCCCGGCGCGGGGCTGGACTACTACATCGCTAACGCTGGCGGTTATACGCGTAATGCGGACAAGAGCCGGGTCAGCGTGCGCTATGCCAACGGCTCGGCGAAGGTCGTCTCTCGTACCATGGTCCTCTTCCGCTCTTCCCCCTCGCCGGAGCCGGGGAGCACCGTGATCGTGCCGGCAATAAATCCGGAAGACCGCACCGACTGGAGTTCGATCTTCACCAGTATCGCGCAGATCACGGGGACGCTGGGGACGCTCGCGGCGATCATACTGACCCGTTGAGTCATGGGCGACGACGTCGTCCTCACCTTTTCCGGGCACCCGAAGATGCACGCGGGGCACGGCCGGCCTCCGGCCGTCTCTCCGCTCCGAACGATCAAGAACGGCTGGCTGAACGTATCATGCACCCCACTGTAGAAACTCCGCCGGCACCACCGGCATCGGCCACCACCGGTGTGCTGCACTTCTCCGATATCCTCGCCTTCGTGCTGAGGCATATCAGGCTGATCGTCTTCCTCCCCATGGGGACGGCGATCGTCTTCGCTGCACTTTTCCTATTGGGTGGTCGGCCCTACGCCGCAGAGTCTACTTTCGCGATTGCAACCAGCGGAACGAGTATGTCCCGGCTCGCAGGACTCGCCGCGCAATTTGGGATGTCGTTCGGAAACAGGCCGGTAGAATCCGTCGACTTCTACGGTGCCTTGCTCAAGTCCGGCGATGTGCTGCGTGAGGTGGTACTCTCCGAATACACCATTGTCGAAGGGCCGCCCGAAGCGCCGGACACGATAACGGGAACGCTTCTCGACCTTCTCCCCGCCAAGGGGAAGACCAAGGAACGCCGTATTGCCCAGGCCGTTCGAAAGCTTCGTAAGAATGTTGGTGTGACGACAGACATGTTCGCGGGTACGGTTTCGCTCAAGGTCACCAACCGCAACCCGGTACTCGCAGAACAGATCAACCGCCGCCTCCTGGATATCGCTAACGCCTACAACGTCGAGCGGCGTAAGAAGATGGCCGCGGACGAGCGGGAATTCTTCGAGGCCCGAGTACGAGATGCGCTACAGGAGCTCTACGAGGCGGAAGAAACACTGAAGGCGTTCTTGGCCGAGAACCGGGCCTACAGCAGCTCTCCCGCCCTGATGGCCGAGGCTGCCCGGTTGCAGCGCAACGTCGATCTCCGGCAGCAGGTTTATACCAGCCTCGTCCAGGCGTACGATCAAGCACGCGTAGACGAGGTACGCAACACCGCTTCGATCTCTATCATAGAGACGCCGGAAGGTTCGGCGCATCCTGCGACTCGTTTGCTATTCGTTCTATTTGCTGGCGGATTTTTCGGTATTGCCGTCGCCCTCGTGATTGCATCCCTAACGGAGTTCATGAACCGTCAACGCGCCACTGATCCTGAGCGATACCGGGAGCTACGAGCGCTCTGGCGGACTGCAATTCGTAAGCTTGTTTTCCCCATTAGGAATTAGCCGGTCGCGGCGCAAATATCTGACCAGCTACGATGTTCACCGCTCTACTGATAATCAACCTCACCGCTCTCGCCGGCTTGACCGTCATGACATGGTCGCCCAAGTACGGCGTAATGCGGGGTTCTGCGGTGAATCCACTCATTATATTCGTCGTCATATCCCTCTTCTTCAACATCGACTTCGTTCTGCTACACGGGCGAGAGGAAATCGACATATTCGAGCGAGGATTCCCCGTGACAACGGTCGATACGCTGTTGGGATATGTCCATTACACAGTGCTATTCCTAGCAGCGGCGGTAGGCCTTATAGTGGCCCAGCTCACTGCGCCATTCGAGCCGGCTCGTGTTCGATCGGATGAACCGACGGCGCGCGATCGCTTGATCTCCGCTACGTTGTTTGCAGCGATCATCGCCATCGGCCTGGTAGGGGCGGTTCAGATTCTCCAGAGTTTGAGTGCCATCCTCGCCGGCAAATTGACTCGTCAGGTATTCTTCCAATCAAACAGATTGGCCCTGGTTGCATATAGCATAATTTGCCCTGGGCTCGCCATATTCCTCTCTGCTCGCAACCCCACCAAGCCGACATCCATCATGGCCATGGTGGGCGCGGTGCTCATCCTGGCTATTACCGGCTCACGCGGAATCGTTATTCTCGTCGGCCTCATCTACACGATCGGATTGGCCGTGCGTGGACGTAGAATCCCGGCGTACATATATGTCTTCGCAATTCCCGTACTGATCTACCTCTTGGCTTTCTCGCGCTTCATCTTGAGAGAGAGTTGGAAGTTCCGTACCTTTGCGGAGTTCGTGGAATTCCGTGGCGGGTTCGGTGAACTCTTTTTCAATTCGGTCGAAGTCGCGATGGCTGAAGCCATCACGGTTATCGCCAACAATCTAGAAATCGTGAGCCGACCTCCCTTCGAGAGTTTCCTCGGCGTCGTCATGTACCCGCTGCCTCGGTCCATCTTCACCTTCAAACCACTGGGAGCATCTTCGTTCATTACGGCTACTCTATCGCCCAACAAGTGGTACATGACCAAAGCTGAGGTACTCACTACGGGTTACGGCGACTTCATCATGCAGTTTGGTCTCTGGGGAGCCGTGCCCATGATCGGCCTCCTAACATTCGTCTGGTTACGCGCATGCCTGCGTGCCATTCACGGCTCCCGTGAACAAACGGCTATATGGCTCCCGTTTCTGATATGGTGGCTCACTATCTTCATGCGGGGCTCTCTGTTCAACGTTGGTTCGTCACTCTGGCCGTTCCTGGTGGTATTGGGAACATACACGGTCATGCGATGCATCAACTTCGATACAGCCGACATCACCGCGGCAGGTATTGCCGGATCGGTATCCCAGTCTAGCATAACGAATAGCCAGTAGTAGCCCGAATTCTCTATAATGACCCGTAGCATTTCGTCGGTGGTCGTTCCGGTATTGAACGGCGGAGCGGTTTGGCGACGCTGCGCCGAAGCGCTCAGCCGGCAAACGGGGTGCGAGTTCAGGACCCTCGTAGTCGACTCAGGCTCGGTCGATGGCAGTACGGAGGTCGCCGTTGAATATGGTTTCCAGCTCCTCGAGATTTCCAAGGAAGAGTTCGACCACGGCGGCACGCGTCAGCGCGCGGCCCGGATCCTAGAGGATTCGGAAATCATCGTCTATCTCACGCAGGATGCCGTGCTGGAGGGGACGACGTCGCTGGCGCGCATCGTATCCGCCTTCGACGATCCCCGCGTCGGCACGGCCTACGGCCGCCAACTCCCGCGCGAGGGGGCCGGTCCGATCGAGGCCCATGCCCGGCTCTTCAACTACCCTGCGGAGTCCGCGCTGAAGACCCTGGACGACGCGCGCCGGCTCGGGATCAAGGCCGCGTTCACCTCCAACTCCTTCGCCGCCTACCGCACCACCGCGCTCTTCGGTGTCGGAGGTTTCCCCGAGCAGTTGATCCTCGCGGAGGACCAGGTCGTCGCGGCGCGGATGCTGAAAGCCGGTTGGGCCATCGCGTACGTTGCCGATGCCTGCGTGCGTCATTCGCACGACTACTCCCCGGTCGAGGAGTTCAAGCGTTACTTCGACCTTGGGGTCTTCCATCGTGACCATCGCTGGATCCTCGACGAGTTCGGCCAGCCCGAAGGCGAGGGGGTGCGATACGTGATGTCTGAGCTGAGGTACCTCGCGAAGCGGGCGCCGTGGGCCATTCCGTCGGCCATTGCGCGAACGGCTGGGAAGTATGCAGGTTACAAGCTTGGCCAGCGGTACGACCGGCTTCCCCGGTCGCTCTGGCGCAAGTTGAGCATGCACCGGCGCTATTGGGATCGTATGGAACGCCATTCTGGATTGGAGTCGATATGACTGTATTCGTGACGGGCGGCGCGGGGTTCATCGGCTCCGCCGTCGTACGCATGCTGGTTGGTCGGGGCGCCGACGTCGTCAACGTCGACAAGCTGACCTACGCCGGGAATCTGGACTCGGTTGCAGAAGTTGCAACCGCCAAGAACTACCGCTTCGAGCAGGTCGATATCTGCGACGCGGCCGAGGTGCGCCGGCTCTTCGACACTTACAGCCCCGGCGCGGTCATGCACCTCGCCGCGGAGAGCCACGTCGACCGTTCGATCGACGGGCCGGGTGAGTTCATCCGGACCAACGTCGTGGGAACTTACACCCTCCTCGAGGAGGCACGCCGTTATTGGAGCGGTCTTGGCGCCGGCGATAAGGAGCGGTTCCGCTTCCTTCATGTCTCGACCGACGAGGTCTTCGGCTCGCTCGGCGCGGCGGGGCGCTTCAACGAGCAGACCCCGTACGCCCCCAACTCCCCCTACTCGGCGAGCAAGGCGAGCAGTGATCACCTCGTGCGGGCCTGGCACCATACCTACGGGCTGCCAGTCCTCACGACCAACTGCTCCAACAACTATGGGCCATACCAGTTCCCCGAGAAGCTCATCCCCCTCATGATCCTGAACGCGCTCGAGGGGAAGCCGTTACCGGTCTACGGAAAGGGAGAGAACGTACGGGATTGGCTCTTCGTCGAAGACCACGCCGAAGCGATCCTCACCGTGCTCGAGAAGGGACGGGTCGGCGAGACGTACTGCATCGGCGGGAACAGCGAGCGCCGTAACATCGACGTCGTGCGGCTGATCTGCTCGATCATGGACGAGCTGGTCCCCGATCCTACCATCGGGCCACGGGAGTCGCTCATACGGTTCGTCGAGGATCGCCCCGGCCACGATCTGCGCTACGCGATCGACGCCAGCAAGATAAAGCGCGAACTCGGTTGGCAGCCGCGTGAGACCTTCGAGACCGGACTCCGCAAGACCGTGGCCTGGTACCTCGAGAACCGCACCTGGTGGGAGCGGGTTCGCTCCGGCGCCTACCGTGGCGAACGGCTGGGTCTCGGACGGCAAGCCGGTGTCCCGGCGGGAGGAATGGCATGAAAGGGATTATCCTGGCCGGCGGCAGCGGGACACGCCTCTACCCGCTCACACGCGTGGTGAGCAAGCAGCTCCTCCCGGTCTACGACAAGCCGATGATCTACTACCCGCTCAGCACCCTGATGCTGGCCGGGATCCGTGAGATCCTCGTTATTTCTACGCCAGAAGACCTACCGCGCTTCCGGCAGCTCCTCGGGAGCGGCGAGCGCTGGGGGCTCGCCCTCCATTACGCGGAACAACCAAGGCCGGAAGGGCTCGCCCAGGCGTTCACGATCGGACGCGATTTCGTCGGCCAAGATCACGTCGCCCTCATCCTCGGCGACAACATCTTCTTCGGGCACGGGCTCACCGAACTCCTGCAGCGCGCCGCGGCACAGGAATCGGGGGCTACGGTCTTCGGATACCACGTCGTCGACCCGGAGCGCTACGGTGTGGCCGAGGTCGATCAGGACGGGAGAGTGCTCAGTCTGGAAGAGAAGCCGGCCCGGCCCAAGTCCAACTGGGCGGTGACGGGGCTCTACTTCTACGACAATCAGGTGGTCGACATCGCGGCCTCCCTCCGCCCCTCCGCGCGCGGCGAATACGAGATCACCGACGTCAACCTCGAGTACCTGCGGCGCGGCCAGCTGCGCATGGAGCTCCTCGGCCGCGGCTTCGCTTGGCTCGACACCGGGACGCACGATTCCCTGCACGAGGCATCGAGCTTCGTCGAGACGATCGAGAAACGGCAGGGGCTCAAGATCGCGTGCCCGGAGGAGATCGCGTTCCGGATGGGCTTCATCGACGCCGCACGACTCCTCGAGCTGGGCGAAGAGATGCGCAACAACCAGTACGGTAAGTACCTGATCGGCCTCGCCCAGGGGAGGAGGACGCCATGAAGGTGACCGAGACCGAGCTCCCCGGCGTGCTCCTGGTCGAGCCGCGTATCTTCCGCGACCACCGCGGCTTCTTCTTCGAGAGCTGGAGCGCGGAGCGTTACCGCCAGGCCGGGATTCCGGGGCCTTTCGTACAAGACAACGTCTCCCGCTCCTCTCGCGGTGTGCTCCGCGGGCTGCATTTCCAGAACCCGCACCCCCAGGGGAAGCTGGTGACGGTGCTCGAAGGGGAAGTCTTCGACGTGGCCGTGGACCTGAGGGTGGGCTCGCCGACCTTCGGCAAGTGGGCCGGCTACTATCTCTCCGCCGAGAACGGCCGACAGCTATACATCCCGGAGGGGTTCGCGCACGGCTTCGTCGTCACCTCCGAGTTCGCAATCTTCTCTTACAAGTGTACCGAATACTATCGGCCCGAGGCGGATCGCTCGCTCCGCTGGAACGATCCCGAGATAGGAATCGAGTGGCCGGTAAAGGAGCCGGTCCTCTCACCGAAAGATGCCACGGCGCCGCTGCTTAATGAACTCGATACCGCTCTGCCCTACGTGTTCTGAACCTCCGATTCATGCGTCCATTGTCGCTTGTCTATCCGTTTCTAGCTGCGTAGATGATTCATCATGGACAATGTCCAATATCTGGATATATTGACAGATCCGATCGTGGCAGGCCCCCACCGCCGGGTGCAGAATTTAGCAGCGATCATGCGGGACGCCGGGCATCGACCATTACTCCTCCTCCCACGAGGGATGACGGAAGACACCCCATTCTGTCGGGAGCTGCGTAGCGCGGGCATCTCGTATGTGATCAACCCCAAGCTCATGCAGGTTCGCGCGCCACGCTTCGATGCGATCTCGCACAATCTGCGTTGGGCGGTACATACTGCGCGTCTATACATCAGCGCCCTGGTCGACCATGATCTACTCTTCGATACTCGTGCTTACGTAGTGAATGGGATATTGAACACCTTTCTCTGCGCGCATCCGCAGTTGCGGAAGTTGCCGGGGATAGTCATCGTGAATGATACGATCGTGCCACGTAAGTTGTTTGCAGCACTTTACCGCCTCTGGCACGCACGGATAACTGTGGTGTTTCAGACGCCGAGCGTAAAGAGATTTTATCTAGGTGGCAGCGGATACTCTTTTTCCGATGCTGATATCATGGCGCCTGGTGTGAAGTTAGAGCTCTACATGCGCGAACGCCGACGCAACCCCTTTCGCGAAGGTGACGACAGGATAATTCTGGGGTCGCTTTCCAATATATCGCCGCGAAAAGGGATTGAGGATGGCATTCGCATCGCCGCCGCAGTCGCTCAGGCAATCCCGGATACCAAGGTCACATACAAGATAGCTGGCGATCTATTGAAGACGCAGGAACACTACCTGCAGCTGCTCCACCGTATGGCCAGCAAACTCCCGGAGAACTGCAACGTTGAGTTCCTGGGCTTCCTCAATCCCACGGAATCTGTACGGTTCCTGAAGGCTATTGACGCGTTACTGCTGCCATCCCGGTCTGAGTCATTCCCTCAGGTCGTGGTTCAAGCGCAAGCCGCCGGAACCCCGGTTTTTGCATATCGCATTCCCGGCGTGGTCGATCAGATAGATGATGGGAAGACAGGCTACCTAGCGGACTTGTACGATACGGATAATCTTACACGACGAGTTCTAGCCGCAATCGCCAACCCTGATCATGTCGCCGAGATCTGTGATCGGGCACTCCTCACGGTTCGCACGAATTGGTCCCTGGATCAGAATAGAGAGAAATTCATCCGCATCGTTGAACGCGCCGTGCACTCATCCGGTCGTTTGTAACGGATTGTTACCCGCGCAGGATCAGGTGTCCAGGCCGAAGGCCGCGAGATACTGCTGCACTGCCCTATCAACCACGAAATCCCCGGCGCGCTCGCTGCCGCGAGCAACATCGGGATCATCCAGTGCTTCGCCGATCGCGGCAGCCAACGCGGCGGGATCGTTCACGGGGACGAGCCTCCCCCAGCGACCATGTTCTAGGATCTCCGCAGGCCCATATGGACAGTCGGTACTCACTACCGGCGTCCCGCAAGCCATGGCCTCTATCAGTACGGTCGGAAGCCCTTCCCACCGCGATGACAATGCGAATACGGCCGCATTGCGCATATACGCGAACGGATTGTCTACGAACCCTGGCAGCGAAACATCATCATTGAGCGCCAGCGACTCAACCATTGCTTCCAATTCTCCCCGCAGCTCACCCTCACCGAGTATCATCAAACGTACTTTACGCTGTGCACGGAGGAGTGAAAAGGCGCGTATCAGATTGGGGAAATCTTTCTGTTTTGTTAGCCGACCAACTCCAATGATGACGGGCGGCTCCCCCGGCCGAAACCAGGGATGCGCAACCGTCTCACTTGCCCGGGCGAGTAGCGTAGGCGTAACAACTGGATTGTAAATCACTCTGATCTGCTCACGTGGATAACCCAACACCTGAGACAGATCCTCTGCTACCCCATGGCTCACCGCTATCACACCATCGAGACGTGGATAACTCCACCGCAGGAAAAATGGCTTCCACCTCTCACTTCGGCGGCTGGAATGACGCGCCGTCATAGATAGCGCATTGTGCTCCCCTACGAAGAGCCGCGTATTGACACCCGCCAGCTTGCGCGCCAGCACCGCTACAACACTAGTATACGTCATCGCCGAAAGCATTACCCGCGGCCTCTCTCTCGCAAGATAGCGCGTCAATGCTGGCAAACTGCGCGGAACGATAGGAGACTGTCGCGATCCGAGATCGATTAGCCTTACCGCACCGGAAACATCCTTCAGATAAGGCCCTTCAGCCTTCGCCAATACCAGATCGATCTGCACCCCCCGCTTTGCGAATCCATTCGCTAGCTCCACCATTACCCGTTCGGCTCCACCGCCACTCAATAACGGGAGGTAAAAGGCCACTCGATCGGCCAACAATGATCGCACCATCTGCGCCTACTCTAACGGTGTGCCAGCCATTCAGGCCACCTTAGGTCCAATCTCGCGGGCAGGAAGCATTTTGCGGTAGCACCAATAGTACATACCTGCCTGACACATATAAGTCACGAGCTCGCCCGCCATCAACGCATATACACCAACGACACCTATCGTTCCCAATATAACACTCGTCGCTATAACCAATCCGATATTACCCACCAAGGCATATATCCTAGTATCCCCAACTGCGAGAAATGCTTGCTGAAACGATGAACTCAAAGCCCAGATAGGAATCGGGAGACTGAGGCACAATAGAGCCACGGGGATGGCGTCAGCGCTGCTGTCACTGACGAAAGTAGGTATGAAAGGGAGTGCCAGCAACACGAATGCAAGATAGACTACCGAGCCACAAATGCTCCACCACTGTAATCGTAACATGCTCCGCACATCGAGCGTATCGCAAGAGAGCCGCCGAGCCAGCGCGGGGAACTCGACACGGCGAATGAAGGTGATTCCTTGCGTCGCTACCATCACCAAGTTCCGCGCGTACACTACCGCGCCTGTGATGTCGGCACCAAGAAATATCGTCGAGATCAGGATCAATCCCCGACCATAGAACTGACCAGGAGCATTCGCCAGCGAATAGTATCCCCCCTCCCTCGCGAACTCACGCATCTCCGCCAGATTCGGCCTGGCAGAGATCACCCTCCGACCAGATCGATAGGCGATGATGTACTGCCAACAAACAGTGAATGCAGCACCGACCGAAAACAGAGCACCGATGAGTACCCCGCTTTCCACTGGCCGAGATTCGTCGTGGAGAAATAGCCCGATCGAGGCGAAGAGCCAGGAGAGTCCACTGATAGGACCAGAGATCGAAGAGCGCCCCAGCCCATCGAGCATGCCGACGAGATTCACGGACCAAAAGCAGATGGCAGCCGTACCACCGACGATGACTGCCTTCTCTATTGGTCCCCCTGCATAGAGCGCGACTGCAAGCAGAATCCCCGCAGCTAGCAGGCCTACGATGACTCGGACGATATTGGCACTGGCGAAATATCCATCGCCGCGTCCGCGGGCGGCTTGACGAGATAGGATGAAAGTACCACCGAAATCAGCAACTAACTGTGCGAGAGATAGGCCCGCTAACCCCAGGCCAACCTGTCCGATAAAGGCTAGCTCACCCTGGATTACGAGCCAGCTCTGCGCCAGAAACATTGTCCCCTGGCCAGCACCGAAACCGAGCACCAACCCGGCGATGCCCTGAAGCCGACGCATGCCTTCCCGAGTGATCTTCACCAAGAGTTCTTAGCCCGAAAACGGCCAGATTGGCGACATCTCGACACCTGCGCTCAATACGCCCCCCGCTGTGAAACCACGGCGGGGATCGTGCGCAGCAGGATCTTTAGATCCAGCAGCAGGGACCAGCGCTTGATATAGTGGAGGTCCATCTCGGCGCGTTCAGGATACGCCACGCTACTCCGGCCGTTGACCTGCCAGTACCCCGTCATTCCCGGCCGTGCTGCAAGTAGTATTGAGCTCGCCGTGCCATAGTTCTCGAGCTCAGGCCCGACCACCGGCCGCGGGCCAACGAGGGACATATCGCCAATCAGCACGTTGATGAGTTGAGGCAACTCGTCGAGGCTCGTGCCCCGCAAGATACCCCCCACCGGGAAAATGCGTGGATCCTCGTTCGGAGGGAGCTTGCAGTCGTTTTCCAGGAATTTCTTGTAGAGCACCGGATCCGACTTGAGGACCTCCTCGGCGTCGGTCCGCATTGTACGAAACTTGAACATGCGGAATTGACGCCCTCCCAGCCCGGGGCGCCACTGACGGAAGAAGACTGGCCCCGGCGAGCTGAGCTTGATCGCCACTGCAATCACCAAGAATAACGGCGAGAGCAAGATGAGACCGACCAATGCCCCAACGACGTCGATAGCCCTCTTGCAGGCAAGCTGAAACAGGTACCCGCGCGGGAGCTCAATCCTGAGCGCCGGCCACCCCGCTATGTCACGTTCCGTGACCTGGCCCGGGACGTCGATGTCTACCGGCGGGATCACACTCACCGATGTCCCGTGCAGGAACGCCTCACGGATCAATCCACTCAACTGTTCGGCGGGGAGTCTCGCTGAGATGATGACACTGCGCACATCGTACTTCTCGATCACCTCTCCCAGCAGCTCGAACCCGCCAAGCGCCCGCGGATCCTGCGCCGCATCCGGGACGAGGTGGCCGACTACTTCGAGCTCGCCGCGCCTTGATCCGTGGATCCGATCGAGCAGTTCCCACGCATGCTCGCGCTCACCAAGCAAGAGGGTGCGCCGACGGAAGAGCGATGCCGGGAGCACCCGTCTCGCCACCTGGCTGCCGACAAACCGACCAACCCAGATCAACGACGTCGTGCTCAGGAAGAAGACGGTGAGCCACCATAGGGAAACGGCGTCCGACCTGTCGAGCAGGCCGAGCAGGTAGGTGGCCACCGCCACCACCCCCACCGCCAGCGCCACCCGCTCGTTGCGCCGGCCGATGCGGCCTCCCGTGTAGGTCTGGAAAGCAGCCAAGGCGAGGAGTAGCCGTACGCCTACCACCGCCGAGAGGTGGAGCCACCGCGCGGTACCCGCACCGGGTGTGAGCGCGAGCGCCAGCCAAACGCCGATCGCCCCGGCCGCGATGTCCACGGCCATCACCCCCAGGACCCGGACCACCCGGCCCACCCACTCCCGCGTGATCCTGCGGCCAAGCAGGTCGCGGCGCGTACGGAGCTCTAGCTCCGAGAGACTGACTCCGACCGACGCCCCCCCGAGCGGAGCCGGCGTCGGCGGGAGCACTGTCGTCAAACGTTCTTGCGTGGCGTGCATCAGGCGGTCTGCTCCCTGGCACGCACTACGTCTATCGATTCCAGCGGCGGCTCCGCCGGTCCTGTACCGCTACCTCCGGCGATGCCCGCATTGATTAGCATCATATTTTCCGATTCCGAGATAGCCAACCCGATCCCAACCCGGTAAAATCAGTCACGGCTGCACGAACCCTGGCGACCATACGTCCGTGACCGAACGCACTGAACCTGGGACTACAGGGTGCGTTCTTACGCTTGTAAGATAAATGGTTACCGCGGTGTTGGGCTCGCGGAATGGTGAGCGCGCGATTCAGGAAGGGAGAGGGCGCGCCTGCGCCTCCGCTGCCATTGTCAATTGGATTGCGGCCCGCGCGTTTAACGCGGGCTGCGGTGAGAATGTATCTCCGCCCCAGCGGTGGCGCAAGGGAACCTGCGCAACTTTTTCCCATCCACCGCCGCCTCCCCGTCATCCCTATACGCCATAACGACGACGCGGCGCGCACCGTTCCCGCTCCGGTGCGCACCGCGCGACATTTCCCCACGCCTCGGCGAGGCGCTCACCCCGCCCCCTGACTACGACCGGGCCGCCTGCTCGCCGTAATAATGATACGCGTAGTAGTACTCCCCGTACTTCCGGATCACCGAATCCGGATCATTGAGCACGGCGCCGAGCATCCGCGCTCCGACCATATTGAGGTGATACAGCGCCTGCTGCGCCGCGGAACGTTCGGTCGATCCGGCCCGAACCACCATCAGCGTACCATCCGCGTGCTTGGCGAGGATCGCGGCATCGGCGGCGGCCAGCACCGGGGGCGTGTCGAAGAGGATCAGCTCGAATTCGGCCTTGAGCGCCTCTACCAGGGAGCGCATCTGCTTGCTGCCGAGGAGTTCGGCGGGGTTCGGCGCCGTCGCGCCGGCGGGGAGGATATATAGCCCCTCCACCTGCGTCGGCCTGATCGCGTCCGTTACACTCAGCATCCCGGCCAGCACCTGCGATAGCCCCGGCTCCCGCGGGACGCCGAAGAGACTGTGTACGGAGGCGCGTCGCAGGTCGCACCCGATCAGGAGGACTCGCATCCCCTGCTGCGCGAAAGCGACCGCCAGATTGGCGGAGGTCGTCGACTTCCCCTCGTTCGGGATCGCACTCGTCACCACCAGCGTGTGCAGCCGCTCGCCGGCCCGTGAGAAGAGCAGGTTGGTCCGCAGCATCCGGTACGCTTCGGAGCCGCCGTAATTCCCATCACCGACGGTTACCAGCCCTACCCCGGTGCCGCCCCGCGGCAGCCCATCCTGCCGCTTACCGATCAGCCTGCGGAGCCGGGGCAGCGCCGTTTTCGACGCGATAGCCGCCGCGGGCGACAGTTCTAGGTGCGGGACGACCGCAAGCGCCGGGAGACCGAGATGCGACTCGACATCTTCCTTGTTGCGGAGCGCGGTGTTCATCTGTTCGAGGATGAAAGCGAGCCCGGCACCGAGCATGAACCCGACGAGCAACCCGAGCCCGAGCTTCATCCCCTTGCGGTTGCTGATCTCGTACCCAGGCGACATCGCCTTGTCCACGATCACGACCTGGCCCGCCTCGACTGCTTCCGCGATCCGCGCGCGCTGGTACTCCTCGCGCAGCTGGTCCGCCATCTTGTTGATCGTCACGACCTGCTGCCGGAGCCGCGCCTCCTCCGCGCCCGTCTCGGGGAGCGACTTGAGCGCCAGCGCATTACGTTCCCGTAGCAGGTCGAGCGCCGCGAGCCGCGCCTCGAGCGCCTCGACATGGCTGGAGACAGCATCGATCAACCGGGCGCGCGTCTCCTCGATCAACTTGCCGAGCCGCTGGACATCCGGGTGCGCTCCGGAGAGGCCCCAGATCCCCGTCGTCAACGAGGAGCGTTCGGTCTCGTACCCTATCAGTTGCGAGTAGAGCTGGCTGACCAGCGGATTGCCGGCGACGCTCGGCGTGGAGATCAGCGTGTTCAGCTCACCGTTGTTCGCGGTGGAGTCGCTCAGCCGCGCCAGGAGCGAACGGAGCATGTGCAGATCGGCGGCCAGCTCTTCGCGGCGGATGTCCAGCGAGAACTGCCCCGACTGTTGCGCCAGGAACTTCTGTTCCAGACTGAAGACCTCTTCGCGGCTCTGGAAGGCGGTCAGCGCCGCCAGCGCCTCGGCCAGCATCGAATCGGTCTGCGCGAGCTGCGCCTCCACGAAGGCGCGGCGACGTGCGGCCTGCTGTTGCGCTTCCCGCGCGCTCGTGGCCTGGAACTCCTCCACGAGCGCGTTGACCACCCGCTGCGCCAGCACGGGATCGGTCGCGGTGAACTCCACATCGACCACGTTCGTCCGCTCCCGGGGTATGGTGCCCAGGCTGCCGATCACGAGGTCGATCACCGCGCTACGCGGCCTCACCACGTATCTCGCCTCGGCCACCGGCGGCCGGCTCGCCACCGTGAGCGAGATGCCGCCGATCTGGACGTCGACGCCGTAGGGCGCCTCTACGGAGACGCCATTGTTGTTCGAGCGAACGTGATACTCCGTGTCGTGGAACTCGAAGGTGATCGTGTCGACCGGCGTGTTTTCAGGGACGACTACATTGCGCAGCTCGACGCCCCGCGTTCCCCCGTTCACCGGCCGCAGCCGGAGACCGAGTTGGTCGACCACCTTCGCGGCCACGGTCCGGCTCTTCAGGACCTGAAGATGGGACTGGATCGGGTCCGCGGACCGGCCCAGCGCCTGGTCGATCGCCGCGCCCCCAATCCCGCCGGCCACCGCCTGGCGCTCATCATGTATCCTGATCACCGCCGTGGCGCGGTAGACCGGTGGCTGGCGGAGCACGAAAAAGGCAGTCCCGGCCAACGCGACTACCGTCACGGCGAGAACCAACCAGATCCGGCGCCGCAAGATACTGAGGAGCTGGCGCAGGTCTATATTATCATCATCCATCTGCGCTCCGCCCCCCACTCCGGCAATACCCTGCCAGCTCCCTGCAGGCGCAGCGGTGACAGCCTGGGGTGCGGAATGCACAACAAGATCCGACTTCACGTCGTTGTCGCCCAATTTCTTGTTCTTCTTATCTGATGCGAATCATGATGTTGATCACGGTGAGCACCAGCCCCCCGATACTCGCGGCCGGCCCCACGTAATCCCGGAGCCAGGAATGTTTCGGCTCCACATAGATCTGGTCCCCGGTGCGGATCGGGCTCTGCGCGGCACCCGCCTCCGGTCGGGTCAGGTCCACCAGGAACTCCCTGCCATCACGGAAAACCCGCACCCGCTCGAGACGTCCCCGGTCCGTGACGCCCCCGGCGAGGGCTACCGCCTCGGCGATACTGGTGGCCGGAGGAAGCCGGTAGAGTGACGGGTTGCGCACCTCGCCGCCCACCACCACGCGGAGAAGCGGTTCGACCACGAATTGCGGCGTGGTCTCGAGCCGTTCCAGATACTCTCGGACTCGGCTCTCGGCGTTGGCAACCGGGAGTCCGGCCACCTTCACCTCGCGCAAGAGCGGGTGCGTAATGGTGCCATCCTCCGCGATCGGGAATTCACCGCTCAGCTCTGCCTGCCGCCAGACCGTTATCCGCAGAGCGTCACCCGGCTGCAACACCGCAGGCGCACTTACCTCGCGCAGATCGGGACTCGGGTGGGGCGCTCTCGTAGCGCAGCCCGCGGCCAGCGCCACCAACGCCGCGGGTAGGAAAATCCATCCTGAATTATTGAACATACTGGCAGTATTAGCGGAGCGGGCCGAACCTGGAGGCGAGACATCCAATCGGAGTTGGTGTAGAGGACCCGCTCGACCTGACGGATCGAATATCAAAACGCCGGTGCCCCCACTCTGGTGAAGCTGGAATTATAACGCGAGACCCTACGGCGAGCAAGTAGTTTCGGCCAGGTCGCTGGGTGCGAGCCGCCTAACTCGCAGGGGTTCAGTACCCGAGTTCCACCGATACGGGAGTGACCAGCTCGCCGGTCGCCACGAACCGGCGGTAGTTGTCGGCAAAGATCTCTAGTGCACGCGGCATGTAGTGCTGCGTCGTCCCTGCCACGTGCGGCGTGATGAGGACGTTTTCGAGCTCCCAGAGCGGTGAGCCGGCGGGGAGCGGCTCCTCCGCGAAGACGTCCAGCACCGCCCCCGCTATCCCGCCGCTCCGCAACGCCTCCACTAGCGCCCCCTCATCGACCACCTCGCCTCTGGCGACGTTGATCAACCACGCCGTCGGCTTCATCAGTCCGAGCTCCCGCGCGCCGATCACCCCGCGGGTCGCGGGGGTGAGCGGGATCAGGAGCACAACGAAGTCGGACTGGGAGAGGACGTCGTCTAGCCCAGACGAGTCGTAGACGACGTCGACGTGGGGGATCTCGCGGGGTGTGTTCACCGTCCCAACCACGCGCATCCCGAGCCCGGCGGCGAGCTCGGCCAGCCGCGCGCCGATCGTCCCGA